>Ga0209816_1000383_pt1 | contig 35335 bp, 35 predicted proteins | sample CoawatmetaG01DNA_FD_187509 | JGI IMG/M metagenome (GOLD analysis project Ga0209816, IMG submission 187509) | Marine microbial communities from the West Antarctic Peninsula - Coastal water metaG017-DNA (SPAdes) (version 2) | ecosystem: Environmental > Aquatic > Marine > Coastal ...
AGCACAAGACATATATTTTACTCCTCATCAACCAAGAATTGGGAGCCAATTATATTATTGTCAAGCTTGTTTAAATTAAAAGGCAATAATTAAGCTGATCTTGTAGTTATTATTATATAACTATAAATCTTTCAGCATGACTTTAAAAGGAAAATTAGCACACAAGTTACATCAGCTTCAAAAAAGAGTTAGTAGAGATTTTAAAAATGAAGGGCATAACCCTGACCTTAAAACATCAATGAGAATAAGTAGAATTAAAGAGCTAAAAAAAGAAATAAATAAATCTTAATATTCTACCGAACACTTAAAGATATTCCAACCGAAACAGAATTGTATTTTTGAACAGTGTAGTCTGCAAAGATTTTTATCCCAGGTAATTTAAAGCTAATACCCGCATTCCCGCTAATAGATTCTTTGTCCCAATTAACAATTAAAGGATCACTTACGTTAACGATGATTTGCTCTGATGTATCAGCAATAGTATATGGCAAGTTGTATGATCCTAGAATTTTTAAATCTGAAATAGATCTTGAGTATCCCAAGCCAGCATACAGATTCAATAACTTAATATCAATGGAAGAAATTAGTTTAATTACATAACTATCCATACTGATTAGTGCCTGCTGGTTAGCCCCATCTAAATTAGAGGTTTTCTGAATATTGTAATCAATCGAATACGTACTGTATGCGGCCAATAACGATAGGTCAATAACTGGTATCTTGTCGGCAGGACCAAAGTGCTGAAGTAGATTGTGTTTTATGCCAATTCCTTTTAAGCCAACGGACGTATTTTTATTTGATCTTACAGGGATATACCTAACTATTAGGTCTGTTTTGTATGGAAGCCCGAGCGCTATTTGAACACTAGGGGTTGCAATGATGCTTAATGGCAAGTCATCTTTAATTCCTGATGGAGCTATGAAAGAAGCATTTAGTTCTGGGACAGAACCTTGGCCAAACAAGCTGATAGACATTGTTTCGTTTGTGCTGCCGCCAAGCACAGTAGGCAGTTGTTCTGAAGAAGAGCTAATGCTAGTAAGCCCTGAGGTTGAATAGGTTTCTGCAGAAGTAGGAATAAAAGAAGAGTTTAATGATAAGGTAATGTCAAAGCCTAACTTCTTATGGGTTTTTGCGGTATTATACCAGCCGCTAGCCATTCCGTAATTAACACTGCTAACAACCGGACCAAAGTATTCTTTAAAAATTAAGTTTTGGTCTTCTTTAGAGGCTAGCAAAAGGAACTCTATGTCTTCAAAATTTTGAGAACTTGCACTTAAGCTAAGAGTTAAGCATAGAAATATGACAACCGTATCTTTCATTTAATTTTTCACATCAAATAAATCCGAGGGGATACTTGGAAACAACGTTAAAGCGTTCTTATAATATAATTTTTTTAAAATGGAGTCAGGAAGATTTAACCCATACATTTTCCAATGAGCATGCCTCTTTCTATAATAATCAAAATATTCATCATCAGTTTCTAATATTCTAAAGTAAACATTATACTCACTTTTTTTGTAAGTATCTTTTCCAAATAACACTCTATCCTGATGATCTAAAAAAAACTTTTTAGCTCTTATTGGTTGGCGCCCAAGCTCTGCTATCACTGCGCCAATTTCTGTATAAACATTTGAAAGATTATTGAGCTGTTCGCTTAATTTATCTAGATCATTTCCGTACCAACCAAGGTGTGCATTGATAAAAATTGTATTAGGATTGTTTTCAAACATATTGTATTGCTCCTGCATAACAACATCAAAGGAAGGGTATTTGTCAGGGCTTCTAAAGCTAGCAGGTTTTTGCCTGGCGTGTAACCACCTTTCGTTGTATTTGTCAATTGGGTCAAAAAACGGAGAAGGCTCCCCGCTGTGAATTAATACTGGAATTTTAAGCTCTCCACATACTTCCCAAATAGGGTTTAATCTTGGATCATCTACCTTAACTCTGTTTCCACTAGCGTCTTTTAAATTCAAACCAAGATTTTTGTAAACTTTTAGACCGATAGCTCCTTGTTTAACAGCGTCTTTAATTATACGAACATTATTTTCAGCAAAATCTATATCATCAATTTTGTTGAAATCAACGTTTACGAAAACCCCAAACCTATTAGAGAGGCCTTGACTCTCCACATTTTCTATTGATTTTGTTAGTGAGATATCCATAAGGTCTTGACTCCCCGCAAAAGTGCCAAAACCAGAGCCGCTAAGGTTAATCATATAGCCCATGTTAAGACTATCCATTTCAGCAACAAGTTCAGTAAAGTCCATAATTGGCATTTTCCACTGATGACTATGAACATCAACAAAAGGAAACTTAGCTCTTGATTTAGGGTTTTGTTCAACCACTAATGAAGAGTTTGGAGAATACTCCTCTATATCCATTAAATTATTTTTTTCCTGAACTAGATCAATAGAAAAATAAACAACAGCTGTCGTGAAAAGTACAAATAAAATAACTTTTAAAAAGTTTTTAAAGGTTGGCCAAGTTAACATATAGATTTTTTTATTTTAATGGGATAGAAACAAGTGTTTTGTCCCACTTTAAGTTCATATAACTTGAGATAGAATCATTACTAAAGTCAATAGTAAATTGCTCAACAACATCTGTAACCTCAGAACTGTTTTGAGTTACTCTTAACACATCATTAGCCTGGTCAGCTTCAGCTATAGCAAAAAAAGTATCATTAACAGAATTAAGGGCAATAATCCACGAATCTTTACCTGGAATTGTATAAAGACTGTATTTCCCTGCCTTTACTAGCTCTCCTCCAAAACTAACGTCTTCACTAGTTGAAAATGTCGTAGCAGCATTAGCTCCAGTTCTCCAGTATTTAGCATAAGGCACAAGTGCACCATCAGATTCGTTTCCGAAAATTAATCTCCCTTTTTTATATGGTCTGCTATACTCTACTTCAAAAGTAGTATTATCAGCGTTAAAACTCACGATTCCACCTGGGCTAGAAGGAAACAACATTCCGTATGAGAAAAAAGCTATAACAGCAATTAATAAAGCGATAAATGTGTATTTGATATATTTCATAATTTTTTTATTTCAAAGATATTCAAAATTTTATTTAGAAGTTCATAATTAGTAACTATACAAAAGTAGGCAAGAATAAATAAGAATTAATGAGCAAATATTGTAAAAAGAAAAAATCCTATTTTTTGCTATTTTTTCATTTTTTACGCTCATTTTAAGCTGTTTTATTCAATTTTTTAAGCTTTTTAGCCTTTTTTTAGGTTTTTTATAAAACTACAAATTACTTTTTTGAATATAGTTTTGTGATGTATTTTCCAAAGACATCAAACTCTAGGTTAACCAATGTTCCAGCTTTAAAGCTATTAAAATTAGTATTGTCAAAAGTATATGGAATTATAGCAACGCTAAACTCAGATTCTTTTGAGTTTACAACAGTAAGGCTAACCCCATTAACGGTTATTGATCCTTTCTCAATAGTAATGTTGTTGTTTAGTGGGCTATACTTGAAAGTAAAGACCCAGCTCCCATTTTCATTATCAACATTAACGCAGGTTGCTATTTGATCTACATGCCCCTGAACAAAATGCCCATCCAGCCTGTCACCAACCTTTAAACACCTCTCTAAGTTTAGCTGATCCCCTAATTTAAGTTTTCCAAGGTTAGTTTTATCAAGCGTTTCTTTAATTGCAGTTACCGTGTAGGAGTCTTTTTCAAGATTTACGACAGTCAAGCAAACACCATTGTGAGAAATGCTTTGATCTACTTTTAATTCGCTAATTAAATCACTGCTTATACAAAAATTAATATTTGATTTATCGTGATTTATTGCCTTCACAACCCCTATACTTTCAATTATTCCTGTAAACATTATTATGTAGATTTTATTTGATTAAATTTACTGAATATTATTAAACGATTTATCAGAATTTTGATGGAAAATAATAAAAAACTAAAAGTAGGCATTTCAATTGGTGACATGAACGGAATTGGGCCTGAAATTGTCCTTAAAACATTCAATGACAAAAGGATCTTTGAGTTTTGCATTCCGGTTATTTATTGTTCTTTAAGGAATTTGAATTATTTTAAGGAGCACTTTAAATTTGATATAAAGACAAAGGTTATTAAATCCCCAAATGAAGCACTTATTGATTGTTTGAATATAATAGAACCGTGGACTTTTTTACAAGAAATTAATTTTGGTAAATGTGATTTAAAAATTGGTGAGCTTGCTGTGAAATCATTAGAAATGGCGGCCAAGGATATTAAAAATAACTTAACTCAAGTTTTAGTTACAGCACCTATTAATAAAGAAGCTATCCAATCCGAAACCTTCACTTTTAAGGGGCACACTGATTATTTAGACAGCAAGTTTGAAGGAAGTAGCCTTATGTTTATGGTTACCAATAATCTAAAAATCGGGCTTTTAACAGAACATGTTCCTGTTAGTGCAATTAAGGAATTAATAAGTGAAGAGCTAGTAATAAAAAAAATTAACGGGATTTATGAATCCTTACAAAAAGATTTTAGCATAACTAAACCAAAAATTGCTGTTTTGGGTATTAACCCTCATTCTGGTGATAATGGAGTTATTGGAAATGAAGATGACACGGTTTTAAAGCCAGCTTTAGAAAAAGCCAAAGAAAAAGGGAAACTAATTTATGGGCCCTATGCTGCTGATAGTTTTTTTGGGTCAGGAAATTACAAGAATTTTGATGCTGTTATTGCCGCGTACCACGATCAAGGACTTATACCTTTTAAAACTCTTTCTTTTGGGTGTGGTGTAAATTACACGTCTGGTTTAGAAATAGTTAGAACATCTCCAGACCACGGAACAGCATTTGAAATAGCAGGTAAAGGAGTAGCCGATGAGACATCCTTTAAAAAGGCAATGTTCTCAGCCATAGAAATCTATCTCACTAGAACTCAAGAAAATGAACTTTCCAGTAATGCCTTAACTTTTTTTAGCTTACCTAAAAATAAAAAGAACAGCAAGTTTAACTGATAAAAAGAAATTTTATATATTTGCACCCTCGAAATAAATAACAATGAAGCCTAATAAAGATTTCGATATTGAATTTGTTGGACTAAAGTTAGGTCTTCATGATTTTGAGTACAATATTGAAAATACGTTCTTTCAGAATATTGATTTTATTGATTTTAACGACATCAACGCTGTTGTTAAGGTTAAACTTGTTAAGAAAACGACATTATTAGAATTAAATTTAGAATCTAAAGGTACTGTTGATATTAATTGTGACATTACCAATGAGCTCTTTAAACAGAGTGTTAATAACAGTTTTGATATAGTTGTAAAATTTGGACAAGAATTTAATAATGAGAATGAAGAAGTATTAATTTTACCTCATAAAGTGCACAAACTTAATGTTGAGCAACTTATATATGAACTTATAACTCTTTCTATACCTCAAAAAAGAATTCATCCAGGCGTACTTGACGGAACATTAAAATCTGATATACTGGATAAATTAAATGAATTAAGTCCAAAAGTAAACATTTCAACAGACAAAGGAGAAATAGACCCTCGTTGGGAAAAATTAAAAGAAATAGTAACTGATAAATAAAAAAGAATTATGGCTCATCCTAAAAGAAAAATCTCAAAAACAAGAAGAGATAAGAGAAGAACCCATTACAAAGCTACAGAAGCTCAGATCGCAACTTGCCCTACAACTGGTGAGGCTCACTTATACCACAGAGCACATTGGTTCGAAGGTAAATTATATTATAGAGGGAATGTATTAATTGATAATTCAGTAGAAGAAGCTGAAGCTTAGTACTCTTAACTTACTTAACAAAAAAAACACTCATTTATTGAGTGTTTTTTTTTGTGGCAATTTATTGGTTTTTAACCATTTTTGGACATTTTTAACCATTTTTGGATGCTTTTGGGCGTTTTTTGATCATTTTTAACCTTTTTCTCCTTGTTTTATTTATATTTTTTATTCACATTTGTTTAACGTTAATTTCTATGACTAAATTAAATGCTACTATAACTGCTGTTGGAGGATATGTGCCAGAACATATTCTCTCAAATAAAGATTTAGAAACAATGGTTGAGACTAATGATGAGTGGATAGTTTCAAGAACAGGGATCAAAGAAAGAAGAATACTAAAAGGCGAAGGGTTAGGCTCTTCATTTCTTGCCATTAATGCAGCAAAAGATTTATTAGCTAAAAAAAATGTTGACCCAAAAACAATTGACCTTGTAATTGTGGCAACTGCAACACCAGATATGCAAGGAGCCTCTACGGCATCTTATACCGCATCTAAAATTGGAGCAATTAATGCGTTTTCATTTGATATGGACGCAGCGTGTTCTAGTTTTCTTTTTGGAATGTCTGTAGCTGCAAGATATATAGAGTCTGGAATCTATAAAAAAGTGCTACTTATTGGGGCTGATAAAAACTCCTCAATGATTGACTATACCGATCGCGCTACCTGTATAATTTTTGGTGATGGAGCAGGAGCTGTTTTGTTCGAGCCAAACACTGAGGGTTTAGGAATGCAAGACGAAATCCTTAAAACTGACGGCTCAGGAAGAGAGTTTCTAGGCGTAAAGTCTGGCGGTTCGTGCCACCCGACAAATGAACATGCAATAAAAAACAAGCAGCAGTTTATCAAACAAGACGGAAAAACAGTTTTTAAAAATGCTGTTTTTAATATGGCAGATGTTTCCACAAAAATTTTAAAACGTAATAATCTAAAAAAAGAAGATGTTCAATGGCTTGCAGTACACCAGGCGAATCAACGAATTATCGACGCAACAGCAAATAGAATTGAACTATCTTCTGATCAGGTTATGCTTAATATCGAAAAATACGGAAATACTACCTCCGCTACTATTCCTTTGCTTTTATATGACTATGAGTCTAAACTAAAAAAAGGAGATAATATCATATTTGCGGCTTTTGGAGGTGGATTTTCATGGGGCTCTATTTATTTCAAGTGGAGTTATAATAATAATTAATTAAAAATTTAAAATATATATTATGGACATTAAAGACATTCAAAATTTAATAAAATTTGTCGCAAAATCTGGTGCAAATGAAGTGAAACTAGAAATGGAGGATATTAAAATCACCATTAAGACTGGAAAAAACGAAAAGCAAACAATTGTTCAGGCCCTTCCGTTACATCAACAATCAATTATTCAAAACCCAATAATTGAGCAACAAACTCCCGTTGTAGTAAATGATAATACAGTTGTTGAAGAAGATGAAAACTCAAAATATATAACTGTAAAGTCCCCTATTATTGGAACTTTTTACAGAAAACCTTCTCCCGACAAATCAAATTTTGTTGAAGTAGGCTCTTCTATTTCAGAAGGCGATGTGCTATGTGTTATTGAAGCTATGAAACTCTTCAATGAGATTGAATCCGAAGTAACAGGGAAAATAGTCAAAATTTTAATAGATGATGCTTCACCTGTTGAATTTGATCAGCCATTATTTTTAGTAGACCCCTCTTAATCAATTAATATAGATTAACAATAAAAACCAACTATGTTCAAAAAAATATTAATTGCGAACAGGGGCGAAATAGCCCTTAGAATAATTAGAACTTGTAAAGAAATGGGTATTAAAACTGTAGCTGTTTATTCAGTAACAGACGCGGAGAGTATACATGTTAAATTTGCTGATGAAGCCGTTTGTATAGGTCCAGCCCCTAGTAGTGAGTCTTATTTAAAAATATCAAATATAATTGCAGCAGCAGAAATCACTAATGCAGATGCGATTCATCCCGGATATGGTTTTCTGTCTGAAAATGCAAAATTCTCAAAAATTTGCGAGGAACATGATATTAAATTTATTGGAGCATCATCTGATATGATTTCAAAAATGGGAGATAAAGCAACTGCAAAATTAACCATGAAAGCAGCAGGAGTGCCATGTGTACCAGGGAGCGACGGAATCATTAAAGACTTTGCTGAATGTGAAAAGACAGCAAAAACTACTGGTTATCCGGTTATGCTTAAAGCAACTGCTGGAGGCGGTGGAAAAGGAATGAGAGCGGTTATGGATGAGTCAGAGCTTAAAGACGCTTGGGATTCTGCCAGACAGGAATCTAAAGCTGCATTTGGAAATGATGACATGTACATGGAAAAGTTAATTCAAGAACCTAGACACATCGAAATACAAATTATTGGAGACTCAAAAGGAAAAGCATGCCACCTTTCTGAAAGAGACTGCTCAATACAAAGAAGACATCAAAAGCTTACAGAAGAAGTGCCATCCCCTTTTATGACAGATGAATTAAGAGAGAAAATGGGAAAAGCTGCTGTTAAAGCGTCCGAATTTATTAAATACGAAGGGGCTGGAACGGTAGAGTTTTTAGTAGATAAAAATAGAAATTTCTACTTTATGGAAATGAATACAAGAATCCAAGTAGAACACCCAATAACAGAACAAGTGATTAATTTTGACCTAATTAGAGAGCAAATTTTGGTTGCTGCAGGAGTTGAAATTAGCGGAAAAAACTATTACCCTCAATTACATTCCATAGAATGTCGAATTAATGCTGAAGACCCTTTCAATAATTTTAGACCCTCACCAGGAAAAATTACAAACTTACACTTGCCAGGTGGGCATGGAGTTAGACTAGATACTCATGTTTATGCCGGCTATACTATCCCGTCAAATTATGATTCTATGATAGCGAAATTAATTACAACCGCTCAAACAAGAGAAGAAGCAATTAGTAAAATGAAAAGAGCGTTAAATGAGTTTATTATTGAAGGAGTTAAAACAACAATTCCTTTTCATAGACAATTAATGAATAATCCAAAATATATTGAAGGGAATTATACAACCAAATTTATGGAAGATTTTGAAATTGAATCTAATTAACCAGATTGAAGAACACTTAACTTAAAGCACATATGAAATTTTCTTATTGGGAAAATAAAACCTGGCTTTCTAATATAGATTTTGTTATCGTAGGAAGTGGAATAGTGGGGTTAAGCTGTGCTTTACAATTAAGATTAAAACACCCAGCTTCAAAAATTGTAATACTGGAAAAAGGACTACTACCTTATGGGGCAAGTACAAGAAATGCGGGTTTTGCTTGTTTTGGAAGTCTTACTGAAATTATAAGTGATTTACAATCACACTCTGATCAAGAGGTTTTTGAATTAATCAAGAAAAGAGTGTCTGGGCTAAACAAGCTAAGAGAGCTTCTAGGGGACAAGGAGATTAAATATCAACAGCTTGGAGGAAACGAAATTTTTCTTCATAATGAAGAAGAAAAACTCAATTTATCTATCGATAATCTAGATCGAGTAAATAATCTTATTAGGCCACTATTTGATGGGGAGGTTTTTCATGTAGTTGAAAATAAGTTTAAATTTAATAACACTTTAAATAAGTTAATTTTTAATAAATACGAAGGTCAAATAGATACTGGCGAGATGATGGATTCTTTATTAAAAAAAGCACATAGCTGTGGAATTAGAATTATTAATAATGTTTCTTTAGAGGGGTTTGAAGATCTCAAATCATCTGTTTTACTTAAAACAAATCAATTCACTATTAAGTGTAGAAAGCTATTTATTGCAACAAATGGATTTTCTAATTCGATAATTCAGGAAAATGTTGTTCCTGCTCGCGCACAAGTTCTTATTACCAAGCCCATTAAGAATCTTAACATTGCTGGAACTTTTCACCTAGATGAAGGCTACTATTATTTTAGAAACATTGATAATAGGATTTTGTTAGGAGGAGGCAGGAACTTAGATTTTCAGTCTGAAAACACAACAGAGTTTGGGTTAACAAAAGTGATACAGTCTAAACTAGAAAGACTTTTAAAAGAGGTTATTTTACCGGAAACTCACTTTGAAATTGAACAAAGGTGGAGTGGTATTATGGGTGTTGGAAAGAAAAAAACAGCCATTTCAAAACAACTATCGAACAATGTTTATTGCGGGGTAAGGCTTGGGGGAATGGGCATTGCAATTGGTACAAACGTCGGAATTGAACTAGCAGAGCTACTTTAAACGACCCCTTAATAATTTTTTTTGAGTTTTATATTCTGCCTTTATTTAATTGTATTTTCAATAAGATGCTCTGCTATTTGCACTGTATTTAGAGCAGCCCCTTTACGAAGATTGTCACTTACTATCCACATATTTAATGAATTTATTCTAGATTCATCTCTTCTAATTCGCCCCACAAAAACATCATCTAACCCGACTGAAGATAAAGGCATCGGGTAGTGGTTTTTCTTAATATCATCTGAAACCTTTACCCCTTTTGTGTTTGAAAGCAACTTTATTAGTTCAGATAACTCATAATTTTCGTTAAACTCTATATTTACAGACTCACTATGGCCTCCTAGCACAGGAATTCTGACTGCGGTAGAAGTTATAGATATAGAGTAGTCGTTCAATATTTTTTTAGTTTCATTAACCAGCTTCATTTCCTCTTTTGTATAACCATTGCTTAGAAAATCATCGCATTGAGGTATAGCATTTTTGTGTATTTTATGAGGGTAAGCCATTTCACCTTCAACTTCATTTATTTCATTTTCTAGTTGTTTGATTGCTTTAACCCCTGTACCAGTAATAGATTGATAAGTTGAAACAACCAATCTTTTAATGCCGTACTTAGTATGTAAAGGATTTAGCGCCATAACTAATTGTATTGTAGAGCAATTCGGACTAGAAATTATTTTATCTTTTTTTGTTAATGAATTAGCATTAATTTCTGGTACAATTAATTTTTTAGATGGGTCCATTCTCCAAGCTGAAGAGTTGTCAATTACTACACTACCAATTGATGCGAACTTTGGCGCCCACATTAAAGAAGTTTCGCTACCTGCTGAAAAAAGTGTGATTTGGGGTTTTAAATTTATAGCACTTTCCATTGATACAACTAAGTGTTCCTCTGATTTGAAAAATATTTTTTTTCCTACACTTTTTTTTGAAGCCACTAGGATTAATTTGGATACTGGAAAATTTCTTTCCTCCATTATAGATAAAAGAACTGAACCAACCAGACCCGTCGCACCAATTACTGCTATTCTCATTTAATAAATTTTGAATACTTAAGAAGTTTCAAAAGTAAGAATTCAAATACTTAATCTAGAAATTTTCTTTTAATTCTTTGGGACAAAGCTGTTAGTAGCTCGTAAGAAATAGTGCCTGCAGATTCCGCTAATTGTTCTGCGGTGTATTTTTCGTTAAAAACAATAACCTCATCACCTTCTTTACAGTCAATATTAGAAACGTTAACCATCAACATATCCATACATACATTTCCAATAATATTTGCTTTTTTATTATTTATATAAACAAAACCTTTTCCGTTTCCGTAAATTCTAGAAATGCCATCTGCATGCCCTAAGGGTATTGTGGCAACCCTTAGTTTGTCCTTCGAAATATAGCCTCGGTTGTAACCCACACTATCTCCTTTTTTTATATCATTAATTTGTGAAATTATAGATTTTAAGCTGATGACAGGCACAAGATTCCCTGGCTTAGTTAGCTTGTTAGAGAACCCATATAGACCTATTCCAGACCTAATCATATCAAAGTGTGCATCAGGAAAACTAATAGCCCCAGAGGTATTACAAACGTGTATTATAGGTTTGTTTTTGATGTTTTCAACTATTTTTGTGAAAGATTTTTTAAACAGATTAATTTGTTTTAAACTAAACCCTAACTCATGCTTGTCTTCACTTGCAGCAAGGTGAGAATATATGCCATCTATTTTAATAAGACCGTCATTATTAATTGAATCAATTAGTTTAGGGACTTCTTTTGAATTAAATCCAATTCTATTTAACCCAGTATTTATTTTTAAGTGAACCGGATAGTTTTCAATCTTTTCTTTAATTAAAGCGTGCTTAAATAAATCCAATATTTTAAAAGAATATAATGTAGGTATTAATTTATGTTGAATTAGAGTGTTTAAATTACACGCCTGGGGATGAAAAACTAATATTGGCTTTTTAATCCCTGACAACCTAAGCCTTACCGCTTCAGGCACATATGCTACCGCAAAATAATCTACATTTAGATTTTCTAGAAACTTAGCTATTTGTACAGGGTCACTTCCGTAAGCAGAAGCCTTTATAACAGCTAGAACCTTTGTTTTTTTAGCTACTATTGACTTAATGTAATTAAAGTTACTTTCTAAGGAATTTAAATTAATTTCAATAAAAGTACCTTTATTATTAGACATCATTATTACTTATGATTTGTTCAGGATCGTTAACCGTTATTTCATTCAACTTAGTTTGGTGTACTTTGAAATACGCTTGCCTACTTAGGGGTTCATATTCGTTTGTTTCTCCCAATAATACCAAGTTGTCGTCCTCCGCTTTTCTATAGCTGTATTGAGCCAAGCCTCCTGTCCTAGTACAAATTGCGTGAACTTTGGTTACAAATTCTGCTGTAGCCATTAAGTTTGGCATTGGACCAAATGGATTTCCTTTGTAATCCATATCAAGCCCCGCTACAATTACCCGAATCCCTTTATTTGCTAAAAAATTACAAACATTAACGATTTCATTATCAAAAAACTGAGCTTCGTCTATTCCTATCACATCACAGTCATCTGCTAAAATTGGAATGTTGGCAGCTGCAGGAACCGGAGTGCACCTTATTTCATTTTCGTCGTGGGACACAACCATGTCACTTTCATATCTCACATCAACCGTCGGCTTGAAAATTTCTACTTTAAGGTTAGCGTACTTTGCTCTTTTTAATCTTCTAATGAGTTCTTCAGTTTTACCAGAAAACATTGAGCCGCAGATTACTTCGATCCAGCCAAATTGTTTATTATATTTCAAAGTATTTTCGAGAAACATTTTGTAATTTTATTATTAGTTAAGGTATTTTTTTAAAAACAGTTGAGAAAGTAAATTTATCAAAAATCACTCATCAATTTAATAATATCTTAAAAAGTTTTAAATAAATATAAAGCATGAATAAACTATATATTGTTCCAACTCCTATAGGCAACTTAAAAGACATTACATTTAGAGCAGTTGAAACACTCAACCATGTTGATTTAATACTTGCGGAAGACACTAGAACATCAATTAAATTGCTAAACCATTACGAAATAAAAACCCCTATGATTTCATATCATATGCACAACGAACATAGGGTACTAGAAAGTATTATAGAGAAGTTAAAATCAGGAGTTAGTATTGCTTTAATCAGTGATGCAGGCACCCCTGCAATTTCTGATCCAGGCTTTCTTTTGGTAAGAGAATGTGTAGAGAATGAAATAGAAATTGATTGTCTTCCTGGGCCAACGGCTTTAATCCCTGCACTGGTAAACTCAGGTTTTCCTAATGACAAGTTTGTTTTTGAAGGGTTTTTGCCTGTTAAAAAAGGCAGACAAACTAGGTTTAAATTTTTAATTGATGAAAAAAGAACAATTATATTATATGAATCTCCTCATAAATTATTAAAAACACTAAAGGATATTTCACTTTATTTGGGTGAAGAAACTCAGCTGTCTATTTCTAGAGAAATCTCTAAATTATATGAAGAAACTTTAAGAGGGACTTCTAAAGATCTTGAAGCTCATTTTAATATAAATAAACCCAAAGGGGAAATAGTAATAATAATTCAAAGACACAAATAAAACTATGGCTGATAAAATAACAACATCATGGAAGGGAGATTTAATATTTGAATCTTTAAATCCAAATAACTCTAAATTAACACTTGGATCTGGAGGGAATGAAGAAGATAATATTTCTGGCCCAAAGGTCTTAATGCTATCTTCCCTTGCAGGGTGCTCTGGATTAGATGTTATTTCAATACTTGACAAGATGAAGGTTACATTAACAGATTTTAAAATGAATACTTCTGCCGAATTAACAGACGAACACCCAAGGTATTATAAACAGGTTAATTTAGAATACCATTTTTATGGACCTAATCTAGATGAAGAAAAAATTAATAGAGCTGTGGAACTATCTGTAACTAAATATTGTGGTGTTATGGAAATGTTTAGGAAATTTTCTGAGGTTAATACATCTAATCACTTCCACAATTTAAAATAATGAATTGGGAGGTTAACAATATTGATACATCCAAAGAAACTCTATCTCTTTCTAAGCAGTTAAATGTTTCTAACACAGTAGCTTCTTTGCTAGTTTCAAGGAAAATAAAAACATTTGAGCAAGCTAAAAAATTCTTCAGACCTTCTTTAAAAGATTTACATGATCCATATCTAATGAAAGACATGGATAAAGCTGTGGACAGGGTTTTGGAAGCTATTAAAAACAATGAAAATATATTAGTTTACGGAGACTATGATGTGGACGGAACATCTTCAGTTGCTTTAGTTTGTAAATTTTTAAGATCTAATACAAATAATCAAATTGGGACATATATTCCGGATAGATATGATGAGGGTTATGGAATATCATTTAAGTCAATTGACTACGCCTCAGACAATGATTTTACTTTAATTATAGCATTGGATTGTGGAATTAAAGCTGTGGATAAAGTGAGTTACGCTAATAAAAAAAATATTGATTATATCATTTGTGATCACCACAAACCAGGAAAAACAATCCCTTTGGCCATAGCAGTACTAAACCCCTTGAGAAAAGATTGCAACTATCCATTTAAGTTTTTATGCGGATGCGGAATAGGGTTTAAGCTAATTCAAGCACTAAGTATTTCACAAGAGCATTGGGATTCAAATGTTGAAAGCTATTTAGATTTAGTATCTGTTGCAATTGGCGCTGACTTAGTCCCGTTAGTAGGCGAGAATCGAACTTTATGCCATTTTGGATTAAAGGTTATAAACAGTTCTCCTACCACAGGTCTTAAGGCAATAATTAGAGGAATTAATAAGCCAGAAATAACCTTGAGCGAGGTTTCATTTTTTATTGCTCCTAGAATTAACTCAGCAGGTAGGATAAAACACGGAAACAATGCTGTTGAGTTATTAATGGAAGAAAGTTTTGATAATGCTATATCTTTTTCAAAAGAAATTGATGAATTTAATCTAGAAAGAAGAGGCTTAGACAAGATTATCACTGCTCAGGCGTTAAAACAAATAGTCGATAATAAAGAACAAAACAACTTTAGTACAGTCGTTTTTCAAGAGGATTGGCATAAAGGCGTAATTGGAATTGTAGCTTCTAGGCTAATAGAAAAATACTATAAACCTACATTAGTTTTCACAAAGAGTAACGATGTGCTTGCAGCATCTGCTAGGTCCGTTAAAGGGTTTGACGTGTATAATGCTATAGAAGCATGCAAAGTTCACTTAATTCAATTTGGAGGACACAAATATGCTGCTGGCCTAACTTTAAAACCAGAAGATTATTTAGCTTTTAAGAAATGTTTTGAAGAGTATGTAGAAAAAAACATTGATAAAAAATCATTGAGCCCAGTTATATTGGTAGACGAAAAAATTGAATTAGTAGAAATAACACCAAAGTTTTATAGAATATTAAAACAGTTTGCTCCATTTGGGCCAGCGAATAAACAACCAGTTTTTTGCTCTGAAAACTTAACCGATAGCGGCTACGGTAAAACAGTCGGAGAAGAAGACAAACATTTAAAGCTATCTTTATTGCAAAAGAATTCTACTGTATTTAAATCTATTGGATTTGGCCTAGGAGATAAATTACCTTTAATAAAAAATAAAGCTGAATTTAAAGCAGTATTTAATATTGACGAAAACAACTGGAATGGCGTAAAGTCTACCCAATTAAAAGTATTAGACATAAAAAACAATGATTGATAGTAATATTAAAGCTGACCCATATTCATCTCTTAGATTTAAAGAGTTTAACATTTTTTTATTTGTTAGGTTTATATTAGTTTTTTCCTGGTCAATGCAATTTATAATTGTTGAATGGTTGGTTTGGGAAATTACAAAAAACCCACTCTCATTAGGACTAATTGGTTTAATGGAAGTTGTCCCCGCCGTTTCTATGGCTCTTTTTGCAGGTCATATTGTAGATCAAAAAGAAAAGAGGAATTTATTAATCTACTGTATCATTGCATTTTTAACTGTTAGTGTTGGTTTTTATTTAGTAACTAGTCCACAATCAGAATCTTTATTTTCAAGTCAAACGATTCTTTACTTAATATATATGCTGGTTTTTATTGGAGGCTTTATTAGAGCTTTTTTTGGCCCCACTATTTTTTCTTTAGTTGCACTAATTGTACCGAAAAACACTTACGCCAATGCAGCTACCTGGAGTAGTTCTGTTTGGCAAATGGGAGTTGTTTTAGGCCCAGCATTCGCAGGATTCTCTATACACTCGATCGGAGTAAATAGCTCTATGGGTATTGTTTTAATAGGGGTTTTAATTTCCTTAATCACACTGTTTTTTATCAAAAGAAAGCCAATTTTAAATCCTAAAATTGGCGAAAATATTTTTAAAAGCTTAAAAGAAGGGGTTTCATTTGTATATAACTCTAAAGCAATTCTGGGGGCAATTACTTTAGATATGGTAGCGGTATTATTTGGAGGAGCAATTGCACTACTACCTATTTATGCTACAGAAATTATTCAAATTCCTGTAGGCATGGAGCCTTCAGAGGTTTTCGGAGTATTAAGAGCCACACCTGCAGTTGGCTCGCTAATAACTATGTTTATTGCAGCATATATACCGATAACTAAAAATGCTGGAACTAAATTATTAATCGCAATATTTGGCTTTGGAATATCCATAATTTCATTTGGGATTTCCTCCATATTTTGGGTGTCAGTCTTGTCTCTTTTTCTTTATGGCTTGACAGATGGAATTTCAATGGTTATTAGGCAGACTATTTTACAATTAAAAACCCCAGACCATCTTCGCGGAAGAGTGGCATCTGTAAATTCTATTTTTGTTGGGTCATCCAATGAGCTAGGAGCCTTTGAAAGTGGAGTAACCGCTAAATTAATGGGAACAGTAACTGCGGTTGTTTTTGGAGGAACGATTACTTTGTTAAGTGCAGTTTCTACAGCACTTATCTCTCCAAGTTTTAGAAAACTTGATCTTACTGAGGATGAAAAAGGAATCTAGTATTTTGACAATTTCATTTCTTTGCCGTCAAAAGAACAATACGTGAAGTGACTTATCCAGTCACCTAGGTTAAAATACGTCGAGGTTTCACTAAGCTTAATGTCTAGGGGTAAATGCCTGTGACCAAAGACAAAATAATCATAATGATTTGTCTCTAGCTTTAGTTTACAATATTTTGTGAGCCACTCTTCATCATTACCATTAAAAATTAAATCATTTTTTAGTGATTTATCTTTGTTTTTTTGAGACATATATTGTCCAAAAGGAATGCCTAAATCAGGATGTATCCACCTAAACAAGAATTGATAAAAAGAATTCGTAAAAATCTTTTTTAATAGCTTGAAAGATTTGTCTTTAGGCCCTAAACCGTCCCCGTGACCAATAAAAAACTTTTTATTATTGATAATAAAATCTTTGGGGCTATGGTGTACTTGTATATTTAGCTCCTTTTTAAAATAATCATTTACCCAAAGATCATGGTTTCCAACAAAAAAATGAATTGGGATACCCATATCTGATATTTCAGCTAGTTTCCCAAAGGTTCTCGCAAACCCTTTAGGAATTACAGACTTGTACTCAAACCAAAAATCAAATAAGTCACCAAGTAAAAAAACAGCACCTGCATCACTTTTTATTTCATCGAGCCATGCAACAAACTTTTTTTCTCTTCCAATACTAGCCTGAAAATCTGGATTACCTAGGTGATTGTCCGAAGCAAAATATATTTTTTTATTTGTGTCTAAAGTTATCAAACTTAAATTTTTAATTAATTTTCAGAAGAGATCCACTCGGCATAAGAAGTCTCAGTTTCCTGTAACCTTAAAGAGTAAAGCTTAACATTTGTTGGTAATCTTTTTGAGATTTTCTCAGCAAAATCTGAAACCATACACTCACTCGTTGGTTGGTAGTCTACCAATAAAACATTATGCCCCTCATTTTTAAGGGTTTTTGCTAGTTTAATATGTGGTGTATTTTTGTTAAATATAGTAGCATGATCAAATTTATCTACAATCTCTTGCCTTACAATCTTTTTAAGATCTCCAAAGTCAATCACCATTCCAAGTTTTACATTTGATGTATCTGTTATTGGGCTGCCGATAACGGTAACATAGAGTTTATAACTATGCCCGTGTACATTCTTACATTTTCCATCATACCCATAAAGGGCATGACCTGCTTCAAATGAAAATCGTTTAGTAATTCTAATAGTTGACATTTGTTTAATTTTATTCAAATTTACATTTTTTGTGCAAGTGGAACACAAGTTTTATAAAATTTAATAATTAAAGAAACTCCTCTAGCTATCATCCACAGTGTAAATGCAAAGAAAACACCCTCTAACTTATAGCCAAAATTGTCTGCGAGCAATATGGTTGGTATAAAAACTATAAAGGTTGAGAATAAAAGCACATTCCTAAGCTCTTTCATCCACCCCAATCCTTTAAAAATACCATCATAAATAAATGCAATCCCGCATAAAGGTTGCATTATCAACACAATCCACAAAATATTATAAAACTCTTTTAAAACCACTACTTCTTGAGTAAATACTGCTCCTATATATTCATAAAAAATCATTCCAATACCCAAAATAGATAGCCCTAAAAGAAAACCAATTATAGTGAGTTTAATTGCGAGATCAACAAGTGTTTTATATGATTTTTCACCAAATAGCTTCCCTGCAAGTATTGTTCCAGCACTTGAATAACCATCAATTATGAATGCTCCTAAAAACCATAAGTTTATTGCTATTGTGTAGGCGGCTATAAATTCATTTCCAAATTTTGCAGCAAAAGAGCTGCCAAAATATAAAGCTATATTTAAAGCTAGAGTTCTAATGATTAAATCAAAGAACATTGATAAAAAATCTTTTATTTTTTTATTAAAAGGTAGACTAAACTGTAATGTGATTTTAGTTTTTTTATACAATAATAGCACCGCCAAACAAGCCATAATTAATTGAGCAATCACACTAGCATAAGCTGCCCCATTTATATGCATTGGATTAATCACACCCTCTAGACCATACACAAATAGCACATCTAAAACTATATTTAATAAAGTTCCAACAACTGCAATTGTCATAGGGATGATTGTATTTTGAAGACCTCTAAATATTCCAAATATTCCAATAGTAATTAGCGTAAATGGAATTCCAACAACTCTTATCTTATAATAATCTACACTATATTCTAAAACTAATCCTGAAGCATTATAGAACCCAAATAAGTTTTCAGCAAAAGGGTATGTTACCCCAATAATTAGAAGACTAAGCAATAAAATTATAAAAATTGCTTGTGAAGGTAATGACTTTATTTCTTCAATTTTTTTAGCTCCAACAGCCTGAGAAACTATTGAAGAAATTATGCTTCTCTTTTGTCCGAAAACCCAAACGAGCATTGATAAAAAAGTTCCAACTATCCCAACAGCGCCAAGAGCCTCCATTGAATTATGCTCTACGTTACCTATAATTAACGTATCTGTTATTGATAGTATCGGTTCTGCAATTCCAGAAATCACTGCGGGTATTGCAAGTTTATGTATTTGACTATATTTTAATAACTTCATAGTACAAGCTCATAACAATAAAAGGGTTCTTTGCTTTGATTAGGAAAAAATATACTGCCTAATTTTTTATAACCCCTTTGTTTATAAAACCTTTGATTCCTCAAGTTCATTGAAAAAGTATCTAACCGAATTGATTGATAATCATTTTTCTTTGCAAAATTTTCTGCAAAATTCATCATCTTTTGAGCAAAGCCCTGACCCTGGTGTGTTGGATCAATAGCTAATCTGTGAATATAAATATTATTATTATTTGTTGAAAGCCACTTTACTGCTATATATTCTTCATCCATAAAGTCAGAAATACAAATACTACCTATGACCTTTCCTTTTTCTTCTCTAACATATAGCCAATCGTTATGTATGTCATTTTTAAAAGCTTTTCGGCTTGGATATGAGTCGTTCCATTGAAATATATTTTTTGATATCAATTTTTCAGCACAGGACTTCGTGATTTTTAATATCGCATCTAAATCTTTTAACGTTGCTTTTCGTATCATTAATTATTGTTCAATTAACACAAGCTAACACGTTGTGTAAGGTTTTAACTTAATTAAGCAATCTCACCACGGTTAGGCTTAAGCTTGTCTCTGAAATACTTCATCGTATTTTTAGACACAACTAGAAAAACAATATAATGTAGTTCGTTTAGTTCTTTGCCACCAAACTCAAAATATGAGGTGTTACAACTAGTTAGAAATTCAGATAAATGAATTTGATAATGTTCTGCAGTTTTACTACAGTTAGGTCCTCTGAAGTCCCAAATTAGTTTTATTTTTTCTTCCAATTTCAAGGTTTAGGAATTTTAAACATACTGTCTTTATTTACTCTGGTGTACCAATCTCCACCCATTCTTGCTACCAAATCTAACTTTTCACTATCAATATTTCCTTCTGAGTCTAAGTAGTCTTTGTTAATATGAATCTGAACTACTTTAGCTATTACTAGCTGGCCCGCCCCTCCAGAATCTCCAAGAGAAACAATATTATTTACGATACATTCAAATGAGATTGGTGATTCTAAAACTCTTGGTGGCTTAACCTTCAAAGACTGTACTTGTGTTAAACCAGTTTCAATAAATTCATTGACCCCTTTATCATATTCACGACTAGATTTAGACATTTGTTCAACAATGGAATGGTTAACTATATTTATTACAACTTCTTTTGTTTCTTTAGCATTTTCTAAGGTATGCTTAGTAGTATTGTCTCTCACTCTTCTAGATGGAGAAAATATTAAAATAGGGGGATTAGAGCTAAAAACATTAAAATAACTAAAGGGGCTTAAGTTTACACTTCCTTTAGCGTCTATTGTACTTGCAAACGCTATAGGCCTTGGAGCTATAGAGGATAAAAGTATCTTATGCACTTCTTTAGTTTCTAGTTCTGAGGGGTCAATTGATTTTATATTATTCATAAATATTAATTTAACGAGTTTTTAATAACTTAGTTTTTACTTCTCCAAAACCAACTCTAACATCTCCTTTTTCACAATACCCCCTCATTATTACCGTATCGTTATCTTCAATAAATTTCCTAGTAATACCATTACCTAAGTCAAGAGGTTTGGACCCTGCCCAAGATAACTCTAGCATTGAGCCATAAGAATTTGTGTCTTTACCACTAATCGTACCTGAAGCCATCATGTCTCCAACATTTATATTACAGCCGTTACTTGTATGATGAGCTATTTGTTGGCACATATTCCAATACATGAATTTGAAATTTGAAAGACTAACTGTTTTTTCATTTTGTTTTTCAGGCTGTATAAATACCTCTAAGTTTATGTCATAATTTTTAGCTCCTTCAAAACCTAAGTATGGAAGTACTTTTGGATCTTGAATTGGTCCAATGGTTTTGAAAGGTTCTAATGCTTCAAGTGTAACTATCCAAGGGGAAATAGACGAAGCAAAACTTTTAGCCAAAAAAGGACCTAATGGAACATATTCCCATTTTTGAATGTCTCTGGCAGACCAATCATTAAATAAAACCTTCCCAAAAATAAAATCTTCTGCTTCTTTTGTAGAAACAGTATCCCCTAAATTTGTGTTTTTACCTATTACAAACCCCATTTCTAGCTCAAAATCTACCCTTGATGATTTTTGAAATTCTGGCTTCGTATTGTCGTTTAACAATACCTGCCCCTTGGGTCTGTATATGTTTTCTCCGCTGACAACAATTGAAGATGCTCTTCCATGATATCCTACAGGAAGGTGTTTCCAGTTTGGAAGAAGTGCATTTTTTGGGTCTCTAAACATTGTGCCAATATTAGTAGCATGTTCTATGCTAGAATAAAAGTCAGTATAGTCCCCAATTCTAATTGGCAGATGCATATTGACATCTGACTGTTTTAAAAAGACATAAGGATTACTCGTTAAAATAGATGATTTATCACAAAGCTCATTTTGAACGATCTCTCTAACTTTAACCGTGATTTGTTTTCCAAGAGAAATAAAGTCGTTTAAGGAGTCTGAAACAAAAACCTTTTTGTTAAAGTTTAACTCATCAAAAACACCTAGAGCACCAATGGCTTCTAAGTCTAAAACCATATTTCCAATAGCTATACCAACTCTTTTAGTTTTTAACTTTGCAGAAAATACTCCAAAAGGTAAATTATAGATACTGAAATCAGAGTTTTTGTCAATTTTAATCCATGTATTCATAAATCAATGTTTTTTAATTAAATCTAATCCATCACAAATTAATTGTTTAAGATTTTTGTTTCTTTTTAGTCTAACTAGCTCTATATGCACTTCTTTTGCTAAAGTTATATCGTTAAAACAAACGACTTCGTAAAGCTCTAATAAGATTAGCCATTCATCAGGGCATTTTTCTCTAATTTCTTTAAAAAGATCTGTGCAAACCTTACTGTCAAATGTTTTATTTTCCCTAAATACTCTAAGGCTCTTATACAGTTTATGTATTTCTTGATCAGCTTTTGAGTAAATTATTTTATTGGTTTTTTTGTCTGAAATAGAATAAATATCACTGAACGAATCTGTTGATGCAGGTCCAGCAAAAGCAGATGTTATATTTTCACCAACAGCCATATCATAAACCCCCCAGCTTGGATCAAATAGTACTTTCTCTAAATAGGTTACCCTACAATCTTTAAAAGAAATGAGGATTATTTTTCCTTGTAAGTCTCTTTTACCAGTAATAATCTCCCCTTCTACTTTTATACCTCCTTCGAAATTAAGAATTACTTTTTTACCCTCAATAATTCCATTTCTCTTTAAATCTTTCGGAGACATATTTTCGATGGCAATATTTATTCCCTCTAACTTTCCAACAGGGCTTCCAAAGCCAACTTTGTGGTATTCTTTCCCGTGACCAATTAATTCTTTTCCGTTAACCGAAATAGCAGTTTCTCCACCAGTATTAAAGTAGATAGTCTTTTTATTTTTTTGAATAACATTTGTAAAATGTCCAGAAACCTGAACCCCACTACTTAGTTCAACCGACCCCATTGTTTTGGAGTCAATTAGTTTTCTAACTCCATTTAACCCTCCGGTCCTTATTGCCATTGTGTTTGCAAATTTTTCTAAAACAAAGCTTAGTTTAGAAAAGTCAGGGACCACAAATAGCTGAGGTTGTGTATTCGTAATATCAAAATTTACATTAGCAGCATCAATTGAGTATGGAATCTTTCTAACTTTTTTTTCAAGACACGCTTGACTTTCTTCAATGGACGACAATAATCCTGCTCCATATATTTTTGGATTATTAAGATCCCCAATTAAACCATATTCAACAGTCCACCAGTGTAAGTTTCTAATTTTTGCCATTTCAGAAAGCTCTCCCATTTCGTTTTGCAAACGATTAACACTGTTGTTAGCCTCCTCTATATCTTCCTTACTAGAATTAGGGTTTTCTTTCAAAATAGAAAGTAGCCTAACAGCCTCATACATTTCGTCATCTTTCGGAGAAGAAATAGCCTTACACCCAATTTCTCCTAGCCGTCTTAAGTATTCAGAGTATTCTTGATTAGCAATAATTGGAGCATGTCCTGCAGCCTCATGAATTATATCAGGAGCAGGAGTGTATTTAATATGATCAATTGTTCTTATTTCAGATGAAATAACTAAAACATTATAGGATTGAAATTCCATAAATGCATTAGGAGGAATAAAACCATCAACAGAAACAGCAGCCCAACCTATATTTTTTAGAATTCTATTCATCCCTTCCATTTCAGGAATAAAATCTTCAACAATTCCAGTCTTATTTAGTCCATCGATATAACAGCTATGGGCAACTTTCTTTAGAGAACTCATGTTTAACCTCATAACATATCTCCACACTGCCTGATTTTGGGCAGTATATTCTTCATAAGGCTGTTTTACAATAAACTTATGTAGATATTTAGGTAGTTTTTTAGTTACGTTATTGAGTTTCAATTGTTTTATTTCAATAGATTAATATTAAATTATAACGTTCCTCTATTTTTTTGTTCTCTTTCAATTGCTGAAAAAAGAGCTTTGAAATTTCCTTTTCCAAAGGACTGAGCACCTTTCCTTTGAATTATCTCAAAAAACATTGTTGGTCTGTCTAGTATGGGTTTTGTAAAAATTTGTAACAGGTAACCTTCTTCATCTCTGTCAATAAGAATTCCATGCTCTTTTAATGTACTAAGATCTTCGTCTATTTCTCCAACTCTGTCTAGCAGATCATCATAATATGTTTCAGGGACATACAAGAACTCTACCCCTCTATTTTTCATTTCAGTAACAGTTTCTGCTATATTATCAGTTGCCAAAGCAAGGTGCTGTACCCCAGGGCCATTATAGAAGTCTAAATATTCTTCAATTTGAGATTTTTTTATTCCATCTGCAGGCTCATTTATTGGAAACTTTATTCTGCCATTTCCATTGCTCATTACTTTACTCATTAGAGCCGTAAACTCAGTTGAGATATCTTTATCATCAAACGATATTATTTGAGCAAACCCCATAACTTCCTGGTAAAACTTACACCAAATGTTCATTTCGTCCCAATCCACATTGCCAACGACATGATCAATATATTTTAAGCCTATATCTTTAGGGTTGTAATGAGATTCCCACTTGGAATAGCCGGGTAAAAACACACCTGAGTAATTTTTTCTCTCAATAAAAAGGTGAACCGTTTCTCCGTAGGTGTAAATACCAGACTTAATCACAGACCCATTTTCATCTTCCTCTTTTGTTGGTTCTAAATATGGTTTTGCCCCTCTTTTTACAGTTTCATTAAATGCCTTAGTTGCGTCTTCAACATGAAGAGCGATTACTTTAACCCCATCTCCATGATTATCAATATGCTCATTTATAATGCTTCCTTTTTCAAGCGAAGTGGTTAAGACTAATCTAATTTTTCCTTGTTTTAACACATAAGATGCGATGTCTTTTTTGCCAGTTTCAAGTCCTGCATATGCTTCGGATTGAAAACCAAAAGCAGTTTTATAATAGTGAGCGCTTTGTTTTGCGTTACCTACATATAGCTCAATATAATCTGTACCCATAATAGGTAGAAAATCCTGCGCATCATCAAATATTTTTTTTATTTCAAAATTGAAGTTTTGTAATTCGTCTATACTTTTTGCTGATTCCATTTATTGTTTTTATTTTTTATTTAACCATGAAGTGTGGTATGAACCTTCTGTAATTTTGACCGCTTCTTCTGTTACCATTAACGGACTAAAGGTGTCAACCATTACAGCTAGTTCTAAAGTTTCTTTTTTGCCAATACTTTTTTCCATTGCACCCGGGTGAGGTCCGTGAGGTATTCCCGCTGGATGCAGTGTTATGCTTCCTTTATTAATATCGTTTCTGCTCATGAAATCTCCATCTACATAGTAAATTACTTCATCTGAATCTATATTGCTGTGGTTGTATGGCGCCGGAACAGAGTTTGGATGATAATCATAAAGTCTAGGAACAAATGAGCAAATAACAAACTTATTAGTTTCAAAAGTTTGATGTACCGGAGGTGGTTGATGAATTTTTCCTGTTATTGGTTCAAAATCATGTATAGAGAATTTATATGGAAAATTATAGCCATCCCAGCCGACAACACTAAAAGGATGTGCGGCATAAATATATTCGTGAATCATATCCTGTTTTTTAACCTTAATTAAAAAATCTCCAGTTTTATCATTCGTCTCTAACTCAGTAGGAGGGTGAAGATCCCTCTCGCAATATGGGGCTCCTTCTACATGTTGTCCAAACCAATTTCTATATCTTTTAGGGGTGTACACAGGGCTTTTTGATTCTACTATGAATAGTCTATTGTCCTCATCTTTAAATTCAATCTGATAAATTATTCCCCTAGGAATAACCAAATAATCACCATACTTAAATTCAATATTTCCAAGCATTGTCCTGAGTTTTCCTGAGCCCTTGTGAATGAATATCACCTCATCAGAATCTGTATTTTTATAAAAATACTCTGTTAAAGATTTTTTTGGTGCAGCCACTATAATTTGACAATCAGAATTGGTTAAAATACATTTTCTACTTTCCAGATAGTCATTAGTTGGAGGAGCTTTAAACCCATTAAGCTTTAAGGCCTTCATGTTTTTAGAAACAGCAATTTTTGGTGAAACATCGTATGATTTTCTAATTTCTTTAACCTGAGTTGGTCTTTGGGTGTGGTACATTAGTGAAGACATTCCCTCAAAACCAATGGTTCCAAAGAGCTCTTCATAATAAAAGTTACCCTTATTGTCTTTAAAGACGGTATGTCTTTTTGGTGGAATTATTCCTAATTTATGATATCTAGGCATGACAGGATGTTATGAATATTTAGCTCAATAAAGATAAGTAATTTGAAATTAGCTTAAACTTATAAAAATTACAGATTACATAAATTTAAGTTATTAAATCTATGTATTATATAAAATGGAAAGGGAAATAAATAGATTATTTGTGATTTTTGACAGAATAATTTAAAATTTGATAAAAGCATCAACCCCTTAAATTATTTTAGATTCATATGAATAAAAAAAACCATCTATTAGATGGTTTTTTTATACAATAAATTTGGTAAAAACTAAGCTTTTGGGTCTGCCCCGTAGTTGTTATCTCCTTCATTACCATTTTTGCAAAAAAGAAAAAGAATCCAAAAGAATCCAATTATTGGAATTAGAATTATTAAATAAAACCATCCGGATTTTCCTACATCATGCAGTCTTCTAACACAAACAGCAAGACTAGGTACAAAATGCAATATTCCAACCGCAACATATATCCAGCCATACCCCAGATCTACACTTTGCCCCATCATTTCCATATTAAAAGTAGTCCCTAATAAACTATCAAGAAACATTGCTAGAAAAAGCATGATAGTGTAAAATAGTGTAAAGTACCAATATTCTGATCTTCTTGCTCTACCAGAAAAGTTTGCGTAATTATTTTGTATAACGTTTAAATAATGTTTAATCATTTTTTTAGATTTAAGTTACAAACAAATTTAAGAATAACATTTGTCTAAGGCTATGACTTACAGTCTTTTGACTTGTATTATTAAAAAAAATACTTTAAATATCAGTCGGTTTTATAGATAAACTTAAAAAGAAGTACAAACAAAACCAGAAAACCAGAGACAACATTTGCCGCTATAATTGCTAAGCTGCCAATAATCAGCCCATAATAGAGCCAAAACCCAGTTCCAATTAGCATTGCAATATACATTGTAGTCGAAATGTCTTTAGTCTGTTTGGTTTTCCAAATTTTAATTACTTGAGGTAAAAATGAGGAAGTCGTAAAAGCAGCAGCGATAAGACCAATAATTTCTATGTTTACCATTTTTAGTTACTCATTACAGGAAATCCACGATCTCTCATTAATGCTTCTATTTTAGCATCTCTTCCTCTAAATAGTCGGTACGCTTCCGCAGGGTCTATTGAATTTCTTGGAGCAAAAAGATAATCTACTAATTTTTTAGCAACATCCTTGTCATAAAATCCTCCTGGAGCTTCAGCAAATGCTTCTGATGCATCTGCAGTTAATACATCCGCCCACATATATCCGTAATAAGCAGTTGCATATCCTTCACCAGAGAAAACATGCCCAAAATGTGGTGTTCTATGTCTCATTGGAAGCTCTGAAGGCATTTTAAGATCAGCTAAAGTTTCTCTTTCAAATTTGTCAACATCAATATTTTCAGGATCCGCTAAATGAAATTTCATGTCCATAATAGCTGAAGCTAAATATTCAGTCGTACCAAAACCTTGGTTAAAAGTGGAAGCTTTTTTAATTTTAGCTACTAATTCTTTAGGCATTGGTTCGCCAGTATTATTATGCACTAAAAATTGATTTATAACTCTATCAGTTGAAAGCCATCTTTCTAGTAGTTGAGACTGAAACTCAGTATAATCTCTTACTCCACCATTTAAAGTTGGGTATTTTACATTTGAAGAGAAAAAGTGTAATGCGTGGCCAAATTCATGGAAGAAAGTTGTAGCGTCATCCCAAGAAACTAATAATGCTTCTCCTGGAGCTGGTTTTACAAAATTAGAATTATTAGAGGCTAATACATTTGTTTTACCATCCATTGTTGTGTGACTTCTATAAGTTGTAGCCCAGGCTCCAGATCTTTTACCTTGTCTAGCGTAAGGGTCTAAATACCATAAACCGATATGCTCTCCACTTGTTATGTCCTCAACTTCCCAAACATTTACATCTTCATGAAACACAGGGACTTTACCTTTCTCTAAAGCAGTAAACTTAAAGTTAAATAATTCTCCTGCTACATAAAACATAGCATCTGTTAATTTATCTAGTTGTAAATATTGTTTCACTTCATCAGAATCTAAATCATATTTTATTTTTCTAACTTTTTCAGAGTAAAACCTATAATCCCAAGGCTCTATAGTTATTTTATCGCTACTGGTATCATCAGCAACTTTTTGCATATCAGCAACTTCTTCATCAACTCTAGCAATCGCTGCAGGCCATACCGCTTCCATCAGTTCCATTGCATTTTCTGGAGTTTTAGCCATTCTGTCTTGAAGTCTCCACTGAGCATAATTATCATGCCCTAATAAACTAACTCGTTCTTTTCTTAATCGTAATATTTGAGCAATAATTTTATTATTATCAAAGTCATCTCCGTTATCCCCTCTTGAATAATAGTTTTTCCATACAACTTCTCTTATTTTTCTATTTGTTGAATAAGTTAACAATGGGTCCATAGAAGATCGAGTATTTGTAATTGCATATTTATCTTCAAAACCTTTGTCTTTAGCTATATTACTTGCAGACTTTATAAATCCATCGGACAAACCACCAAGTTGTGTTTCATCTAAATAGGTAACATAGTTTTCTTCATCGTGTAAAACATTGTTAGAAAAGTCATTATATAAACTAGAAAGCTCTAGATTAATTTCTGCATATCGTTGTTTTTTATCTGCATCTAGTGCTGCTCCACTCATTGCAAAACTTTTATAAGTTAGATCCAAAACCCTTTGTTGATCGCTCTTTAGTGGTTGTAACAATGAATTGTCATAAACAGTTTTTATTCTTTTAAATAATTTTTCGTTTTGGCTAATTTTAGACGAGTATTCAGAAAGTTTTGGAGCTAAATCTCCTTGAATTGTTCTAAACTCAGGGCTTGACATATTGCTCGATAAAATTCCATAATAAGAATAAACATCATCTAAAAGCTTTCCAGATCTCTCCATTTCTTCAATGGTATTTTCAAATGTAGGATCCTCTAAATTATTAGCAATTGTGTTATAATCTCTAAGGCTTAATTCCATTCCTTTTAACATAGCCTCTTTTACATCATTTGGGTTCATTTTATCAAAGGCAGGAACTCCCCCATAACTGGCATCACTGTTGGACCACTTTTCTAGCATAGGATTTGTACTACAGGAAAAAATAGTTATTAATAGAATGCTACAAATTATTGTTAATGGATTTAGGGGTGACTTAAGTTTCATCTTTTTATTTTTATTGAATTACAGTATAAATTTAGTTTAATTATCTTTGAACATCAAATAAATATATTTCAAATGAACAAATTAATAATCTATATAACCATACTTTCTTTTTTTTCTTGCAATGAAAATCAACCTAGGGAATTAAATTTTTACGGAGATAAAATATCAATTAACAATATTATTGACTTTAACAAAGTTAAAAATTTAGTTGAAAATCAAGTTAATGTTGAAACTAAAATAGAGGGTACTATTTTGTCAACATGCCCTAAAAAAGGATGCTGGATGAATGTTAAAGTAGACCAAGATACTATTCTAGTCAGGTTTAAAGACTATGGATTTTTTGTTCCTAAATCTGGAGCTGAAAATAAAAGAGTTATCATGCAGGGGCAGGCAAAACATGATACTATTAGTGTTGAGCTTTTGAGGCATTATGCAGAGGATGCTGGTAAACCACTTCAAGAAATTGAAAAAATCACCCAACCAGAATACCAAATATCTTTCTTAGCAGATGGAGTTATTATAAATTGATTTTAGATCAAAAATCAGTTTATATAATTGTTATTGGAATCTGTTTTGAAATATTATCTGATGAATTGCCTACATAAATGATATAATCTCCTTTTTCAACATTCCAGTCAGAAATTTTCTCATCATAAAAAGCAAGTTTATCTACAGCAATTTTAATTTCAATTTTTTCAAGGCCACCTTTTAATATTGAAATCTTTTTAAATCCCTTTAACTCCTTGAGTGCTCTTTTTACTTTTGAATTCTTTTTCCCCACGTAGACTTGAATAACTTCCTTGCCTGCAACATCACCAGTATTTTTTACTTTGCAACTTATTTTGATAGTACCGTCTGAATTGTAAGTCTTTTTGTCAGAAATTATATTTGATAATTTAAAAGAGGTGTACGTCATGCCATATCCAAATGCAAATTCTGGTTTTATGCTTTTTGTATCGTGCCATCGATACCCTACTAAAATATCTTCTTTATAGTATTGAGTTTCACCATTGCCAGGGTAAGATAATTTTCCGTAAAAATGGGCAGCATTATCAGAGAGTTTTTTAGGGAATGAAAAAGGTAGTTTTCCAGAAGGATTAACCTCTCCATTTAAAACTGATGCTATTGCATTTCCAGCTTCGCTGCCAAGATACCAAGCCTGAACTATTGACATTACTTTATTTCTCCAAGGCATGCTAACTGCATTTCCGCTAATTAAAACGACTACTGTATTTTTGTTAACCTCAGCGATGGACTCTATTAACTCATCCTGATTGTAAGGAAGATTATAATGCTGTCTGTCTGCTCCTTCAGAATCTTGAGAATTGTTTTTATTTAAGCCACCAATAAAGAAAACTACGTCGGCTGTTTTTGCTATTGATATTGCTTCTTTTTTTAAGTTTAGTTTATCTTTTTTAGTTTTATTTTCTGAGCTGTATCCTAAAGAATATATAATGTTTGCATTTTTAAACCTTTTGCGTAAGCCTTTAAGAGGAGATACTTCATTAGCCGCTTTTAATTCTGAAGAACCACCTCCAGTGGTCATTGATTTTGTTGCATTTTCTCCAATAACTGCTATTGTTAAATCTGACGAATTATCAATTGGCAAAAGAGTATTCTTATTTTTTAACAAAACGATTCCTTCTGTTGCAACTTTGTAAGCTGTGTTTGAATGTGCCTTATTATTGATACTCCCAAAAGGACGGTCTTTATTTAAAGACGTCCTATACATTAGTCTTAGTATCCTCTTTACTTTATCATCTAGAATAGACTCTTTAACCTGTCCAGAAATTATTTTATCTAAAAAAGACTGTCCTAAAAAATTATTATTATAAGGAAATCTTTTTGAGATATTATTATTTGATGGAGTCCCCATCTCAATATCTAATCCATTATAAATAGATTGATCTGTATCATGAGTTCCTCCCCAATCTGAAATCACTACTCCATCAAATCGCCACTTATCCTTTAAAATATCATTTAGTAAAATTTGATTATGACAACAATGTTCCCCCCTAAACTTGTTGTACGCACCCATTATAGACCAAGATTCTCCATCTATTATTGCAGCCTTGAAGGCTGGTAAATAAATCTCATGTAAAGCTCTATCACTAACCTCAACATTTATATGACCCCGTGAATGTTCTTGATTATTAAGCGCATAATGCTTCACGCATGTTGCAACCCCGCTTTGTTGAACTCCATTAATGTAAGGCACAACCATAGTTGATGCTAAAAATGGATCTTCACCCATGTATTCAAAGTTTCTACCATTTAAAGGGGTTCGGTATATGTTAACACCTGGACCAAGTAAGACATCTTTTTTTCTATATCGAGCTTCCTCCCCTAAACTTACCCCATAATCTTTGGATAAAGCCGGATTAAATGTGGCTGCTAAACAGGTTAAGGCTGGAAAGGCAGTGATGTAATCGTTTGTCCAATTAGCATAGTTCCAATTATCCCAATTCATTTCTGCACGAATCCCATGTGGCCCATCAGACATCCATAATTCTGGAACCCCCAATCTTGGGACTCCAGTAGAACTAAATTTGGACTGTGCGTGGCACATTGCTATTTTTTCTTCAACAGTTAAAAGGGTTATAATACTATCTATTTTAATAGTAATTGCTTTATCTATTTCATTTAAGCTTTGCGCTTTTAAGCTTGTAATACACAAAATAAAAACACTTAAAATAAGTATTTTTATTAAGCTCTTTTTTGAGATTGATATCATATAATTGACTATCATTTATTTAGACTAGGCTTAACATTAATTATTCCTTTTAAACGAATATCTTGACTAGATGAGCCTATTTGAATTTCAAACGCCCCTTGTTCTACCATGTATTTTTGTTCCAAAGGATTGTAATAGCGTAAATCTTCAATCGCACTGAACTCAAATTCTACCAACATTTTATTGCTTTTATTTATTGCCACACGCTTAAACTCTCTCAATTGTTTAATCGGCATATGTATGTCTGACTCAAGATCTTTTATATAGACTTGAACAACTTCGTCACCATCAAATTCTCCGATGTTTTTAACCATAAATGAAATTTTAAAGGTCTCTGTTTCGTCAATTGAACGCTTATTAATTTTTAGCTTAGAATACTCAAAATCTGAATAACTTAATCCGTGACCAAATGGGTAAAGCGCCACTCCATTGTAATACCTGTAAGTGAATCCTTTGCCTGAACGCATATTGTAATCTTTAAAATCAGGGAGTTCAGAAGTTGAACTATAAAAAGTCACAGGCAATTTCCCGCCAGGATTATAATCCCCAAATAATACACTAGCTATAGCATCACCACCTCTTTGCCCAGGATACCAGGCCATTAAAATTGCTTCTAATTCTTTTTCTAATCCATTTAACGCAATTGAGCTACCAGCCATTAAAACCAGAACTACAGGAGTGCCAGTTTTTATCATACTTCTAATTGCTTCTTGTTGAATTTCTGGCAATTCTATTTTTGTTCTGTCTCCATTATAAAACCCATTAACATTAATTCCTCCAGGCATTTCTTCGCCTTCCCAAGTAGCATCCAATCCACCCACAAAAATTGCCAAGTCAGCTTTTTTAACATCATCTAGAACTGAATCATCTAACATGTTTAAACTTTCAACTCCATTCTTTACTAAATCTACCCCTTTAGAGTAAGTTATTTCAGGTCTTTTTCCAACATAACTATTTAAGCCATTTATTAATGTAATTGGATTTGAAGGAGTACCATGATAATTCCCTAGCAAAGCGTTAATATTATCCGCGTTAGGCCCAACAACTGCTATTTTCTTGATAACATTTATATTAATTGGCAGAGCTCCTTCATTTTTTAAAAGGGTCATTGAATTTAGAGCAGTTTTTAAAGATAGTTGATCATGTTTTTTACTGTTATTAATGTCAAAAGGAATTTGCGCATAAGAAACAATTTTAGCAGGATCAAACATTCCTAACTTCATTCTTGCAAGAAACAATCTATAAACCGCAGTATCAATTTCATTTTCATTAATTAAACCTAGTTTTACTGAATTACTTAGGTTGTTTTGGTAGATACGACCACAATTTAAATCACAACCATTTATTACTCCTAGTGCTGCAGATTCAGCAGGGGTTTTTACTATTTTATGATTTGTATGAATATCATTGATTGCCCCACAATCTGAAACAACATATCCTTTAAAACCCCATTTATCACGAAGAATATCTTGTAATAAGTATTTACTAGCACTAGCCGACTCCCCATTTACCCTGTTATAAGCCCCCATAACAGAATATGCCTTGGCGTCTACGATTAAGTCTTTAAATGCAGGTAAGTAGGTCTCCCAAAGATCTCTATCATTTACATTAACATTAAAAAAATGTCTTTCGGATTCTGGTCCACTATGTACAGCAAAATGTTTAGCGGTAGCTATTAATTTCATGTATTTAGAATCACTCCCTTGAAGTCCTTTAACAAATTGAGTTCCAATTTGCCCAGTTAAGTAGGGGTCTTCACCATAAGTTTCATGTCCTCGTCCCCATCTAGGATCTCTAAAAATATTAATATTTGGAGACCAAAATGTAAGACCTTTGTACTGGCTGTAATCTTTATTTCTAATAGCCTCATGATGTTTTGCTCTAGCTTCATCACTAATAGCTACCGCAACTTCATTTATAAGACTAGGATTAAATGTTGCAGCCATCCCAATTGCTTGAGGAAAAACAGTTGCAGTTCCAGCTCGAGCAACTCCGTGTAAACATTCATTCCACCAGTTATATTCTAACACTCCTAGTCTTGCAATAGCAGGAGCATTATTACCTAATTGAGAGATTTTCTCTTCCAGAGACATTTGATTAACCAAAGCTGTTGCACGAGTTTCAAAATCTAAGGATAAATCAAAGTGTTTAGCCGCTTTAACATTTATTAGGTCTTGAGAGCTAATAGTAAAGTTGAAACAAATAAAGCAAACTAGGGATATTAAAGATCTCATTTACTTTTTTTTAATTAACTTTTTAAGAATGTTAATTTGAGCTTGCTGTTCTTTTATTGCATTAAGTAAAACAGGAACCATACCTTGATAATTTACAGACAATGTTCCTTTAGTGTCATTAGCTTGTTTGACTAGTTCAGGAAATACTTTTTGTACTTCTTGAGCAAGTAAGCCTATTTTTGAAATAGACTCATTGGCTTTCATAGTGTAGCTTTTCCCGTCAATTAATAATAATCTAGACAGGGTACTTCCTAAGGTCATTATGTTCGACTTTAATTTTGCGTCAGAATTAATGGTTAAATCTCCAGAGAGAGTAGCAGACCCGTCGTAGTTAACTATAAAGGCATTGGAAGGATTTGCACCAGCAAGACCACTTGAGGAGTCAATATCTCCATTACCAATAACAAAAGCTACCCCCGGATTCGAGCCTGTATATTCTCCATCCGCAAAATAATAGCCTCCATAATCATTAGCATCAATTGAGGTGTCTCCAAGTCCAGCACTATTATTTACTCCAATAGCAAGCATTCCAAAATTATCTGCAGTGGTTGATATCCCTAATGCAGCAGAGGCTTGATTGCTAGCTGTAGTCTTTTTATTTGAAGTAAAGGAGCTTCTTCCTGACGCCGTAGTTAGTGTTCCTAAAGCCGTAGCACTTCCAGCGGTTCCAACAGCCGCACTTACATCTCCAGCTACATTTTGATACCCTGAAGTAAAATTCGTAGTTCCCCAGGCAATATTTTCTTGACCTAAAGAAACAGACCCTGCTCCAGCAGCATGATTTTTATATCCAATAGTTACTGTACTTGGTCCTTCAGCCCAATTTTCTTTTCCAAGCGCAATTGCAGTATCTCCAGTTGCATAGTTATAATTTCCCATCGAAACTGAT
>Ga0209816_1000384_pt1 | contig 35259 bp, 20 predicted proteins | sample CoawatmetaG01DNA_FD_187509 | JGI IMG/M metagenome (GOLD analysis project Ga0209816, IMG submission 187509) | Marine microbial communities from the West Antarctic Peninsula - Coastal water metaG017-DNA (SPAdes) (version 2) | ecosystem: Environmental > Aquatic > Marine > Coastal ...
CGTACATAGCTTATACAACGACATAGATCTAACTTACCTAGTTGGATACTGGAGAGCATTACTAGGAGGAACTAGTGTACAAGTAGTATACGGATACAAAAACAGAAACTTAGCATACACTAACGCTTTAGCTGCTAGTTGGGATACAGACATATCATAACAAAAAATAACTAAATAACTAAATTAAATTAAATTATGGCAACAAAAGGAACAAACGCAAAGATCAAAGAACTAAAGAGTGATAAACCTGAGAGAGTAACACAAGAAGATTTGAAAATGCTACAAAAATCCGTAAGCGATTTAAACCAAGCATACATAGAGCTTGGGAGAGTAACTTCTAGGCAGCACAACCAAATGCATCAAATAGCAGTATCACAAGATGAGTTTGAAGTTATAAGAAAACAACTCAAAAGCACTTATGGTGTTGATGAGATTAATATTCAAGACGGAACAATACACTATAAGGGAGATGTCGAAGTTAATTCGTAAAATATCTATAGGTAAAGACTATAAGAATGACGCTATGCACTATGCCGTGGGGCAAGAAGTGTATGGTGGTCATACTATCTGCGACATACTAGAGGAGAAAGATAAGTTTTCTGTTTATATTAAAAAAGGTAAAGATGTTTTACCGTGGAAAGATTTTAATAAAAACATGGCTGTATCAGTAGAATATAATCTACAGTACTAATGAAAAGTGTTTACGACTTTGTTGTAACGCCAAAAGGAGAAAGATACAACAACACTAAACAGCTAGACGGTGGAGAGCTAATATTAAACACTGAGATTTACAACCATCAGTTTGTTAATAGAGAAGCCACAGTTGTATCCACTCCAATAGTGGGACACGCAGAAATAAAACCCGGTGATACGGTTTTAGTACATCACAATGTTTTCAGGAGATGGCACAACGTTAAAGGTATTGAAAAGAATAGCAGAAGCTATTTCAATGAATCAACTTACTTTATAACTAAAGATCAAATCTTTTTATATAAAAGAGATGACAAATGGATTTGCCCTAAGGGGTATTGTTTTGTGGCACCAATAAAAGCTACAGACCAATTTAACATTGAATCCGAAAAACCTTTACAAGGTATTGTCAAACACTCTGACGGTACAGTTGAAGTAAACGATCTAGTTGGTTTTAGACCAAGTAGTGAATACGAGTTTATCGTTGATGGCGAGAGACTATATCGAGTTTTATCTAATTTTATTACAATCAAATATGAACATCAAGGAAACGAAAAGGAGTATAATCCAAGCTGGGCACAAAGCAGTTGAAGAGTTAATTAAAGTAGCAAAAGAAGCTATAGTCACTGACTCTGAAGATGACTTAACAGCTGACAAGCTGAAAAACGCCGCGGCATCAAAAAAACTAGCTATATTTGACGCATTTGAGATACTTAACAGAATTCAAGAAGAAGAAAACCTACTCGAGGGAAAAGCACCTGAAGAGACAGAGGAAAAAGCTTTTAAAGGATTCGCAGAAGGTAGATCTAAGTAATGTACGAGCAAAATTTAGTTAAGACGGTTGAGCCTATAAAGAAAACCACTATTTCAAGAATGAACAAAGGAAAGAAGTGGAAGTATGGTTATAACAAAGAGCAAGACTTAATAGTCCTTTCTCGCGATGGGCAAATAGGAGAAATCATACAAATACAAGATCTAGTAATAGCTCTACCTAAAACACCTAAGAACGTATATAAGGACGCGAAAGATAAATGGGTTAGGTTTGATCAACCTAAAGAATTAGAGCGCTTAAAAAACATATTTGACTGGAGAAGTTACCCGGAAAGCAATAAAGAAAAATGGCACGATTATATAGACGAGGAATTTAGAAGAAGGGAAGAAGGATTCTGGTTTATGAATAATGGTAAACCAACCTGGATAACCGGTACGCACTACATGTACTTACAATGGAGTAAGATAGATGTAGGCGCTCCAGACTTTAGAGAAGCAAATAGATTGTTCTTTATATTTTGGGAAGCTTGTAAAGCAGACAAAAGATGCTATGGAATGTGCTATCTTAAAAACAGAAGATCTGGATTTTCTTTCATGTCTTCTGCAGAAGCCGTTAACTTAGCCACTCTTGCAAGTGATAGTAGATATGGAATACTATCTAAATCAGGAGCTGATGCTAAAAAAATGTTTACCGACAAAGTTGTACCTATATCAATCAACTATCCGTTTTTCTTTAAACCTATACAAGATGGTATGGATCGCCCAAAATCCGAGCTTGCTTATCGTGTACCCGCTAGTAAGTTTACTAGAAAGAAGATCACGGCGAATGAAAAGCTCGAGGATATACAGGGGTTAGATACAACAATTGACTGGAAGAACACTGGGGACAATAGTTATGATGGTGAGAAGTTAGCATTATTAGTACATGATGAAAGTGGTAAATGGGAGAGACCAGACAACATACTAAACAACTGGAGAGTTACAAAAACATGTTTAAGATTAGGTAGTAGGATTATTGGTAAGTGCATGATGGGATCAACATCAAATGCTTTAGATAAGGGAGGTGAGAATTTTAAAAAACTATACAATGCTTCAGATGTCACAAAACGAAATAAGAATGGCCAGACAAAGTCTGGTTTATACTCTTTGTTTATCCCAATGGAATGGAACTATGAAGGATTTATTGACGAGCACGGAGCTCCAGTTTTTACTACTCCTGATGTCGATAGATTCGCACCAGACGGTGAATTAATAGATTTTGGGGTAATAGATAATTGGCAGAACGAAGTAGATGGTTTAAAGGGAGATTCAGATGCTTTAAATGAATTCTACCGTCAGTTTCCAAGAACTACAGAGCATGCGTTTAGAGACGAGACTAAAGGAAGTATATTTAATCTAGTTAAGATATACGAACAAATAGATTACAACGAAGAAATGTCTAGGACACTAGGTATTACTAGAGGTAATTTTCAGTGGGTTAACGGTATTAAGGATTCTCAAGTAATATTTTACCCAAATCCAAAAGGCAGGTTTAAGGTTAGCTGGGTTCCACCTCAACACTTGCAAAACAATGTTGTACTTAAAAACGGAATAAAACATCCAGGTAATTCTCACATGGGCGCTTTTGGTTGTGATAGTTACGATATATCAGGAACAGTGGACGGAGTTGGATCTAAAGGCGCTTTACACGGTTTAACAAAGTTTAGTATGGAAGACGCTCCCGCTAACAGTTTCTTTTGTGAATACTTGTCACGACCACCAACAGCCGAGATGTTCTTTGAGGACGTTCTAATGGCTTTAGTTTTTTACGGGATGCCTATATTAGCGGAGAACAATAAACCGCGTCTACTGTACTATTTAAGGCGAAGAGGATATAGAGGTTTTAGTATGAATAGGCCTGATAAGATATGGAACAAATTATCTGTAGCAGAAAAAGAGGTTGGTGGAATACCCAACTCAAGTGAAGATATAAAACAAGCCCACGCCGCTGCGATTGAAATGTATATACAGGATCACGTCGGTATAAAACAAGATGGATCGTTTGGGGATGTTTACTTTAATGAGTTGCTGAATGATTGGAGTAGATTCGATATAAACAAAAGAACAAAGCATGATGCTTCTATAAGTTCTGGCTTAGCTATTATGGCTAACAATAGACACTTGTATGCGCCAAATGCTAAGATAGTAAAAGCCCCACTAAACATGCATATCTCAAGATATTCAAATACAGGCGGTACGTCTAAAATAATCAAAAAATAATATGAGAGGTAGAGATGGTATAAATAATTTTTTCCCAAGCCAGGTTGTTAGCGATTCAGAGAAGATAAGCTACGAGTATGGTTTAAAAGTCGCGCGAGCAATAGAACAAGAGTGGTTTTCTAACTCTGGCAGAGGCGGTAATAAACATAGTAATGGTGTAAATAATTTTCATAGTTTAAGACTGTATGCTAGGGGAGAGCAGTCTATTCAAAAATATAAGGATGAGTTGTCGATTAACGGTGATTTGTCCTATCTTAATTTAGATTGGAAGCCTGTACCAATTATATCTAAGTTTGTAGACATAGTTGTCAACGGGGTAGCTGAAAGATTGTATGATATAAAAGCGTACTCGCAGGACCCAGCCGGCGTCAGTAAGAGAACAGAATACATGGAGACTATCCAGAAGGATATGAAACTAAAAGAATTTGATGCAACTACAAAAGCTCAATTAAACATAGACCTCTCAGAAACTCCACCAGAAAGTCTTCCTGACTCCGAAGATGAATTACAATTACATATGCAGCTTGATTATAAGCAGGCTGTTGAGATAGCTAATGAACAAGCTATAAACGTGCTGTTAGATGGTAGTAGGTATGAGTTGATTAAAAAGAGATTTTTTCACGATTTAACTGTTATTGGGATTGGGGCTATAAAAACAACGTACAATACTTCCGAGGGAGCTAAAGTTGAATATGTAGACCCTGCTAACTTAGTTTACTCTTACTCTGATTCACCATACTTTGAGGATATATACTATGTTGGAGAAGTTAAGTCAATACCTATAAATGAACTAGCTAAAGAATTCCCATTCCTAGAACATGAGGATTTAGAAGAAATACAGAAAAGTAACTCTAGAAATGGTCGTTACGGTAACACTAGTAACGATAGCGATGATAACAAGGTAGAGGTTTTGTATTTTAACTACAAGACCTATATGAATGAGGTTTACAAAGTTAAAGAGACGGGTAGTGGTGCTGATAAAGTTATAAAGAAAAATGACAAGTTTAACCCACCCGAGTCAGACGAAGGGAATTTCTCAAAACTACAAAGGTCAATAGAGTGTCTTTATGACGGCGCTATAATACTAGGTACTGATAAGTTACTTAAGTGGGAGATGGCTAAAAATATGATGCGCACAAAAAGTGATTACACTAAAGTTAAAATGAACTACTCTATAGTAGCCCCAAGAATGTACGAGGGAAGAATTGATTCTTTAGTTAATAGAGTTACTGGATTCGCAGACATGATCCAACTGACACACTTGAAGATACAGCAAATATTATCTAGAATGGTACCAGATGGTGTTTACTTAGATGCTGATGGCTTAGCGGAAATTGATCTAGGTAATGGAACTAATTACAACCCACAAGAAGCACTAAACATGTTCTTCCAAACAGGATCTGTTATCGGAAGGTCATTCACTCAAGATGGGGATCAAAATGCTGGTAGAATACCTATAACAGAAATATCAAATGGAGCAGGTGCTGGAGGTAAATTACAATCGTTAATAGGTAACTATAATTACTATCTACAGATGATCAGAGACGTAACTGGTCTTAATGAGGCTTCTGACGGATCCACTCCAGATGCCAAGTCGTTAGTTGGGGTGCAAAAGATAGCAGCAGCGAACTCGAACACCGCAACAAGACACATATTGCAATCTGGTTTATTTCTAACAGCAGAGACCTGTGAGGCTTTATCATTGAGAATATCAGATATACTAGAGTACTCTCCGACCAGAGATGCTTTTATACAAGCTGTAGGTGTTCATAACGTCGCTACACTAAAAGAGATGTCGGAGCTACATTTATCTGACTTTGGAATTTCATTAGAACTAGCGCCAGACGAAGAGGAGAAGCAATTGCTAGAAAACAATATACAAGCATCGATAACACAAGGAGCAATAGACCTAGAAGATGCTATTGATCTAAGGGGTATAAGAAATATAAAGCTAGCTAACCAGATGCTAAAAATAACTAGGACTAAGAAAGCAGAAGCCAAAGCGGCTGAAGCGGAGTCACTAGCAAAAACACAGGGCGAAGCAAATGCAGAGGCCTCTAAAGCTGCTGCTGAAGCTGAAACACAAAAAGCCCAAGCCGCTCACGCTTTAAACATAGAGTTAGAGCAAACAAAAGGACAGATCAAATCCCAACAAATGCAAGAAGAAGCTGCTATAAAAAAGGAGTTAATGCAATTAGAGTTTGATATAAACATGAAGCTTCAGAAAATGAACATGGATGAAGTTGACATGAAAGATACAGTGAAAGAAGATCGTAAAGATGGAAGAACAAAAATGCAAGCATCACAACAAAGTGAGCTTATCGACCAGAGGCTAAACAAGAAACCACCAAAGAATTTTGAATCATCAGGTAATGACATTATGAGCGGTGAATTTGGTTTAGGAGGATTTGGTCCTAAGTAGGAGTTATTAATTATTATTATATTATATTATGGAAGAAAACAAAAGAGAAGAACCATCGGTAGACAATACCGTTGAAAAACAAAAGATCAAAAAGAAGCCGGTTATGAAAAAGAATTTTAGCAATTCTGAAGATATTACAAAGGTGGATTTAAAAGAGCTAGCTGCTAAAGCCGAAGAGGTAGTCAAGGTTGATGAGGTAGTTGCAGAAGAAAAAAGTGAAGAAGCTGTAACAGAAATTACCGAAGAAACAGAGGCACCGCTGGAAGTTGAAGCTAAAGATACTCCAGTGTTAGAGGAAGTGACTAGTGAAAACGAAGAAGCTACAACTGTAGTTGAAGATAACGTTGAAGAGCCTGTAGAGGCAACTACTCCACTTCCTGAAAACATTGAAAAGCTAATGAGCTTCATGGAGGATACTGGTGGAGATTTAAACGATTATGTTAAGTTAAATAAGGATTATTCAGAAATGGATAACTTGACTTTACTAAAAGAATATTATAAAGAATCAAAACCTCATTTAGATGCTGATGAGATTGGTTTTTTGATGGAAGATAAATTTTCTTTTGACGAGGAGGTAGACGACGAAAGAGAGATAAAAAAGAAAAAAATAGCGATGAAAGAGCAGGTTGCCGGCGCTAAAGAACATTTAGACGGACTAAAGTCTAAGTACTATGAAGATATCAAAATGGGTTCAAAGCTTACGAGTGAGCAAAAGGATGCAATTGATTTTTTTAATAGGTATAACAAGGAGGAGGCAGGTAATAAGGAAACAGAATCAAAATTAAAATCTAGTTTCTTAAAGAAGACCGAGCAGGTCTTTAACGACAAATTCAAAGGTTTTGAATATAACGTCGGAGAGAAGAAATATAGATTTAACGTGAACAATGCTAACGAGGTTAAAAAGACTCAGGGTGATATAAACAACTTTGTCAAGAAGTTCTTGAACGAAGATGGTGAAGTATCAGATGCCAAGGGTTATCACAAATCTCTTTACACAGCTATGAACGCTGATGCTGTAGCTAAACATTTTTATGAACAAGGTCAAGCTGACGCTTTAAAGAATAGTGTCGCTAATGCCAAGAACATAGACATGAGCCCTAGGCAATCTCACAGTGGTGATACTAACACTAGTGGGTGGAAAGTAAAAGCTTTGGGCGATGACTTTGCTAACTCAAAATTTAAAATTAACAAAAAAAAATAATTTAAAACAAAACAATTATGGCAATATCAAATCCGGGTCCTGGTCATTCAGGAGTCGCGGGTACTTTGAATAGTGTACCAGCTTCGAAAAAAGCAACACTATCTTCAAATTACATCGATTTTACAAGTGGCTCAGGTAACGACTGGGGACAACAATATTTACCAGATCTTATGGAAAAAGAAGCTGAGGTGTTCGGAAGCAGAACAATCGCAGGATTTCTTGAAAAAGTAGGAGCTGAAGAGTCTATGACTTCTGATCAAGTAGTTTGGTCTGAACAAGGTAGATTACACTTATCATACATTGGAACACTAAATACTGGATCAAGTGTATTTACAATGACTACTGATATAGATGGAAACGCAATCGCTTCAGGCGAGCACGGTATACGTATCAATGACATGGCTATTGTGGCTACAGCTGAAGGTACTATAAAATGTTTATGTACTGCGGCTAACGCAACTACAGCAACTTTACTTCCTTATGAACAAGCTAACATTGATGACGCTGCTGCGTTTTCTGTTATATCAGCTGCTCCTGCAACTGTATTGATAATAGGTTCTGAGTACGGAAAAGGTAAGCAAGGTCAAGGTGGAACAACTTCTGTTACTCCTGGTTTTGGAACTGTTAAGCCAACTCATACTTCTTTCTCTAACAAACCAATCATCATTAAAGATTACTTCGAGATCTCAGGATCTGATGTTTCTCAAATCGGTTGGGTAGAGATTTCTGGTGAAGATGGGCAGAATGGGTACTTATGGTACTTAAAAGCTGAGGGTGAGACTAGATCAAGATTTACTGATTACTTAGAGATGACAATGTTAGAGGCTGTTAAAGGTATTGCAGGCAATTCTACTGCTGAGGGTACTATTGGTACTGCTGGTGATACTTTTGGTACTGAAGGTTTATTCGCTGCTGTTGAAAATCGTGGTAACGTTACTACTGGTATTACTGGTATTAACCCAACGACTGATTTAGCTGAATTTGATGCTATCTTAGCTGAGTTTGATTCTCAAGGTGCTATTGAAGAAAATATGATGTTCGTTAATAGAGCAACTTCTCTTGCAATGGATGACATGTTAGCTTCTATGAATTCTTACGGCGCTGGAGGTACTTCTTACGGAGTATTCGACAATGAAGAAGATATGGCATTGAACTTAGGTTTCTCTGGTTTCAGAAGAGGTTCTTACGACTTCTACAAGTCTGATTTCAGATACCTAAATGACAAAGCTACAAGAGGTGGTGTTAACGCTAGAGATGCTGTCGCTCCACTTAGAGGGATTATGATCCCAGCTGGTGTATCAACTGTTTACGATCAAACTTTAGGTAAAAACTTAAAAAGACCGTTCTTACATGTTCGTTACAGAGCTTCACAAACTGAGTCTAGAAAATTAAAGACTTGGACTACTGGTTCTGTTGGCGCTGAAACTTCTGACTTAGATGCAATGCAAGTGCATTACTTATCTGAGAGATGTTTAATCGTTCAGGGTGCTAACAATTTCATGTTGTTGAAATAAGCACAATTTATTAAGGAGTCGGGGCTTCGGCCTCGACCCTTTATTTTATTAATTTATATTATATTATATTATGGCTAAAAAAGCTAACACAAAGAAAGTTGAGGTTGAACCTCAAATAGAAACAATGGAAGAAGTAGTTACAGAATTTTTTGAAGACACTGTAGTTGCAGAACCAAAAAAAGTTGTTAAAGAAAGATCTGAACCAACTCCAAAAATCATTAATGATTGGGAGATTAAGGATAGGACTTATCTTTTAAAAGGTCAAGGAAAACCCTTGTCATACATTGTTAAATCAGCTAACATACACTACTTCGACGAAGAAAAAGGGTATGAGAGGGAGCTAAAGTACTGCTCCAATCAAAGAACTGTATTCGTTGATGAAATGAAGGGTGATCAAAGATTAGAGCATATTATTTTTAGAGCTGGGGTTTTAATGGTTCCTAAGAATAAAACAGTATTACAAAAATTACTATCAACATACCACCCACATAGAGATAGGTTGTTTAAAGAGTGGAAGCCTGTAGAAGAAGCTACGTCACAATTGGATTGGTTAGAGTTTGAGGCAGACGCTTTGCACGCAGCCAAAAATTTAGAAATTGATCTAGCAGAAGCGGTTATGAGAGCTGAGATAGGTTCTAGAGTGAGTACGATGAGTTCTAGTGAACTTAAGAGAGATTTGTTGTTATTCGCTAAGAGAAACCCTCAACTGTTCTTAGAATTAGTTACTGATGACAATATCCAACTCAGGAACTTTGGTATAAAAGCTACTGAAAAAGGTATACTAAAACTATCTGAAGATCAAAGAATTTTCACTTGGGGTTCAACGGGTAGAAAACTAATGAACGTTCCTTTTGAAGAGCATCCTTACTCAGCTTTAGCTGCTTGGTTTAAAACCGACGAAGGTATGGAGATATATTCTAGCATTGAAAAGAGAATGAATTAACAACAAAAATAATATGGTCACCCTTCGGGGTGATCATTTATTAAATATAATTTTATGGGAGAAAAATCAAAGGGTTTAGGAGACTCAATTGAAAAAATAACAAAAGCAACGGGGATAAAAAGTATTGTAGACGCTGTTAACAAAGCTAGGGGAGTTAAAGACTGTGGTTGCAATAAGAGGAAAGATGTGTTAAACAAAGCATTTCCCTACAAAAAATAAAAAAGAAATACTATGATTTTTATAGATACAGTTTATCAAAGGGTTTTAACTTTAGCTAATAAAGAACAAAGGGGTTACATAACGCCTCAAGAGTTTAACCTGCTTGCCAACCAAGCTCAGATGGAAATATTTGAACAATATTTTTATGATGCTAAGTCGGAAGATAAAAATCTTAAAAATTCAACAGAATTCTCTAACGTAGACGAAATGTTAGATGAAAAAATATCTGTTTTTAAAAACAACCAAGTAATTACAGTGTCCGGTGGTATAGGCGGTCTACCAGCAGATCTACATAGACTGGGCTCTTTATATATAACAGGGACGTTAGTGGAGGTAGAGCAAGTTACCGAAGAGGAGTTGATGTACTTACATCAATCACCACTAGCAAGGCCAACTACAGGTTTTCCAGCATTTATAAGAAGTAAGATAGACCAAGTAACGCTTTATCCCCCAACCATAGCTGGTGTGAGCTGTAGGTATATAGTGCGCCCCAACAAAGTAGCTTGGGGGTATATAGTTTTAAATGAAAAAGCACTGTATAATGCGCCATCATCTGTAAACTTCCAACTACATGAAAGTGACGAGGCTGAGCTTGTATATAAAATACTAGCACTAGCTGGTATAGTTATAGCTAAAGTAGGTATAAAAGATATTGCTAACCAAGAAATAACAACACAGAAAGCACAAGAAAAACAACAATAAAATATGGGATTATATACAGGTAACTTAGCTAATTATTACGGTGGATTAGAGGAGCAAGGCGCTTATCAATTTGTATCCATGACAGATATTATAAACAACTTTAGAGTTGCGTACGTAGGTGAGGACAAGATAATATCAAAAATATCTAGAGCTGATATCAAGTTTCACGCTATGAGAGGCTTGCAAGAATTGAGCTTTGACACGTTAAAGTCATGTAAGAGTTTAGAGTTGTATATACCACCAAGCCTGCTATTCCCTATACCACATGACTATGTTAATTATATAAAGCTAACATGGACGGACGCTAATGGCAAGTGCCACCCTATAAATAGTTGTAGAGAGTGTTTTAAAGATCCAAAATCCTACAAACAACGTGACAAAAATGGCTTAATAGACGTGGGTGGTTCTAGAGATGGTAAAACAGAGAGTGTGTTAGTGACCGCTGCTTATGGTGAGGATTGTATACATGATAAAGGAGAAGATTGCGACCCTAGCAACCCGTATGACTGGAGGATATGGCACCCAGCTGTATATGAAGATGTAGTTACACCCGGTGGTTTTGATCATGACCCCATTGTTAGGTCATCATCATCAACTTGGTCTTTAAATATAAGACAAGGTAGTGGTAATTTAAACAGTAGTGGCACCGACTATGCTAGAAATGTAGGAGCTAGATATGGACTTGACGGTGGAGATGCTAATATCAATGGATCGTACTGGATTAATTGTAGAACAGGTAAAATCCATTTTAGCTCTAATTTAGCGGGAAAAACTGTGATCTTAGAGTACATAAGCGACCACTTAGGTACTGACGACGAAATGAAGGTTCATAAGTTTGCTGAGGAAGCGATGTATAAGCACATAGCCCACGCTATATTAAACACGAGAGCAACTGTTGACCGTAATATTGTTGCTACGTTTAAGAAAGAAAGGTTCGCGGCTATTAGAAGCGCTAAGATACGCTTGTCAAGTATTAAGTTGTCAGAGATAACACAGATACTTAGAGGGAAGTCAAAATGGATTAAACACTAAAATATGGCACAATCAAATAGAGGTTTTCAGAAGAGTAAGATGAATAAAGACGCAGATGAGAGAACTGTGGCTAATGGAGAATATAGAGACGCTTTAAATATACAAGTGTCAGCTTCTGATGGTTCTAATGTAGGTTCTGCACAAACTATACTAGGTAACACGTTGATATCTGGCAACATGGTGCCTGGAGGTAGTACTGTTGTTGGTAGCATAGCACACAACAAAGAAGACAAAGTTTACTATCTAGTGGCTGGTCCAAAACCAACAGCAGCAAGCTGGAATCAAAAAGGATCATGGAAGGACTACATAATAGAGTTTGATATAAAAAAAGAAAGTTTTAAATACGTATTTGTTGATATATACCAATCTAATGTTGAAAGTAACACTGGTGTAATCAGTAGAGATATACCTGTTAATATAGGAACCCCTAGTTTATTTGACTCTGTTAGATATGAAATGGTAGTGCAGGGTTTTGATAGTTCTGGTATGCAAATCATAACATCCGACCCTTCAAGTAACGTTGAGGTTATTAGCACATCGGTAACTAGCTCTACAACTGGTATAGTTAATATATATAGTACTACACAAGATTTTAACAGCATACCAACACCATCAGGTACTTGGTTAAACTGTAAGGCAGAGAGAGTGTTGAATTTTGATAAAGACCATTTAATAACAGGTATCAACATTATTGATGGAATGTTATTCTGGACAGATAATCACACCGAGCCAAAGAAGATAGATATAGAGAGAAGTATTAATGGTACGGGTGGTGGTAGCCCATTACCGCCATTATTAAGCTACACGTTCCCTGGGGACTCTGACCAGTTTCACACTAGGCTATGTATAACGCCTGATAAAACAAACCCATTAAGAGTAAAACCTAGGAATGAAACAGAGCCTTGGTATATAAAAGAAGCTAACATCACTGTTATAAGAAAAGGCCCTGTAATACCTCCTTCGTTAGAAATGTCAGAACACGAAGACGGTAGAGCTGGAGCGACTTACTCTGAAACAGATGGTAGTCCAAGTGGTATATCTGGTTGTCCAAACGTTGGGTGTACTAGTTCTACAACAGCGCAAAATTCTTGGAGTATAAATCCCCCAGCTGGTCCAGATAGAATAAAGAAGGCCGGGGACACCATAGACCAAGTATATGTAGTTAATCCTGTTGATTGGAGAATTGGTGACATGATACTTTTTAATCAGCAAGAAGATATAAATAGCGCCGAGGGTTTTATAGACCACGACGTTAGAGCAACAGTCACTTCAACTCCGGGTGGAGCATCAACCGGTCCATACTCTTTTGAAATACAATCTATAGATAAAGACGCTATAGATCAAGAGCAGAAGATGTGGAACATAAGAATGGAGGAGAAAAAACCTATGTTTGAAATGAAGTTTGTTAGGTTTGCTTACAGATATAAATATGAAGACGGAGAATACTCTACATTCTCACCTTGGTCTCAGCCTGCTTTCATTCCTGGAGAGTATGATTACCTACCTAAAAAAGCTTACAACTTAGGTATGACGAATCGCCTTAGGCAATTAAAAATTACTAACTACTTATTAGAAGGTCACTATGGTATATATAACGATGTTATAGAGATTGACTTGTTATACAAAGATGAAGTTGGCCCTCAAGTTTATGTCGTTGAAACACTTAAAATGACAGATGGTTGGGGTGTTGATGGTAGCCCTGACTTATGGCCTGATAAATGGAAAGATTGGCCGGTAGAGGATACAACGTTACGTCGCAAACGTGGAGAGTATAAAGTTACTTCTGAATTAATAAGCAAAGTAGTACCATCAAACCAAATGCTAAGACCCTGGGATAATGTACCTCGTAAGGCACTAGCTCAAGAGGTAACTAGTAATAGATTGGTCTATGCTAACTACATGCAAAATTTTAACTTAACGAGTCAATATACTGATAACGAAGTAAAGCCAATAATAAATTTAACTCTAAGCGTTAAAGATGCACCCTTAAATGATCCAGACTTAACGGGTGAAGAAGATTCATTCTCAGTGTTATCACTGGAGGAACAAGTGGGAAACCTAGAAGGCTTTGCTAAAGGTGTTAAAACCGTTAGATCACTAAGAACGTATCAGGTTGGAGTTGTATACGGCGATAAGTATGGTAGAGAAACACCTGTGCTAGCCGGTAAGGATGGTGCTGGTAGTTTAACTATAAACGTAGAAAACTCTAGTACTATAAACAAGTTGAAAGCTTGGGTGATAACTGATGTACCAAGCTTCGCAGCATACTACAAGTTCTATGTTAAAGAAACATCTAACAAATACTATAACTTAGCTATGGACCGTTGGTACCTCGCTGAGGATGGTAATATATGGATATCTTTTGCTAGCGCGGATAGAAACAAGGTGGATGATGAGACAAATATCATACTTAAAAAAATGCATGATACTCACGAGCCGGTTACGGATTTAGCTCGTTACAAAATAATTGCAATAGAAAACTCTGCGCCTAAATTCATAAAAACCAAAGTACATTTATACGGCCAAGTACAACCTAGTGCTACACAACTAGGTTCTGCTAGTATTGGTTTTCCCATGGAATTTTACAATGTTCTACACTTACATACAGGCTCAACAAATATGACCGAAGTTGAAGAAGCTTGGGGAAAAGATAATACTGCTGGTGGTGGTGGTAAAGGTACTATAACAGATAAAATCTCTTCTGGATTTATATACATAAGAGTTAGAACAAAAACAGTTAAATCTAACTGGTACCAACTTGCTTCTATGGCAAAAAGTGGTTCGTATTACAAGATGAAACTAGTTAAGACATTCAAGAAAGATGTTGCATTTGCTGGGGGATCTTACGCTAATGCGGCTTCAGATTTAAGAGTAGAATTCTCCTCTCAATTCCCAGAGGATAAGCCTGAGTTTGAGGGAAGATATTTTGTAAAAATATATAAAGATTTAATACTAATGAAGTGGTTGTTACAGTCTAAGAAAAAGAACTACAGGACTATGGCTGCTCGTCCATTTCATTACTTTAATCAAAGAAAAATTAACCAAACCCGTAGCTCTACTGGTGCACAAGCTTCTTGGGAGTCATCAGGTGTAAATGTGGCAGGTGAATTTGATGCTAGTGGTGGTAGCCACCGTAACCCGTGTTTTAGCACCTCTGGTGTTTCTGTAACAAGCCACGGGGTTGATTCAATTAGTTCGTGCTCTAATCACTCCTCAACACTTAATAATAGAACGTTTTTCTACGGAATGAATAGTGGTACTCATACTAGTGGTATGGGTGGCGCGTGGTTTAACACAGGGTCTACCATAAAAAATGTGAGATATTGGGGTCAATCGAGCCGACATAAGTTTTTTATTGATGGACTTATAACCCGTGGTACTGAATCATCGGGTAATATTTGCTTTCCGTTTGCAACTGGACTTGGTTCTAATGCGGCTTGTGCAAATCTTTTTGGAAAACACTTCTTTAATGTTGGTAATAGATCAGATTTAACACATAGGCACGGTACTAGTACTAGTGGTAAAGGACAGAGAAGAGGTAGGGCAATAGAGGATGATGGTATGAAAATACACTTTGGGTACATTCACACTGGTGGTTGGGCTTGGAATAGCGCTGAGGATGAATCGTGGTATAACTTCATGACAACAAAAGGAACAATGTTTAGGTTTTCTGAAGACAAAGATGAAGTGATGTATGTTGTAACTGGATTTAACACTAGTTTAGATCAAAATGCTACTGGAGAAGGTAAGCACCATCTTCACTCCTCTTGGTCAAGTGGAAATGGAGGTGGTATTGGGATGGATAATGCTGGTAATAACCTTAGAAGGTTTAGCATAGAGATAGAGCAGATGGAGTACCCTGGTGTTGGACTACCATCGTATGTAGGTGGTGGAGCTGGATTTAGTGGTTATCACCCTTTAGGCGGTAAAACATCTACAAAAATCCCTGGAGTAGCTGAGCTAGGGTATTGGGGTGGTAGACCTGGGGCTACTAGTATCAACACTAGCGCTTTAGGTGGGGCGTTTGATGACAATAAAGACCTTCAAATCCCAACACCTCCTGACTACCAAAACGAAGTAGTAAAAGTTAATGGTAGTGCTGCGTCAAATTTGAAAAACGATGGCGCTGGTGGATGGGAGGCTGGAATAAGTGGGATACAACAGGCACGTAAGTATAGAATGCATCCAGCTAAGTTTCACAATATTGAAATTTTAGAAGAAGTGCCAGACGACGGGGATTGGAGCTCTAAAAATCCAGCCGTGTGGGAAACCGAACCTAAAGAAGATGTTGGTATGGATATTTACTACGAAGCATCACAAGCTATGCCGGTGAATGTAAATGCCTACACGAATGAACAGTTAGCACCTATAGGTAGCTTGGTAGAAAATGACTCTGGAAGTGACCTCCCAGGTGGACCATGGCAACTACATTCTTGGAGCGACACTACGTTCACTATGAGACTTCTTGATGGTAACACACCTCCTTCTTTCACTATACAGTCTGGAGATAGATTTAGGTTTACTAGACCGGATGGGTTTGTAAGTACTATTATAGTTAATACACCACCGGGATCAGCACCCTGGCCAGCTACTATCACTATTGCCAACTATAGGCTAAACGTTAGAGGTAACACCACAGCGGCTGTGCCCTCAACTCCTAACTTCGCTAACTCACCACACAATCAACCCGTAACTTTAAGTTGGCACAACGCTATTGCTTTTGGGAATGGAGTGGAATCAGATAGAATTAGAGACGACTTTAACGCGAATACAATATCAAATGGTGTCAAAGCATCTACTGTATTGGCTATACCATACCACGAAGAAAGAAGGAAAGCAGGATTAATACACTCTGGTATATATAATTCTACCAGTGGATTAAATAGTTTAAACCAATTTATAGCTGCGGAAAAGATAACTAAGGATATGAACCCTTCTTATGGTGGGATTCAAAAACTACACACTAGAGATAACAACATTGTTGTTATGCACGAAGATAAAATAATGAAAGTTCTTGCGAACAAAGACGCATTGTTTAACGCTGATCAAAGCAAAAACGTTGTTGTATCTAAAAACTTTTTAGGATCAGACGAGCCGTTCTCTACTAGATACGGTATGTCAACAAACCCAGAGTCGTTCGCTGTTGATTTAACAGGTAGAGTTTACTTTACAGATAGGACTAGAGCAGCTGTTTTAAGGCTGTCTAACGATGGTATAACAAACATATCTGATTATGGCATGAAGGATTGGTTTAACGACCACCTGAACCCAGAAACAAACACATTACTAGGTTCTTTTGATGAAAAGAAAGGGCTTTACAATTTGACTATTGATGGAGCTAGACAGCTAGCTGTTGATGAGGTGACAACTATAAACGATGGTGATGGTGGTGATAATGGTGTGGGTTGTGGTTGTGAAAATGGACCTGGAACAAATAGTAGTGGTGGTGCTGAAATAATAAGCACTGATGGAAACACTCTATACACGCCTGTATCAACAACGGTTAGTTTTAGTGAAAACGCTAAGGGTTGGACATCGTTTAAATCGTTTATCCCAGAAAATGGAATAAGCATAAACAACGAGTACTACACTTTTCTTGATGGAGAGATGTGGCATCACCACTCTAACTCTAGTAGAAATCAATTTTACGGAGATCAATATGACTCTAGTATAGACATTATTTTTAATGACGACCCTAGTGCTGTTAAAAGTTATAGTGGAGTGAATTACGAGGGAACTGAAGCTAGGATCACTGGTGACCTGTTAGATTCTAACTACTTTAATTTAAACGATAAAACTGGTTGGTATGTTGATACAATGACAACAAACCTACAAACTACAAACAACTTAGAGTTTAAAGAAAAAGAAGGGAAGTACTTTACAAGTATAAAGGGTAATACAACCACACTAGCTAATTTAGATGAAAACGAATTCTCGGTTCAAGGAATTGGTAATTTTAGAAACATAAGTGTTTCAGGACCAGCTAATCCCGAACCAGGAGATGAAGGTAGGGTCACTTGTCTAACCGTAACACCTATAATTAACTGTGACGAGGTACTTGGTTGTACGGATCCTTACGCAGATAATTACGATGCAAGTGCAACTACTGATGATGGATCTTGTGAATATCCAGTAGCGTGTATCACTAGTCATACCGACGACCCATCAAATCCTTATCCTGGTCATGACGGTACTCTTAATCGACCTGAAAACAGCCATCACTGGCATACATGGGTGCAAGGTGGAGAGACAGGAGGGTTCATACTAACGCCACTAGCAACAACAAGCTCATTTTCTACATGTACAACTTATTTAGAGTTTCATTTTGAGCATCCAGGAAGCAATGGTGGTGGACATAATTATGCTAGCACTATGGATAACGATGGAACAAATAGTAATATTGCAACGCTTACGCCTGGTGTGGGAATACCTCTTAATCTAACAAACACTAATTCTATAAGTTCGTCTGGAATGCCTACTATCTATGTGGATGAATTTGTTTTTGGATCTGATTGTGATGGAACATTTTACTTTGAGCTTTCAAATATACACAACAATTGTACCTCGACATTCAGCATAACTACACAAGAACCTCTAGCTAATGACCCGGTATCCCAAGGCGATCTTTGCCAGTATGTTGGTGGTTGGACTATGGATCCTTTAACTAGTGACATTTGGAACTATGATTATGATTTTAGCCCGATGCAAGTTTCTACAATGAGCAATCAAATACCCGCAAGTATTAACGACCACACTATTTTTACTGATATCGCACAAAACGGACAGGTTAGTAGTGAGGGTGGTTACGGAGTAATGAACTCACTACCATTCCACTCTAACTCAGCTCCAACAGCTCTAAGACCTAGATTTGGCTCGCAGCAAGGGTTAGCTAGTTGGTTACCTGAATACGAGATGCTTTATATATCAGACCCAGCTAATGGCTTGCAAAGCAATGATTTCCGAACAAAACAGTGGCCATACTTCTATCAAGGCGCTGGTAATGGTTGGCGTAGACCGGTAGCTATACAAACAAACCCAGGCGCTATGAATCCTGGTTCGTATTTAGCTGATGCTTATCAATCAATAATTGGAACCGGTGCAAATGGTAGTTGGAGATCAATATGCGCAGCGGGTCAGTACGCTGGTGGGACAAATACACTCTCAGGTAATATTATAAACGGTTGGAATCAGGATTGTGACCACGCTTTGTGTGGTACGCTAGCAGGTTACTATGGAAACTATGACTTTTCTGACGAAATGGGTTATGGTACTAATCAATGGTCAACCACTCCGGGGACAAATACAGGTCAAGGTCCTCAAAACATAACTGGAAATTGGGGCGCACAGCCATATCAAACCACCGGTCAAGGTTGTGATACAAATGGACAATGGTCAGGGTTTCTACTAACATTATACAGTTACGAGGAGGTTATCCATTACGTTAGACTACTAGCTCTTCACTGTGCAGATAATGAACCTGAGTTTGGAACTGGAAGTAATCACACAGCAACACGGAAGGGAGTTGTAATGGAATTTTTGAAAAACGCAACACTCTCCACGCCTTGGTACGGACCAGCATATATTGATCCCAACGGACATCCAATTACAGCATCTCCAGATCCAGCATACTCGGTAAACACCGCGTACGGTATAGAGGGATCGCTAAGATTTTGTTTCGATGACGCTAAATGCGGAATAATTTCTGACTGCTTTTTACAAACTGTATTTGTTAACTGTGCTGCTGGAGATGGTATTGGGAACAATGTCGGTGCTTCTGGGCCTTATGTAGCACCTTCTTACTTTGAAACCCACGTTGCTCCTTCACTCTGTAAAACAAATTTATAACTATGGCAAACTATACTATTGAAAGAAGACAAGAAGCTGGGCATGTTTATGGGTGCACTCCGTTCGCCACCACACAGGAAGGCGGTCAGATAGCGTCTCCAGGTGGGCAATTAGACTCTACTATACAGTGGAATATAAAAGCTGATAGTGGTTATGTTCTTGATATTAATAATTTTATTATTCCTGGAACAAGTTTATCTGGCGTTATCTCTCTTCCAGTAACACCACCGACAGCCGTGTACAACACTGGTTTTACAAGCCCTATTTTAGGGGCCTCATTTGAGGGATACTCGGACACCTTGATAGTTGTTACTCTTTTTTTAAGCCCATACCCTAGTTATAATATAACTGGAGCTAATTTTGTGATGCCAACATCACCCGTGGATATATCCGTTAACATAGAGGGCTGTGCGTTTTTAAAAGGCGAAGGAGTGCACTTGAGAATCATAGAGCCAGAAGATCCTCTTACTACTACAGAGATAGTTATACCGGAACAAAGACAACAGTACATAGCTCACAACACTTTAGATGACGGTGCTCAACGTATATCAGGCGTGTTAGAACCTACAGAGGATGGGGCTGAGATTGTAAGAGAAAACTTCATAATGAGTTATAGTGTTAGAGCAGCTAATGGCATGAGATACGCATATCCGCCAACACTGGATTTTAACGATGTAGACTATTACTACACATCTACACTTGAGTACAAAGATAGTTTATTCCCAGGTAGAAGTCAAGATATTTGTGGCGTTGTATTTGATATATTTAAAAAACAATAAAATGGCATATAAAAAAACAGGTATACAGCTTCAAAAAGATATAACTAAGAAACTTCTAGAATCTAAAACCAAGACAAGTAAGAAACCAAAGCTAAAAAGAAAAGAGAAGACAAGTGAAGCTAACGTAATAGATAGTGCCATAGAAACGTCTACAGGTAGAGATATCAACGAGCTTAGTTTTAATGACTTAAGTGAATTAGACAAAGACAAAAGTGCCACGGTATCACAAGATGATTTAGCGGCACTTGGTATAACCAACTTAGTAGGAGGCGAAGCTTCCATTGGTGAGGTTAAGAAGATTTTAGAGAAAAGACCTTTAGTGCCAGCACTGCAGGCTAGTGTTTTTAATTTAAACTACCAAATCGAGCCAGCGCCAATCCCTGCTATAAATAACCTATACTCGCTACAAACTAAGAGGGCAGATATTTTTAACAAATTCGTACCGGACAAAGAATTTCGATCAGATAAAAATCTACCATACCAAGGTACATCGTATCACATAAATAAGTTCCTAAACCAAGAAGCATCACGAATTGAAATCGTAGTGACTGGCGATGTGGGTACTGCTTATAAATTAGTTATAAAAGATAACACAAATAACACTTATTACAACGAGACAGTAGGTTTGTTTAGGACTGGTTTTCATGAGATTAGCGGTTTAATTGGAGAACAGGAGGATGTTAGGGGTACAACCAGCAGCGAGGTAGAGGTTATGATACCGATGAACATATACGAGACTGAGTATTATGTTTACCTCGTTAGCGATGGTGTAGTGCAACTAGGGCCTGGCTTGCCAACTGCGCAGATGCCTTGGGTAATAAACCAATTACCCGATGTTACAACTACCTTAGTACTTACTACTGAAGCCAACTTTGGGGCTATTGGTGGTACCCAGGTGATTAAACATAAGCCAGGTGCCTTTCTATCTAGTCTGAAAAATTCATCAGCCGCTGTTGGTAGAGACGGTGAGTCTGATGACTCTAGAATACAAGCGGTGCAGCCTAGTAGTTTTGGTGATGCTAACTTTACCCTAACAGTTGCGCCGGGAACTGGTGAGTATGATGTCATAAGCCTAGAAGAGAGTGTTCTTAATCAATTAGTTGAAACCCGTAGCATATATTCTAATGGAACAGACACTTATACCGCTACGGAGGTTTTAGAGCACAACCTAGTGATATCTGTTACTGGAAGCGGTACTGACATGAGAGGTAAGGTAACAGGTACAATGCTATTAGGGAAAAGTGGTATACGGAACTCTATTATATATATAAATACTGATGACTTATTTAATCTTGCTGCTAATTAAAAATAACACACATGGCTACATTAACACTAACATTCGCTCAACAATTAAACCATTCTTTACAAGTTGGTGACACGGCTTACTACGTAAACACCTCAACGTCATCTACTTTCACTGTTAACTCTTCCAGCGTAGTGCTAATAGGAACTGTAATATCACCACTCACAAACACGAGTTTTGTATGTAATACACTTCTAGCTCCATCTGAATACCCAACTGCTGACGACTATATATTTTTTACAAAAGATAACAAAGCAAATTTATCAAGTATACTGGGTTACTATGCTAGGGCTAATATAAGAAACAACTCCACCGATGAGGCTGAGCTGTTCCAAGTTAGTGCTGACTATTTTGAGAGTAGTAAATAAAACGCTAAAACTGTGACTATATATGTACTTTAATACAATACAATGGGACACAGCATAGAAAAACAAGTAAAAGAACAACCACTAACGAAAGCACAGAGCAAAGCTCAGTTTGAAGAAGTTACAGAGGAGTTAGGATTACTACACTCCTTTGATTTTGATGAAGCTTGGGATATTGGTTTAGAAATTAGGAGAAGAAAAGAATTTAGAGAGAACATAAGTGATTTAGAAAAATCAATAACAGAAGCTGACGGTGGTATGACGGGTGAAGTTTTGCACAAAGTAAATCCAGTGAAGCATTCTTTTGCTGGTGGGTGTTACATTAGGGAGATATACAACCCTGCTAACGAGCTTATAATAACAAAGATACACAAGAAAGAGCATCCGTTCTTTTTAATGAAAGGAGAGATGTCTATATTGACTGAGGATGGTATTGAGCATATAAAAGCTCCTTACCAAGGCGTTACAAAGGTTGGTACGAAAAGAGCTATATATACACACGAAGAATGTATATTTATAACTGTGCATGCTACAGACAACACTTCTATTGAAGATGTTGAGGAGGAGGTGGTTTGCACTAAGTATGAAGATTTACCAAAGGGATGTGATGCTTTAGATGTGTTAAGAAAAATTAATTTAAAAAAATAATGATATGAGTTTTGTAGTAGCGGCAGTAGGTGTAGGTGTTGGGGTCATGAAGTTTATGGGTGCTAGTAAAGCCAAGAAAGAAGCAGCAGCAGCTCAGAAAAAAGCTAAGGCTGAAATGGATAAGAAAAAGAAAGAGTATGAGGCTCTGGACACTTCTAATCTAGCGGCTAATCAAGAAAATAAAATGGAGGACCTTACCATTAACCAAAAAGGTATGGAGAACCAAGCTAGAACCTCTGCACAGAATAGATCTAATATAATGGATGGTATGAATGCTGCTGCTGGTGGTTCCGGTATAGCCGCTTTAGCACAAACCATGGCTAACCAAGGATCTAAAGATGCGGCGGCGGAAGGAGCTATGATCGGTGATCAAGAAGCAGCTAATCAAAAAGCCTCCTCACAAGAAGCCTCTAAATTACAAGCGGCAGAGGTTGAGGGCGCGGGTGCTGCAAGAGATTTAAAGTACAAGAAAACATCTAATCTAATGGGTATGGCTGCTGCCGACGCTAAAGCTGCAGGGGATGCTAAAGCTCAAGCTAGTAAAGATAAGATGAGTGCTATTGGTGGTATAGCCACCTCTGCAATTGGCTTGTCAGATAGAAGGTTAAAAACGGATATTGAAAAAGTTGGGGTGTCACCTAAAGGCATAAACATATATCATTTTAAATACAAAGATCCAGATATGGTGAAATCTTGGACTACCGAGTTTAACTCTGGTGGGTTTGATTTTCATGGTAAAATCCAAGGCGTTATGTCAGACGAAGTGCCTAAGGAAGCTGTTGGAGAATTTCATGGTTATGATTTCGTAAATTATAGCTTGTTAGATGTAGAACATAAAAACATAGTATAATTATGGCGGGAGATAACGCAGGAGGTACAACTAGTGAGTTCATGAAAATGGGCAAGATGATGGGTCAATCAAACAATCCTAGCAACAGTGGGATGTATGATGGCTTGGATAAAGTTACCGAGAAATTAATGGCTAATAAGCTAGCTAGACAAGCGGAGGTAAAAGGCGAGAGAGAGTCTCTTAGGAAAGAAAGAAAGTTAGCTGGGCAAAAACTTACAAATGAATTCACAGAAATGGGTCCTACTCTAAAGGTATTGGGCCCAGAATCTTTTGGACAAGCACAGACTGAGATAGAAGGTTTAAGACAGCAGATGTTTGAAGCTATTGATGCTGGTGATCAAAAAAAGATAGCAGAACTAAACATGAAGCTTAACGATATAAAAACGAGGCACTCTGGGGATGCTGAAAACCTAACTACACTAATAGATTCCTGGGAGTCAGATACCGTGAGTACAGACGCTATGACTAAGGAGAATATAGATGTTCTAACTAATTTCGCTGCAAACAAAACCAAGAAAGAAGTTTATGTGGAAAATGAAGATGGTGTTCCAGAGCTTAGGTATGAGTGGGATACTGAGGAGCCTTTATTAGACGAAACTACTGGCGAGCAACAAATAGACGAAGAAGGTAATCCAATGTTTGTAAAGGATCAAAAATCCCTAGCTGAAATGCAAGACATGCTAGTAACCAAGGATACTGTCAACGGTAACAAAATGCTAGATCTAGGTCAAGAGCTAAAGGTTGGTTATAAAGATAAATCACCAATGAGTGATGCTGACATAAAGCATAAGGTAGGAGAGATAATACCTCAAGATCCTAAAGCTATAAGAGATTGGTTACATGGTAACCCAGCTGAATTTCCAGGTCTAAACGTTCACGACTACTTAAGCGATCTAATGAACACAGATTATGGTACATTTGATAAATTAGGTATTGATTTAACAAAACCGGAGTATGCACATTTAGATAAAGACAAAGAAGGTGATGATGGTTATGGTACGGTTGAAGCTGACGAGGTTCCAGAGGCGTTTAGAGAAGAACTAATAAACAATGTACTAGACGTAAAGGATCTAGAAGTATCGCATGGTATTATTACCGAGATATATTCTAGTCTTATGAAAAATAATATGATGGGTATTAGTAATGAAGATCAACGTGATCCTAGCGAAACAACTATACTAGGCAACAAAGAGAGCTCTAGCGCTAAAGCTAGTAACGATGCTAATGAAACTCTTGAAAAATTAAAAAGTCTAGGTGATCCAGATTCGCCTATACATGCTGAAATAGCTAGAATGAATGAAGCACAAATAGCTACACACATACTTGGTTCTGGAGCAAAATGGACTGACGAGGTATATGATCCAGTAACTAAAGAAAAAATTACATTAGCTAAATACATTGCTGATGCTAAAAACAAAAAATCAAAACCCAACGAGCAGAACCCCAAGGATCCAATGGCGGGTATGACAGCTGCACAAAAAATTCAATACATAAAAGATAATAAATAATGCCTGAAACACCAGAAGAAACTCTTAAAGCTCCTTCGATGGAGGAGATAGAAGCGTCTAAAGCTAGAGGTGAGCAAACTGCTTTTAACAGGGGTCCAGATGGAGAACTGTTAGAAGAGGGTTATACAATGAACGATGCTGGAGAGGTTGTTTATGTTGGCGAAGGAGATGAGCCAGCTGCAACTACCACTGCGAATACTAATGAGTTAGAAGAAATAGTTCAATTCATGATGGACTCCGGACAGTCTGACAAGAGTATTAGAGAGGTTGTAAAAGCTTATAAAGAAGATTTCCCTGCGGATGAAGAAGTAAAGGAAGAAACACCACCGGCGGATGTCCCTGTGGAAGAAGACGTTACGGCATCCAACTCGGAAAACTATTCTTCGGATGGGAAGTTAAAAGCAGATAGTGAGGGTAATACAGTTGACGAATCATATAAAGGTAAGAAGGTTGAGGTAGACGATTTAGATGCTAGTGGATTGGTTGAACTTGACGAAGAAGATTTAGAGGCTTATTTTAAAAGAAACATACCTTTAGCATCTACTAACCAAAGTGGTACTCCTATGGCTGGTAATGCTGTTAGAGTAAAACTTCCAGGTATGGAGGAAGTTGAAATAGATAACAAAGCTTTTTCATTAAACCCATTTGGACCATCAAATGATGAGTTAAAGAAAATAGAGGCTGAGAAAATGCAAGCTTTAATAGATCATAATAAAAAGCTAGAAGGTATGCCATACTTAAATGCTTTTAAAACAGGTATTCGCGGTTGGGGTGGTAAAGGGGGTGTTGATTTATCTCAGAAAAAAATAGAACCAAAGCAGTTTAGTTGGATTCAACAAAATTACAAGGACATCATGGGTATTGATATTAGTGAGACTGAAAGTTCTAGTCAAGGGATTATCACTCATGGTTATAAGGTTCGTGATGGAGATGGTAACATGTTGTTTCAGGGTTCAGCAACAGAGTTGCAAGACTACATGTATAACAATCCACCTAACAAAGAGCAAACCAAACTACTAGCACAAAAAACAAAAGAAGGTAGAGAGAATAACTTTGGAGATAAAACCGTTAAAGAAGATATAGCTGCTCAAACAAACGAAGCTGTTGCCAGTGAGTTTATGCAAGCAAAAAGTGGTTATAGTACGTTAGTAGCGAATAATATGGGCATTGGTGCTGATGATATGTTTAATTCTGGAGAAAGAGAGTCCAAAAAAGTGAGTTCTATTTCAAGCGCCCTAGCAATGTATATGAGGCAAGGCGGGGCAAAGGATACTAAAAGCCCTACTGAGTTTGCTGAGAAATTTATAGAGTGGGGTAGTGGGCTGGACGCTGCTTTTATGTTAGAGGAGACTTTTGCTATGATTGGTGAAAACAAAGAAGGTCTTATAAACTCACTAACATTGCTGAAAGCTGATGATGGCAAGCTAATAAAGGATGGAGTTGCTGGGTTAAGAGTTAAAAATATTGCTAATATAAAAGAAGAGAACTTAAAGAATGGTGGTTTTCAGAATTTAATAGTAGCTAACGACATACACACAAAGGAGGAGTTGGTATCACAGCACGCTTTAACAAAAGCTGATATTAAAAAGTTTAAACCTACTATAGAAAAAGATACAGCTAAATTTAAAAAACAATACCAAGACATATATGATCAAGCTAGTGTAGATGGAATAACTAGCATAGATCAAAGTAAGGCCACTGGATTATTCACGGTTAAAGGGAATAACGAGGAGGTTGCAAAACAGTATCAAGCAGAGTTAAATGCCTTGAACAATACAGTTAGTCAAAAGCAAGCCTACTATAATTCACAAGGCACTGTTTTAAATGAGCAGTACAATTCTCAAATCAAGCAATTAGGATTAGCTGATGTAGAGCTAGGTAAATCAACAAAAAACTTCTCGTTGATGGATGCAGTTCAAGATGATATTGAATCTAGTTTTAGTGGTTTGGTTTATCAACCAGCAGCGTTATTTGGTAGCACAGCTGCTATGGATAAAATAACCACTAGTCAAGAGGTAAACGCTGAGTTGTATCCGGAGATGGACTTTTCGAAAGGCGGTTGGAATTACACAGCTAGAACATGGGCTCAACAATCAGGTGTGTTAGCTTTAGCTATCGCAACACAAGGAGCTGGTACAGCGTTAGGGTTAACAGAGGCAGCTATAGCTACAACTACAGCTACAATGTTTGGTGTTGGCGCTGCGGGTGGTAAAAGAGCGGAGCTAGAAGCTCAGTTGCAAAACGTCGACATGACACATCAAGCTATTCTTGAGTTAGAATCCATGAAGGAAACAATGGATCCAGAACAGTACAAGAAAGCAAGGCTAGCACTAGTTAAAGCTAGAGATGATAGTAACATGAGTAATACTCAAAAGTGGGGTTTAATAGTTTCCACGGGTATAATAGAAGGTACTGTTACTAGGTTTTTAGGTACAATACCTAATCTTAGTAAAACATGGAAAGCTGTAACAAGTCCTTTAGATGACGTGGCTGGATTAATTGCTAGAAAGAATTTACAAGCAACTGGTAGTGCTTTATTTCAAATAGGTAAAAGTGTTGGAGGTGAGATATTGGAGGAAGAGTTAATACATTTTGGTACCGCTGGTGCAGAAGCAGCTTGGTTAGGCAATGAAGTTGATTTTAGTGGTTGGCAAGATGTAGCTTTATCAGCTATTATGGTGTCTGGACCTATGAATGGTCCTGGTATGGCTTACTCGACATATGCTCAGCAAGTTGCCACTAAGGGCATGCGTGAAAACCACTATCGTATCACAAGTGAACTAGGTGATTTACGCGCTGAGTTACTAGATCTTGATATAAATAGTGAGACATATGCCGAAGATGAAGGAAGATTGCGAGATAAAAGACAAAGTTTACTTGGAGAATTAACTAGCATGAATAGTGAGATGGAACTCCAGGTTATGGGGTTAGGAGCCGAGAACATGGCTAGCATGGTTACTAATGGAAGACGTATTAGTGATTTAGGCAGGGAAGCTGGGGTTGACCCATCTTTAGACACAGATACACAAACAGAACAAGTTAAAGCTTATGCTGAGACATTAGAGCCTGATGCTAAAGAAGCTTTTATGAAAAAATGGAATTCTGCTATTAATGGTAAGAATGATTCATTTAACAAGAAAGCTGAGTGGAAGGATACTATAGAAAAAGTTTATGGTGATAAAGGTAAATCTATTTACGATGCTTTAGTGAAAGAAAATCCTGAGCTAAAAGATGCTACAGAAAAAGAGAAAGCTATAGCTGTACATGAGGAATTTAAAAAACAAAGAGTTGATGTAGCTATAGGTAAGGCTAAATCAAATCCAAATATAGTTGCACAAGTAGAGAACTTCATCTATGGTATGCCTTGGAAAGAAGCAGAGGGTAGAGGGTTCGAAAGACGACAAGGTGCGGAAAACAATGCTTACCAGAAGATAGGAGAGAGTGTACAAACTGATATAAGAACTGGTGTTAAGCTTATAAAAGAACAATCAAAACAAGCAGCAGGAGTGCTTGGAAACAAAAGATTAAGCGAACTAAAGGTTACAGAGGCTAAAACAGATCAAGAGCTAATAAAAGAGACGAATAGAGCTTATGATGCAATGTATGAAATACAAGCCGCTAGAATTGATGCTGGTATAGATGAGGATGTTAAAGGTATGTCTGATGCTGATAAAGAATCAGCTAAACAAGTTTATAGAGCTGACTTTGCTCACGAGGCAGAACAATCAATTGCTGAGATTAAATCAGGCGCTACTAACGGTGTTATAGTTGGTGGTGAGTATATAGTTAGAGATATAAAAGCTGGTAACACAGCTGTTCGTGAAGGGTATTTACTTGCTGGTACTGTTATGTCACATGAGATTTCTCACGCTGTAGATAATTTAGCTTTCGACAAAGCAGGTTTATTAAACTACGGGGAAAACCTATTTGATTACATGGCTGAAAACCACCCGGAGATACATGCTAATGTACTACAAGGTCAAGAGCAGATAAATAATTATAGTAGGCAGGGAGATGCTTTCCCTAATGGTAAGCAGTTATTTTTTGATGAGTACACTAAGATGGCTCAAGATATAATACAACGCCCAGAGAGTAAAAAAGCTTATGACAAAATACAAAAGCTTAATCAAAGCATGCCTAATGCCTTAAGAGCTATGACTAGGGGTGATTATGCTATCAACACACCTAGAGACGCAGCTGTTTATCTAGGTAGTTTTGTTGATGGCTTTAAGAATGATAAACTAGGTAGGTTACAAGAAAGAAAAATAGATGCTAAAGGCACTAAGGGACAAGTTGACATTAAAACTAAAAAGTCAGCAAACGTATCGCCAGTGTTACACTCCCAAGCTAACGCGGTGGGTAAAGAGGCTAACGATTTTTATGCTAACAGAGCTAACAATCCTGAGTACTCTTACGATATAGCTAAGTTGTTTGAACCTATGCTTGGAAAGTACTTAAATCGTATTGAAGCCGAAGGAGCTATACTGGGTAAGCAAGATGAGTATGGTCAAGTGAGTGGCGATGAGAGAGCTCAAAACATTGCTGACTACAAGATGAATGGTATGTACGCTAAAAGGGGTATTGTTGATCTTGTTGAAAACGGGTTTAACCCAGAGGAAATGATTGAAGTTATAGATCCTGCCACTGGAGAGACAGTTCTTGAACCCAACACTATATCTAAATACTTAAACGGTGTATTCCCGCAAAGGTTATCTGAGTTTACAAAAAATACTACAGTAGATTTTGGTGGGTTTAAAGTGGATATAACCAAAGCCGCTAACATTGTTACCACAGAGACAGATCAAGCTATAAACGATATACTTACAACTAGCGTTCAAGATCAACTGAACACACCTTTGCTGTCTGGTATAACTCTTAGCGCAGAACAGATAATAACGTTAAGAGAAGCCGTGTCAAGTATTGTTGGTAGAAAGCTACCAGCTATAGATGCTATTGTTTCAAAAAATAAATCCGTAACACCATTAATAGCTGCTTTAAAAAAAGAGCTAGCAATCAAAGGTAGTGACCTGCACAACTTAGTATACGAGATTATTGGTCAAAGTAAAGCGGAAGTAGAACAATTCTTAACAGACCCTAAGAATAAGAAAATGATGTTAGATGCTCTAACAACAACTTGGTTGGCTAAAAACATACCCATGGCTGTTCAGAAAGAAGTTAACGGTATTGGATACACGACTGATTTCAAAGGTAGAACAAAAGGAACTAAACCTGGTCAAATTAATTTTTGGAGATCATCTGAAGATGGTCCCTACAAAGGTATGACTGATGGTAAGCAAAAGATTAGAAGAAACCCTAACGCTATAAAGGATGTTTCTAATGCCATGTTGTTAAGCATGTTTAACAAAGGTGTTACTATGACTGATGTTAAAAGAGCTGGTTTAGAAAAACTATCTTTAGCAATAACTCAAGAGTTTGGCTTAGAAGCTTTTAAAGCTGACATGATAAACGAAGGGCCACTGAAAGAATTATTTGTTGGTAGACAGGACTTGTTTGACAGGACATTGGCGGGTAATTTTGTAGAAGAGTTTGTTAGACAAACCGAGAGAGGTGTTACTAAGCGCTCTGAAAATTATCAAAAAAATTACGATTTAGGTAATCCAGAAGATGCTCTTACAGAAGAGCGAGTTGGAGTAGCTGCTTACGCTTTGATTAAGGATGTAATACAAAACTACGATAAAAATAAAAGATACGGTGGTCTAGAAGCTAAGCTAGAAGGATACCCTAGTTATATGGTGGAGGCTTTTACTGAGGCGGGAATATTTGAAATGTTTGACACTGAGCGCAAGGCTAAGTTTGTTGGCCCAACAAAAGCTATGAGTTGGTTTGGTTTTGGTAAGGCTAAAGAAACATACCTTGAGAATGGTACTCAAAGTAAAACCATGAAAGACCTTCAAGCGCGTAACTCTAGCGAATTGATTAAACAACTACCACCACAATTAGTTAGAAAGCTAGGTCCAGAGTTTTTTGGTTTAGGAAGTGAAAGAGGACTTGATGGATCTTTTAAAAAAAGAAAAGGTGGGAAGGGCGAGTATAATTGGTTACGTATAGAGTTTGATGAGGCTTCAAAACCCGAGCTTGATTGGAAAGATAATGATCCTAGACTAGTAGATGATAAAGGAAAAAGTACTTTGCCTTTTGATATTAGTAAAGTTGAAATGTTAAATTCCAGTAGTGGTTTAATGTCTTCTATAGAAACTATACAAGACATGGCTGTTCCAAAGAGTAAGAAAATAGAGTTAATGGGAAGGTTAAAATCTAGGATTGATGGAGCAAACACAAATAATAAAAAATTCTTAACATGGGTTTTAGCTGAGAACGCTAAGCTTGTGGCTAACAATCCTGAGTTCGCAGCTGGGTTAGCTAGTTTAATGCAAGGCGCTACAAATAACGTTAAGGGTTTCAGAGGTTACACCGGTCTTGGTATGATCAAAATTATGGATGGTTCACAAGCACCTTATTTAACCAAGGATGGTAAACCAACTAGAGTGAACACTGGGATTGTAAACACAGGGCATCCAGATTATAAGAGAGCTCTAGAGTTTACCAAAGGAGACGCTGAGCTAGCGGGTGAGTTAATTATATATAAAGGCGAACACATAGACCCAAGCGCTAACGTTAACCAGAGATTGTTTAGCCTTACTTTAGAGCTAGCTGATATGCTTAGTACTAATCCAAAGGCTGTACATAAACAGATACTAAGTGAGTATCAATCTAAAATGGGTCAAGAAGTTCAAAACTTTGATCAATCTTTAGGTACTAAGTTGGATTCTGATATGCAAGACGCTGCTCTTACTTCAACTAATGAATCAGCCTATGCTAGAAATCTAGTTATAGAAGATCAATTGAAACACTATGTTAACACTGAAAACTTTGGAGTTGTTGAGGATGTAGTAAAAAACAAAACCATTGGCATGTTACAACTTGTTGGTATATCTGAAAGGTTGAAAGCTAAAAGACTTCAGAATGCAGAGACTGAATCTAGGAAGTCTAAAAACCCTAATGGCATTACAGTATTAGATTTTGATGACACGTTGGCTACGAGCAACTCTGAGGTTCTCTCTACATCTCCAGAGGGTGTTGTTAGAAAGTTGACCGCAGAACAGTTTGCAAATGAAGGTGCCGATCTACTAAGCCAAGGCTGGACTCATGATTTTTCAGAATTCAACAAGGTTGTTGATGGGAAGATAGCATCGTTATTTCAAAAAGCATTAAAATTACAAGGTAAGTTTGGTAATAACAATATGTTTGTGCTAACCGCTAGACCACAAGAGTCTGCTCAGTCTATATATGAGTTCTTAAAAGCTAATGGTTTAAATATACCATTAAAAAATATTACTGGCTTAGCTAACTCAACCGCTGAAGCTAAAGCTCTTTGGATAGCAGATAAAGTTGCTGAGGGTTATAACGATTTCTACTTTGCTGATGACGCAATGCAAAACGTGGATGCTGTTAGGGAAATGCTAGAAAGGTATGACGTTAAATCTAAGGTTCAGCAAGCTAAAAGATCAGCTAACCCTAGTTTAGAGTTTAACAATATAATACAAGAGAGTACTGGTGTGGAGTCTTTGAAACAGTTCTCTGAAGCTCAAGCTAAAGTAAGAGGTGCTAAAACAAAGTATAAGTCTATTATACCTGCTTCTGCTCAAGATTTCTCTGGATTACTATATAGTTTTATTGGTAAAGGTAAAAAAGGAGAGGCTGATATGGCATTCTTCAAGAAAACATTAATAGATCCTTTCGCTAGAGGTATAGATCAACTAAATGCCTCAAGACAAGGCGCTGCTAATGACTATGCAAACCTAAATAAGACGTTCCCTGAAACTAAGAAAATAATAAACGACAAAATCCCTGGAAGTGAGTTCACTGTTGACCAAGCTGTTAGGGTGTATCTTTGGAATAAAGCGGGTTTTGAAATACCAGGTTTATCAAATAGAGACCTTAACATGCTTGCTAGTGTTGTTGAGGGCGACAGTGAATTACAAGCCTACGCAGATGGGGTTGGGCTGATATCCAAGCAGGAGGATGGTTACTCTAGGCCTGGAGAATATTGGTTGGCTGAAAACATAACATCCGACTTACTTAGTGATGGTGCTATTGGGGATGCTAGAGCTGACGTAATGGCTGAGTGGCAGCAAAATGTAGACCAAGTGTTTTCAAAAGAAAACCTTAATAAGATAGAAGCTATATACGGTAGTAAGTTTAGAGAAGCTCTTCAAGACATTTTGTATAGAATGAAGACTGGTAGAAATAGACCAGCAGGTGGAGGTAGAATGGTTAACCAGTACATGAACTGGGTCAACAACTCTGTTGGTGCTATTATGTTCTTGAACATGAGATCGGCAACATTGCAAACTATATCTATGACTAATTATGTAAATTGGTCCGATAACAATCCGTTGAAAACAGCTCAGGCATTTGCTAATCAACCACAGTTTTGGAGCGACTTCTCTATGATATGGAATTCTGACTACTTAAAGCAAAGGAGATCTGGTAACCAAAGAGGTATTAATGAGGCTGAATTGTCAGCTGCGGTCGCTGGTGCCGAGAACAAAGCTAAAGCGGCTTTAAACTATTTACTTAAAAAAGGTTTTACCCCAACACAGTTAGCGGATAGCTTTGCGATATCAATGGGTGGTGCTCCGTTTTTTAGAAACAGAACCAACAAGTATGTCAAAGAAGGTATGAGCCAAAAAGACGCGGAGGCAAGAGCATTTTTAGATTTCCAAGAAACAACAGAGGTTTCTCAGCAATCAGCTAGACCTGATATGATATCTCAACAACAAGCATCTCCACTTGGTAGGTTGATATTATCATTTCAAAATACTCCAATGCAGTATGCTAGGATAATGAACAAAGCCACTAGAGATCTAGTTAATGGTAGAGGTGATACTAAAACCCACATTTCTAAAATAGCTTACTACGGGTTTATTCAGAGTGTAATATTTGGGTCGTTGCAATCAGCGCTTTATGCTTCGCTAGGAGATGATGATGAGGAAGTTTTTGACAAGAAGAAAGAAAGAATAATAAACCAAATGATAGACTCATGGTTAACTGGTATCGGATATGGGGGTAAAGCTATTAGTACTGTTAAAAACTCTATAAAAGAATATTTAAAACAAAGGGATAAAGGCTTTAGAGCGGATCACGCTTATACCATATTGTCTCTTCTTAGTTTCTCGCCACCTATAGGTTCTAAACTACGTAAAATATATTCATCAATAAAAACAGAGGAGTTTAATAGGGGTGTGTTTTCAAAACGAGGTTTATCTTTAGATAATCCAATTTGGTCAGGTATTGGTAATGTTGTAGAGGGTTTTACAAATGCTCCGCTTGGTAGGATATCTAATCTAATGTTGCAATTAGATAACGCTATGGACTCTAACCACAAATGGTGGCAGCGTGTAGCTTTGATACTAGGGCAGAACACTTGGGATCTTGGGATTAAAGATCCAGACATAGAAGCTGCTAAAAACGAAGTGAAGGAAGAAAAAGCTGTTATCAGTAAAGAAAAGCAAAAAAAGAAAAAAGAAGAAAAAAAGAAAGAAAAACAAAAAGAAAACGCAGTCGTAATAGAGGAAAACAAAAAGAGAAGCAAGAAAGATGGCGTTTGTTCTGCGGTAAGTAAAGGAGGTAGTAGGTGTAAAACAAAGGTGGTTGAAGGTAAGTTGTTTTGTACAGTGCACGAGAAAACCGAGCAAAGGTCAGATGGTAAAAAAACACAATGCCGAAAAAGAAAATCAGACGACACTAGGTGTAAGATGAAAACCACAAACAAGAGTGGTTATTGCTACTACCACGATTAAGTAAACAATTCAAAAAATAAGTGATAATATAAAGATGGTGAAAAGACTAATAATATTGCTCTTACTAGTATCAAATCTAGTAACAGCCCAATCATTTGATAAAGAAAGTGTTAAGAAGCTGTTTAAGTTCTCTACATTTTATGCTGCGATAAACGGTGGTACATCACTTTCTGATGTAGACGTTTTTTCCGTAAACAACGGCTTATCAACCCAAACAATTTCAACTCCTTACGATTATAATTTCGCAATAGGACTACGTAAAATAGCTAGATTCGGATACGAAAACAAAGCACAAACATTTTATGATGGTACTGAGACGAATTACAGTGATGCAGCCATTGTAGGTAAGTCAAGAGGGGTTGAATACTTATTTGAAGTAGACTA
>Ga0209816_1000386_pt1 | contig 35152 bp, 25 predicted proteins | sample CoawatmetaG01DNA_FD_187509 | JGI IMG/M metagenome (GOLD analysis project Ga0209816, IMG submission 187509) | Marine microbial communities from the West Antarctic Peninsula - Coastal water metaG017-DNA (SPAdes) (version 2) | ecosystem: Environmental > Aquatic > Marine > Coastal ...
AACGGGCTAGCATTGTTCATAACGTCACAGTAAATATTATTCATCTGCACGTAGTTAATGTTCCAACAGAAATCTACCTGTGCTCGCTTGTCGCCAGCTGGTGCATTTTCATGTGTTTGCATTCCATACACGACTTCTTTTGGCCAACACTTGATGCCGCCATTGCCGTATACTAGTCCATTGACTTCATTTTTTCCAGCCCAACTAATAACATCAGTGTCTCTAATTTTTTGCATATCAATCTCAACACCAAAGAAGTCATCATGTACAATGTCAAAGAAGTCATCATGTACAATATTGTCTGCGTCTATTGTAATAAATCTATCTGTCTCTGCTAAGTCAGCTGCTGCCTTGTGTGCTGCGTCGCTTCCAAATACTCCATGGCTACGTTTAGCCCACGGTGCTTTGTTAATTAAGTCGTTATAGTTTTCATCTGCATTGGGTTCGTCGTAGCTGATGAAAACTATATCAAACTCATTAATGCTAGTCATGTTGCTCATGTGTATCTCCTTCTGTGCTTATCGATAAGTAATTGTTCTTGTATAATAGTAAAGGGTTCTTTGGCCAATTAAAATTTATATTCAACTTATGCGTATCTTGTAATAATTGATTAACTGACATTTCAAATCCACCCACTAAGTTATCTATGTGTTCATCACATACAACAACTTTTAGTTTGTTTTTACCTTCAAAGTAATATAGTTGTGATTCTTCTATTTTACTTGTAACTTGCATAACATTATCTACTACGTTAATATTTATGCTATTTTTATCTGCGACATTTGATCGTTGTAAAATTCTATTTGTTTCTATTGATATTATGTTATTTTTTGATAACAATGCCCAGCCATAGTTATTAAACACTGACTTTGCATACAAACTAATGTTTTGCCAGTCGACTTGTTCGTTGATCATATCTGTAAGGTCTACTATTTGTATTCCAGTTTGAAAAAGCTTCAGCGGGTCTATGTTAATAATTTTAATTAAATAATCAGGATCATTCTTTTTTGTAACAAATATATCTAAGAGGTTGCTCTCTGTAGTTGATATTGCTTTTATGTCACTTAAATTTTTAATACTGGAAATATTATTTCTATTAGCTTCAACAATAATCTTAGTATCATCATAAAATATTTTTACAAATATTTCAGAAGTAGTTGGGTCCATGTTTTTAATAAACGGAATCAGTTTATTATGTTTTGATTCTATTACTAATGTTGTACTACGAACATCAACATCCCATTTCTCATTAACAATATCCCATATTATTCCGTGCTTCTTTAAACTAGCAGTTCCATTTGCAAGCCGCTTACAAATTGGATTAGTACTTTCAGTTTGAATATGAGCTGTGTTATTTACCACCATAGCACTAGCATTGATACGAAGTATCTTACCAGTGTCTTTATCAAACACTACAAAGTAAGAACGAGGCTTATCGTTTTTCTGTGGCTTTATAAGTGTCTTGGTGTCCATTAAAAATATCCTCTGTCATAAACTCTTGTTCTCCGTAATATAGATTAGTAGCTATTGCAAAGTTTTGAATCTTTACTTTAGCTCCACTACTGTTCCATATATTTAATCTATCAGTCCACTTGTCCCACTTCCCGATCTTCCCATCAGTTAGTGTAAGTGGCATATTAATTGTGTGCATAATATTATCATGTATAGCACTATCTTCAAATCGTACAACACTATTTAATAAGCTGTACATAATATCTGAATCATAATCTGAAGGTCGGTGTTCTTCGTTGAAATAATGAGCATACACATCTCTCCAGTTTTGCATATACACATCAGCTAGTTTAAAAAATGCAAGTGCTAAATCAGTATCATGTTTAAAATAAAACATATGCGAATGAACTGTGAGCAGTTTATATTCTTCTTCGCACATCTTAAACTTTTTATTAGTTAACGCTTGGCCGTTAAAGCTATACGATTTATTAAAGAAATACATATCATAATGGTCTTCTAAATATTCCCAGGCGCTGTTGTGATTTTCTTTAACAAGACTTGCACAATTAATTACAATGTTATGTACATACGGAGTTCCCCAGTATAATTGCCAATCATTCACTCTAGTAATTTCGCTAGATGGGTACGGCAAATCTATTAGATAATCAAATACATCAATATAATGAGATGGTACTCGATCAATATAGTTAGTTAATAATGCAACACTTGCATCTTTGTTATGTATCTTAATACTATATGCTAAAGCAGTTGCTTGCTCATATTCAAAGTCTTGCATCGCTACTATTATATAGCCTCTGTGTTCTTTTTCAGACATCGAACTCCTCCATTAATCCTGGTAACATTCTTTCTAATGCTCGCTTATTCATAACATGTATATCTTGTTTATCTACTTTGACTAAAATGTTTTTCCACGTTTCTTTTTGATCGTGTGCTATTATTATCCATTCGTTAAGTCCGTGTGTTTCTATAATGTCATCTTTCTGGCTCACATTAACTAACGAAGTATCATCAAAGTTTCCAATATGTAAATGTGTTTGGGTATCTTGCATGCCAGAAAGTATGTGTACTGCAATGCTCACACAATAATCTGTGCGGAACAATCTACTTGGAAAGTTATATAAGTATTGATAAAATGCATAGTTGTCTGCAACATGTGCCCATGTGTCAAAAAATAATTTACTAAAATTGCTACGGTCGAAGTACACAACAGTACTCCACCACATTTTAATTCCTGCATCATACAGGACACGTTCTTGTGGCGATGGTAATTCGTTTCTAACTGATAGAGCGTTATCAAACATACAAACTGGACTGTCACCATCAAAATACTTTAACAGTACATCAGTTTTTACAATGTAGTCAATGTCTAATAGTAAGGTTTGTTCAAATGGACTGTATTCGTAAATCTTATGTTTGTTACTATTATTAAACTGTGCAGCAAACTCAGACCACGGGCTATCGTAATGACGTCTGTGATTTGGTTTCATCTCATCATTAGTAATTACTATGTAATCAAAAGAATCTTCTATAAGTTCTTTTGAATGAGTTTGAGATAGCCAGTTATCAGATCCTTCGTCAGTAATTAAGCACACTGGTAGTTTAAGATTCTCTTTAACATACTTAGAAGCCAGTATAGCCATTTTTACATAATCAAGTTGCTCATTGTTATAAGCAAAAAAACATACACCTTTTTGTTCGTTCATTACCAATCCATTATTTTTTTAATGTTGCGAGATTTCTTTATCTTTTCGTTCTCAATATCAAATTCAGTGGTGGCGCTTGTGTATGCATCCATTAATTTCTCAAGTAATTCATTTAAACTCTTTACTGTAATTGGGTTGTTCTTACTATCAATGATAATAGATTTCTTATGCTTCATGTCTATTAATGTTTTTATAAATGAAATTGTTTCGTGGTTAGCGATAAACACGCCACCTGCATAGTGTACAATTTGTAGTTGTGCAACTCTGTTTCTAATATTTCTTTTTTGATTGTTGATTGTTAACGCATAGTTGCTGAATTCCAATGCTTTTTCTAACCGTTCGTCCATAGAGTTCTCCTTTTAGAATATTATTATATACATACATAATACACTATTTATGGTTAGTTGTCAATGGTGTTTTGTGGATTAGTTTAAGGGTTTTCGAAACGATTATCGTTATCTGTTGTATCAGCAGTTTGATTCCAGTTATTTCCTGGATCGGTTGCTGTCCATTCGCCTAGTTGTTGGCCAAATAATGTAACAACAATAGCTGCAGACGCAGCTGGTGCTGTTGTAAATGTAATAACTTGTCCGGCTACCGTATAATCATATGCAAGTTTTTGGTCTACGCCTGCTACTGTTACAGTGCCTACAGTGTATGAGCTGTTTGGATAAAGCGAGTATATTACTGTAAAGTCTGTTTGATTTAATACCCCTACAAGGTTTTCTATTATATCTGGATGACTTTCTGATGCATCAACATTTACTTTAGTCCACGGTGTGTGTTCTGTTACAACTGGAGCAGTTGGATTAATAAACTGATACAGTGTTCCGCCTGCTGTAAAATATCCTGCCGGGTCTGATAATGGAGTAGTGGCTGGTTGAGCATATCCAGAACTTAATGTTATTGGTTGTGTAATAAGCATGTCGTCTTCAGCGTCTTCCACTAGTATGATCCTAGTGTATACATTAAAAGTTCCACCTACTTCATCTGCTCTTAATTGTATTCTAATTCTTCTGCTGTTATACTCGCTGTACACATAAACATATGCATGTGAGTATGTATTACCGGTGTCATATTTAAATACTCCAGCATCTAGTATAGTTGTAAAAGCGCCACTAAGTTGATTAATGCCTGTGTAAAATCCCTTTAGTATAATTGAGCTTGTAGACATAACATCATATTGTGTTTCACCTGAATCGTTGTCAACAACAATTCTACATCCTTCTGCACCAATTCTAATACTATCAAACTGTTCAAATATCTGTTGCCATACCATGTTGCTTGCTGGGCCGCCAGCTGTCATTGATAATTCTAACGTAAGCTCTCCACCACTGTTAAAAAAGTGTCTTGCTTTGTTGTAGTTTGTAAATGCAAACTTATGAACTACTTCTAAATCTTCTTCCCAGTCTTGTGTGTTTATTGATGTAGCTTCAGCAACACTAAGGTTAAGTAGGTCTACTTTATACTTAATAGGGTCTATCTCTGTTATGCTTGATATTATGTTAGGATGTATAATAGTAGAAATTATTTCGCTTTCTGTTATCACCTGTGGACTTATTGTTGCCACTGGTAATTTTGCATCATCAATATGATGATACCCTGTGTTTATTTGAGATATAACTTGATTGACGTGATCTGCAAATATTTTATCGCCAGTTGTAATAGTATTACCAGTATCGACATTTACAACGTCAGATGCTATTTGTCCCCAACCATATCGTCGATTAAGATCTGTATGGTGTGCTGCGTCGAAGGCATACGAACTGCCGTTCCAGTATTCATTATAATAATCAGTGAGAGCAATCAAATCAAGTGCATTGATTTTTACTCCTGATACTGCTGGATTTGGTATCACAGTAGGCATTTTTTTACTTTACTCCGACTATTACTTCTATTGTGCCTGGCCCTAATGTTGTTTTAGATTCCAATGCTCTTCCAATAACATGTTGCCAGCTGTATTCATTAACTGCATCAACTGATTGTCCGTGCCCTGGTAAGTTACTAGAGATGATTCTATCACCCTTTTTAATTATGCCAGTAACGTTACATGGTACTCTACCAAGTAATGCTACTCCAACAGTAGTACCCTGAAGCATACTATTCATTAACAATGCTGGATCTGTAGTTACAATTCCTAACACTTCGCTATCTAATTCATTTTTTGCATCAGTAACATCATGCTCGCTATCACATAGTATTACAACTGTGCCTGGTGCATGTTCTATATCTGAAGTGTATAGCTCCGCAACGTCAGCGTATTGTGCGTATGTTGCAGTTCCACGAAACTTCATAGCCTTTGTGCTATCAGTATTTAAATTAATACCTGAACCAATTGTTGCTGCACCTGCTACGCTTGTACTGCCACTATCTCTAAAGAAAGGTTCATATACAGTTTCGCTAGGATTAATAACCCAGTCTGCAGTGCCGTCGCTTGTAATTGATACTGGAACGCCTTTTACTGTGTGTACTAATACAGTATGAGAAACTGGTGTAGGTGTTGCAGAATCTAATATATTAACAACATCGTTGCCTGTTTGTGTAGAGTGAAGTAGTAACCATTCACCTGTTGTACCAGCAGTAGTAATATGCCAAATCTTAAGAGCCTTATTACTAGTAGTAGTATCCCACCATAGTTGTCCTTCTGTAGGAGTAACTGGTGCTGTGTCGCTAGCAAAATTCTCTAATAACTTAACAGAGTTTTGTGCTATTGCTTCACCGTAACCGATGAAGTCTTTGCCAACTAAACTTAATGTTGTATCTACATTAAGATCGTTTGCTTGTACTGATATCTGTGATGTACCAGCTGTGCCGTCTGTGCCATTTAATGGACTTCTTGCTATTGTGTATGCTGTGTTTGATGTAATAGCCATAAATTAAACTCCTGCTCTTATTCTTAGAGTATATAATATCTCTAATTTTCTATTTTTACTTTTTTGGATAGGGTGGAAAATCAAATGAGTTAAGTAAGTACCTGCTTCGGTAATTAACCCAATCTCATCAAATACAAACTCCTCAGCTGCACCAGTGTTGTAATTATCAACGGTAGCTGCATCTGCTGGAAAATTATAATCTAAAATTACCTTACATTCTAAATCTGAGTATGGTTGATTGTCTGCATCGTTTACAGTAAATGTTGTTACTGCTACTTGCAAGTCTACTGCTGGTGTTACTGAATTATCTTTACTTGCAGTATACAATCCTTTACTAGTTTCACCGGATACCTTTGGTTCATTATATGTAATGTTACCGCTTGCATCTATTGTTGTGCCTCCATATCCAAACGCTAATTTAGATATAAAATATCCTTTACCATCTGACTTTTGATTAGCTATTGATTTAGCAACTGCTAGTGCAAAGTTCTGAAAGTTAATTGCGTTATATTTGTCAAGTAGAACTTCGCCTGAATCAAAGTCTTTGATTAAAACGTGTCCTTCTACGTTAACACTTGAGTTTTCTTTTAATGTTTTCATTATCCCTATTCCTTATACACTATTTATGCCTAGCATTTATAATGTAATTCCCTGGCCCAGTGCTTGCAACTCTTGTGCTAAGACCGAACTTGGGCTTGTTTGTAATAATTCTTCTGACAACGCTTGGTATTGCAATGTAGTTGCAGGATTACTAAACGTAAGTCCTGCTACTTCTGTTATTGATTTACCAATTGCTGCTGATATTGCAAATGTTCCTGATACTTCGCGTGTTGTAATACTAAGTAACGTTGCACTAGTCTTTGCAAATTCTATTAACTCACCACCTATGTATGCAAACCCGGTTGCACTAAATGCTCCAAAGGTACCGCTTATAGTAGTGTCAGCTACACCCAATGGTGCAGTTATTGTTGTTCGTTTTGTTTCTTGTAATGCGTGTGCTACAACTACACCAGCTTTGTCTTGTATATGTACAAACGTTCTTGAAGTAGCAGCCTCTGTACTTCCAACTACGTTAGTCTGTACATTAATTCTTAATGATTCAGTTGGCGTAAGTTCTACAGTAGATTCTTCTTTCGGTGCATACTTTGTTACTACCGTACTAACCTTTGTATGGAAAGGTTTAACTTCTTGTATGTAACCTAATACATTACTAATATTATTTTTCTTATATTTCTTAGTAGTTGAATCTATTATGTTGTTTAATTCTAATTTAATGTATGTTGTTTTCCTAACCCAGTTTGTTTGTGCAAACGAGCTTAGTGTGTGATTCACAATACTAAAGAACAGCGTATTCATGTAATGTACGTTGTAATGAACAAATATATCCTTTTGTAGTGCTGTAATTATTGTTTCCCAATACTCTGCTATGTCTGCTTGATCGAACGGAGTAGAATCAAATGCTGCCATGTCCCAACCACCTTCTAGTGTTAACAGGTCTACGTTAAATTGAATTGTGATATTCTTCTTTAATACTAAATCCCATTTATTAGTAACATCGTTGTATGCATAAATCTCGCTTCTATTGCGTTGCACCGCAGTGTCAAACACAGCAATCTTAGCAACTACGTGAAAGTCTCTATCAATGTTAGCCAGGTCTGCATAGCTAGTAACTGTTGTTGTATGATTAGTGGTGCCAGTGTATGACGCTAATCTATAATCATGCCATGTCCATAAACGTTTAGGAAAGCCATTAGCTATGAATGTTCTATCCCATGTGTCTTTATATTCTTGATCCAAGTTAATGTGCTGAAGCAACATATTGATTGTTACTGCTGCATTTCTTCTAGCATCAGTTAAATCATTAAACCATGTCTGACCAATGTCTATGTCATCTCCGAATCTATTAAATCTATGTAATGATTGGAAAGGTAAAAGATTTTTAGCAGTATCTCTGCCAGCTAAGTTTTGCCTCATACCATTTATATAGTACTCTGGAATTAAATCAGAATCTTTTGTAATAAGTGTCCACTCATTATGTGACTTATATTTGTCGCCTGCTTTGTTAATTTGTATTACAGTATTTTTATCATCAACGTAATATTGAATATTATCAATAATAAATTCTTTGTCTCCAACAACTGCAAACCAACTGATGCCACTTGTTGTTGGATCCTCAATTATGTTCGCTACGTCAAATGCTGACAATTCTCTTGTATCAGATATAGTTGTTTTATTTTTAACCCAATAGTAATACACATCATTGTAAGAGTTTGTTTGTTTGTTCCATTCTTTAGCTATGGTATAGTAATATAAATGCTCATCGGCTACACTATCATATACTGAAAATGCAGCGCCTGTTGCTATTGTGCCTAAAATTTCTGTACTATTTTTAACAGCGTCATTATAGTCGTCTGGTGGAACTGATGCCTTAACCCATTCCCAAACAACTACTTCGCTTCCAGGATATAGCATGCCCCATACTACTGATTTATAAGCAGTAGAGCCTTGGTCGTAATCATAGTATCTAACTTTACTTGTATCCCACCATCTAGTTCCTAGTTGTTCTTCACCCCAAGCCGAATCTGTATCAATAAGCTGATTTGTATCCGATGACGTTGTATAAATTGCATTATCGGAAACATTAATGTAGTCTAGGTTTTGTTGTGCTATACCAGGGATAATCTTTCTCATAGGATCCCATGCTTCTAATTGTACTTTTGATTTATTATCTTTGTGGTTGTAAATTACAATACTATCAATATCAGTGTTAGTAGGTCTGTGTGTGGTTTGACGTACAATATCAGTCCAGGTGTTTCCTGTTGCTGTTTTATATACGTATGTTCCTAACAATCCGCCAACAGTTAATGATGATGCAAACACAAGTTTATTAGTTGGTAAGTTCCAACGTGTGTTTGCTATTGTATTATTTCTCGCCGGTACGTCTTTAAATCTAGTTGTTACTAATGGTTTAACAGAAACTGCGTTGCCACACTTCTCAATAAATTCATCTATGTAAAAAATTCTATCAGCATATGATCCAATTCCAAGTTTAGTTATTTTGTGTATACCGTCAATGTTAGGTGTAGTGGTTGTGTTTAGTAATTGTACAAAATCACCTACTTGTAACATGTGTGATACGTCTGTTGTTATCTCTGCGTCATTTCCATCCTTGCTCGATACACCTGCACATATACCACATGTGCTTCCGTCTGTACTTTTTGTAAACAACGGTACTTGTGCTGCACCAAAGTGTTGTACTTGTAACACATTCCACCCATAGAACTTAGTAACAATTGATCCACTAGATGCTATTTCAAAGTCACTGTCATTTGTTACTAGAATATTATATAATGCATCATCGTCATCAGTTGCTGCAAATGAAGCTGGTGATGTGATAAACGTATTTTTAATTGTACTTCCTATTGCAGTAACCGTTCCAGTTGATAATCCTGCTAGAGTATTAAAATTAGTAGCTCCTAATTCGAGACTTGCTTCTGGTGATGTTATTACTATCGCATTACCCAATTCAACAATAGTAACAGTTGAATTTGCTGCTGTTAGTTTGGTTTGAATCTGAATAACTGCTTCTGCTGTTTTTGTATCTCTGTTAGTACTAGTAGAAGTTACAGCATAGGTTGCATTAAGACCAAGCACAGTTCTAGGGTCTCCAGATATAGTTAATCCGTTTGAATTATTATTTATACTTGTTAACACTAGCTTATTAGCTACAACCGCTGCAGAAACTTTACTTGTTAATGACGATGCGTTATTAATAGATTGTGCAACTTGTGTTACTGATAGAGCTATTTCAGAAGTAACAGTAGTACTTGCTGGGTGAGTTGTTGTTCCACCCGATGGGAGTCCTAACTCAGTATTAGTAGCACTTGCTGATAATACTATAGAGTCTGTTATAAGTCCCATTGCTCTGCTTAACTGTAGCGTTAGTGGGTAAAGTCCATTTGTATTAATAGATGCTGTTACAAAACTTGTTCCAGTATAAGTATTAATCTTGTCTACAACCTCAGTGGCATTCATGCTGTTAGTCACGTGTACTAATGTAACAACAATAACTGCGGCAGCAGCTGGTGCTGTCGTAAATGTTAGTGTTTGTCCAGTTATATTAAATCCAGTTTCAGCGGTGCCATCCACTGTTACTGTTACAAGACCTGTACTATATGTGCTAGCTGAAAGTGCTTGTGCTATTGTAAAGTCTGTTTGACTCGTTACACCTGTAAAGTTTTCAATTACGTTTGCTGGTGTTGTATCAAAATCAACTACTATAGAATTTAGTGTAATACTTTTACCTGTAACATCAGCTATAGCAACTGGTGTTGTATACGGTGTTGTATTGCCTGTTAGCTCTGCACCTGCTGTAACAGTAGTTACAAGACCATTATTTACAAAGTTAATATTTACTGGCACTCCGCCGTGTGTAATAGTAAGTGGTCCAAGGCTAGGTAAGAATGTTGGATTTGAAACTGAACCAGTTGCTGTGATATCATTGTAGATAGTTGCTGTGATATCATTGTAGATTGTATTGGTATCATTAAAAGCAAACTGTGGTATTCCTGCAATATTTACTAATGTTCCGTTTGGAAATGATGCATTTGTTTCTGATCCTGTCACTACAATATTATCTGTTGCAACAGTCAATCCAGTAAAGTCTACTATACAATTCCATAGTTGCCCGTTGTGTCTTACTTGCTCACCCTTTTTATAACTTGTATAATTATTCCAAGTAGGTATTTTTGCAAATGCTGCTGTCTTATCAAACGCAGCACTAATACCAGCTGCATTTTCAATTTGGTATTTTGTTTCTGTTTTAAGTGTTTCGCCACCTGTTAGTATGCCAGCAACAGAATCATTGTAGCTTAATGTATCAAACGTAATTACCTTATCATTAACTGTCTTAGCGTTTGTTTTATATATTACATTAGCCTTAATGTCTGCTATAGATGTAGGTGCTGCATTTAATGATACAGTTTGTGGGGACGAGTTAATATCACTTGATACTATTTCTATCTCAAGTGGATCTTCCATGTCGCTATTACCAAGTGTAGATTGTCTAAACATATATTGTTCAAATGCTGAAACTGATGAATTGTCACCACTTAGTAAATTGCTTTTGCCTATGTGTTGTAACGCATTCTTTGTACCTTTTTCTTTAATTACACCTTGGTAGTAATTTGTAAGTACGTTCTTATCAATCCCTATGCCATCTAGTAATTGTCCATCTACATTGCCTATTGTTAAATCTTTTGCTTTTGTAAATGCCTCATTAAATTCGTTTACGTCTGTTCTATAAATGTCGTCTACACTTTGCACTGCACTGTCAAAGTTTTGTACAATATGATTATCAACTACTAAGTAACCCGGTGCTTTCTTTTCACCTGTCCAATTACTTGTTCGTTGTCCTCTTACTAACAAACGTTCTTGGCGTCTGTTCTTAATGTCATCAAACAAATGTATTCCTAGCTTTGTTTTGTTTTCAAATATTACAACATGTTCATAATCTAATACTGCACTAGTAATACTTCCTATAAATTCTTTATTCTTTGTTTCAATGTTTACTGTTCCATCTGTACGCGATATGCTTAAATCACTTGTCTGTAATCTATTAGAATTAGTATCTAGTACATCGTTGTTGTTATATTCTAGTTGATTATATTCATATACATGACCGTGTGTTGGCTTGAACTTTATTTCTCTGCCTAGTTGTAAAATGTATAGATTATCAACTTCTGCAGTTACCGACCAAGTAACAAAATCAGCTGCGGAACTATCGCCGTCATATACAATTGTGTATCCGCTTGTTCGCATCCATTCCCAATAGCCTCGTATAAAGTTATATGTGTCCTGCACCCTTTCAAAGACAACATCATATTCTGCTATGCTAGCTGTTGCTACAAAATCATTATATCGTCTTACTTGTTGATTCGCAATAGTCTGTGTTGTGTAATTTGTTGCTCTTACTAAGTTTGGCTCAAAGAATTTAAACTCTCTGTTGTTATTACTTAGACCTGATACTGTCCAGCCAGTTAGTGTTTTTTTAATAATTACTGCACTTGCTGTAACTGAATCTGTTACCGCGCCATTGTACATTTCAATATTAAAATCGCCTTCACCGAGTATAAAATCACCCGAGATGCTGCTGTCTGCAGATATATCTAGTAAATGTTTACTAGTAAATCCAGATAACTTTTCTTGTAGTTTAGTTGTTAAGTTACTATACAATTCACTTTGACTAATGTTGTTATGATTTCTACGAATATAATTGTACTGTGCTTGTGCTATTCCGTTCGCTACAAATGGAATCTTTTTAAGTTCAATGTCTACACAAATATCATTTGCTGCACCAGTTGTACCTACATAAGAAAGTACTGGTGTGTTAGTAAAGTGTAAGCCACGTTCTATTAAACTTATGCTATCAATTGTGCCAGTGTTTGGGCCAGTGCCTTCTTTAAAATTATATGTTGCTTTAGCAATAGTACTATCGTAATCATCTAATATTTTAAACCACCCAGTTCTTTCTGCAGCAGTTGGTGGATTAGTACCTGTAAGTGTTATATTAGAAATTGAACTTCCATAAACCTCTCCAGGCATTTTATAATCAACACTTGCTGGAAGCAATTCATTGTAACGACCTACGTTTGCTATTTTTGAATAAGTCCTACTAATAAATCCAGGCTGAAAGAATGCTGTCCATGCTTTTGCTGGAAGTAATTTTGATATAGCATCTACTGTCATTGCTTGTCCATTTGCTGCCGAGCGCCAGTTAATTTCAACTGGTCCCCAATCACCAAACACAAAGTCTGCTTCTTTTGCAACATTTGTAACATTACTATTTGGGTCTAACACTACGCTAATAGATTCCAATGTGCCATCTGTTTTAACTGGGCATCTAGTTGACCAGTCCCAATTGTGTCTTGCATATTTTACATCCTGTACTATATTTGAATAAGCTGGATTCTCTACTATGCCGTTTATTAATGCCTTATGTAGTGCTACTCTCTTAGATGCATCTGTCCAACTATAATAAGTATCCCACCAGCTTGGTTTAAATCCATACCCGAGCATGTGCCACGGAGTAATATGTGGAGTACACGTTCCAAATAAATGTGTGTATGCACCCTTGTAGTGTCCTGGCAACGTAGTACCAAAATCTTCATATGTGTTTATTGTGCTGTAATTCCAAGTAGTTTCATCAGATGCACTATAGTAACCAGTTGTGTTTAAACTTGTAATACTATTATGTTTTGCCCATTGGTAGTAATATTTTTCTAAATAATTATTTAAATCATTTATTGCAAACCAAGAGCTTGTATGTTTGGATGGAATAAATTCAATTGGTGATGCTATTCGTTCTGCAGCTAGCCAGCCATACATAATATCAAATTTCACTATTCCAGCAAATATACGTTTTTCCATTTCAAACACTACTGCATTAACCGGATCAAATGTTGCGCCTGCATTTATATTTTCAATATCTTTTCCAGTTACATCTATTTGCATGCCGTCGTGTGTATATAATGTGTTTAAATGTACTTGAGGTTCAACACCGTATGCTAATCCAAGTTTTACCATGCTAGGTGGAATAAAACAAGGCTCGTCCATTTGAGAATAATAAATTTCTACAACTGCATTAGTTCCTGGCGCAGTGCTTAACAAAACTGTATCACCGTTAATAGTGTAATCAGTATCCTTAAGAAGAAGTTTTCTACTAGAGCTTTCTGTTAAGTAGACATATACATGGTCTCTAATATTAAGATCACCATTAAATATATATCTTGTTTTAAATTTTGTTGTTGTAGCATTTTTTGTTATAAACGATTGCATGTCATCTGTTTGTGTAAACAGCATGTTAGACGCTTTGTATAAACCATCATCATGTTTATTTTTAATAACTTGTTGTATTGCTTTGTCAGTTAAGTTTTGTATACTTGTAGCACCTGTTGTACTATATACTCGTCTGGCTTGTGCTATAACTCTGTTTCTAAAACCTACATAATCATTTGCCTGTTCGTTTAATGCACCAGTGATACTTAGTTTACTGTCAGAATAATTAATATCATTCATTATACTAATATCTTCTGACATAAAGATAGTGCCTCCGTAATATGGAGTATGTGGAATACTTGCAAAGTTATTCTCACCAAATGTGTTGCCGCTAAAGTTTGGCATAGCATTTAATTTGCTTTCCCAATGGCTAAGTGTTTCACTTATTGTAAATGTGCTTATTGGAGTATTGTGTACGTTATGAGTTAGCACATCTGGTAAACTTGTATTTGTTGTTTTATTTGTTAAGTCGTTATTATTCCAATAAAAATCTACAATGTCGCCTTTCTTAAAAATACTATTATCAATTGTAGTAGTAGTAAAAGCAGCATTTTGTGTTTCTTGTGAATTCAATACTTCCTTACCATTAACTATAGTTTTATGAAATAAGTTATCCCATTTATTTGTTATGAAAAATGTTTGTAAAAGTACGCCATTAACTAATACATCAAATTGTTTATTGTTACTAGATGCACTTGTTGTTATAGTTGTAGTTGTTCCTACTGTTGTAGTTGTAATTTCAGACTGTGTGGAAAATGTTATTGTATCACTTGTTAAATTATGCAACACAAACTCTTGTCCTACACCTACCATATAAAGGCTAGCTGTACCTACTCTTGCTGTAGATTGTACACCATCACTATTAACAATTGTTATAGCAAGCTGATCGCCAGATGATTGATATCTAACTGCATCTGAATGAACGTAATACGATTGTGTTGGTCTCCAGTTACTTTGTCCATAAGGAATTACTAATGGAGCATCATCAATTGTTATTTCGTATTGAATGTGTTCACTTGCACCTGCTGATTTACCAGCCGGTGTGTATATTGATTTTAATACATCACTCTGTTTAAACAACGTATAACCTGTTTGGGCTTTAGTGTGTGATAAGTTATCATTTTCAACATGTTGGAAACTATTTAAATACTTTTTAGTTATAATAAAGTTTTCAAATTCATACTCGCCACCCTTTGGTGTATCTTTAAAACATAATACTTTTCCTAGTTCGCTGTCTAATACTGTTCCAGTTCCTTTTTTGTATCCAAATATATTTGCGCCTTTGAATCCAATACCGTTTATGTTTTCTAATCCAATGCCTTCTTGATTATACAATCTATACAATGGGTATTGATTTATTTTAGTTTTTTGTTGTGCTAATTTAATTACGCCTGCTTCTACAAATACGTCTGCATCATTCCATAAACTATTTGTACTATTCTTAATAGAGAATGTATTGTTGTTAGTTAATGTAACAGATGCTGGTGTAGCTCCTACTGTGTAATACTTAAGGTCTGTGCCGTCTATGTAAACATAAGTAGTACCTGCTGCAAATGCTGCTATTGTTGCTGATTCAGCTGCGGTAACGCCATGGTCAACTGCTAACTTATTTTCTGCTTGGGTATCTGCTTCGTTATGTTCGTGTTTGCTACATTCCCACATGTTTAGTCCAGCGTTGTATTCAATAATAGGTCTAAGTGCTTGTCTGGTTTGTTTTAGTATTTCAGAAAAATTATAATTAGGTAGTAATGTTTTTAACTTATTAATTGTGCTGATGTTTACCCAATGGTTTGCTCTGCTCCATGCACTTTGAAGTGCGTCATGTTTTGCAACAACAATATAATCTTTTAATGGAGTTACTGGTAATCCGCTGTTATACATTACATTATTTGTTGGAGATACTGTTAGTCCAGCTAATTCTTTTGTAGTTGCGGATGCTATTGCAACATCACCAGAAGTAGGATCAACTGTTACTGAAAATATATCTGTATTATTAGTTGCACCGTGTGTCCAACTTCCGGTAAACTTTACAAATACATTGTTAGCAAGTTGAGTAGGATTATCAATACTTGTATCAAAAAGGAAGCCATCAAATATTGGAAGCCTTGATGTGTTTGCATTAAAGGCTGTAATTCTAGCCTCTGGTGTTCCTGTGTATGTAGTAGCAGTGCCTGGGCTCACATTAAATATTTTTGGATTAGTATATACTCCATCAGTTGATTGTGTGTGCTTTACTGTATTATTATATACTCTAGTTCCAGTAGCATTAAAATATTCGTGTAATCTATGTTTGCCTGTTGAACCTGATACTAAATATGTTTTGTTTAATATAGCCGCATGTCCTGACCCAGTAAATTTAATTAGCATGCCTTCTTCAACAGTAAACGTATTGTTGTCGTCTGTTATAGTAGATAATCCTGTTGCTATATCTGTTGTTGGGTTTTTAGCAGCGCCTGTCCATATACTTTCGTATACCGGCAACTCTTCTACCCAGTGATAGTTTTTATAATTAATAAATTTATCAATGTCAATTGGTGGATTAAAACTATATAAGCTAGAAGCATAAGCAGCATTATAATTATATGTAGCAAAGTTCTCATTAATAGAATGTGCAACATCGTCAAATGTAATCATATTAGTTACATTGTCACTGTTGTCATATGAGATAACTCCAGGTTGTAATTGGTTCTTAGTACGTAATGCTTTATGAAACTTTGGTTCCAAGTACGTATCAGTTGATAATGCATCCTTGCCTGTTCTGCTTCCAATATAACCATTTAAATCTTCAAGCGGTCCTTTTGAAACCATTTGATCTAATGTACTGTCTAACCAATTTTTATTTAACTCTGTTTGAAATACCTTCGGTAAAAACTTACTTGTCTTTATATTGTTAACTGAATTTTGGCCTGCTTTCTTTTTCATTGTTAATATCCTGTTTTACTAATGTTTGTGGCTGTAATGTTTTCAATAATATCTATGTCGTCAGTGTCTACGTCTGGTATAATAAGTTCGTTACTGTTTGGTGTGTATTCAAACAAATCACCAAAGCCGCTATTAGTACCCTGTGGGACAATAACAAAACTACTTAGCACACCTGCAAGTTGCTTGTGTACGTATGCTGCCAGTTCTGTAAAGTAAAATGTTTCACCAAAATCCCAATTACTTGCATCAAAAAAGTTATTGATTGCAGTAACGGTTCTTGATTTTAAATCACTATCTGTAATATTCGAACCATACAATTTAATTATTCTAAACTTTGCTTGAAGATGCTGTTCTGCATAATTACCAAACATTGGTTTATACTTAACTGGTTTAAAGACAATAGTATCACTAATTGCTTTCTTTTCAACTACACCTGTAAATTTCATTCCTAGTTCATAACTAGTGGGTGGAAGTGGCTCGACTAATACTGTGCCTTTTAAATAGTTTTTATATTCTGTATCATATGCTTTTGTTAATGCAAATACATCTATAACATTTGTAAAGCTAGGATCAACTACTTGGTTTTCAGAAGCAATGTGCTCCCATTCAAAGTTTAAGCCTGTGGTTCCAATTGCAGATGTTTCAATAAACACATCAGGGTTGTCTGGTCTACTGTCAGCGTTTCCATCTATTAATGTTAATCTGTAAATAGTTGAATCTGTATTTTCAAATCCGTAAACATAGTAAGAACCAATAGTAGCTATGCTTCCAGAGCTAACTCCAATTAACCCTATCTTATCACGTTTTGCTTTTTTAGTATAAGTTCCTAGTTCTAATTCATTTGTAATGTTTCCTAGTTTTACTGAAGCACTACTAAAATTAATTCTCGTTGTTCTTAAGTAAATATCAAATGCTGTTCCTGTAGAATTAAAATAAACTACCCAGCTTGTAGGCAGGGTATCAAATGTTGGAAAGGCATCGCCTGCATTAAATACAGCAGGGCTAGTATCAACTAACCAGTTTTTATTTATATAATCATATCTTATAGTAAACGATCTATTTGCTTTTATATAAGCTAATATTAGATTTTGTTCTTTTACAGAAAACGTTCTAGCTAATGCAGGGTATATAATATTAATTGTTGCATTGTCTGGAATTACAGTATCTAATGTAATTGCACCAGTGCCGTCTGCTCGTTTGCCAGTTGGCGAACCTGCTGCAACTCCTGTTCCTTCTATACCAAGTCCGTGTGCAAATATATCAACTACTTTCGCCCACTTAGTTGTACTACCTGATGTAAATTCAATCAATGCGCCAGGCGTAATATGTTTCATATAATCTGTTGCTGTAGTTCCAACTCTTGTAATAACTGCAGATTCTGTGATATAACCAGTTAATAATCCTGTTGCTGTTTCGCTTGGATTCTGCCATACAACTGAATTAGGAGTGTAAGAATGCGTTGTATCTCTTAATGTTGTAAATGCATTACGAAATCCAATATAATATAAATTAACAAATTCATCATTATTTAATATATTCTTAATATGTTTGTCATATACTAATTGCGGACTATCTGTTGAAGCTGTTGAAACTGAGATTAATTTGTCCGTTTTATTTACAGCCGCATCTTTACCTGTTAGGTATAAATTGCTGTATGTTCCTGTAGGGTCACTAAACTTTGAATATCTGCTGTGCCCACTAAATGTTCTGTTAATACTCTTTATCTTTAATATACCGCCTGTTGCATTTCCTAACAATGTATTGTAGTCTTGTGCTGTAATCATTCTATCTTGACTTGCATAATTCTTTGGAGCAGCTTCTCTTATTTCATCTAACGTTTCATTTGCACTTGCATTTGAAATTGGTTGCTTTAACTGTATGCCAAATGTTGCAGTATATAAGTTGCCATCAGCACCTGTGTAGTTTACCTGTACTCTTTTATTTGGTAAATCATCTGGTCTAACAATATACGTACTGTTTACACTTGTTCTGTACCAGACTCTAATTGTATCCTTAGGAATATTGCCAAATGTTTTGTCTGCGAATAAAATTGATATTTTATTATCTTCTCTAGTCTTGACACTAAATATATCTCGTTGACCTGAAGCTAAGTTATTATAAATTACATTACTATTAACGTCTGTAACTTTTGACCATTCTTTAGTAACATTGCTTGTGGTATTAATATTTTGTACCCACACATCTGTGCTGTTTACATTTTTAGCACCAATATCTAATGAGATATTATCAATTGGGCTTGCTATATTAAAATCTTCATAGAACAGGCTACCTTGTTTAACTCCAAAAAAGAAACCCGTGTTAGTACTCTTTATGCCCTTGCCATCATTTTTAAAATAAATTCCGACACTACCTACTGGGTTTGGAGATTTTTCTGTAAATGTTGTTGCTGTATTATCATAATCACTGCTTATAACATTATATACAGAAGATGTACCTAGTACCGATCCAGTTACATCAAATTTAATTTGGTTGGGAGTATTGTTAAGATCATAGAAGTCTGTTGTTACATTATTAATTACTACAGATTTTTTTGGACTACCGTATTGATTATTGTTTTCCAGAACTGCATTAACAACTGTAATAAAGTCATCTAAATTATTAACATTATTACTTATTTCATACATTATATCTTTGCCGCCTAGACTATCGCCTGCACTTCCAATAATTGCTTCGTTCGTTTTAACACTCATTACTTTCATCTCACCGTACGCTGGCACGTTACGTCGTGGTTGATATCCTAAAAATTCTGCTAATTTATAAACTGATTCTTGTCTTTGTGATGTGCTTATAAAATTGTTTCTTGCATTCAAGTCTAGCCTGTATGCTAAGTTGTGTCCAAACTGTGCAACTACATCTAGTAGTGATACAACTACATCTAGTAGTGATACAAATTCAGCTGATTCTACCCAGTCATTGTAGTTCTCTGGATAATTATTGCGAACATGATCGACCATAGCAGAACGAATTGTATCATAATCAAATGCTTGAAAGTTAGCATTAATATATGATTCGTAAATTACTGTGTAGTCTTCAGCTGCAAATAGTTTATTTTGTCTTGATTTCTGTGCCATAATTAAAACTCTGCGTCTTGTTCGAATTCTCTGTCGAACTTAATCTGTAACTCTGTTACAGTTGTTGTTGGTAAGTAAATAAGTTCTACACTAATTGTAACTGCGTGTTTGTCTGCATTGACTTTAACGTGTGTATTACTAACATTAAATCTTGGATCGTATGTTATTACGTTATATACTTCTTCTTCTATTGCATCCAGTGTTGATTGATCCAGTGGTTCAAAGACGTATAGTGGCAAGTCACACCCAAATGTAGGGTCTGTCCATTTCTCTCCTTTACGGATTTTGAAATGATTTAGTAAGTCTTGCTTAGCCAAATCTATGCCAGTCAGACGTTGACTAGTGTAGGGATTGTTTATTGTTGTATAGCCGATTATATTACTCATACAACTATTTATGCGATTAATTATCTATGTAGTTTATGATTGGAGAATTAGCTTATCTTCTGGCCATTTTATGTAATCTTGCCAATATAAACATGGAATTATTATTTGATGTGTCTTTTCAGAGTAGTTTATCTTGTGCCAACTTGGAACAGTTGGGATGTTGATTGGAGTTGATAGCTTATCGCCTTTTTTAACATTGCATGGACCACATGCACTTACTGTGTTCTCCCACGTAAGTCTACCACCGCGTGACTTAGGAATTACATGATCTATTGTTAACTCGGCAAAAATGAATTGATCACCACAATACTGACAACAATGATCGTCTCTTAGGTACAAATTCCGTCGCGAGTATTTTGCTTTAACCGGTTGCTTATGATATGTGTTTAACATGATTATACTAGGACACGGTATAGTAATTGATTCCGAATGTAAGTACACGTCATCATAACTTCTAATTACACGCACCTTCTCCAGAAAGACAGCCTTGACTGCATCTTGCCAACTAACGGTGCTTAATGGTAATATTGATAATGGTTGCCCATCAGCGTTCAGTAGTAATACACTGTTATTCAAGATTATATTCCTTGTGATTATAAAGTATTTATGGGTTTTAACTTAGTTGTTTTACTAAAAGTCTTTTTTTACTTTCAGTCATGTTTGCTAAGAATCTATTCGTTTCAGCATAGTAAACATACTCTGCTTGTGTTTTTTGTTCGTCTGTAAGTTGGTTAGTTTTATAATCTTTAATAAGACGTTGTAAATTTTGTTCTTTAATAAGAGTCCTATCTTTATAAGAGCCATAATCACTTAACATTAATATCTTGGCTTCAAGTTGTCTGGTTGTTCGGTCAAGTCCACTAAGTGTTAATGCAGTTGCTACATGATCCCATTTTCTATCTTTAATATCATCTAGTATATAAAACTTTCTATCTTCAGTTCCTACGTAACTAAATGTGCTAGTTGCAATATATAAACTTAACATGGCATCGTATTGCGACTGTGTGAGTGTTGATAATGGAAATATTTTTTTAAATATACGTTCTTTATCTTTAAACATTTCTAAATAAAGTGTATAGGCTGCTGATTCTATTAATCCAGTGCCTGCTATTGCATCAGCATCTTTGCTTGCATATCCAATTGTTGTTACGCCGTCGAGTGTGCTTTTATATCCTTTCCAATTGATTAATCTAAGTTTAAAGTTAATTATTTTATCACTTGCTTCTAAGTCAGATAAGTTAACTAATGTATTTGTTGATATTGCATCTATGTCAGTAAATAGACTGTAGTCTATTAGATTTTTTGCATCAACGGTTGATTGTAAATTAGTAACTGGCATTATGTTCTTCCTTTATTAACTGGTGCTTTTTCTGTAACTCCCTTAACACCAAGCCATGGATGATGTTCTGGTACTCTACTTGCTGCACTTGTTAGTACATTATCGTTTACTGTTTGATTTTGTATTGTAGTTTTTGTTGGAGCTTTAGCTGCTGGCCCATTCATATCTATTTGTGTGCCAACCATAATGAGGTTTCCAACAGCATTCAGATGATAGTTTTGTGCATGTACTTTAATATCTAATGCACTGTGTACATCTATTCCACCAACGCTTGTTTCTAATTTTATTCCATCGCTGCCGGTGCTTTTTATATTAACACCTTGCTCGGCTTCCATATTAATACTGCCTTTTGCGTGTACATTGTAATCACCTTCAGTGTGAACGCTTACTCCGCCTTTACTATAAATGTCTACTTTACCGTCGTTATCCATTTCAATCCAAGCATCTCCGTTTTGTGTTGTAACAAATATAAATCCTGAAGTATCGTCTAATAATATTTGAGCGCCTTCTTTAGTTCTTAGTCTAATGTTTTTACTTGTTCCAGTTTCATCACCATCATCTAATGTAAACACATGACCGTCACGTGTTGTTATGCCAAATACTTTACTTGGTGACTCTCGTCTCGCACTACTTTGACTATGGCCTCTTACGTAATCTAAACTTAATCCTTGCTCGGTTAATATTGCTTGCATTTTAGTGTCTGCTGGCTTAGTATCAGGATCATTGTTATCATGTGGATTTTTTTCCATTGCAGATCCAGTTATTACATCACCGCCGTTATAAACGTTGCCACTTGATCTTCCGCCCATCATAGCATTTCTGTCTTTTGCTATAAGTGATCCAATTACAATGCCCTGTTCCACACTGCTCGTAAATGCAACCACTACGTTTGTTCCAACTTCGGGCGGTTGCGGCCACATGCCGTAACTTACTGGCGTTTCGCTATCTAGTGTGACGTCTTTTCCGCTGTCTAAAATTTTAGTGTGTCCGCCGAACGGAACTGCTAATAAACATATAGTTTCAGTGTCTTTTGAACCGAAGTCAGCGATTCGTACAGTTATTCTTCCTGTATATAAACTATCTGTATTAGTAATTACTTCTGCAATATATATTCCGTGCAGGGTATTAATATTTTCTGAGCCGCCTTGCAGCCCTCTTTTTGAAACTTTTACTCCGTCACTTTTTAGTATTCCTGCCATGTTATCCTCCGTATTCTAATTTTATTAATTGCGGTAATGTTAATAATGTATTGGTTGTTATATCTTTCATACCGTTTAATGTTTGTGTAAACGCTCCACCTTGGAACCTGCTGTCTATTGAGATTATTTTATAAATACCCGAAGACACCAAATCAACAGGGCCTTTTATTTGAAGTTCTAAAAGATCATTAACGTTAGGATTATATTGTAAAAATGCTATTAATGCATCTTGTGTCTCCCAGTCTGGCAATGATACTGTTCCATCTACAGCCACATTCTTTTTATTTCCCATCCAGTATGGGTCGCCTTTTATTTCAATTGACAACGACATTGCATCTTGTTCTCGTCTTGCTGATTCTGATAGAATGTTTGCTATCAATGAATTACTTGTATCTGTTGTAGATTTTCCAGCTTGCTCTTCTATCGATAGTTCTCTTTTTTCATAGTTAACTAGATCATTATATAATGCATCAACATTATACTTAGTATCTTCTAAGTATACGCTAGTGTCTTCAGCGGGTCTTGGATTTTTCGTAGTAGTATCTATTATAGAACCCGAAAACTGTTGCATTGCATCTGCATGATAAAAACCATCCATGGGAGTTCTTGCTGTTACAAATAATGCTTCTAAATCAAGTTGATAATTTATTACTTCTATGTTTGTTCCTGAATATAGATATGTATATAATTTTTCAATAGGCATGTTTTTAAATTTTTCATTTTGAAAATTAGTATCAGTAAAGTTTGTTACATGACTGCCTTCAGCTGGAACAGTTCCAGAGTATCCTATTGCGATTGTTAATTTAATTATAATTGGTTCAAATGCAGTACCATCCTCTTCGGTTAATGTGCCTCTAACTATTGATGTAGCTTTCTGGCCAATCTTAGCATATGACATTTCAGGTGTAACTACAATATAAGGAGTTCTTTCTAGTGCGTTCATTTCAGTTACAAATTTAGACCACGTAGGACAGTTTTTTTGTATTGCGTCTTTTATATACGAAGGTAATGCAGTTTCAGATTTAACTGTTAGCTGTGCCATATCTACGTTTGTAAGCGACGTAGCATGGCCAGCTGCTGTTGTTGCATCCACTACACCCACCCACGGTTGTGAGTCTAGTGTAAAATCTTTAACTAGTTTGGTGTATCTTGCTTTTGTTTTTGTTGACTGATTAAATACAATTTGAAACGTCTTTGCTTGAACGCCGCCGGACGTTATCTCCCTTTCACTCAATTTATTTAGCTCGGCTGCATTTAATCCAGCTTGTAATTGTGAAGCAAATGTGTCTACTGTGTTAAAGTTATTAACGTTAATATTGGTATGCGTTACAGCTTCCGTTAGTGCAACCTTTATGAAATTCATTGCAACAATATTATACCTGGTGCCTCCTGGGCTAGTTGTGCTTCTAATTTGACTTATACGAATAGGATAGAAGAAAACACCTGGGTACTTAGTACTGCCTCCGGTGGTTGCATCTCTGCCAATAAATTCTAATTTTAATACATAATTTTGAGAATATAAATTTTGAGGTTTGTTTAATTTTACACCAGCTCGTAAAACTTTATCTAAAAATGTAAAGCCTAACGTTTCAAATAAATCAAATTGTATTATACCTGGTGTAGTATTACCGTGTGCTTGTCCTGGTGTAACTCTTGACGCCATTGCAAAGTTATCTAATGTAAACTCAGTAGTGACTCCTTGTTCGGCTACAATCTTTGCTTTATCAGCGGTTAGTGCTGCGGTATCATTGCCATATAAGATTGATGTGTCATTCCATACTTCGTTGCTTACAATATACAGCGTCCATTTATATGAGGGGCTGTCTACGGTACTCATCCAGTTAGGAGTTATAACAGAGTCTGATGTGTTAGCAATCTTGTTTTTATTAGTACCTTTAGCTGAAGCAGTGTCTGTAGATTGTTTTGCGTATTCGTTTCTTGGGCCTTCAAAATTTCCTGGATTAAAATCAGTTTCTTGTCCTGCAAGTTGGTTTTCAGATAATGGCGACCCGTTTGCTAAATTAACACCAGTTTTTAGAATCGCATCTGTGTATTTGCCATCAGCACCTACTGTTGCGCCTTCTTGGTGCGCCATTGATTTAATTAGTTTGGCAGTGAGTTCTGGATTGTCTTTTAATGATCCTAAGTCAGCATTTGCATCAACACCTAAATCGCTTGCTACTTTAGCAATATATGCGTCAGTCTTATTGTAGTCTGGTGGCCCCGGAGGCGCCCACCTTGTTATAATATCAGCTATTGAATTGTTTCCATGCTTTTCTTGACTTGTGTATAAATTCTTTGCGGCTGCTCGTACACCGTACTCTGGATTAGAAAATTTAACAAAGCCAGCATTACTGCCTTTGGCGCCCACCCAGGTGTCATTACTTGTTCTAATGTTTAATGGATTGTTATTTCTATCAGATAGTGATGGTAGTGTTGCCATGTTATGCGAACCTTGTAGGGACTAAAATAATTACACCTTCCTTAAAGTCTATTATTGGATCTTTTAATTTGTCTTGATTGAATAATGCAAATACCCACCATAATTTAGCATTGCCATATAAGTCATATGCTAGCAAGTCTGGTTTCTCATCATACTTTGCGTCTAGTGTTACGCTAGTTGTTGTTGTATTTTTTACATCAATGCTATTTACGTCAAGTACATCTAGGTATTGATTATTAATAGTGCTTGTATTTCTGTATACACTATCTTGTCTATATGAAGCCATTAGTGTTACCTCCTTTAAGTAGATTGCCGCTTGCAAATGTTCGTATGTTAAAGTTATCTTTAATTCGTTTTGGTGTAAGTTGTGTTGTTAATTCAGCTGCAACTAATACTAGTGTTGGTACGCTGATCAGTTCACCGCCAATGTTAACTTCAACGTAGTCAGTATCCTCTGGTAACGTGTATGTAAAGTTTCTTAGCACTACGGGAACATTTTTGGCATGTACTGTTCCATAACAACTAAATTTTAGTATTGGTGGTGGAGTACCTGCTTTAGCGCCTGCTTGAATACCAAAGTCTGATTTCATACAAGACTTTAAGAAATGTAATGCTGCTGCTGTATATTTTGCTTCTTCTATTGTGTTTGAAGCAAACATAGCTGTTACTGACATATTAGGATTTGGAGTATTCATGTAAAAGTTTTGTTGAGATATGGATCCAGTTGTTTCGTGTGTTCCATAGTTTGCACTGTGGCTCATCATAATAGTAGGAGTAAGTGGGAATACTATTCCTAGATCTTTTCCTCCGGCATGTACAAGTGGACTTAATATGTGGTTCGTTAATCCTCCGGTACCAGCGTCAAATGGCTTACCTTTTTGTTTCATTACTAGTTTTGCTTTGTGTGTTATACCTGCCATTACGTTAGCCTCTCTTCTATAAACCCAAATACTTGAGGGTCCATCTTACCAAAGAATTTTGTAAACTCTTGTTGTTTTTGTTCTGGACTAGCTTCGCTTGCCATTGTCTGTCTAAAGTCGCTTGCACTCATTCCACCTTGCATAACTGGTGCTACGTATACGTAACCTCTATCTTGTGCAGTTGGAATTAATTCGTCCATATTGTCTGGCATCTTATGTAAGAAACCTTCGCCACCTGTTGCAAGTCTGTCTGCATCTTTTGCACCATAAACAAGTATTGTTGCAGTAGTTTCTGGGTCTTTGCCAATAGCTGCTAAATCTGGTCGATATGGATTTGTGTTGATTATCTTATCCCCAGGTATATTAAACATCTTATTCATAATGGATGCCTTCTCATCAAATGTAAATGGATTCTTACTGAGTTCGCCTCGTTGAATATCAGTAAGTTTTCCTGTTGCATCTGCTTTTGCAATAAGTCCTTGCACTTTTGCAGACACCATTGTGGCGATAAATACATTATCCGCACCAAACTTGTTTACAAGATGATTATATACATCTTGATGTGCTTTGTGCATAGGCTGGAATCGACCGCCATAGAATACGGCAATGTCGCTTACTCCTTCTTTTAAAATGTGTTCAATTAACATGATACTACTCTCCGTTCGTAGTATTTATCAATTTAAAATAAGTGGTTGACGAAACTGCATTCATTTAGTATAATGTAAGCTAATAAAGGAAAAATCAATGGAAAAATCAACAAAAACATTCTACTTAACAAACAAAGATATGTTAAGAGAGATACATAATAGCAAAATGTCTTATTGCTGGACACGAGATGATAATTATTTACACTACGATTTAATTGTAACTGGCTTTAACGAAGTAACAAAAGAAGCAACAGACGAAGCTAAACAAATTAGAGCAACACGTTTACAAAAACTTGCACACCAAGTAGAGGTTAAGCGTTGGGAACAAGGGCTAACAGGAAGAAAAACTAAGCCAAGGGCTGCAGATTATGTAGTCGATGTTGACACTATACAGGACGATGATATTGTATTACGTGTAATGACGTTTGAACATGTGCCTGAAGAGAACAGAAAAAACAAACCTAAAACAGAAGCTGACTTACATTCTAAATGTAACTTCCCTCCGTTCAAACATTATGCTATGATAAAAGGCGATTGGACAGAAGTAGCAAGAAGTCATTGGGATGGTGGTAAAGATAATGGACACTTTAGCGTTACACATGGTAAAACAAACGACACATTAGCTCGTATGTATCTTAAACTGTGTCAACGATATAGTATGCGTGGTAACTGGCGTGGGTACACTTATGTAGACGAAATGCGTGGACAAGCACTATTACAGCTTGCACAAATTGGTTTACAGTTTAATGAACTTAAATCACAAAACCCATTTGCATATTATACAGCCGCAATTAATAATAGTTTTACACGTGTTCTTAACTTAGAAAAACGTAGTCAAAACATTAGAGATGATTTATTGGAAGAAGAAGGACTCAACCCAAGTAGCACAAGAACATTCAATGCTGAATGGGCTGCACACATTACTAGAGAAACTAAATTAAAAGAAATATCACCAACCTTAAAGAAAGGTCAAGTAACTGAATACGCTGACGAAGACAACGACGAAGAAATCAAAACTGGAGAATAAATGTTTTTTGATAAAGCAGTAATTTTTACTGATATCCACTTCGGTATGAAGAATAACAGTAGACATCATAATCAAGATTGTGAAGATTTTATTACATGGATGATAGACGAGGCTCTTAAGCGAGGCATTAAAAAATGTTTCTTCTTAGGTGACTGGCATCATAATCGTGCTAGCATTAATGTTAGTACACTTAACTATACCACTAGTAACTTACGTAAACTCAATGATAGCTTTGATGAAGTTATTATGATTACTGGCAACCACGACTTATATTATCGTGAGAAGCGAGAAATTCATAGTTTGTCAATGATTGAAGAGTTTAAGAAAATAAGAATGATAAACAATGAATCGTTTATCGAAGATGGCGTAGCATTTATTCCTTGGCTATGCGAAGACGAGTGGAAGAAATTAAAAGAGATTGATTGTAAATATATGTTTGGTCATTTTGAACTTCCTAGTTTTTATATGAACGCACTTGTGCAAATGCCAGACCACGGTGGACTTAAAGCAGAAGACTTAGCTCGACCAGAGAAAGTATTCAGCGGACACTTTCATAAACGACAAGAACGTGGCAATGTAATTTATCCAGGCAACTGCTTCCCTCACAACTATGCTGATGCATGGGATGATGACAGGGGCTGTATGTTTTTAGATTGGGATGGCACCATTGAATACTTAGCATGGCCCGATGCTCCAAAATATAGAACTCTAACATTAAGTAAACTAATTGATGATCCAGACAAGTATTTGTCTAGTAAAACATATTGTCGTGTAAGTTTAGATGTTGGTATTACATACGAAGAAGCTAACTTTATTAAAGAAACATTTGCTAAACAGTACGGCTTGCGTGAGATATCTCTTATGCCAAGTAAGAAAGAAGAACATACACAAGATTGGAACAACGGTGTAGACATTCAAGTTGAGAATGTAGATACTATTGTACTCTCGCAATTACAATCTGTACAAAGTGACACTATTAAAAAAGAGTTGCTTGTAGACATTTATACAGGACTAACAACATAATATGTTAAGAATTAAGAATATCACCGTAAAGAATTTTATGAGTGTGGGCAACGTCACACAGGCTGTTCACTTTGATAAAGCAGGATTAACACTTGTACTAGGTAACAATTTAGACTTAGGTGGAGATGGTTCACGTAACGGAACAGGCAAAACAACAATTGTTAATGCATTAAGTTATGCACTATATGGCGCAGCACTTTATAATATTAAGAAAGATAACTTAGTTAATAAAACTAATAACAGTAAGCCTAATACGTTTAGGTATCTAGTTAATGACATAGATAATAACGAAGGCGCAACTGATGAGATGCAAGGCGAAGGAAGACAAAGTCAACATGTAATTGAACAAACATTAGGTATGAGTCATACTATGTTTAAGCATATTGTTGCATTGAATACATATACAGAACCGTTTCTTAGTATGCGAGCTAACGATCAACGTGATATGATTGAACAGTTACTCGGTATTACTAAACTTAGTGAAAAGGCAGACATACTTAAAGAACTATTAAGAGGCACCAAAGATAGAGTAACAGAAGAGTCATATAAAATTAAAGGTGTCGAAGCGGCTAACGAACGCATTGGTAACAGTATTAAAGACTTAGAGCGTAGACAAAAGCAATGGAGTCAACAACTTACAGATCGTATACAAGATTATACCAGTGAAATAAATTTACTAGAACATATTGATATTGATAAAGAAATAAAAGCACACGAAGAATTTGCTGAATTTAATAAAAAGAAAGCACAAATTGATACATTAACTGCTGAACTTGCTAGGCTTGCAAGCAGTACTGATCGAGAACAGAAACGTTTAGTTAAAGCACAATCTGACTTAGACTCTACATTAGAACATAAATGTTATGCATGTGGACAAGAGATACACGACGACCAACATGATAAAATTGTTGCACAAAAAACCGAACTTGTTAATGAAAGTCAAAAACATATTGATGATGAAAATGAATTAATAGCAGAATATACGCTAGGAATAAGTACATTAGGCGAGCTAGGTACTGCTCCAAGAATTGAATATAATACAGTAAATGAAGCATATAAACATTCTTCTAAAATTGATAAACTACAAATATCATTAAATAGTGCAGAAAAAGAAATTAATCCTTACATAGAACAAATTGATAGTTTAACAGAAACTGGGCTACAAGAAGTAAAATGGGAAGAGGTAAATAGACTTGAAGAACTAAAAGAGCATCAAGACTTTTTGTTAAAACTATTAACTAATAAAGATAGCTTTATACGTAAAAAGATTATTGAACAAAACTTACAGTTCCTAAACACACGTTTAGAATATTATATTACACGATTGGGATTACCGCATGAAGTACAATTCCAAAGTGACTTAACAGTAACTATTACACAACTTGGACAAGACTTGGACTTTGATAATTTATCACGTGGTGAACGTAATAGACTTATACTTGGTCTTAGTTGGGCGTTCCGAGATGTATTTGAGAGTATGAATTATCCTATTAACTTTGTTTGCATTGACGAACTTGTTGACAGTGGTATGGATGCTGTTGGTGTAGAAAGTGCGTTAGGTGTATTAAAGAAAATGGAACGTGACAGAGAGAAAAATATCTTGCTTATCTCACATAGAGATGAATTAGTAGGACGAGTGCATAGTGTTTTACAAGTTACTAAAGAAAATGGCTTTACTACATTTGATACTGAGATTGAAGTAATAGACGCCTAATGGATGAAGAAGAACTAAAAGCCATTAATAGTACTAAAGCAGAGTACGTAATGCGCCATGCACCACATACAATAAACGAAACTGATCTAGGTATCGATACTTTAGATTTAGTTAAAAAGGCAGTAGATGAGTGGATCGAAGAACAGCAACAATTGTCCTTGGACATATAACAACGTAGTAGTTGAAGAACTACCTACAGACTGTGAGGGATTTGTTTACTTAATTACAAACCTTACTAACAATAAAAAGTACATAGGCAAAAAACTAGCAAGGTTTAAAACAACTAAGCCTCCGCTTAAAGGCAGGAAGAACAAAAGACGTGGCACTAAGGAAAGTGACTGGAGAACCTATTGGGGGTCTTCAGATCATTTAAATGCAGACGTATTAACTATTGGATCTGATAAGTTCACACGTGAAATAATACACTATTGTCCTAGTAGAGGTATATTAAGTTACATGGAAGCAAAAGAACAATTCGACCGTGGAGTATTAGAAACAGATGAATACTATAATGGTATCATTAATGTAAGAGTTGGAAGTTCAAAAATTCTTACTGAGCATCTGAAAAAAGGTTGACAACATATACTGCTTCTGCTATAATAAAACAAGAAGTGCGGTTTTAACTGTATTATCAGCTAATAATTAAAGCATCAGATAATTAATAGTATAAAGACCCAACAACACCCAAATAATTAAACAGACATAAAGTCACGCAAACATCGGCACAGCTTCACAAACGTACTATCCCCGGCTAACAGTAAAACCACTATAAAACTAATAACGGCTTAAAGGCTCTGACTAGTAGAGATCGCTCTACTCACCTTGAGGTTACTTCGTTGTGACCGGAACTGGTGTGCCAACTATGTCAATACACTGATTTGACAAATCAAAATGATCAAGCTCTACGAACGCTCGTAACTTGAGGATAGTCCAAAAGTCGATACTATGGCTCCGGATGTTTCTGCGTTAGAAAAGCAGTATGTAATAAGGGTACAGCATAACCGCCCTTCCTAGGTGTTAAACTAGGTTTACTATAGTACTTGTGGCTGGATACCTATGTAAGGGTATTTTTTTTGCACTTGGCTTTGTATAAGCTAAGTGTGATTAGAAAACCATGTAAAAGTACCATATGTTATTCATATAAATATAAGTATATCAAATGTTTATATAATCAATATAATTTTATACAATTAAACTAAAATAAAAGCGTAAGCAAAAAACAACAAGTAAAGCGATTAGCTTTACGTAGTTGATGATATCGTAGATATCAATTAACATTAGAATAATGGACAGTTATGACTTTAGACGAATTTACAATTAAGTTTCTACAGTTTGTAGAAGAATCAATAGAAAATAAAAAAGATGATGGGTATCCTGTTTGTCCATATGCACGTAGTGCTAGAATGAAACAGACATTACAGTTTATTGATGCACGTGATGATCTTACGACTTTAGAATCGTTTGATCCTGTTACGTATCAAATGGGTATATGTTGGTTGGGTGATGTAGATGATATAACTCCAATAGAAAAAGTTTGCGAGGAGTTGTCGGTAAAGAATGATAACTTGCTATACTTTACTAGTACAAGAACAAGTGGACATTTTGTTAAGAATTTTACGGATTGTGTGTTTGTACAGCGTAAAGATGATTTATTAGAAAAGCGTACACACTTAAAAGATAATACAACATACTACGATAGTTGGCCAATAGACTATTACAAGTTAATTACCGGACCGAACCACTCCTAGATTTATTTATTTCCTCAACACGATTATTCATACGCTCAATTAATAGTTTAATACTATCAACTGGCATTTGCATTACGTCTTGATAACTAATTGCTCCTTCGCTGCGAATCACTATATCTAAATAGTTACTTTCTAGATCTTTCTGAATCTTATTATATCGTTCAACTAACTCTGCTATTTCTTCGGGTCGACGAGAAGCTATCAACCCGCGAAAAAATTTGCAATATCTAAGTCCACGGAAGTTTTCCAATCATGACCACAGTCTTGACAGTTAGCGTTAAATTCAGTTTCTAATCCACTTTCACTTAACTCTTCTACCTTACCTTTAATTATATCATAGTCTGCTCTGGTAATAGTTTGCAACCATTCTTTAATTAATGCTTTGTCAGTAATGACTTCGGTATCTTTTCCTTGCACACTTACAATACTGTGTGTAATTAAAGCAACAGTAAGTTCAGCAATTTCAACAAATGTTTTTCCAAATAGATCGTTTCTAGCACCATCATCTAGTGCCTCATTACCTAATCCTTCAATCATTTTTTGTTGTTTAATTTGTTGTACTTGCAGTGTAGTTCTATCACGTAACGTGTACGGATTGCAAACAATCTTAAAATTACTAGGCAATGACACACTTTGATCTATTGATTCTGTGTCTATTACTTTAGATATCATAATATTTGCATCCAGCGTCAACTGATTATCAAATTCACATTTTGGACATTTAACATCCATGTCAATGTTTTTACCATAGCTCGCTTGTCTAATACCTACTAAGATTACAAGCAAATCACCTACTGGCATTGATTCTGGATCCTCAATGTCTGGGCAACAACTTCTGATTAAACTTATTGTGGCTTCTCCGTTAAACAGTGCGTCTGGTGTTTTAGTAATAAGCTCGTCCCTTGCAGTCATAGCGTATACTGCTAATTCATTGTCAATACTAAGTTTCGGCAAATTTGTGTAAAATTTACCACCACTTGGTAGCGGAATATATAAAGCAGGCTTACGATATGCTTGAATTAATGGGTTTGTCATTTATTTTCTCCAATTATATACGTATATTATGAATAGTATAAATACAGTATATTACAATAGTATTTATCCGAATTAAAACACCAGTTAATATAATAAGGCAGAAAACATGAGTCCAGAAGAAATTGAACAGATAAGCAAACAGTATCCTTGGGCAACCGAGGATACACTAGACCGAGTTAACCAGGTGTTTGGCAACACTAACATTACCATGTCTCAAATTGCAGCCGGTCTTAGTAAATCAAAAGTTGCAGATATTCGAAAAATAAGACGAACCGCAGAAACTGCTGGTGAGGAAGCAACAGCAACTCAAAAAGTAGTATTAGCAACGGCTAAGCGAACTCAGAGTACATTAAAAACAATGATAAGCGACTCGAGTCCAGCAGATGCTATTGCAGAACTGGCGCACGAAGGTGCAAAGTTACTAGCAAATGCCGGACAAGCTATAACAGGATTTACTAGTAACTTAGGAGCCGGCGGTAAAGCGGCCAGTGTTCTAGGAAACACAGTAGCGTGGGCAGCAGTGGCAACTACTGGGCTTGGAGTTATTTACGCAAAGTTATTAACTGAACAAGAAAAAATGGTAAGAGGATTAATAGAAGTTGGTAGTATTGCATCAGATTTGGATAGATATACTTACTTAAGAAGCTCTGCGGCTGCATTAGGAATGGGCCTCGGCGACCTTGCAGAAATTACCGACGCAACTAAACCTTTTATAGTTTCAGCCGGTGGCTCTGTACTTGAAGGACAAATAAAATTAACTGAGTTTCTTGCAAACATAGACGATGACAAAACATTTAATGATTTTGGTATGGCAGTCCAAGACCAATCCAAATGGCTTGCACAAGAACTAGAAATGTTATACCAGATACAAGAAGTTAGCGAACTTAATGCTATGACTAAAAGACGAGTAATGGACTCATTTGAATCTGCAAACAAACTTGCGTTGTTCATAGGTGATTCGCTTGGAACACAACGAGACGTAGCACTTGCGGCAAGGGATGAAGCAAGAATGAATATAGATTTTAGAGTATCACTAATGCAAAACGCTCAGTGGATAGCAGACAACCTTGGCATTAATGCTAAAGAAAATATTGATAATGCACAAGGATGGTTCGCAATGCTATCTAAAGCTTCTATGAGTTCTATGACTGACGATATAAGCAAATCAGTCTCTTCGTTTGTAGGTAACATATCATTTGATCAGACTGCTGCAAACGACATACCAGAAGAGCTAGCTGCCAGATTAATAGCAGTAGGCAACGGTGCGTTTGAGAAGTATATAAAATTAATAGAAGATATAGGACTATCAAATATAAAAACAGAGGCACAGGCAGCATATCAATGGACAGACTTTGTTGAAGCAGTTAAAGGTGCAGAAACAAAGATAGCAGCCTATGATCCTCTATTACAAAGTGCAAACCTGTTAATAGCAGAATCTAAACTAATTCCAGTGGGATTTTTTGATAAGGATTTAAGTGAACTAGAAAGTACTAGTTATTATAAGAAGTTTATAGATAGAGCAGATGGAACTATTGATGTACTTGATGACTTTGCAGTTACTTTTAAAAATATACAAGAACTATTAACACCAGGATTTGAAAGCACAGGCAAAGGGTTCGAGGCCTTAACAGGTAGTTTAATGAAATTTGGTGAGCATATAAGTAACTTTTTTCAAACCGACCCCGATTACTATACTGTAACCGAGATAGGTAATACTGGTCTTGCTACTGAATCATACCAAGTGCTTGATGTTAAAGACTCGGGCTTAGAAA
>Ga0209816_1000387_pt1 | contig 35118 bp, 31 predicted proteins | sample CoawatmetaG01DNA_FD_187509 | JGI IMG/M metagenome (GOLD analysis project Ga0209816, IMG submission 187509) | Marine microbial communities from the West Antarctic Peninsula - Coastal water metaG017-DNA (SPAdes) (version 2) | ecosystem: Environmental > Aquatic > Marine > Coastal ...
TCGTTAGCTGGTGTAGCATTCTCAGACCCTGAGACATTTAAGAAAATAGTAGAAAAAGTCAGGGTATAATGTCCTCATGCAAATCCCTCAGGATTTAATTGATACAGCCAAACTCAAATTAAAATCCGTTCAATCAGAGGCTGAATTTTTTCAACTAAGAGCTCAGTTTCTTGGTAAAAAATCATATGTTATTTCTGCATTTGCAAGCCTTAAATCTCTAGATCCTAAGGAAAAAGTATTAGCTGCAAAAGAGCTAAATATTCTTAAAGAAAAATTACACGCAATATTTGAAGAGGCTTTAGAGGTTATTCAAAATATAGATGAGGTTAGCGCCTTAGATGTAACGCTCCCATCTGATCCATACCTAGTTGGTGCAGAGCACCCAATCAGTAAAGTCGCTGAAAGAGTAATAAGCTACTTCTCAGCCTTAAATTATCAAGTCTTTTCAGGCAATGAAATTGAGACTGATTATTTTAATTTCGAAGCATTAAACTTTCCTGAAAATCATCCAGCACGTCAAATGCATGATACTTTTTATATAAAATCTAAGTCTAAATCTGAGTATTTATTAAGGACTCACACTTCTAACTCTCAAATTCACTCCATGCTTAGAGAGCCTCTTCCTTTGTATATGCTATCGCCTGGTCGCGTCTATAGATGTGATTCAGATACTACACATTTACCTATGTTCACTCAAATTGAGGGCTTGGTCGTTGATGAGAACGTAACATTTGGTGACTTAAAAGGAATTATCATAAATTTCCTTGAGTACTTTTTTGATGAAAAAATGGAAGTAAGATTCAGGCCCTCTTACTTTCCTTTTACAGAGCCGTCAGCTGAAGTTGATATCAAATTTGGTGATAATGGTTGGCTTGAAATCCTGGGCTGCGGAATGGTGCATCCCAATGTCCTGACTAACTGTAATATTGATACTAAAAAATATCGTGGATTTGCATTTGGAATGGGGATAGAGAGACTTGCAATGTTGCGCTATGGTGTTCAAGACATAAGAGAATTTTATTCATCTAATTTAGATTTCCTGAATCAGTTCACATCATGAAAGTTCAGTATTCATATTTAAAAAATTTTTTGCCAACAACTTTATCGCAAGCAAAACTTGCTGATGTATTTACCAAAGTTGGTTTTGAATGTGACCTAGATGGGCCAATCATTGATTTTGATATCACACCAAATCGGGGAGATGCACTGTCTTTGAGAGGTTTAAAGAGAGAGTTTCATGCACATCAATCACAAAAACTAAAAGATACACCCTCTTATAAAAAATTAAAATTTGAAAAAGATAAAACAGTTATTAATAAAATTGATAAAACGGGTTGTGGTAATTATCACCTCATGGTAATCACAGGTCTTAGCTCTATCAAGAATCTTGATAGCAAGAAAAGAAACTTTCTTTCGGCAGCAGGAGTACCTTTGATTAGCCCTTTAGTGGATCTTGGTAACTATGTAATGCTCGAAATTGGCGCCCCAATGCATGTTTTTGATTTAGATCTTTTAGATTTACCTATTAATGTTCTTTTTAATTCCAATAATGAACCTTTTCAAATAATTGGTGGCGATCTCAAAAATCTAGAAGACTCTTCATTAACCATTCAAGATCAAAAAGGCGTTCAAGCAGTTGCTGGAATCATTGGGGGAGAAAAAACTTCAGTTTCCAATAATACAACTAATATAGCTGTAGAAGCTGCATTCTTTCATCCAGATAAAATTGTGAATCAAGCTCGTAAATATGGCCTAGCAACAGATGCATCGCATAGATTTGAAAGGGGCGTAGATCCAGCAATACAAAAAAAAGCCTTAGAAAGATTTCATTTTCTTTTAGATGATATAGCAGAATATGATGCAGTTAAATGCTTTGAAGGAAACTCACAAGCACTAAAAGAAAAATTCGTACCCCTAAGCATAGAGAGATTTAATAATTTCTCTGGACTGATGTTGACCGCAAAAACAATCTCATCCTTGCTTGAAAATCTTGGTTTTACTTTAAAATCTACAAATAAGAAAAACCTGTCTTTTAAAGTTCCTAGCCATAGGTTTGACATAAGTCTTGAGGAAGATTTATATGAAGAGATTTTAAGATGTTATGGATATGACAATATCCCGATTAACCCTCCTAAACCAGGCCCGATTCGCTCTAAAAACAAAATTTCCATCACGTCAGCCTTAAAAACTGGCCTAGTTTTTGGAGGCTTCAAAGAATTAATGCATATGCCTTTTGTTTCCGAAGAAAATTTTATGAAACTTAATTCCAATTCTAATAAACCAGCAGAGTTGCTAAACCCGATTAATGAAAATGAACCTATGATGCGTCGCAGTTTATTTGAGGGACTTTTTTCAGCAATCAATTTCAATGTAAAAAAAGGCTACTCATCACTTAAGGTTTTTGAGTTAGGAAATGTTTTTCATAGACGTGGCGATAACTTTATTCAGCATGAGCATATTTCTGGAATCGTCTATCATCATGAGCCACAAAAAAGCTGGGATTCCAAGGTGATTCCTTATGACTTTTATTCTTTTAAAGCTGAGATGCATAAGCTTCTTCGCATTATTGGGATTGATGATTTGCAATTAGAGCCTAATTCAAATAACAAGGCATTTAATTTAAACTCTATGAATATTTTTTCTGGTAAAAAGGTAATTGGAGCGCTCGGAGAAATAGATCTTGCGGTCACTAAGAAGCTTATTAAAAATACTGCCTTTGGATTTGAGCTTTATCCTGAAGAAATTTCATACAATTCAAAGGTTCTTGCGTTAAAGCCTATCAGTAAATTCCCATCTTCGACTCGAGACATTAATATCCTGATTAATAAATCTCATACCTATAAGGATGTGCAGCAAACATTAACAAATGTTTCAATAAGTCTTTTAAATAACTTTGTTCTATTGAATACTTTTGAGGGCAAGGGTATTCCGGATGGGTTCATCAGTATGACTTTAAGTTTCATTTTTCAGAGCGCTGAGAAATCTCTAAAAGACGCTGAAATCAATGACTCTATGGGCCAAGTTTTAAGCATATTAAAAAAATCCCTCGGAGCAGAAGTTCGATCATGAGCATAGCCAAAAAAGATCTCAGTCAAACGTTAAAGCAAGATTTAAACTTAACCTTAGAGACAACTGATTTCTTGGTCGACGAATTTTTTAGCACGATCAAAAAATCACTTCGGGATTCTAAGATAGTAAAATTTTCAGGATTTGGAACTTTTGAAGTTGTTCAGACAAAACCAAGGTTTGGCAGAAATCCAAAAACCATGGAGGCTTTTCCTATTTTATCTCGCAATAAAGTTAGATTTACAGCAACCACTAAGGCAAAAGGTTTTTTAAATTAATCATGAGCTCCTCTGTGAATTCCTTTAATAAATCAGATTTAATACTTCAAATGGAACGAAAGTCCTTAAATCTTAGCCAAGAGACTGTTGCTGAGGCAGTTGATATCTTGCTTCAAGAAATTATTAATCATGCTGCTCTTGATCAAAGAATTGAAATTCGGGGATTTGGTGTTTTCACAAAAAAGAATATTAGACCAAGAAAATTTGTTAATCCCAAGACCAAGGAAGTCTCATACCTTGGCGAGACAGCAACAATGCATTTTAAAGCATCAGATAAATTACTTGCGAGCCATGATTGATCCCAAGATAATTGTTGCTATTGATACTTATGACTTTAAAGATGCAATTGCTCTTCTTGATCAGTTAAACCCAGAGCTTTGTAAGGTGAAGGTTGGCAGCGTAGCCTTTAATGCATTGGGTAAAGATTTTCTTAGATTAGTTGATCAGCGCGGATTTAAAATTTTCCTTGATTTAAAACTTCATGACATTCCCAATACTGTCCATGAAACTATATTGGGCTTCGAAGACTGCAATATTGAGCTACTGACTATTCATCTTTCTGGTGGTAAAAAAATGATTACTTCAGCTATGGCTGCTGCACAAATTATCAAGACCAAGATAATAGGAGTGTCTGTTTTGACAAGTCTTGAAGAAGAAGACACCTTAGCATTATTTCAAAGCACGACTCAAAATCAGGCTAGTAAGTTATTTAAGTTAGCGAATGAAACTGGTATAGATGGAATTGTTTGCTCTCCATTGGAGTTAGATTTAGCTGCAAATATACTATCTCCCAAGATGCTCAAAATCACCCCTGGTATTCGAGACATTGTGGTGAGCGATGATCAGTCTAGGACTATGACTGCGAATGCAGCCATTAAGCATGGGGCATCATATTTAGTTATTGGTAGGCCCATTTCTAAAGCTTCAAATGTAGCTGAAACCTTGAAATATTTTAACCAATCTATAGATGAATAAAAAAAGAACACAGCAGATTTTTAATGCTTTAGATAAACCATCTAGAAATTCTCTCCAAAATAAAAAGTTTTCTTTTTCTTACAAGTCAGATTTTTTAGAATATAAATCTCATTTAAGTAATTTCTCCTCCGAGCAATACACACTATTCGATACATTATTTACTGAGCTTGCTGTCCAAGATTCAATTCAAAATCTATTTTCAGGTGAAGTGGTTAATGTGACCGAGGGCAGGCCAGCGCTTCATCATCAATACAGGGCGCTTAAGCCATCACCAGAGTTTAATTCTAAAAACATATGTCGCCCTCTCTTGCAGAAAATTAAAAAAGAGAAATATAAGAACATTATTACATTTGGTATTGGGGGATCTTATGAAGGCCCTAAACTGCTCCAAGAATTTTTATTCAACCCTACTTCTGACATCAACTATTCTTTTGTATCTGGACCAGATAAAGATGAGTTCAATGCAATCGTTAAACCTCTATTAGGCCAAAAGAATTTATATATTTTTGCCTCAAAATCCTTATCTACCGATGAAACCATCACTTGCCTTAAGTGGCTTGGAAAAAATAGAACTGATAAGAATTCATTAGTCATTACTGCTAACTCTGAGGGAGCCAAAGCCTTGGGATTTGCAGACTCATCAATTATTCTATTTCCAGAGTCAGTAGGAGGGCGATATTCTATTTGGTCTCCCATATCTATGACAGCTTCTATAGAAAATAATTTTATGGTTTTTCTTCAAGGCGGAGGTCTAGCAGATAGCTTATTATCTGGAAGCTCAGCAGAAGCTAAAAAATATCAAAAATTGATTAAAACCTTAGCTTTTTCTGACATCTGGTTTAATAATTTTTGTAACAAAAAAAATAGAGTAGTCCTTGCTTATAATTGGCGCTTAAGGTCTCTTGCAAATTATATTCAGCAACTCGAGATGGAATCCCTCGGCAAGCCTTCTAATCCAGAATCTATCTTCCAGGAGACTGGCCAAACAATTTTTGGTGGATTTGGCTCTACTGCCCAGCATTCCTACTTCCAGATGCTTCATCAAGGAACCTCTCAGTGTTCAGCGGATATTATTTACAGTCCTAATACTCAAAGTCCTCTAAGCAATGCGCAGGCTCAAGGCCAATCTTCTCTTCTATCGTCGACTCAAAAGCAATCCTCTGATTTGCTGGAGCTAACCAATGGCAATATCCCAGTTAATTTATTCATTTTACCAAAATTGTCACTCAGGGAATTAGGCTTCTTGCTAGCAACTTGGGAGCATAGAGTATTTGTTACAGCCAGTTTGCTGCAGATTAACCCATTTGATCAATTTGGAGTTGCAGCTGGAAAGACAGTTGCTCAAAAATTTCTGAAAAAATGATGCTTGATCTCAAGCAAGTCCCACAAACTCCTGGAATTTATAAATTCTTTGCAGACAATAAAATTATCTATATTGGCAAAGCAATTAATCTAAAAAAACGAGTATCTTCCTACTTCGGATCCTCTCTAAAAGATCGCAAGACCTCTCAGATTAAGTTACTGACTGATAGAATTGAAACATTCTCCACTCAAACCGAAGCTGAAGCTTTGCTATTAGAGCAATCGTTGATTAAAGAAAATTTACCTCGTTTTAATATCCTGCTGCGAGATGATAAAACTTATCCATATATTCACTATTCAATGAGCGATCAATTTCCCAGCATTAGTATGAAGCGATCAAAGCATGCTGTGTCAAAAGATTATTTTGGTCCTTTTATAAGCGCTCAAGCTGTTAAATCTACAATTAAAGATTTACAAAAAATATATCAAATTAGAAACTGCAGCAATAGCACCTTTAGAAATAGATCTAGGCCTTGTATTGAACATCAAATGCAAAGATGTTCAGCGCCCTGTGTAGATCAAATTAGCGAGATGGATTATAGCGCTGATATTTCTTCTTCCCAGAATTACCTTTCTTCAACTGGCAAAAAATCGAGAACTCTCATGTTATCGCAAATGAAAAAGCTTGCCGACGAGTGTAATTTTGAAAAAGCTCAAGAGCTTAAGCAAAGAGTTGCAAGTTTAGATATTTTGCAGCAAGAACAATCCTTCTCTTCCAATCATGCCAGTATTGATTTCTTCGCTTGCATTGAAAAGCATGGCAAAACAGGTGCTTGTATCTTATCTGCGCGAGATGGGAAGATACGTGGTACGAAAACATATTTTTTTAAAGATAATTTATTAGATGACTTAGATGCTCTTCTTCAGAGCCTTGTATTTTCTTATTATCAAAATAGTTTTTCACTGCCAGAAAAAATTATTTTTACAATGAGGCCAAAAAACTTAAATTTGATCAAAGATGCAATTAAGCTTAAATTTCAGCAATCGGTTAATATTTCATGCTCGACTCCCGCAAGCACTAAGCAGCTTGTGAAATTAGCGATATTTAATGCTAATCAAGTTATAGAAAATAAAATTGGAACATCTGACAAATATGATCATGCAATGCAGAACCTTTCTTATTATCTTGGGTTACAAAAGACTAATCTTTTAATTGAAGGTTATGATGTCAGCCATCATGCTGGTAAATATGCCGTAGCCTCCGCAGTAAAATTTTCCAATCATGGGCCTGAAAAAAAATTGTATAAACTTTATAATATTCCTCATATTTATGCTGGAAATGACATTGGCTCCATCGAAAATGTTTTAGAAAGAAGGGTGAATAGGGCAACAGAAGATGCTTTACCAGACATAATATTAATAGATGGAGGAAAAGCTCAATTAAATTCAGTATTAAAAGTTTTTAGAGCAAACGATAAGGATCAACCTATCATTTTGAGTATTGTCAAAGGAGCAAATAGAGTTAGAGCAACTGAAACTATATTATCTGAAAGAGGGATACTGGAAATTCCTGTCCATAGTCCAGGCTTTAATCTGTTGCAGCAAATACGAGATGAGTCCCATAGATTTGCAATTAATAGCAACAGAAGGAAAAAAAACAAGAGCGTGAAATACTCTATGCTTGATTCAGTAATTGGGCTTGGTCCCAAGAAAAAGAAAAATCTACTGCGCAGTTTCAAATCACTACAAGCAATAAAAAATGCCTCTATAGAAGATTTATGCCAAGTCGAAGGAATAAGTATTAAACTAGCAAAGGTAATAAAAAAAAATATTAGTTCATGAGTTTATTTATTCAATTTTTAACATGGTTTAGGATAATTTCTGCTCCTGTAATTTTTTTGCTAATCACTTTTTTTCATATGTATGGTTGGGCATTAATTTTATTTTTGTTGGCTAGTTCTTCTGATTACTGGGACGGGTTCTTGGCTAGAAAGTATAATCTCGAATCAGTTGTTGGAGCTGTATTGGATCCAGTAGCAGATAAAATATTGGTTTCTTTTTTAATACTGGCTCTTACTCTTGAGCTAACGAGTATTTTTATTGGCTTAATTGGTGGAATCATTCTGTTTAGAGAGTTTTGGGTGGGAGCTTTGAGAGATTTGAATGCTCGAAGTGGTTCGCTAGATGCCACTAAAGTAACAATGTTGGCTAAAATTAAAACAGCAACTCAATTTGTAACATTTGCTAGTTTTATATTGGGATTATTTTTAAATAATGCATTAATACTTTTTCTTTCAAACTTCTTTTTATTATTGGCTTTAATAATTACACTTCAAACTGGACTTTCATATACAATGTCAACCTTTAAGAGATAGGGCTGGATGGCAGAGTGGTTATGCAGCGGCCTGCAAAGCCGTTTACGCCGGTTCGATTCCGGCTTCAGCCTCCATTATTACCAAAGTAAAAGGGATGAGATATAATGAGGATTTAAATGAACTATTTTTTAAAAACTACCTTACTCTCTAAATCTCTCTAGAGAAAATTAAAAATATATTTTATTTAAAAAATTTAATTTATGAGCTCAAGCACAATCACAAAATATAAAGAGCATTTTTCTAAAATGCTGTGGTTATTTGGCCAGTCTAGAGCAAATCTATATTTCTTAGTGCTATGTTTTGTTGTGACAGGCTTAATTGATTTGATTGGCATAGGATTAATTGGACCTTACATCGCCTTATTCTTAGATTTTGAAAAAACTCAAGATGTTGTTCCGTTCTTGCAGAATTTTTCGTATCAAGAGGTTGCAATTTATTCTAGCTTGATACTTATTGGGGTCTTTATTTTTAGAATATTGGTTGCCGTACTTGTAAATACATATGTATTAAATGTTGCGTTTGAAAAACAAATTCAGTTAAGGGCTAAGTTAATTCAAGCTATCCATGAGCAAAGTTATGCTGATAGGTTAAAAAAAACCACAGGTCATTATACGCAAGCAATTATTTCATTTTGTACTGAGTATACTAATAGTACCATTAGTGCCCTCAGGGCTTGCGCAGAGACAATATCAGTTCTTTTCCTTACGACTCTTCTAGTTCTAACTGATTGGAGATTATTTCTTCTAACGGTATCGCTAGCGGGAACCATTCTTTTCTTTGCAATCTCTTTCTATTCTAAGACATTTTCAAATTACGGCATTATTAAAAATGAAGGAAGGAGAAAGTTTACAGATGCTGTTGCTGACTCAGTTACTGGGCTTAAGGAGATAAAAATACTAAAAATATCTAGTTTTTTTAAGGAAAAAGTTGTGGTTGGGGCAACTGCACTAGCATCAGCTGAAAAAAAATTATATATGTACACGATTATTCCAAGATATTTTATAGAGTGTTTACTTGTTACTATCATTGCATCAATCTTAATTTTCTCTGTGATGATTGGTGAAGATATATTAAGCATTATTTCTGTTCTTACCGTTTTTCTCGTTGCCGCTGTCAGGCTTTTGCCTGCGCTGAATGCAATTTTCCAGAATTTTAATATTATTAACCTAGAAATGGATTCAGTTCAAAAACTTTATGAAGAATTAAAGCGTTTTGAAAATTTGTCATCTTCAGAGCCATTAAGTTCTTCTGATCAGAAGGTAAAAAGCCAAGTGCATGATTTTTCCAATTTCCAATCTTTAGAATTATCCAAGCTTCATTTTTCTTATGGCGATAATAAAGTTATTAATAACCTTGATTTAACTATAAATAAGGGTGATTTTATTGGGTTACTTGGCAGGTCTGGAGAAGGTAAGACCACTCTTGTTGATCTGATTTTAGGCATTCATGAGCCTGACGAAGGCAAGATTTGCTCTGACGAGATATCAATCTTTGAAGATATGGACTCTTGGCGAGATAATCTTGCATATCTCCCTCAGGAAACTTTTTTAATCAATACTACAATTGCAGAAAATATCGCTATTGGAGAATTAATCACTGATGACGTTGAGCGCAGAGTCATAGAAGCAATTGAAAAAGCAGGGCTCTCAGAAGTTATTAATAATTTAGAGCAGGGCATCTTCACTAAAACGGGAGAAAGAGGCTTGCTATTATCAGGGGGTCAAAGACAGCGCATATCTCTAGCTAGAGCATTCTATAAGCAAAAACAGATTTTTATTTTTGATGAATCCACAAGCGCATTAGATGAGGAGTCAGCCCAAAGAATTCTAGATCATATAAATTCAATGTCTTCATCAGGGGCAACCATTATCTTAATCTCGCATAATGAATCAAATTTAAGTCAATGTAATAGAAAATTGAAAATCAATAATGGTTCAATGCAGGAATATATTGACGGGTCTTTTATCAACATCTAAAAGCTTTTAAGCCAAGAAAAATATTAAAAAAATGTATTATAATTCTAATCAATAGCTCACTCTTATTTCATCAATACTCCAAAAAATTATATGCCTGATCACTTAAAAAAAGTTTTAGTAATTGGTAGCGAGGGCTATGTTGGAAGCGTTCTCATTCCCGCCCTTCAAAATAGTAATTACGATGTGCATACTCAGGATGTTTTATGGTTTGGGGCAATGAATGCTTCTGTCCCCACGCCAGGCACTAGATCTAATGAGCATATCAACAAAGACCTTAGAGACATTACAGCCTCAGATTTAAGAGGGTTCAATAGTGTAATTATTCTTTCAGCGGTATCAAATGATCCAATGGGAAAGCAATTTGAGGATGTTACATTTGAAATTAATAGAAACGCTACCGTTCGAGTTGCATCATTCGCTAAAGAGGCAGGTGTAAAAAACTTGGTATTTGCAAGCAGTTGTAGTGTCTATGGTATTGCTGATGATTGCGCTAGAAAAGAAGGAGATGAACTCAATCCATTGACTGCTTATGCACAATCAAAAGCTGATGTAGAACTTGGTATATTGTCACTAGCAGATAATAACTTCATTGTTACCTGTCTTAGATTTGCCACAGCAGGTGGAGCGTCGCCTAGGCTGAGATTAGATTTAGTTTTAAATGACTTTGTTGCCTCAGCTGTCCTAAATAACTTTATTGAGATTCTTAGTGATGGCTCTCCATGGCGTCCCATTATTCATACTGAAGATATGGCAAGATCTTTTATTTGGGCGATTGGTCGTGATCCACGATCTGCAGAGGAAAATTTTATAACAGTTAATGTGGGCTCTACTGAATGGACCTTCACAATGGAATCCCTAGCGAACAAGGTTAGTGAAGCGTTGGGAGGTGTTGATGTGATAATTAATCCTGAGGGAAAACCAGATCCAAGAAGCTATAGAGTTGATTTTAGCTTGTATAGGGAGCTTGCCCCTTTGCATCAACCTATTAAATTATTTGATGATGCGGTATTGGAGCTAAAAGATTTAATAACAGCAAATAATATACCCAAAGACTTTAGGTCATCTCAGTGGATCAGGTTTAACCATCTTAATTCTCTAATTGAGAATGAGTTACTGGATGAATCTTTGAGGTGGGTTAAATGATTTGTAGAAGTTGTGGAATGAAAGAACTGATTCCATTTATAGACTTGGGATATTCCCCCCCCTCAAATGCATATCTAGAAAAAGATCATTTAGATAAACCTGAAATCACCTATCCTCTAAGAGTTGTTCATTGTAGTGAATGCTGGCTTGTTCAAACGGAAGATTATGCTGTAGCTGAGGAAATTTTTAATGAAAATTATGCTTATTTTTCATCCACATCTTCATCATGGTTGGATCATGCAAGTGCTTACGTGGATATGATTATTGATAAAATTAATCTCTCTAAAGAAAGTTTTGTGGTTGAGATTGCATCCAATGATGGATATCTTCTTAAAAATTTTGTTGAAAAGGGCATTGATTGCTTAGGCGTGGAGCCAACAAGCAGTACCGCAAAAGTTGCAAAAGATTCTGGAATAGAGGTTAAGGAAGTTTTTTTTGGAGCCGATACCGCCAGAGTCATTGCTAATTCAAGAAAAGCAGATCTTATTATCGGGAACAATGTCTTTGCTCACGTTCCAGATGTTCTAAGTTTTGCAGAAGGCATGGAAGAACTTTTAAATGATGAGGGCACTGTAACATTAGAATTTCATCATCTATTAAGGCTCATCAATCTTCATCAATTTGATACGATTTATCATGAGCATTATTCTTATTATTCTCTTATCTCTATTGAATCCTTGCTTAAAAAAAAGGGGTTGCGTCTATATGATGTTGAGCAACTTGAGACCCATGGAGGCAGTCTAAGAATATATGCTTGCAAAGAAAATGCATCAATTGTTACAAATACATTCGCAATAAATAGAATTCTTAAGTTAGAAAAAGAATCTAAATTAGGTGAGCTTGCTGGGTACACAGACTTTCAACGGCAAGTTGATAAAATTAAAAATAACCTCCTAAAATTTCTTATTAATGCCAAAGAGCAAGGTAAATTAGTTGCAGGCTATGGTGCTGCAGCTAAAGGGAATACTTTCCTCAATTACGCAGGAGTTAAGCCAGATCTTTTACCGTTTATTGTTGATAATGCACCTTCTAAACAAGGAAAGTTCACGCCTGGTGGCCACATTCCCATCGTCAATAGCGAGTTCCTATATGAGAAAAAACCTGATTATATTTTAATATTACCTTGGAACCTTTCTAAGGAAATTGCTGAACAAAATATTCAGGCAAGGAGTTTTAATTGTAAATTTGTGACTGCAATTCCAGAGATAAAAATTTTTTAATGCATGCCCTAATCTCTGGTGGTAATGGCGTCATAGGCCAAGCGCTTATTCCTTTACTCTTAGAGCATGGTATTACATTAACCTCTATCATACGGTCTAATGTTAAATGCGTAGATAAGAATCCCAACCTATCATATCTAGTCCAAAGCATTACCCTAGATAATTCAATAGATGCTAACATCTTTTCTAAGTTTGATTGTTTTATTGATTTGGCCTGGGAGGATGTGAGAAAAATTGATTCCTCAAAACACTTAGATTTTAACTTAAAGGCTCATAAGGACTTTATCTCAAAGATAGTGAGACTTGGTGTGCAGAATATTTTTGTTTTAGGCTCCTGTTATGAATATGGCTTTCAGCAGGGTGAGTTGTCTGAATCAACTGACTTAATACCAATTACCAATTACGGAAAGGCTAAAAAATTATTGCTTCAGTATCTCGAGGAGCTATCAAATTCAAAGCAATGTAATTTTATTTGGGGCAGATTATTTTATATTTATGGAAAAGGCCAGCCCTCAGATACGTTTTATGGCCAACTAGAAAAAGCTATTGCTAACAATGAATCAGCATTTGAAATTCAATCAGCCGATAAATCGCTCGACTACCTAGAGCTGGGTGATGCTGCAAAAAGTATTTGTAAACTTATTGTAAATTTTAAAAATTATGGGGCAGTAAATATCTGCAGTGGTATACCAATTTCCCTTGAGAGTTTGGCTCAAATTATTTCAAGTGATCTCAGTAGCAAGATCGAGATTAAAACAATGAATCAAAAAACTAGAAAGCATGAACCAAATCAGTTTTGGGGCGATGCAAGTTATCTGAAATCTATTTTAGTAGCAATAGATGAATAATCAATTACTTGCTCTTGGCTTACCTACTTTTAAACGCCCTGATTTCGCTATTCAACTAATTGCTGATGCAGTTGGTTTAGAGATTTATGATGAAATTATTGTTTCATGCAATTCAAGAGAGCTGAGTATAGAAAGTTTTATAGATTCTCTTGGCCCTGCTAGCACGGTAATTTATAACTTACAAAATGAGAATGTTGGGCTGAGTCAAAACTATTCAGATATTATCTCCCTCAGCACATGCAGATATATTCATATTGTTAGTGATGAGGATTCTCTTGACGCTCAAAATGCAAAAGAGCTTTACAAATTTATAGAAAATTCTGATATTCAGCCAGGAGTTATTTGTCTCTCTGTCTTGGATCAGTTTGGAGAAATTTATAAGGACACCTCAATCCAAACTAATAAGAATATTAAAAATATTTGCTCTGATGCTGGGCATATTGGAGCTACTGCTATTAATCGAGAGCAATGGAACGCAAATAGCATCAATCTCTTTGCTCAATATTCCCAAAGATTAGGGAGTGTTTATCCTACCGTAGCTGCAGCGATTCTAGCTTATGCAATGAATCCCCAACTTATCTATTTCCCAAAACATATTGTTAAAATGGGCCCACAGCACAAAAAATCTGAAATTAAGGGTCATAGCATCTATGGCTTTAGTTCACGCGCATTCCAGTTGATGTCATTAATTGATTTAGTTCTTGCAACTCGAATCTCAGGACTTTATAGGGTAGTTTTTTACATGATTTATTTTTTTTCATCTCATGCCTTTATTGATTCATATATAAAATTTGAAGAAGATATTTTGATTCTAACCAATCGGTGTTTGATGCAAAAAGATTTTTCAACCTTAGCAAAAATATCTCTTATCTTTGCAGTTAATTTTTTTTATATCATCAGATTATATCGCTTGCTTAGATCCCATATTAGCGAATCACTTAAACCCTTTATCAAATGATCCTTAATATTTGTTAGAATTTATAATTAAATATTTAATATCAGGACAAAATATATGAAAGCAGTAATTTTAGCTGGAGGCCTTGGAACTCGTTTAAGTGAAGAGACTCATTCTCGTCCCAAGCCTATGGTTGAGATTGGAGGCAAACCAATTCTTTGGCATATTATGAAATCCTATTCAGCTTATGGTATTAATGAATTTATTATTTGTTGCGGATATAAGGGCTACATGATTAAAGAGTATTTCCATAATTATTTCTTACATAATTCAGATGTGTCTATTTCATTAACAGATAATTCTCTACATATTATTGAGCAAAGAGCAGAGCCATGGAAAGTCACTCTAGTTGATACAGGAGAGCTCACAATGACAGGAGGGCGGCTAAAACGAGTCCAGAAATATTTAGACGACGAGCCTTTTTGTTTTACATATGGAGATGGCCTAATTGATATAAATATTAAAGATTTAATAGCCTTTCACAAGAATCAAGGCACTTTAGCCACAGTTACTGCAGTCTACCCGCCTGGTAGGTTTGGTGCATTAACTATCCAGGATAGTATTGTTTCATCCTTTCAGGAAAAGCCACAAGGAGATGGGGCTATGATCAATGGTGGATATTTTGTTCTATCACCCAAAGTAATTGATCTTATCAAAGGAGATGAAACTGTCTGGGAGGACGAGCCTTTAAAAACTTTAACAAATGAAGGTAATTTATCTGCATTTCAGCACGATGGGTATTGGAGGCCTATGGACACCCTGAGAGATAAAGTTTATTTAGAAAATCTTTGGGATAAGGGTGAAGCATTCTGGAAGGCCTGGTAAAGGTTATCGAGCAAACAATACCGATTCAACTTTTTTTGCAATAGCCATTGCGCTTGTCAAGCCTGGGCTTTCTATTCCGAATAAATTGACTAAGCCTTTAATTCCATGCGTTTCACTTGTTTGTATTAAAAAATCCACAGGTTTCTCACTAGGCCCATATATTTTTGGTCTAATTCCAATGTAATCTGGCATAAGCTTTTCTGGATTTAATCCTGGCCAATATCTCTTAATGGCAAGAACAAATTTTTCTTTTACACCATCATCAAAGCCATACTCTTTTTCTTTTATCCACGAAACATCTGGACCAAATTTTATACTTCCATCGAGATCATAAGTTAAATGGATTCCTAGGCCATCCTTGCTATTTGTAGGATATATTAACGGCCCATTGAATGGATGCGCCCCTGAAATTTTAAAATAATGCCCTTTCGCATAATATGCTCTTGGTATATATTTTTTGCTGAGACCTAAAATTTTTTTTGCTAAGTCAACCGCGTCAAGCCCAGCAGCATTAATTAAGTTTTTTGATTCAATACAAAATTTTTCTTCGGCATCTACCATTACGCTAAATGAATTAATCTTATTAATTGAAATTTTCTGAACATTTGAACGCAAACATAAGATTGCATTATATGATTGAAGGTCTGCCTCTAAACATTGAATTAACTCAGGTACATCGATTATTCCAGTTGTTTTAGAGAGCAAGCCAGACTTAACTTTTATCCCTGGTTGCCTCTCCTCTACCTCTGATTGCGTTAACAGTGTCAAGCCTTGGACCCCATTTGACAGACCATTATTGTAGAGATTTTTTAAGGTCTGTTTCTCATCTTCCGATACAGCAATAATAATCTTTCCACATTGGTGGAATGGAATATTTCTATCTTTTGCATATTGGTATAAAAGCTGCTTGCCTTGAAGGCATAGTTTTGCTTTTTCAGAACCATTTTCATAGTACAGTCCGGAGTGAATTACCCCAGAGTTTCTTGAGCTAATACCTTCCCCACAAAGGGCTGACTTTTCTAAAATAATAACCTCATGACCTTGGGATGCTATTTCTCTAGCTACTGATAGACCAACTACCCCAGCTCCGATTACGATTGTGTGAGTTTTAATAGTATCCATTTATTAATTATAGGTTAGCTTTCCATAAGCCTCATAATTTTTAAACCATCTTATCTAGCTAAAAAAAGTTTACAATATCTGATTATTTAACTAGTAATTTGAAATGTCACAAAAAATAATAGAACTCTTCCATGATATTCGAACAGTAATTTGGTTTTTGCTTAAAGGGCCTTCATTTTATCCATCCTTATTAGACTACGCGTTACGAAGTTTTAAAACAAATCATGATACGGATGAGCTGAAGAATTTGGCAATGCAGTGGTGCAGAACCATCGCAATTTCTAAAGAACATCTTTTTGAAAAGCTGGAATTTCAGCACTCCACATTAGAAATTTTTACAGACAGTTTTATCAACGAAAAATCAGAAGTTATCAGGTCTTCAAATGCAGATTTTGGAGGCATGGGTGATATTCATTTGATATATGATATTTGTGAAAATATGCAAGCTATATGTTGCATAGAAACAGGGGTAGCCTACGGCTGGTCAAGCGAGGCCGTTTTGCGATCTATTTCAAAGAGAGAAGGCTCATTAATTTCTGTAGATATGCCAATGATAGGTCAAGGCGATTACCATCTCATTGGTTTCGTTGTTTCTGATGATTATCAAAAAAACTGGAGCCTACTCAGCATGCCAGATATGAATGGTCTATTGAAAGCAATTAAGATGCACGGAACCAATCAGATTGATTTTATTCACTATGACTCTGATAAATCGTACTATGGAAGAAAATGGTCTCAACCTCTTATAATGAATGCTTTAAAAGAAAATGGCATTTTTGTTAGCGATGACATTAATGATAACTTTGCTTTTAAAGAGTTTGTAGAGGAAAATAATCTCACTTATTATGTAATTGAGCATGCAGGAAAATTTGTAGGAATAATTAAAAAATAATGTATTCACTTTAATAGGTGCGTGTAATACCTAAAATATTTTTAAACTTATTTGAATAATGAAAAAAAAGAATATCCCCCTCGGTGCTGGTCAAAAATTATATAAAAAAGCAAAAAAAATCATTCCCGGTGGCACGATGCTACTCTCCAAAAAGCCTGAAATGTTTGCTCCAGATATCTGGCCTGCCTACTTCAGCAAGGCGAAAGGGATTAATGTTTGGGATCTAGATGGAAAAAAATATACAGATTATTCTATTATGGGAATCGGAACTAATATTCTTGGGTATGGACGCAAAGAAATTGATTCAGCAGTAAGGTCAACTATCTCTAAAGGTAATATGTCTACTTTAAACTGCCCAGAAGAGGTGTACTTAGCTGAAGAGCTTATTAAGATGAATCCATGGGCTGGGATGGTTCGATTTGCTAGGAGTGGAGGCGAGGCTAATGCAATTTCTATAAGAATAGCTAGAGCAGCTTCCAATAGAGATAAAATTGCTGTTTGTGGTTACCATGGTTGGCATGACTGGTATTTATCAGCAAATTTAGGCGATACTGAAAATTTAGATGGGCATTTACTGCCCGGACTAAATCCATTAGGTGTGCCAGGAAGTCTCAGAGGTCTTACTATTCCTTTTGATTATGGGGACACATCTAGAATAGAAGAATTAATTACATCGAACACTTTAGCAGCTGTAAAAATGGAAGTTTCCAGGACTTCTAAGCCAGATATTAAATTTCTAAAGAAGATACGTAAATTAACACTAAAACATAATACAGTTTTAATATTTGATGAATGCACTTCGGGATTTAGGGAATGCTATGGTGGGCTTTACAAGAAATACAATATTAATCCCGATATGGTTATGTATGGTAAGACGCTTGGAAACGGTTATGCAATTACTGCTGTTGTCGGAACTGAAGAGGTTATGTCAGCAGCCCAAGATTCATTTATTAGCAGCACATTCTGGACTGAGAGAATCGGGCCTGTAGCAGCTCTTAAGAATTTAGAAATTCTAAAAAAAGAAAAACCATGGGTTGTAATGAACAAGCAAGCCCAAAAGATAAGAAATATATGGAATGAAATAGATAAAGAATTTAATCTAGGTATCCAGATTAATGGCTTGCCAGTTCTTAGCAATTTCACTATTGATCACCCTGACTGGAATAAGTATAAGACTTTTATTTCACAGGAAGGACTCAGAAATAATATGCTTTTGAGTAATTCTATCTATGTTTCTGTTCTGCATAGCGATGATGCACTTGAGAAATATCGTAAGGTGTTTAGGAAAATTTGTAAGGAAATTGATTCATTTAAGAATGGGAAATCAGTGGATGAGTGCCTTCAGGGGCCGATTTGTCAAGTAGGATTCAAAAGATTGAATTGATTAGAATTTTAAGCTTAATAACTATTTTTTAGAGTCTGATTTTATGAATTATGTTAAATTGTAATATTAACGAAGCAGGGCGCATATGAAAGAAAATTCAACAATTTTAGTTACAGGTGGAACTGGATCCTTTGGTTCTAAGTTTATTCCTATGACCTTGAAAAAATATAATCCTAAAAAAATTATTATTTTTTCTAGAGATGAGATGAAGCAATGGGAAATGCAAAAAATCTATGGTTCGGATAAAAGAGTAAGATTTTTTATCGGTGATGTAAGAGATTTTAGAAGGTTAAGAAGAGCTCTTGATGGGGTCGACTATATCGTTCATGCAGCCGCAACAAAAATCGTTCCTACTGCTGAGTACAATCCATTTGAATGTGTAAAAACTAATATTATAGGCGCCATGAATATTATTGATGCTGCTATAGATGCTCAGGTTAAACAAGTTGTGGCTCTCTCTACCGATAAGGCTAGCAGCCCAATTAACCTTTATGGAGCAACCAAACTTTGTTCTGATAAACTCTTTGTTGCTGGAAATTCCTATACAGGATCCAAGCACACAAAATTTTCCGTCGTGCGTTATGGAAATGTGATGGGCTCTAGAGGTTCAATCATACCATTCTTCATGGACTTGAAGAGCTCGGGAAGTATACCAATTACTGATGAGAGAATGACAAGATTTATGATATCCCTTGAGGAGGGTGTTGAGCTTGTTTGGGATGCTTTTGAGGACATGTATGGAGGTGAAATATATGTTAAAAAAATACCTTCCATGAAAGTAATTGATATTGCAGACGCCATTGCGCCTAATGCTACGCAAGATATTATTGGAATAAGACCCGGAGAGAAGCTGCATGAGCAAATGGTAGGGCTCGAAGATGCAAACTATACCTATGAGTATGATAATTATTATAAAATTTTACCTGCAATACATAAATGGGATGGCGATTCTAATAGAATTAAGAATGGCACTAAAGTTCCTGAAGACTTTCTTTACACTAGCGATAATAATAAGGAGTGGATGCAAAAGAGTGCTCTTACAGAATGGATTGAAAAAAATACGGGTAATATTGGAAAAATCTAGTTCTAATTCTGATATTAGCACCCATCTGCCAATCTCCTAAAATTTTATATGAATAAGCCTGAAGCAGTTATTTGTATTGGAGGGGGTGCATCCCAGCTGCCTCTTATAAAAGAAATATCAGATTTAGAATATACCTTAATAGTAATAGATCGAAATAAAGAATCTCCAGGGTTTCAATATGCTGATGAGATAATTCAGCTCAGCACTTTTGATTGCGAGCCAATTATAGAGTCGATCAAAAAATTTCAAGATAAATATAAATTTGTTGGGATTGTCAATCGAAGCTCTGGTATACCTGTGATCACAACTTCTTGCATAGCTAAATATTTAAATCTTCCCAATATTTCTCCACAGATGGCTACAACTATCGTTAATAAAGATTTGCTAAGAATCTTTTGCAAAGATCATCAAGTGTTAATACCAGACTTTAAAATTCATCACCCGAAAGAAAAGCTCAGTTCAGATAATCTAAATTTTCCAGTAATCGCTAAACCCGCACTTAGTATGGTGGGAAAATCAGGAGTATCCGTTGCAAATTCTCAAATTGAATTACAATCTGCTTTAGATAATGCCATTAAATTTTCTGTAACCAAAACCGCATTGATTGAAAGTTTTGTTGAGGGCATAGATATAGAATTAGTGGGATTTGTAAAAAATAAAAAATTGGAAGTCTTTTGCATGGTTGAAGAAATTAATTTAATGCGTAAAAGTGGGGAAATATATGGAAAAGGTATGAAGATCTATGATGAATCTTCTAATCAACATCTTGCTAGTTTATGTATAGAGGCTAGCAATAAAATAATTGATTTATTTAATATCGAACACTCTCCGTTCATGAGTGCATTTCGCGTTAACTCAAGTGGAGCTTATCTTATTGAATTACATTTAGATATTGGTGGAGACCTCCTTCTTGAGCACTTATTGCCCTATTCCCTATCATGCAATTATGCAAAAGTGATCTTGAATTATTGTATCAATTCGAACTATAGCCTTAAGAAAACAGATCTTTTGCCTGCAGCCATTATATTTGATGAAGGCAGCAATCTTGTTACTGAAAAGAGCTTTAATCTTATTAAAGCAGATAATTTCTTAGAATTAGATCGGCTAGTCAATATTGCTATGAATGCACCTAGAGATAACCCCACCTCAAATAAATTAACATAAAAACCAATATGAGCGATTCTACCACTCAAAAAAAATTATTATTTCTTGGTTTGAATCACGACCAATTACCTTATTTGCAAGTGTTGCAAGAATTAGACTATTTTATTATTGGCGCTGATCATAATGCTGGTGCGCCAGGTGCAGAATTATGCGATCAGTTTTACCAAATTGGATATGATGAAACTGATAAATTAATAAGATTGGGTAAAAATTATAGTTTTTCCAATGAAGACAAGGTCTTTACTGCTGCTGCACAGTTTGCTCATGTTGGAGCATCATCTTTTGCAGAGTTTTTTGGTATTTTCTATCCATCTCAATCTTCCATTGAAATTTGTTTGGATAAAGTAAAATTTTATCAGTCATTTTCTGATAATAATTTGCCCATTCCCGAGACAACTATTATCAAGAGTCAAGATGAGCTCAAAATTGTTCTTAGTAACATGCAAAGTTCTTATTACTATCTAAAGTCTGATTTTAGTAAGAATCCAAACTATGTTTATCGTTTTCATTCTGATCATGTTCCATGGACTGAAATTTGTTGGGTTAAAGATAGATACTTTAGAAATAATTATGTGCTACAACAAGAATATCCAGGAGTCAGTCTTAGGATAAATATTTATGGAAATAGATTTAATGTATTTAACTTTGAAACGGACCGCTTGACTCTTACTCATCATCAAGCCATTAAGGAGCTTGGTATTATTGAACTCTTAAATAGCTTTAGAGATGCTCATGTCATGAACCGCTGGTTACTAAAATTTGATATTATCTTAAATCAAGATTCGTATGTGGTCTTAGATGTTGGTATGGAACCTCCAATGAGAATGCTTAAACATAGTAAATTATTAGGTGTAAATTTTGAAGAGTACTATATACGCCAATATCTTGATAACCTCGTCGACTACCCAAATATTCTAGATGAGCCAATTACTTGAATTATCAAACTTTAGAAGGCCATTTGCAGCTTTTTTTTCCTCATCAACAAAATTTGCAATTCTAATCAATGCTGATGGCATTGAATTGGTTGTATGTTTTCAAAAAGGTCATATTCTTCGCAGGCATCTAAAGGATTTAGGCCTGATTTCCGCAAAAAGCATTTTTATCAATCGCAAAGATGAGGTGGTCATATTGGACGATATAAATAAAAAAATTGCTTGGTTTGATTCTAGTTTAACTTTATTAAATGAAATCTATGTCGATTCAAATGAAATTAGCTTATTTAAGGGAAGCTTAACTGACCAAAATCTCTACCTTTTGCTTAGAGATTCTAAAAAAGTAATTTCTGTTTCCGCAGAATTTTCTAATAGTTACAAGACTATACTTGATTACTCTGAATTTCCTGAATTATCTTCTAGCTCCATGGTGTTAAGAATGGCTAAAAATAAATTTTTATTTTTAGATTCGCAACAGTCATCTTTATATCTAGTTAAAACTAAAAATTCTGCAATCTGTTATTGTCAAAATTTTCTTAAAAAAGGTAGAGATGGTGAGGGATTTGCAAGAAATCCTAGTGATATAAATTTAATAGATAATATGATTATTCTTCATGATAATGCTAACTACTTGCTTCAATTTTTTGATTTTAACCTTAAATTTTTATTTCAAATAGGTGGCAAGGGCGATAAGAAAGGAAGTTTTGATCTGCCGGTCTCCGGATGCGCATTCGGAGATGCCATAATTATCTGCGATCAAAATAATGACCGGATTATTAAATATAACCATAACCCTAGAATAATAGAGGAGATAATTGTTGATAAATTTGTTCCAGGAAATTTATGTAGGCCATCTGGCATTGCTTTAAATAACAAATTACTTTATGTCGCAGATAGAAGTAATGCAGTTATCCAAGTATTTGATCCCAACCTTAAATTTATTGATTTAGTCTCTGTAAATCAAACATTGCATAGGCCTTCATCAATTGCTTTGATTAACTTAGAAACAGAGACAAGAATGGTGTTGATTGAACGCAAAGAAGGGGCGAATGCATCTCTATCTTTATTTAAGATTACTAATAACTATCATGCTACTAAAATAGATTTTCAGTTAGATAAAAAAATATCTCTTAGTGATCCACAAGACCTTGATGTTGATAGCTTTGGAAAAATCTATATTGCTAATACATTAGCAAGGAAGTTGGTCAAAATTTCTCAAGCTGGCAAAGAGGAGTGTTCAGCAGACCTTGCAAAAATCTCTGGAAATCCTCGAATTTTAATTAAGTGCGTAAATGTAAGGCTGGGCGACAATCATATTTTTACGGCAGACTTTGATAATAAAATAATCTATGAGTTTAATTCCAACCTTGAGTATGTTGGCTTAATAGATTTATCTGAGCATTCAGAAGTAACGTGCATAAGATCTGTATTTGCTACAAGTAGTCATCTGCTGGTAACCGTTCGAGGAGAGCATGAAGTTTTAAAAATTACCTACAATGGGCAGATTGACAAAGTTTTAGGCATAGAGAGTATTTCTCAGTATTCATGGAATCATCCAGTTAAAATGTGCATGGACACAGATCAAAGAGTTTATTTTGCTGATAAGGAAAATGATAGAATTGTTTTATTTGATTCTATGTTGAAGCCTATTAAACTATCTAAAAATACCTTGAGATTAAAATGATTCCATATGGCAGACAAGATATCGCTGAAGAAGATATTAAATCAGTAATTGATGTTCTAAATTCAGACTTCATTACACAGGGGCCTGTAACACCGAAGTTTGAAAAAGCTGTATCTTCATATTGTCAATCTCAGTATGGGGTTGCAGTGAATAGTGCAACTTCTGGATTGCATATTGCATGCCTCGCATTAGGGCTGAAAAAAGACGATATAGTTTGGACTTCACCAAATTCATTTGTTGCTTCTGCCAATTGTGCAATTTATTGCGGAGCAAGTGTAGATTTTATTGATATTGATCCGTTCACTCACAACATTTCATTTAATGCTTTAGAAGAGAAGCTAATTCAGGCTGAAGCAGAAGGCATACTTCCTAAAATTTTAATTCCGGTTCATCTTTCTGGATTGCCATGCGACATGCAAAAAATTTTTCAACTAAGTAAGAAATATGGATTTAATATTATTGAAGATGCCTCGCATGCTATTGGCGCTAAATTCTCAATTAAAAATAATCAAAATGTAGGAAATTGCATTTATAGTGATATTACAGTTTTGAGCTTTCACCCTGTAAAAATTATTACCACAGGAGAGGGAGGGATGTGCTTAACTAACAGTGAAGATTTACATCATAAGATGCAGAAATTAAAGTCACATGGCATTTCACGTGCAACAGAAGATCTTCCAATTCACAAGGGCGAGAAATGGAATTATTCACAGGATTCCTTTGGTTTCAATTACAGAATGACTGACATTCAAGCAGCACTAGGTTTGAGTCAATTGAACCGGATTGATCAATATATTAAGAAAAGAAACTCTATTGCTGAATTCTATTGGCAGCACTTAACTGATTTGCCAATTCAGTTACCAGTGAGATTAGAGGATACTCTTTCAAGCTTTCATTTGTATATTTTGAAAATAAAAGAAAGCAGCCAAAAAAGTAGAAATGATTTGTATCAACACCTATTAGATAACCAAATTGGAGTAAACCTTCACTATATTCCAATATATAGGCACCCAGCTTATCAAGAATTAGGATTTCAGAAAGGGTATTGTTATGAAGCAGAGCAATACTTTCAAAATGCATTATCAATTCCGATATACCCAGGCCTCTCTGAAGAGAGCATGTTAAAAATTGTAACTTCTATTAAATCATTCTTTGAATGAGCATAATTTTAGGCTCTGCACAATTTGGTTTAGATTATGGGATTTCAAATACTAATGGTGTTGTTGCCGAGTATAAAATTAAACAAATACTTGATTTTGCTTTGCAAAATGGAATCAATGAAATTGATTCAGCTATTAATTATGGTTCTAGTCATGCAGCTTTAGGAAAAATAAAGAATGATTTAGAAGTCTCATCAAAACTACCAGCATTAGATTTAAGTTCAGAAAAAATTGAAAAAAAAATCAGGGATTTATTTAATATCTCCTTACTGCAGCTCAACAAAGCTTCTTTAAAAACATTATATTTGCATTCACCCCAGCAACTATTGGAACCAGGTGGAGATGTTATTTACAAAAATCTGCTCCAATTAAAATCAGATGGTTGCATTAAAAGCATAGGTATCTCTGTGTATGAACCTATTGAGCTACGAATCATATTGCAAAATTTTGATATAGATGTTGTCCAGATTCCCTTTAATCTTATTGATCAAAGATTTGATGAAGATAATTTTCTCTCAAGATTAAAGAAAAAAAATATAGAAATTAATTGCAGATCAATTTTTCTTCAGGGATTGCTGTTAATGTCTTTTAAAAACCTACCCAAACAATTTCTACCATGGGAAAACTTATTTTTAGATTGGTCTAAGTGGCTCAAAATGAATAATATTCATCCAGTCCATGCTTGTATTGCATATATTTTATGCAATCATGAAATTGATAATATTGTTATTGGTATTGAGTCTGTCGAGCAATTAGCGCAAATTATTAGTTTTTATGAAAGAGATGATCATGCATCTATTCTATTTCCAAATATTAAATCAGAGTCTCAAGGCTTAGTAAATCCAAGTTACTGGGATGCTAGCTAATGAATGTTATAGCCATAATTCAAGCAAGAATGTCTTCCTCTAGACTTCCCAATAAGGTGTTATTAGATTTAGAGGGCAAGCCTGTATTAGAGCGTATTTATCAGCGATTACAGCGCTCTAAAATTGTTGATAAAATTGTTATTGCTACCTCTGATGATATCTCAGATGACCCTATTGGCTTGTTGTGCTCACAAATACATATTCCTATTTATCGAGGAAGTTTAGACGATGTATTATCAAGATTTTATTTTGCAGCCCAGCTTAATAATGCAGATATTATTGTTCGAATTACCGGCGATTGCCCTGTTGTTGATGCGGGCATCGTCGATGAGTTAATAGAAAAAGTGCTTACTAATTCTTATGATTATGCGTGTCTTTCTGGAGAATTTCCAGATGGCTTAGATTGTTCGGTAATGACATTTGATTCCTTGGAAGACGCTCACCTTAATGCGAGATTAGCATCAGATAGAGAGCATGTCTGCCCATTCATCGAAAAACAGCCACAAAAATTTAAAATCTACAATTATTATAAATTTACTAATTTAGGGCATCACAGATGGACGCTTGATGAGGAAGATGACTATAAATTGATTGGGGAGATTTTTAAGAATTTAGTACATAAGAATAAATATTTTAACTATCAGGACATACTAAATTTTCTAGAAAATAATCCGTTACTGAAAGATATCAATTCACACATTGCAAGAAATGAGGGTTACCAGAAATCATTAGCTGATGATTAAGTGCCTTAAAAAGAATGCTTCTTTTGAAACTAGTCTTTTAATTTCAATAGTATGATAATGCAACGAAATTGATGATAGTAAAAAATATGAATCAAGAAAATTATCTTTGGATTATTGGCGGAGGAATGCTTCAGATTCCGTTGATTGACGAGGCAAAAAATCTAGGATTACGCACTATAGTTTCGGATCAAAGCGAATTTTGCTTATGCAGAGAACTAGCTGATATTTTCGCACCTATTGATATATTTGATACGGATGCACATATTGCATTCTATGATTCTAATTTAGCCCACCAAAAACTTAACATTGTTGGGGTTTTAGCTGCTGGGATAGATGCGCATGAAACCATGGCTTATCTTGCAGAGCACCTCGGGCTACCCGGTGTCCAACCTTCAATCTCCACTCTGGTAAGTAATAAAGACCTGTTTAGAGAATTTATGGCTAATAATAATTTTGATATTCCCAGATTTGAAGTTATTACACATGATAATTTGCAACAAATTGAAGAAATAGCAAATAGAATTAAATTTCCATTAATCATTAAAAATACATCTAGTTCAGGCAGCAGAGGAACAAAAATTTTCTACAATCCTGATTTTGAAGAAATGAAAAAAATAGCTTTAACTGCAATTGAAGTCTCCAGATCTAAAAAAGCGCTTATTGAATCATTCTGGGAGGGCACAGAACATACCGTAGAAACTATCTTCGATATTAATGGAGACTTTCATCGTTGCTTCATAACTGATCGAAATTTTGATAAATCTAATGGGTATGCTCTTGAGACCGGCCTTGTGCATCCCTCTTTGCTTTCTGCACATCTTCAGGAAGAAATGTATTTACTTGCAGAGAATGTTTCTAGAGCTGTGGGCATTAAAGTTGGGGCGTCTAAATTTGATATGATCTGCACTACAACAGGACCAAAGATCATAGAAATGACTGTTCGTCTTTCGGGTGGCTTTGACTGTCAATACTTAGTTCCAGTTGCAACTGGAAAAAATATTCTTGGCGCAGCGATACTCACGTCACTTGGAAAGCCAATCAGTAAAAATTTTTTACTAGATAGTAAGCATAAAATAGCTTTATCTGAGAGTCTCTGGCCTAAGCCAGGAAAAATTTCAGACATTATTGGTCTTGAAGAAGCAAAAAAACTACCAGGCTTTGAGCATATATTTTTTCGATATGGTATGAATGATATTGTTGAGCCTTTTACAGATTGCACAAAGCGAATTTGCTTTATAATAGCTTCCGGCGATTCACTCAGCGAGGCCCAACAAAACATGAGCAATATTAAAAACACTATTATTATAATAACTAGTTAAATGAGCAATAAAAAAAATATATTAGTATATGGTGCTGGCGCAATTGGGAGAGGTTACATCCCTTGGTTATTTAATCCCAGTGATTACACTCTTAGTTTTGTTGAGCAGGATGAAAGTATTAGAAATTTAATGCTAGAAAATAAAACTTTTAAAACTTTTATGACAACGGATGTGGGCTATAAAGAACTTATCTGCAATCCACATAATTGCTTTATGCCAGGGGAAGAGAATCCCCTAGATTATGATGGGATCATCACAGCAGTGGGGCCAAGACAAATTTTTGATCTCAGGGACACCCTTTCTAAGGCGAAATGCCCAGTATTATTTTTTGAAAATGATGCCTCTCTTCCGGAGAAGTTAATGAGCCTTACTGGTAATGATAATTTCTTTTTTGGTATTCCGGATGTGATTACCTCGAATACCGCCCCACAATCTCTCAAGGACCTCGATCCTTTGGCTATTGTCACAGAAAATGGAACATGCTTTAGTGACCAAGGCGCCTCTATTATTTCTGGCGATATTGCATATGTAGATAATGCAGAGCTTCACAAGCAATGGATGGCAAAACTTTATATGCATAATACTCCTCATTGCATAGCAGCATATTTAGGAGCAATGATTGGCAAAGAATTTCTTCATGAGGGTATGATAAATCAGAGGATTTATTCCATAGTGCAGGGAGCAATGGCTGAGATGGAAGATACGATAGTAGACTTGTATGGTATTGATAGAGAGTTTGCAAGTTGGTATGGACATAAAGAATTGGATCGTTTTTCCAATGAGTTTCTATTTGATCCAATCTCTCGCGTTGCAAGAGAACCATTCCGAAAACTAGGTCTAAGCGATAGACTAATTGGAGCCGCTCAACTATGCCTGAGCGCAGGCAAGATACCTGAAAATATTTTATTAGGGATAATGGCTGCTTTTTTATATGATGAAGTTAAAGATGAAGACTTCCATATTAAAATTTTAATAGACGCCCTTGATCCTGGTGATTTTCTTCAATTGATCATAAATCTTAATCCTCATGAGGCTCTCTATAAAGTAATGATAGATCGATGGGAAAACTTAAAAAATATTATTGGAGATATTGAAAATGAATAGACTAACCGTTGCAATTAATGCAGCAGTTGCCGGCGGCAATCTTCTAAAAGAGCACTATGGAAAAGTTTTCAAGGAACGTCAAAAAGAATCACTTCGAGATGTTGTAACCGATATAGATGAGCTTTCAGAAAATAAGATTTTAGATATTATCAAAAAAGAGTATCCTGATGAATCATTCCTCACTGAAGAAAGTGGTTTGCATGATCAGGATTCAGAGGGAATGTGGATCATTGACGCTCTTGATGGAACGGTAAACTACATTCATGGAATACCAATGTTTTGTGTTTCTATTTCATATTGGAAAAATATGGAGCCAGAACTCGGTGTAATTTACAATCCAATATCAGAAGATCTATATTATGCTCAAAAAAATTTAGGATCTTTTTTAAATCAGAAAAAAATTAATTCACACCTATTAGAGATTAATAAAAATTTATGTGTGATGGCATTTTCTGGCAAAGCGCATAATCCAAAAGAAAGATCTAAAGAATTTGAGTTATTTGGTCTTCTAAACGACTTATCCCAAGGATGCTTAAGAACAGGCTCAGCTGCTATTAACCTAAGCTATCTTGCCGAGGGTAAGTGTGGTTTGGCATTAGGCAAAGCAAATAAATTATGGGACATCGCAGCAGGAATAGTGATTGCTCAAGAAGCTGGACTAGATGTTCAATTTAAAATTACTAATAAAGAAAATTTCTTGGTAGATTATATTGCAGGAAGTTCAGAAATGATATTGGAGCTACGAGACAATATTGATATTTCATATCTAGATACTTAACATAGTAATAATTTCATATTTTTATTAAATATAACGGAGGCGTAACATGACTCATTTTATCTCAGAGGTTTCTTCAAATCATGCAAGCGATCTAGAAAGATGCTTTAAGTTTATAGATACCAGTGCGGATATTGGCTGTGATTCTGTAAAATTTCAATTATTTAAGATTGAAGATTTATTTTCACATGAGGCCATTACAGCTAAGCCTGAAATTGCACTCCGTAAAGCATGGGAACTTCCATTAGAATTTCTTCCTGAACTAAAAAATAGATGCACAGAAAAAAGCATTCAATTTGGTTGCACGCCATTTTATCTAGATGCGGTAGACGAATTGGCTGAGCATGTAGATTATTTGAAAATAGCTTCATATGAATTACTTTGGCATGACTTAATTCAAAAGTGCGCTGAGACAGGATTGCCAATAATTATTTCAACCGGCATGGCGGATATGTCAGAGATTGACGCAGCAATTAATATTATTATGAAATATGGTTCCTCTGCCCCAACTGTTCTTCATTGCAATTCATCCTATCCTTCAAAATCTGAAGATGTAAACCTTTCCTGTATTCAGACTATCAGAAATGCTACAGGCTGCTCGGTGGGCTGGTCAGACCATTCAGTATCTAAAAGTATCTTATTTAGAGCGATTAATAAATGGAATGCATCACATGTAGAATTTCATTTAGATTTAGACGGAAAGGGTGAGGAATTTTCAACTGGCCATTGTTGGTTGCCTGATGATATAAAGCAGGTGATTGACTTCACTCGTGAGATTGAAGTAATCGATGGCAATGGAATTAAGCAGCATTCTGTTTCTGAAGTGATTGAAAAAGAATGGCGGGCTGATCCTAGTGATGGGCTGAGACCTCTGAAGCACACAAGGCTAGAAATAGCTAAGTAATTGTATTGAAGAAAAAAATTATTCTATATGCAGATGGCTCTCAAGAACAGGGCTTAGGGCATCTTTATAGGTCTTATGCAATTTGGACCAAATATCTACAAAATTTTGATTATATTTTTTTGTATACTAATAATATTCAAAAAAAATTCTTTCTTGATAGACGTCTTCAGATTGAACATCTGGGTAATTTTCAGAGCAATGAGGATGAGTATATTTTTTTTGCAGACACGAAAGAAGAAGATATTTCTTTTTTAGACGGAATACGAATGAGCAGCGCAGTTTCTTTATCTATAGACTCTTATCGCACCTGGGTTTCTGATTTTAATATCAGTATATTTCCATCTTTTTATTATGATTCGGAGTTATTAGCTGAGATTGCAAAAACAACTCATGTTTTTTCTGGCAAAGAATATGTTGCAATTAGAAGTGAAGAAAAAGTTGAGCCTGAAGAAAAATTTAACCTACTAATTACATTTGGTGGATCCGACCCAAATGACATCACAACCAAGGTAATTGAATATCTTCAAATAAAGAAGTTATGGAAAGGAGTGGCAATAATTATTGGACCTGGCTTTGGTAAACGCCTTGATTATTTCCAGATGCGGTTTCCTGAGTTTAAGTTTATTGAAAATCCCAGTTCTACATATAGATATATTAAAAATTCTGCTGTAGTCATGACTGCACTTGGAACAACTGTGCAAGAGATTGAATATCTCGGCAAGAAAGGAATTATTTGTTTTAATTATAAAGATGATCAAAAAGATTTTAATTTAATTCAAAAGTTTTCATCTAATGCAAAGCGCTGGAGATCAATTGGTTATTTTCAAGAATTAAACTTAGATCAGATTGAAAATTTTCTACATCCTGATGAAAGCAGCAAGGTTTCGGAGCAAATAGATTGGGGATCTGGATGGGATAAAATACTTGCGACCTTTTAGAGCTAGCAATGTGTTTAATATTAAACTATTCAGCATACTTATCCAGAACCTAATTTATAGCTCTAAGATACTCTGCTGTTAAATAATTTGACACTTCAGCAGCATCTTTTGGGGCAATAAATTTCTTTGAAAAATCCTTAGATCTATCTGATAGCTGATCTCTATAAGCTTTATTACTTTTAACTAAATTACACTTATCATGAAGCTCCGCATAAGTTGCAGAACCTTCTCCAGCTTGTAAAAATATAGAATATGAGGGGTTCATAATATCAAATTGAGATATTGGAGCCGTGTAATGAAAAATTATTGGCTTGCAATGTCGAGCTACGGTAACTAATGCCGCGCCGTAGTAATTTAAAGCAATCACAAGGTCAATTCGAGGAATTAAATCGCTTAAACTAGTATCAGGAGAGCATAAGAGCTCCAGCAGAGATTCATCAGCGTATTCAATGATTTCTGCTTCAGGCCATCCTGGATGAGTTTTTAAAATAATATTTATGCCTTCAGCATTTTGATTCAAGTTACTGATATCTTGAAGGCCCTGAATTTGATTTTTGTAACCTACAGGAGGGGCACTATAAACTCTTGTCTCAGACGAAGATTTTACTGGATTAGTCAATACGAGGATTTGAAACCCCTCTTTTAAATTTGCCTTTTGATTCATTTCATACTCATGCTCAGGATCTAGACCCTTAAGCACTATAATATTTTTATTATCAATCCCTGATGAGCTAGCAATCTTTTTTGCAAGGTTGTTGCCAACAGCATATTCATTTGCTGTTGAGATACCTCTTCTTGTGGATGCTAAAATGCCATGCGGCAAACTTATCGATTTAATTGAATTTTTAAAAGCAATTTCTCCTACCATTTGATTTCTATAATCTTCCAATGCAGTGAAGACAATTAGGGAGGGGTTGAGCTTCATAATTAACACAGCAAGTTTATCTTTAAAACCAAGCAAAGATGGCCACCTTACTTTTTCAAAATATTTAAAGTTATTCTCATCCATATAATATGCGGTCTCTACGGCGCTATTGTTGAGTTGTTTAGAGTGCTTGACTTGAGATGTGGTCCTCAATATTGTTTTTTTATAGCTTAAATTTAGACTCCTAATTCTTATCTTATGCTGTCTTGAAAGCTTCCAGGCTGCAAGATGACTGATATTCGATATTAAAAGAAATATATTATTATTAGTTTTCTGCTGAAGAGATAGGATTAATTCTTTGTAATAATAGAATTCTTCAAAAGTACAAGAAAAAATAATTGTTTTTGTGGGGCTATTCTTTCTCTGAGCAAACATCGCTCCTAAAATAAAGTTACTTTTCTTTTTGACCTCTATTTTAAATCTTTCAAACCAGTTATCTTGTTTAGAAATGATAATCGGATCAATCAAAATCGGACCTTTTTGATGTGCCCAATAGCTACCAAAAGTCTCAGAAGGTGATTCATGAACAGCCGGTCCAAATCCTTTAAACTTTAAAAATTTAAGGTGTGTTATGCCTATAAATTGAAATTTTTTATATAGCATCCTTTGAAGCGAATATTCATACCAATAGCAATTAAATACAACGCGATCCTGCCGAGCAATTTTTTGTAAATTAGGATCTTCATAGAAATTGAGAGAAAAATCTTCTTCATAGCTTCTAGCCGTTCGATGAAGATCGAGTCTTTCCTCATCGCTCAACCAATCTTCAATGAATTCACATTTTGCTCCTAGCTTCTTAGCCTCTAGAGCTGACTCTATATCAAGGGCAAAAATTCGATACTTATTTTTTACAGCTGACAGGATAATGGAACGAAAATCATCCACTAGGTGGTAACTGAAGATAATCAATACCTTATGAGTTTTATTATTCATAGACATCTGCATAAATTTCTAACATAACATGTACATTTCTAAATTTATATAAGACTGTTTTCAGATTAATGCCAATCCCCAAATAAATTGATAAGTTATATATAAAGTTATATTCTTCTTTTTTGTATCATTTAAAATTATGAATATTGCAGTAATTGGCGCCGGATATGTTGGCTATTCAAATGCCTTAGTTTTATCTATTCATAATAAAGTTGTTTGTTTTGATTCTTCACAAAATGTAGTCAATCTTATTAACCAAAATCAATCTCCTATCAACGATCCAGATGCCAAAGAATTAGCTCTCACTAATTCTAGCTCAATCTCTGCCTCTATGGACTTACAGCATTCTTGCAATAATGCAGACTATATTATATTTGCTGTTCCAACAAACTACGATGATAAAACAAAGTGTTTTGATACAGAAGTTTTAATAGAGCTAATCAAGACCATCGCATCATTGAACCAATTTGCATGCTTTGTAATTCGTTCGACCATACCAATTGGATTCACTGAGAGTCTGCAGGCGCTCTCTCTTCAAAATGAGATAATTTTTGTACCAGAATTTCTTCGTGAAGGCTTATCCATTCATGATGCATTGTATCCATCAAGGATAATAATTGGATGCAAGACTTATTCACCAAAAGCAGAAACATTTGCAAAAATTTTACTTGAATCAACAAAAGAGGAAGATGCTGAAATCTTGCATATGAATCCAACTGAAGCAGAAACCGTAAAGTTATTTGCAAATACATATTTAGCAATGAGAGTGTCTTTCTTTAATGAATTAGATACTTTTGCCCTTGAGAAATCTTTGGATGCGCGAGCTATAATAGATGGGTTGTCACTAGATCCCAGGATTGGTGATTATTATAATAATCCATCTTTTGGTTACGGTGGATACTGCCTCCCAAAAGACACAAAACAAATGCTATCTAGCTTTGAAGGAATTCCTCAAGCGATTATACAAGCAACAGTTCACTCCAATGATCTAAGAAAAAAATTCTTAGTAAGAAAAATTATTGAAAAGCTAGGCGGAAAATCTGAAGCAGTGGGAGTATTCAGGCTTTTGATGAAATCTAAGGCTGATAATTTTAGATCTGCTGCAATCATGGATATCATGCTGGGTCTTGAACTGGAGGGGATTGAGATGATTATTTTTGAACCAAATATCTCCGAAAATGACAAAGCCCTTTTTCCTAATTACATTTTTCTAGAAGACCTGAGTCAATTCAAACAACGCTCAGCAGTAATTATAGCCAATAGAACATCATCTGAGCTTCAAGATGTCTCAGAAAAGGTTTTTAGTAGAGATATTTATGGTAAAAATTAAAAAAAATCAAGCCGCTCTAAACTAATATTTCTATTCTCAATTAGATAAAATTTGGAGATAAGTATCAGAATTTAGTCTATAATTTGAAAATAATTTTACTGAAAAATACCAATGAATAACCCAGATACTAGCGCTCAAGAGAATCATGATGAGTTAGATTTAGTGCAATTATATAAAAATATTTTAGCAAATAAGCTCTATATTTTTCTTATCACTGCTGCATTTTTTGTTGGATCTATTTTTTATGCTTTGTCCTTGCCAAATTTATATACAGCGTCCTCTTTGCTAAATGCAGTGCAGAAAAGTGGGCAGTCAGAATCAGCATCAAAGGGCGGCCTTGGATCTATTATTTCTCTTGCTGGGGGCTCCTCTAGTGTAGGCAACAGAGCAAATTTAGCCGTTGCAATTATTAACTCTAGAGAATTTTTTGAACATTTAATCACCATTGATGGTGTGTTACCAAAGTTAATTGCGTCAGAAAGCTATGATCCCAAAACTGGGGAACTGATATACGATCAAAATTTATATGATGATGATCTACAGAAATGGAAGATTTCTATTACAGAAGCATATGCAATTGGCTATAAAAATGTTCTTGTGGCAAACCTTAATAATAAAACAGGTTTTATTTCCTTATCTTATGATCATATTTCTCCTAATTTTGCGTATGAGTTTGTTTCATTGATAATTGATCAGGTAAATTTTTTAGCACGGAATAAAGATATTCAAGAGGCTACCGATGCAATGAATTATCTTGAAAGTGATATAGCTGAATATTCTCAAATTGGAATTCAGGCTGCAATTGGTCAATTAATTGAATCCCAGCTTAAGACTAAGATGTTAGCTAATGTTAGAAAGAATTATTTATTAGATCCAATTGACAGTCCGATTCTTCC
>Ga0209816_1000390_pt1 | contig 34968 bp, 57 predicted proteins | sample CoawatmetaG01DNA_FD_187509 | JGI IMG/M metagenome (GOLD analysis project Ga0209816, IMG submission 187509) | Marine microbial communities from the West Antarctic Peninsula - Coastal water metaG017-DNA (SPAdes) (version 2) | ecosystem: Environmental > Aquatic > Marine > Coastal ...
GAAAAAAATAGCTAACAATTGGCAAGTGGTCGATAAAGACAATGGAACAAATGAGTTTTATTTATCGAATTACGTTGGCGGGCCTGAATACTCAATTGATCTATTTGAATGGGCCAGCTTCTCTGAGAGTGAGGCGTTTTTATTACGTAAAATATTAAACGTGTCAAATATAACTTTTGATTATATCGGTGACGGTGACGGCGGTGCTGAATTAATAATTGACTGGAATAGCAATCACTGGATATACCTTATTGATGGTAATAGTTATATTGAAAATTGCGAAAAACAAATAATAGGGATTAAATAATATGAAATTCATTAAACCGATTGACTTATGGATTCACGGTGACGCTGTTTTAAGCGGCCAGATTAAATTGCAGCGCGGTCAGTATGTTAGATGCGGCTCTCAACTGTCGCGATTCGTAGGGGTGAAAAATAAAACTTCTTTGTGGGTCGCGCATTCACAAGGCAATAAGACGGACACAAGGCAAAGGTTTATTGACTTGTGTGAGGCATTCTAATGCTAACGCTAATTTTTATCTTAAAAGGCGCGCTTATAGCTGCAACGTTTACGCTATTAATTGAAGCAATTAAACACTGTATTTATTTAAAAAAGGAATATAAATAATGATAACTCACGACTATAAAAACGGCGCGTATAAGGCGCGCAAAAGGGGAAAGGGCGCGACTGTAGCAAGTGAACCTAGCATTCTGTGCCAAACGATAACGGGCCTGTTAGGCGGCTTTATAATAGCCGCGCCTGTCGCTTTTTATCTTATAACTAATTATTCAGGGGTTTAAAAATGAAATTATTAAGCACTACAGGTAATACAAAAATTGAAAAGACTAATAAGGGGTCAGATTTTCTGGTAGCCAGTCTATCCCTCATGCCTGATTCTATATTGTGTCCGCATTCTAAAAACGCGGGATGTTTTGAGCCATGTTTAAAAAGTAGCGGTTTTGCTGGTGTTTATAAAAGCGTCAACATAGCACGCCAAAAAAAGACTGATTATTATCATAATGATAAAAAAGCTTTTTTAGTCCAGTTGGAACGCGAGCTATTAAACCATGTTAAAAACAGCATTAAAAAGGGCAAAAAGCCAGCTGCGCGCTTGAATACAATTAGCGACGTTGTATGGGAGAAAACAGGCATTATTGATAAATTTCCTGAAATTCAATTTTTCGATTATACAAAAAACGCCAATCGATTAGATAAAACGCCTAAAAATTATAAGCTTATTTTTAGTTATAGCGGAAAAAAGGAATATCAAAACAGCGTTAAAAGAGCGGCAAAGACAAGCGCGCCTATTGCCGTAGTATTTAAAGGCCGCTTGCCTAAAACTTACTTAGGTAAACAGGTTATAAACGGCGATAAAAGCGATTTAATAAACGCGTTAAATTCTGATAATAAGATAGTTGGATTATTGGCCAAAGGCAAAGCAAAAACAAGCGATAGTGATTTTATAGTCAACCCTGATTTAATAGCGATAGGATAATAAAAATGACTCAATTACAAAATTCTTTATACAGTGACTGGAATGACCAAAACCAACGCGGCGATTTATACACCCGATATAAAATCTATTGTGATTGCATGGCAGGTGCTGGCGAATATATAAAAACATACGACGAATGGCTTAATTCATAAGGGGCGAATAATGTTAAATTATTGTATTTTTGAGGTATACCATAAGGACGGCGCGCTATTTGAAACAATGGGCGCGAATTTTAAAGCGCGCGGCATTAAACACACGCATTCAATGCTAGAAACATATATAGGCGAATACGAACGAGTAAACCACCCTGTAGAATTGACTGTTAACTACCAAGTATATTTTAACTCAACTAATCCTGCGTTTAAATCAGATCAATTAAAGGTGTATCGCGGCAAGGTTAACGGGTTCGTTTCTCGCAATATAGCGCCACTAAATACACTAAAAACAACGGCTTAAATGCTATAATAAAAGGGTGAAATTATGACTGATAGAATAAAGATTATCAATTTGCACGCACAGGCGCGCGAGCTAAATGCATTAAGTGAGCACCGATTAAAAGAGTCTATATATAATGATATACCAGAGCGCGGTAAGTACCTTATACAATCAGGCGCTTATTATGAACTGAGGCAATGGTTAACTATAGGCGCGCATTTTGAGAGTAACCCAGTCTATAGGGCAAAGACTAAACGCGAACTATTTAACGCTATACAATGCGCTATTGATATCTTACAGGATAACAAGCGGACCACTGTTAACAACCACTGGGACGATAAGTACTCACAAGGTGGCGCATTGTGATCACTCAAACAGAGGAATTATTATTCGCTATTGTTTTTGTCTATATGATAGCCGCATTGATATATAACATTGCAACAGACTGGAGGCATTTCTTTGATGATTAAACGCTTCCATTTTTGGAATCTATTACCTTCTCACCTATACAAGAACAATCAATAGCCCGCTTAATACACGGGCTTTTTTATGCCAGCAACATACTCAAAAACATTAAATCATTTACATTATATATTTGGCGGCCCGTTATATGTCAATCCCATTTAATGCGCGCCTATTGCGTTCTAAGCAGCGCCCCCATATACTGATCCCATTGCATTACTTTGATAGAATTTTTGGCCAGCACGCCGCATATAAAGCCCTACGGGTATTGGCCATGAGATGATAAGGGGGGTAGGGCGGATGGATTCACAAAGACGGCGTTTATAATACACCCCATAACTTTTTAGCGGATAAATCGAATGACAGATAGAAAACGAGGCAGACCAGAAGTAGAGTTTGACTTAGTTGAGTTAGAAGACCTCTCAAGGTCACATTGCTCGTTTATAGAGCTTGCTAAGTTTTATAATTGCTCCGAAACCACAGTTAAGGATCGTTATAAGAACGATTTAGACTTTAAAGGTGCTGTAGATCGTGGTAGATTTGAGGCAATTAAGGGTTTGCGCCGTAAACAGCTAGAAATGGCTATGGATGGCAACACCCAATTAGCTATTTGGCTCGGTAAGCAGATGCTAGGACAGACTGACAAGGCTGAGATAGATCAAATGTCTCGTGTAGAGCCTATTACCATCGAAATCGTTAATCCCGATGGCAGTTTGACCTAAAAAAATTTCTCCCCTACGGGGGGGTATACCAAATCTCTCAAGAGTTGCGAAATCAGTAAATGACTTTGTAATTTTTTGGGAGGTTAATCATTAAGATTTTGGGAGCTTATTCATTGAATGGCTAAATTAACGCCGACCAAGCCGCAATTTGATTATATTAATACACAGGCTAAATTCCCTGCGCTAGTTGCAGGATTTGGTGCTGGCAAGACCGAAGCAGCCGTACAGCGGTGCATTATCGGTAAATTAAGGAACCCCACTACAAATAGGGGCTTCTACGAACCTACCTACGATTTGATTCGTATGATTGCGTGGCCGCGTTTCGAGGAAATCCTCACCGAGCTGAAAATACCCTATAAACTACACAAGTCGCCTCTAAACTACATAGATCTTGGCGCTTACGGTCAGATAATTTTCCGCTCAATGGAGAATATCAACCGAATCATCGGTTATGCCCATGCCGATGCCGATATTGACGAACTCGATACCTTAAAAGAATCCGATGCTGCTGCTGCGTTCCGAGCTATTATGGCCCGTAACCGTGAAGTCAAACCTAATGGTGAACCCAACACAATTGGCGTAACCACCACACCTGAAGGATTCAAATTCGTCTACAAGACGTGGAAAAAGAATCCCCAGAAAGGCTTTGAACTGATACAAGCACCAACAGCGTCTAACCCGCATCTTCCCTCGGACTATGTGGAAAACTTAAAGGCTATTTACCCTAATAACCTGCTCTCAGCATATTTGAACGGCGAGTTCGTCAACTTAACTCAAGGAACTGTCTATAACGGCTACAACCGTGACAAAAACCAGAGCGATGCAACGATTAATCGCTTTGACTTCCTTATGGTGGGTATGGATTTCAACGTCACGGCAATGTCTGCGGTAGTCTTCGTGCAGCGTAACGGTATATACCATGCAGTCAAAGAATTGACGGGTATTTACGATACGCCAACCATGATTCACACACTGAAGACTAAATTCCCTAATCACAACATTGCGGTGTACCCAGATGCGTCTGGCGCGTCAAGAAAGACCGTCAATGCTAGTATTTCTGATATATCCCTGCTAGAAACAGCAGGATTTGAGTGTAGAGCACCTAAGAAAAACCCTTTTATCAAAGATCGAGTCATGGCTGCTAATGCCGCCTTTGAATCAAGCCAAGTATTGATAAATTCCGATGAATGTCCTGAACTTTCCAGTAGTTTAGAGCAATTAACCTACGATAATAACGGCGTACCCGATAAAACCTCTGGTTTAGATCACTTAATAGACGCTGCGACCTATCCTATTGCCCACGAACTGCCAATTATCAAACCAATAGCGGCAGTGCCGTTTAAATTTGCGATTTAATTATGAGCGTAGACCAACAAAACCCAGAATACACAACTTACTTAGACGAATGGCGCATGGTGCAAGATTGCTGTGACGGCCAACGTGCTATTAAGAAAAATCGTACCAAATACCTACCAGCGATGGAGGGTGTCACAGAGGTGGAGTCCCGATACGTCAATTACCTCAAGCGTGCCGTTTTTGTTAACTTCACTGGCAAAACTAGAGATGGTTTGACTGGTGCAATTTTCAGAAGCAAGCCTGAGATGGACTTACCTAATGAAACTGCGTACCTAGAAGGCAATGCGGACGGTGCTGGCGAATCTCTAACAAGTTTAGCCAAAGATGTAACTGGTGAGGTTATATCCAAAGGCCGTCACGCTCTTTTAGTTGATTACCCTGAAGTAAAAGAGGGTTTAAGCCTAGAAGAAGTCAACAGGTTATCCCCAAAGGCCACTATTAACCGCTATACAGCCGAAAACTTTGTTAATTGGCGCGTAGAAGTAGTGAATGGTCAGAAATTGCTTGCTCTAGCAGTGCTTTGCGAAGAATACGACAACAATGATGACGAATTTTCTTACGAAATTGATAAGCAGTATCGAGTTTTACGCCTAAGAGATGGCGTTTATACCCAACAGCTATATCGTAATGATGAACCTATAACTGAAGAGTATATACCTAAGAAAGCTAACGGCGAGTTCTTTGATTTCATCCCTTTATTTATTATCGGCTCTGAAAACAATGACCCTACTGTAGATGTACCTCCATTAGCTGATGTTGGGCATATTAATATTGCTCACTACCGCAACTCTGCTGATTTAGAAGAAAACTGCTTTGTTCACGGCCAACTGACTCTTGGCGTGTCATCTTCTATGTCTTTAAGCCAGTTTTCAGAGGCTAACCCCAACGGAATTACTGTTGGGTCGATGGCTGGTCACTTTTTAGGTGACTCTGGTGGCTTCTCTGTTGTGCAAGCGTCAGAAAACCAACTAGCTGATCGCTTAATGGTCAGAAAAGAAGAGCAGATGCGTAAACTTGGCGCTCGAATGATGGAAGTAGGCGCTGCAAAGACTGCGACTCAAAGCCTTATTGAGCAAGCGGGTGAGACATCTATCCTGACTACCATTGCCGACAACGTAACAGAGGGTATAAAAGCCTGTGTTGAGTGGTGCGGTATGTTTATGGGCGCAACACAAGAGTCTACATTCGTCTTAAACACTAAGTTCTTTGATGAAGTTGCTGACCCACAAATGCTTATGGCTGCAATGCAATTAAATGAGGGTGGCTTGATTGCTAAGTCAGATATGCAAGAGCTGGCGAGAATACAAGGTGTGATCAAAGATGGTCGCACTAACGAAGACATTGACGCTGAATTAGAGGCTGAAATGTCAAGGATTCAGGCAGAAGTAGAGCCTGAAGAAGAGGTTGAAGAAGAAATTGAAGAAGAAAGTGTCAATTCTTTGACAATAAATGAGCAAGATGGTATATAACTAAAGGGCTACTGGGTAGCCTATATTTTATAACTAGGGGTTATAAGAATGACAATTAAATACAGTGTAAGTACAGAAGAATTTGGAACGCTAGACGATTCACAGCAAGGTTTATATTCGCAGGGCGAAGATGGCTACACTTTGAATGTTGAGGGCGTACCAAGAGAAGACGTATCAGGTCTAAAGCGTAAGATTGACGAACTGCTTACCGAAAAGAAAACGGTACAGCAAAAGGCAAGCGAAGCTGAAGAGTTAGCAAAAGTACAAGCTGCTGACAAGATGCGTAAGGCTAATGATTTTGAGCAGTTGTACAACAGTTCAGAGTCGGAGCGCCAAAAGGCTTCTGAAGAGTTAGCGACTTTAAAGGCTAATTTACAGAAGCAGCAGATAGCAGGACAAGCTGGACAAGTGGCATCTGAGTTAACTAAGGATGTAGCGCGAGCTAAACTTCTAACTGAACAAATTTCATCTCGATTGTCCCTTGTGGATGGCGAGATTAGGGTGCTAGATGTTAATGGAAACTTAACGGTTAGCACTGTGCAAGAATTGACGCAATCTATCAAAGCGGAATACCCGTTTTTGGTTGACGGGTCACAAGCTGCTGGGGGTGGCGCAACAGGTGGAAACAGCGGGGCTGGGGATACCAAACAAGTAAGTCGTGCGGAATTTGATGGGTATGATGCGGTTAAACGTATGAAATTCGTTAAATCTGGCGGCAAAATCATATAATTATTTTTTTGGAGAACCGTAATGGGTGATTTAACCTTAACAAACCTAGCAGAAGACATTTATGTTGCTGCTGATACTGTAGGCCGCGAAGTTGTAGGCTTTATTCCTTCTGTAACAATGAATGCTACAAGTGTGCAAGCGTCTGTTGGCGACACTGTTAAAGCTGCTGTAACTGCTGAAGCAACTGCGTTAGTAGATATTGCTGGCGGATTAATGTCTGTTCCAGAAGCTCCTGCCACTGGCATTAGCTCTGACAGCTTTCAGTTAACTAACTCTAAAGCTGTACAAATTCCTTTAGGTGCAGAGCAAGAGTTGCAATTACAAAACGCTGGTCAATACGCAACTGTATACGGCGACTTGATTCAACAAGCAATGCGTAAACTCACTAATGCAATGGAAGCTGATCTTTTTACTGAGATCAAAAACAATGCTGGTGCTGCATCTGGTGTTCAGGGTACTAGCCCTTTCGCTGTTGGCTCTAATGAGTCTGGTGTTGAAGAAATCCTTAAAGCGCGTGAAATCTTAGTTGATGCTGGCACGCCAATGGATGACGTTTCTTGTGTAATGAACACAACTGCTGGTGCAAACATTCGTTCTAACCTTAAATTGTTAGACGCTTCTTTCGCTGGTAACGCTACATTGCGTGAGCAAGGCACTCTAATCCCTATCGCTGGCATTAGCTTGCGTGAGTCTGGTCAAATCTCTAAGCACGTTGCTGGTACTGCGGCTGCTACTGGTTTAATCAAGGCTGTCGATAACGTAGGCTCTACATCTATCCTTATCGATAGCTTAGACAATGGCGGCACTATCAAAGCTGGTGATGTAGTTGAAGCTGGCTCGCAAGAAGCTGCTGGTACTAAGAAAGCCTTTGGTGTTGTTTCTGCTGACTTAACTGCTGGTTCAGGTGGTTCTGGTGCAAATGAGCTAACTGCTACTTTGAACTCAGGCTTAGTAACTGCTACTGTTAATGACGAAGAAGTACGTTTCCTTGACTACACTGGTAACTTTGTATTCCATCGTAGAGCTGCTGAATTAGCAATGCGCGCACCTGCCGCTCCTGCTGGTGGCGATGCTGCTACTGACGCGATTGTGGTTCAAGACCCGCATTCAGGTTTGGTTTTTGAAGTACGAGTCTATAAAGGCTACCGTAAGTCAATGATCGAAGTTGCTGCGACTTGGGGCGTTAAAGCATGGAAATCTGACTTCATCCATACTATCCTTGGATAAGTTGTAAGTCTTTGGTCGGCTCTCTTGAGTTTCCCTCCCTTTTACTTTTGAGGGTCGGCCATTTTTTTAAGGTGCGAACATGGCTTTAACAGTAGAAACAGGTCAGCAATCAACAACTGCCAATAGTTATGTAACTGTTGTCAATTACGATGCCTACTTGAACGCAAGATACCCAGCACGAACAGATATAAGCGATGCTCAGGCAGAGGCTTACATTTTACGCGCCACGGATTATTTTGAAGAATTACCTTTCATTGGTTTAAAAGCCACTGAAAATCAATCTTTGCAATGGCCTAGAAGCTCAGTGCTTATAGATGGCTACAGTAAAGATAGTGATGAGATACCTACACAGGTATTAATTGCCATTTACGAATTGGCATACGGTTTCGAGCAAGGGTTCGGTATAAATGACCCTATCTCCAGAGAGACTGTAAAAGAGAAGATAGGCGAGATAGAGGTAGAGTATAAATCCTCTAGCGCAGATCGTACTTTGCTACCAGCGGCCTCTCAGGCGCTTAGAAAGCTAATTAGAAACCCGATGAGGGTTGTGAGGGCATAATGGCCTTTGATTATACGCCACTGGCGTTGACGGCTACAAAATTGTTAACAGATTTCGGTCAATCTGTGACCTTTACTAGAAATGGTAATGTCACCTATGACCCGACACAAGGCGTTAGCTCTAGCAGTCAGACAACATATAGTGCGAACGTAGTTTTATTTGCTCAGATAAAGAATGAGGAAGTTGATAACTCTTTAGCCTTTAAAGACTTCCCTGCCGTTGCGTACTCCGCAACACCGCCTAAGATTGGTGATACGGCTACTATAAATTCTGAAAGTTATAGAGTTATTGAGATTACACCAATACAACCAGCTCAAACGGTGATTTATTATGAGCTTCGACTCAGAAGTTAAAGCGTTTACTAAAATTGCCCTTAAAGATGCTCACAAAGTTGTGAAGCAGGTTGTTCAGGACGTGATGGTGAGCACTGTTGATAGAACTTCTGTAGATACAGGTAAGTTAAAAAATAGTTGGTATGCAAGTTTTGGCTCACCAATTACTGCTATTAATGGCAGAAGTGAAGATGCCTCTGGTGGTGATAGTTTAAATAGCGCATACGATGTAACTAGTAAAATTAAAGAGGCTACGATGGGTGAGCCTATATTCTTTACTAACTCATTGCACTACGCTGAAAAAATAGAACTAGGTGGGTATGCAAGAGCACCTGCTGGAATGATGCGGATTAGTATGAAGCAAGCTGTAAGGAAATTTGAATGAGTGTCGATTACAACTTAATAACCGAGTCTTCTACTGGCGACATTTACAATATTGACGCAGGTTCGATTACAGATGGTGTAGCAGCCGATCTTACTAAGCCGTTTAGAAATATACGCATTGGCTTTGAATCTCTGTTTAATACAATGTGTACAAATTTAAGTATTACACATAAAATATACGAAAATACAGACTTTGATTTGTCTGAAGTTTTAAAGACTAATTTAAATGCTGAATGGGTTGTAGGTACGTTACTACCAGCAAATACAACTACATCCAGTCTGGGTACTTCTGGAACAGAGCGGCACGATGGCTTTTTCCAGATTGATTACTACAGCAAAACTGGTGTTGGTGGATTTACTGATCGAGTAGACAGTATAGCCAACTACTTCACCAGAGGCATGAAAATAACTTCTAACGGTACAGTCGTTAGGATTTTGAACGTATCACTTGGCGTTGGGCGCAGAGATGGTGCATTTTTTGTTAGAAATATAGATGTATCTTATTATGCGGTAACGCCCGCGAGGAATTAATTATGGCAATTGCAAGTGGAACTAACGTAGTAGTTGGTTTTAAAAAAGAATCAGCTTATGGGCAAGAAGTAGCTGGAACTGATTATCAAATAATCCCATTTAAGTCTGCTAGTTTAAGTTTGGCTAAAACCAACCACGAATCCGCCGTAATTACAGGCAACCGTGAACTACAAGACGTTATCATGGGTGCTCACTCAGTTTCAGGTGAAATCTCTTTTGATCTAGCACACCAGCCAGCATACATTGGTATGTTACAGGGTGTATTAGGTGATAGCTCACTATCTAGCGGAGCTATGCAAATCGGCTCTGAAAGACAGTCATACACTATCGTACAAGATTTTGGCGTTGACCTAAATGGCGGCGATGACGCGCATGTTTACACTGGTTGTGAGTTTAATAACTTTTCAATGAGTGTTCCTGCTGACGGACTTGTCGAGTGTAGCGTTGGTATCGTTGGCGCAACAATGACTACTGAAACTTCTGGTAATGACGCAGACCCCGACAATGGTGGTGGTAACTACATTGAGGCTAACAATCCATTCCATTCTTCAGACGCTACAATTACTTCAAGCGAAGCTGCTGCAATCCTAACAGACCTTTCTTTATCTGTTGAGAATGGCATTGAAACAACTAACTCTGTTGGTGAAGTTATACCAATTCAAGGCGGTATTGGTAAGTGTCGTGTAAGTGGCTCTTTAACGGCTCACTTTACTACTCCAGCATTGCTAGAGAAGTTTATCAGCAACACTTCAAGCACTTTAACTATTAGCTTTGGCTCTAGTACAACTGGCATTAGCTTTACAATGGCTAAAATCATCTATACTACTGGTGCGGTTGAAGTTGGTGGTGAAGGTCTTTTATCTGTATCTATGGACTTTGTAGCGGTAGCCGCTAATGCATCAACTTCTACATTAGTAATTGATACAGCGTTATAATCTTAAACAGCCTCACTGGGTGGGGCTTTACTTAACTAAAAGGGTGATTTATGAAAATTAGTGAACTATATACAACAGATTTACACGATGCTGGCTCTGAGATTGAAATTATTGACGATCAGGGTGAAAAGACTGGTTTATTTATAACTGTAGCTGGTATGGATTCGTCTGTATTTCGAGGTGCGGCTAAAAAGCAGCAGAAAGCATACATGGAGTCTATCCGTAACAACAAAGACTTTGATGAAGAGTCGATGATGATCGATAGCTTGGTTGCATCGACGTTAAGTTGGAAGGGAACGGATGAGCAGTTCACTAAAAAACTATGTAAAGAGCTATATACAAAGGCTCCTTATATTAGAGAACAAATTGACACCTTTATGGCTGACAGGTCAAATTTTACGATAGCCAAGCCGAAAAAATAATCGCGTTTGGCAAATGGGTTTTTTTTGCTAACGGTAAAATTAAAGGTAGTAAGTCCACAAGATTAGAGCAGTGGAAAGCTATTGAAAGAATATCTGGTTATGCACCTAGAGAGTTGTATAACCAGCCTTTTCTTGATGAGAACCTGCTTGGCACTTGGGACGCTTACTGTTTAATCTGTAGGGGTGTGGAAAGTGTAAGCCTGCAACATATATTGGCTTACACACAATTATATGGCGAACACCTAGATAGATGGCAAATAGATGCTATCTTAGGATTAGATCAGGAAAGGCTTAAACAATGGCAGACACAATTGCAAGACTAATATTTGAGGCAAACACCGAGCAGCTTAAAGCTGCTAATGCTGAGTTAAAAAAACTTGCAAGCGAGTCTGGTAAGGCTTCTAAATCTATTGGTGATGGAACAAAGGCTCAGAAGAAAAGCACTTCCGCAACAAAAGCTAATACTGAAGAAACAAAAAAAGCTAACGCAGTAAGAAAGGGTGAGATAAAGGCTTATGCGCTTCAACTCTCTGCTGTAAAAAAAGCTCATATAAATGCACATCGCGAAAACATTAAAAGAAAAGAATCTACACAAAGAATGATGGAGAACAGCGCAGCGGCTAAAGCCCTTGCTGCTGCCAAGCAAAAAGAAAAAGAAGCTGTAAAGATAAAACTTGCTATTCAAAAAGCTGAAATAAATGCTTACAAAGAAGCTATCGCAAGAAAGAAAAAGGCTGTGGCTGCTGCTGCAAAACTTACTAAGCAGCAAGAAAAGTTGGCAGAGTCAGGGAAAAAAGTAGCGGATTCCCAAAAGAAAGTAACGACAGCTACCTCTAAAACTGTACGATCTTTAAAGCAAGCGTCTAACTCTGCTGCCGTATTAACTGGCCCTCTTGGTGGTGTATCGGGCCGTTTATCATTTTTAGCAACGGGCCTTGATAGGTTTGGGGCTGGTGGTATTGCTGCGGGCGTTGCCTTTGCTGGTTTAGCGACTTTAATTAAAAGCTCTTTAGCAGCGTTTTCCGCCTACGAAACACAAATGCTAAAACTTGAAGCTATAACTACAGCTACAGGTAACTCTGCGGGCTTTACCGCTAAACAACTAGACGCTATGGCCATACAGGTTGGCAGAGATACATTAGCTAGTGCTGAGGGCATAAGAGATTTACAAGGCGTTTTACTTAGCTTTGGTCAGATTCAAGGCGATGTATTTGAGAGAGCTGTAAACGCATCTGTTGACCTTTCCGCAGTTATGGGTGTAACGGCTGTTAGCTCAGCTAAGACGTTAGCTAAGGCGCTAGAAGACCCGATAGGCAACTTAACAGCTATGACTCGCGCTGGTATAACCTTTACCTCCGAAGAAAAAGAAAAAATAAAACAACTTGCACAAACAAATCAACTATTAGAAGCTCAAGATATTATTCTTGGCAAGATAGAGGGTAAGTTAAAAGGTGCTGGTGCTGGCGGTGGCTTGGCAGCAGCTACAGATTTACTTGGCGAAAACATTACAAATGCTTCAATACAAATAGCAAAAGCCGCAGGTCTGGCTGATAAAGCAACTACCGTAGTTGGCGCATTAGCGGCTGTATTTAGAGGTGCGGAAGATTTAGCTAAAGCCTTTACTAGCACAAGAAAGGATGAGTTTAAGGAACTGACAAGCGAACTGCATAGAATGCAAACTGCTTACGCGATACTCACTACTATGGGTGGAGAAGGGATAGCTAAAAAACTGTTTGGCGAAAAAATTGCTGAAACAGCAATGGCTATGGCAAAATTAAGAACAGAGGCGTTTGCCACATCAAGAGAAACATCACTAGCTATAGCGAGTAGGGGTGAAGCCCCAGAATCAGATACAAGTGACCTTGATAGCTTTGAGGCCAATAACGCAATAAAACTACAACTCGCTCAAGAAGCTAGAATGAGAGCTGAGGGCGAGGAAACCTTAGCTAACGAAATGAGGCTAGAGGCGCAATACGCTCAAAATCAGCTTGAATACGAAATAGCTGTTGAGAAGTTTGGAGCGCTTGATAGCTTAGAAAATATTAGAAGAGAGAAAAATAGAGAAGCTGACGCACAATTCAATAACCAAGCAATTCAGGACGCAAAAAAACGCGAAAAAGTTGAATACGATACTAAAAAGCGCGGAATAGAATCTGGATTAATGCTCTTGAAAGCCTTTGCAGGGAAAAGCAAAACCATTAGAAAGGCGATTATATTAGTCGAAACGGGTATGGCTCTTGCTGACAATGCTAGAACAACCGCTGTCAATATGGGCTTAGCAGCACAATCGCAACTTAGCTTGCCAACTCCCGATGCACCAGCTAGAGCAGCAGCAGCAGCAGGAATGGAGAAAGTTTCTGGTTTAGTTAGAGCTGGCCTTATTGTTGCATCTGCGGCTGGAAGACTTGGTGGCGGTGGCGGTGGTGGTGGTGGAGGCGGTGGCGGTGGTGCATCAGCTGCTCAGTCGGCACCAGTACAGCCAGCGGAAACAGAAACGGCAGCACAAGCACCACAAGCGATAAACGTAACAGTAGACGGCTCTATTGACCCTAGCGGTGCAAGGCGTATCATAGAAGCCATAAACGAGGCTACAGAAGACGGCCTAGAAATTAACGCAATGGTGGGTTCATAATGTCTGGAGCAATGTTAGTAGAGAACGAATTACATCATACATACTGGCGTAAAAAAGGCGGAGCTACAACTATACTTTATCAGGCTGGGGCTGCTGCTTCTGGGCATGGTTTTGAGAATTGTATTGATGAGAATGCAGGTACTACGTTTAAAATAGCTAACTCTACACAGGTAAGGGTTAAAATCGCATTCCCTGCCACTTTAGCGATGAACGGTTTCGCTATTTACGGACACAATCTAACTAAAGATCAGGGTGTTGCTATAAAATATAGCACTAACACTAATAATACGACTGCTGACTTTGAGGATGACGGTAGCGTTTATACACACGAATACAAACCTACTGATAATTTATACAGACCGTTCGGTGCAATGTGGACAGACCCTAGCAGGTTTGTTGTTAGATATTTAACGATTGAAACTATAGGATGGACTACGGAAAGCTATATATCAATTATGTCGGCTGGTATGTGGGTAACTTCTGGTATAAATATATCTGCTCCATTTACTCCGCCTAGCTTTGCGCCTTACGAAAACTCAATTAAGCGAAACAATAAAGGAAACCCTTTACTTTCTGACGTAAGAAAAGTTCCGCAAAAATTAAATATCAAAATAAATAAAATACAAGAAAGTGATTTAGAAGATACAACTGATACTGCGTTTTCTACAAGTATAAACGGTGAGCAAAAGGATTGGCCGATGGTTGAGTATCTGGGATACTACCTTTCTCGTTATCCATTTTTTACTATGTACACACAAGGCGTAACTGGTGAAACTGGCGCTCAGATTGCGGCAGACAGAAATCGACTTTACTACTGCACTATTGATAAGTCTTTAAGCCAACCTGCTTACAGCTCACCTACTCTATTAAATTGGAACATTAAAGCCATTGGGTATATCGAATGAGTCAGCTTTTTACGCCTTATCATTTATACGATAACTTACTGCTATGGCTTGACGGGGCTGACCCTAATGCTAATGACGGTGATGGTGTACCTGTACAAGATAGGCCTATATATCAGTGGGTTGATAAAAGCCAAAACAAATACGTTTTTGAGCAGAATACTGCTGCTGACGCACCTACCTACGATTTAGCAAATAAAAGATTAGCTTTTGATGGCACAGAGCATTTATCTTGCGCGAATATAGATAACTTTCCGCAAGTATTTAATATGTATGTAGTTGCTTCTATAACGTATACAGGTTCCACCAGTACTAATGTTGTTGTGTCTTGCGACTCTGCTGACACCGAATCTGACTGGACTTTTGTTCAAGAAAAAGACTCGGATGAGATAGAGCCTAAATTTACATTTCAAGATGTAGACGATAATACGGTTAATGCAACAAGCTCTGTAACAGTTAGCAATAGTGCTCCTGCAATTTTTGAGGTTCTCGGTGATGCTAGATATTCTACTAGCGTACAATACGTTGACGTTAATAACGCTAACAATTATGGGGGTGCATTAGCTAAGCAAGTAAAGCTAGATAATGACGTTGTTATTAACTTGATGAAGAATATCGCAGGCGAGGAAACGTCAGGCACGATTTACGAGGTGTTGATTTTTGACGCGCTGCTAGATCGCCATAACCGATGGGCTATACAAGGTTATTTAAAGCATAAGTACAATCTATCCACCACTGAAACCTCTGCTGCTGGTATAACTGATGTAATGCAGGCAGGTACAGATGATAACCAATCGGCAATTGCAGTACACCCATATAGGAATAACCCGCCACTAACGGGAATAACAAAAACAAACAACTTTACTACAGGCGCACAGCAAACTCTTAATAATATATATCAGAACGCACACAAACTGTCACCTAGAATACCTATGCAGTACGTTAGGCTATCTTTAGATTTTTGCGATAACACTTTTGGTAGTAACGCTTTTCCATCTGCTTGCACTGCTGACTCTGCTGCACAGCCTTGCTTTAACACTAGAGAAACTTGCCAAGCCCTTAATGCTTACAGGATAAATAGCTCTGGCAAGCGTCAGTATTATTTTACGAAAGAAGAGGGTGCTACATTAACAGGGGTACAAAAATACTCACACCCTGCTCTTATTTCCGTATCAAGCGCACCTACTGAGATAGTACCCACTAAAGGTATATCTTTACGGTCTAACGTAAGTATTAAATTAAGAGATTTTGTATCTACTGATACTGATGCAGATGACCATGCAGCCAGCCGAAGCTACATAACGACAGATCAAGGCACCTACTTTCAGAAATTTTTAGCTAGAAACCCGCACTATGTTGGGCGTACAATTGAAGTGTTTGACGGTTACGTTGCTTACGATGGCTCTATACAGGCTCAAGACGGTAAAAAGAAATACATTATTGATTCTATGTTTTTAAATAACGATGTATTGACCATTAAGTGTAAAGACCCTATGACTCTAGCTGATGAGTTAAAAGCTAAAGTGCCAGTGCCTTCTAACTTTTCATTAGGTGAGACTTTAAATACTTCGACTCATAATCATATTAATTTAAAATTTGATGACGTAGCAGTAAACGGCTCAGTAGCGGCAGATAAAGCAAAAGTTACTGATTATTTTGGCGCAGATAACGCTACAGGCTTTGTTAGGATTAATGACGAAATTTTAGCTTATAGAGTAGATGTCAGTGGTAATGAGGCTGCATTAGATATAACAGCTCGGAATGAGTGGGGAACAGAAGGCAATACTGAGGCTTACGAGGCTGGTGACACTGTACAGAAATGCCTAGCCTTCGGTCAGTACGATGGTGGCGGTACAGCAGCAACGATTAACGATGTAGCTTACGAGTTGCTAGTCAATGAAGCTGGCGTACCTGCGGAGGCGTGTAACAACACAGCAGGCGGTATATATTCTTGGTTTGACGAAAAAACTAACTGGTTATCTACATTTAGAATTGACACTATTTTTAGCGAGCCTAAAGAAATCAATAAACAACTATCACAGCTTGGTGGAATGGTTGGTGTTAATTTCTTTTATGACGATTTAAGCTCACAGATTGTAATGCGAGCAGAAACGCCAGAAGTAGACGCTACTAATATAGTTAGAGTTACTGACGACCATATTATTGAGGATAGCTACAAGCTAATACAATCTGACAAAGATCGAGTCTCTCGCGTTTACTACTACTACAATGAAAGAAACTCAGTAGAGGATAGGGATAAGCCTAAGTCGTTTAAAAACCTTTACGTGAATATCGACTCTGACTCTGAAACCGAATTTGAATACGGTAAAGAATCAAACAAAGTTATATACGGCTGGGGCATAAAAGATGCTGGAACAGCTACCAGTGTAAGTCAGAGACTTTTAAATAGGTTTAAGAAAACACCTATAACCTGCACATTTAAACTTGATGCCTCTTATGACCAGTTATCTACAGGCGATCACTTTTATCTATCTACTCGGCATATAACCGACATATACGGTGCTCAGAAAATACAAACAGAGATGCAGGTTCTATCGACTAAGTTTGATAGTAAAAATCAGCAGTTTTTAATTAAGGCTAAACAGTTCCGATTCGGAACAGTCAATACAGGTCAGGTTACAGCTAATGGCGTTGCGGCCTACTCAACTGGTGGCGGCGCTGGTACAGAAGCAGACCCATATACAGGCGTTAGGACTACTGAGTCTTATATATCTAATGATGCAAATCGAGCAGCAAGTAGTCGGACATTTATATCAGCTACAATTTTAAATGTTGGAACAGGATTTTCTAACGGTAATACAACAATATCTGGAGCAGAAGTAACTGCGTCGCAAGGCACTGGGTTATCTTTAACTGCTGCGGCTAGTGGTGGTAATGTTACATCTGTTACAATTACAAGCAATCCAGCTTCAGGAAGTAATGTAGATGACGCAAGCCACAAGAATTATTTTGACGGTCAAATAGTTATTTGCGCTGACAGCTCATCAGGTACAGGTTTAGAGTTAAGATTAACAGTTTCCGCTAAAATGTCAGGCGGTCAAGAGCCGTATTTAATAGTTTGAGGAATTTATGACTACATACAGAGCAATATCAGATACAGAGGTGGCGGTAGACGCTCCTTTAACCCAGCAGCTTATACAGGGATTTAAAGATAACCAACTGGCAATTGGCGAGGGCGCTTCTGGCGCTCCAAGACAAAGTCATTTAGCTATAGGTAATGTTGCGGCTGGTGAGAAACCAATAATTTATTGGGCTAGGAATACAGGATTTAATGGAAGTAGCAATTCCACTACTTATGATTATTATTCTAAAACTTGGTGTGTTGCAAAGTGCGGGACTTATAGATTTAAAATAATGGCTCAAGGCCAAGATCAAAATCTCAGAATTGAGACACAACTTTACAAACAAGCCGCAGGAACAAATACTAGCGAGCTAATTTTAACCACCACTAATGGCGCGGTAAGTACAGTCATTTATAATCAGGCAGATATAACTCTTGCAACTGGTGATAAGTTTTATATAAGAAATGCTAGAACTGCTGGGGGTGGGAACGGACGCAGATTTTCAAGGCTTATAGTTTCAGTATTACAGCCGCTAACCAACTTTTGTGAAACGTTTGAAATAGGATCACAAGGTAGTCTAGCTGCTAACAATGCTTATGACTCAAGGCAGGCTCTTATGGGTGATGGCGCTAGCGGATCAACTATACCTTTCATGCAGGATTTAGAGGACTACGGAATATCCACTACAGACTCACAGTTTAACGCATTAGACTTAACAAGTACGGAGCGATAGATGGACGGCTTACAACTATTGAGCACAAAAAATATACGCAATAATCTATTAAGACTTTCAGATTATACGCAATTTAACGATAGCCCTTTATCTGAAGAGGAAAAAGTGGCTTGGGCAACATATAGGCAAGAGCTTAGAGATTTAATGTCTGACTTAGATGACATTAATCATGTTGACAATGTAACTTGGCCAGTTGAGCCTCAGTAAATTAAACAGAGAAAATTATGGCTACTGAAATTAAATTAAGACGCGGAACTAAAGCCCAGCACGATGACGGCTCAGGTTTTACTGGTGCGGTCGGTGAGATAACTGTCGATACAACTGACGATACGCTTCGTGTACACGATGGCTCTCTTAAAGGTGGTCATGTAATAGCGAAGCTGTCAGACGTTCAGGCAGAAGATACTTTAGCTGAGATGAACGACGTTAATTTAACTAGCCCTGCTGACGGCTCTTTACTTAAATACGACAACGCCTCTAGCAAGTGGATTGATAGCGCCAAGCTAACTGAGACATCGACAGGCATAAACGTAACAGGTACGGTTGCTGCTTCTGACGGCTTAACCGCTGACTACATTGATCTAACTGGTGGTGAATCTACAACAACTACAGGCACTATAGCTTGTAAACAGATTGTTTTAAATGACCCTACTTCAACTAATGACGGTAATGATGGCTCTGATTTAGCCAGAATATATACAGAAGAAAATGTTAATGATAAGTCTAGCTTAGTCATACATTCTGCTGACGACTCAATCGATGAGATTATACTAAGAACAGATAACGCTGTTGATGTTTTAGTTGCAAATGCTTCGGGCATAAACGTAACAGGTGATGTTGCAGCTACTACAGTAACAGTGGGTGACTCGACAGGCTCAAACCTAGAGCTTTATGAAGACGGTAGTCAAAATGCAATTATCAGGCAAAGAGGCACTGGCGGCTTACAGATTTCTGGTGTTAATGGTTCGTTAGCTAATGACGATTACGAACAGTTAGTAACTTGGGATGCTGATAATGTAAATCTAAGTTGGCAAGGTGCTTCTGGAGCAGGGACTAAACTTTCAACCTCACAAACAGGCGTAACCGTAACAGGTGCAATAACTGTTAGCAGCACTGTAGATGGTCGTGATATAGCTACTGACGGCACAAAGTTAGACACTATAGAGTCTAGCGCAGACGTAACAGATACTACAAATGTAGTTGCTGCATTGACTGCTGGTACAAACGTATCCATAGCTGGTGACGGAACTATATCATCTACAGATACCAACACCACTTACTCAGTACAAGATGGCGAACTATCACAGAATAGTTTTACTAACGACGACCACTCTAAACTGAACGGAATAGAAGCGTCCGCAGACGTTACAGATACCGCTAACGTAGTCGCCGCTTTAACCGCAGGGACTAACATAGCAATCGCAGGTAATGGCACTATATCTGCTACAGACACCAATACTACCTACTCAGTGCAGGACGGTGAGTTATCACAGAACAATTTTACTGACGCTGACCATACAAAATTAAATGGCATCGAGGCTAGTGCGGACGTAACAGATGCGACTAATGTTGTAGCGGCTCTGACTGCTGGTACTAATATCGCTATTGCAGGTAACGGAACAATATCTTCGACTGATACAAACACCACCTTTCTAGGCGGTACAGGATTAACTTTAAGCGGCACTACTTTTAACGTAGACGCTGCTCAGACAGGTATTACCTCTGTAGGTACGTTGAGCAGCTTAACTACAGGCGCTACTACAGTTAATGGCACTTTCATTGTTAATAATGATTTTATGGAGCTTGTTAGTACGACCGATAATGCTACAGAAAAGCCTGTTATTTCTTTATATAGGAATGGTGGAGCAGCAGGCCCTAACGATGAGCTAGGCTCTGTTAGATTCTATGGTAATGACGCAGGTGGTGAAAAGTCTTTTTTTGGTGGTATGTATTGTGAGGCTACAGGTGTTGCTGATGCACAAGAGCGAGGGACTATAAAATTTCACGTTGCTGATGGCTCTATTAGCGGTAATGCGATTACAGATGTCACGCCAGATATATCGGGCGATTTAGATACAGTATTAGAGATAGATGCTTTAGGTGTTAGGGCTAGTGTTCCTATTAAGGTTAGTGGTGTTGCAGTTTCTATAGACGGCGTAAACCAAACAGCCTATCGTACTGGTGAGATTATAGAAGTTATTACAGGTTATGCAGACGGTAGTACAATATCTGGGCAAGCAACCTCGGCTGGCGCAGCAAGAAACTTTGCTCTTGAGGATGTTACTGCATTACAATCACTCACTACAAGCTACGGAAAAATAAATGGCACTCTTGTAAACTATTTGCCGCCAGTTGGCACAAAAACATTAGAGATAGAGTACGGCATATTTGTTGGTTATGAGTCGCCTGATACGGGAGTCATGCACCATAAATTAAGTGTTGGCGGCACTTACGTAACCAATACTAGGATGACACACAGAGATGATAGTGCGCTAAATAAATATGTCATTTTAAAATCTATTTTAACGGTTGACGGCTCAGGCGATGTTGCTGCGGGTAATGTTGATAGTTGGAATTCAGCAATAGCTTTACAATTAGATGGTAGAGAATATGGCGGTAGCGCAGAAATTAAACTACATATTACTCACTACTACGATGGCTCTACATCTGGTGGCAATCAAGTAGTTGTGCCGCCATCAGTTAAGATTACAGCGATTGGATAATGGACTTATCAATGGAACAAAAGATCGACAAGGCTCTATCAAAAATAGAGGGTCACGAAAAAGTATGCGCTGTACGTTATCAAAATATTGAAAATATACTTCAAGAAAGAGGCGGCAGGCTTACAAGGTTGGAGCAAATGATATGGGGGATTTATGCGCTTATCATTGGCAGCGGCATTACTATTATTAGCCAACTTATCTAACGCACAAGAAGAGCAAGCTGCTACAGTTGGTGACTTTGGATCTAACAACCAGCAGAGTGCCGAGAGCATTGATAACAGGACGACTACGACCGTTACTCAAGAGGGTGCTGTAGTTAGCACCGCAGTAGCTCCAAGCGGCTCAAGCTACAATCAGGACGTGTGCGTATTTTCTGGCAGTGCTGGCGTGCAGACACAGATGTTTGGTATAGCCATCGGTAAGCCTGTCGTAGATAAGAATTGCGAACGGTTAAAGCTATCTAAGCAGCTACAGGCTTTAGGTCTAAAGGTGGCCGCTGTTAGCGTTATGTGCCAAGATCATCGAGTATGGTGGGCATTATATGAATCGGGGACACCATGCCCCACAAATCAAGGATTAATTGGTAATGATGCGTATACATTTTATAAAAACCGCCCTGATCGTGTTCCTAGTGAGCCTGTCGTTTACCGTGAGAAGTCAAACAGACCTCCAAAACCATACAGCCGTCATAAATTCCCTAATAGGTGAGGAGGCAAACAATTTCATATCGCAAATGGCTGCTAACATGGTTAATGGCTCTACTACTATCGTGCATCCTGATACAGGACAAGAGTATCATCTCACCCAGTCTCAATTGGACGCATTCAATGCTGCCTATGCTCTGGCACTCTCCGAATCCACTCAAGAGCACCTTACTTCTCTGTTAATCCAAGACCAGATTATTGAGCAGCAGGTTGAGTTTGAAGACCAGAAAAACGCTATGGTAGAAGAGGCGCAGCAGATTGCGGCGGTTACAGCTATAGCGGCTGAGATTGAAGCAGCTGATGAATCGACTAAAATCGGTATGGAGAAATACGCTACTGATAACGACTTGCGAGATATAAAACAAGATACAAGAGATAAATATGCAGCTAGTATAGAGGGTATGGTTGTAGCTTCACGAACTAAGAATATGCTTGAGCAGTATTCAGGGGCAATCATTGAAACGACTACCTTTGTCACGCAGGCCACCGATACTGTTCAGGCATTCTACGATAGCGCGAGTGTATCTATTAACTCTATGCACTTAAATCAACTAGACGTTTTATGGGCTGAGCACACTGTAGGTATTGACGATAATTTCTGGTCTAATAATGCAGACTTACAAGGTACATTTTACCCAGAACCTAGAGGCGGCATAAGATGAATGGAGAGCAAATAGCGACATGGATAGGAATAGCTGCCGCATTAGGCGGTGCGGCTATGTCAGTTGGTGTTATGGAAGAAAAACTAAACTCATTAGAATCTTCTATGTCCGAACTATATAACATAGAAGAAATTCGTGCGCTTGAGCGCAGATTGACTACACTTGAAGTAACGCAATCAAATAGTGATATAAGCCACATCTCAGCAACCATAGCAACCATACAGGGGAGCATTAAAAATGTTGAAGCAAGAGTTAATCAAATCAAAGAAACTGATACAAGTGAAATTCAAAGCGGCGTTCGCGTCAATAAAAGCAGAATTAGCAATCTGGAAAGCAAAATTGAAAGGGTTATTTATCAGGTTGAAAAAAGCAATCAAAATCCACTAGGGTGATCGCATGGCTAAGAAAGACCCACGACTAGATAAGAATAACTTAGAGGGCTTTAATAAGCCTAAACGCACTCCGAAGCATGGTAGTAAGAGCCATGTTGTTCTTGCTAAAGAGGGCGACAAGGTTAAGCTGATACGTTTTGGCCAGCAGGGTGCAGATACTAAGCCGCCAAGAAAAGGTGAGAGCGATGCTGATAAGGCTAAACGCGCATCCTTTAAAGCTAGGCACAAAAAAAATATAGACAAGGGCAAGATGTCAGGCGCATACTGGGCCGATAAGGTTAAGTGGTAAAAAAGGGAGCTACGTGATGGACTTAAATCATTTACAATTTTGTACAACTGATAGACAAGCCGAAGCAGTCAAGCTGTATATAAAAGGCCATACAGAGCATCAAGTGGCTGAGATAATGGGTTGCACTAGAGCTACTGCACAATCATTTAAGCGAGCAGTAAGAAGGAAAGCTGCTGCAAAAGGTTATGCGCCTGACAGCGATATGATTAGAATCTGCCCTAGCAACTACAATGTTAAGGGAACCTCCACTCTTTACGGCGATGACGGACAGGTTAAAGTCCAATGGGTTAAGACTGACCTAGAGAAAGAAGACGAGTTAGAAGCTCTTGAGACTGCGCTTAAAAACTTTATTAAAGATCACGAAAAACGCTCACCATTCGTACCAACACCAACTAAAAGTAAACGTAGTAATGAGTTAGCCGTTGTTAATATCGGCGATGCTCACTTTGGCATGTACGCCCATAAAGATATAAGCGGCGACAACTACGATGTAAACATAGCAGCGCAGCGCCACAAAGATGTATTTATGCGCCTTATGAATAACGCCCCTGATTGCGACACTATCGTTATTAACCAGCTAGGCGATTACTACCACGCCGATAACTACGAGAGCACGACCACTAAAGGCACGCGAGTGGACACAGATGGCCGTCTAGAGCATGTATTCCTCATAGGGCTTGAGGTTATGTCGTTTATCACTGAAGAGGCTCTAAAGAAGTTTAAGAAAGTAATTGTACGTCACGTTAAGGGCAACCATGATTCTGTTTTGAGTATGGGAATCAAAGCGCACCAACAGGCATACTGGCGCAACAATAAACGCGTACAGATTGAAATGTCACCTGCACCCTGTTGGGTATTTGAGTGGGGCAAGACTGCTTTTCTTGTATCGCATGGTCACGCACCTAAACCAAACAAATTAGCTGAGTATTTTACAGCCAAATATCCTGAAGAGTGGGGCCGAACAAAACACCGCTACTGCTATCATGGCCATATCCACAGTAAGAATACAGCAATGGAAACATACGGCGGGTGCATTACTGAATCGTTTGCTGGGCTGCCGAGCGCAGACGCATGGCATAATGAACAAGGGTACGTAAGTGGGCAATCCATGTGCTTGATTGTCTTAGATAAGGAAAAAGGTGAGGTTCGCCGATCTACTGAGAGGTTGTAATGACAGAAGTTGATAATATTACCGACCACGATGGCTACGATTATTACAATTCAGCAACAGATGATCTTTATATAAAGATATTAGACCTAATATACGAGTATCAGGAGAGAGAGCTAATAACAGATATAGACGCTGTTGGTATACTTGAATGGGCTAAACACCAGATTTTAGCATCAGCATTTGAAATAGAGGGAGAGTAAAGTGACATATGTAGACCCAGTAAATCATCCACCACACTACACGCATGGCGAGATAGAGACTATCGACTATATTGTCGATGTTTTAGGTGTGGAGGGAGCGGTAGAGTATTGTCATGGCAATGTTATCAAATACACGGGTAGTCGATTAATGACTAAAGAAAACCCAGTACAAGATGCTAAAAAAGCAGTATGGTATTTAAACAAAATGATTCATTTATTAGAGAAATAGGAGAAAATTATGCCAGCAGGTAAAGGTACATACGGTAGTAAAGTAGGCGCGCCACCAAAGAAAGGCAAGAAAAAACCAATGAAGAAGCCTAAGAAATGAATTTTAAATCTATTAAGAGCTTAATCGGCGCTGTAGCACCAGTTCTAGGCACAGCTTTAGGTAGTCCTCTAGGTGGTGCTGCTGCGTCTGCAATTGCATCAGCCTTAGGTTGTGGAAGTGACACTAAAAGCATTGAGAAAGCCTTACAGAGCGCCTCACCAGAACAATTAGTTGAAGTTAAGAAAGCAGAGCTAGAATTTGAAAAAAAGATGGCCGAGTTGGATGTTGATATATTTGCTTTGGAGGCGGAAGATGTCAAAAATGCGAGACAGGCACACAAAGGAGATTGGACTCCCAGAGTCGTGGCTCTTGTCGCTCTGGTGGGTTTTGTTGGGTATATTTTCCTTGTCACTTTGCAGCCACCTGACGCTAATAGCGAGACAATTGTATCTCTGATATTGGGTTACATGGGTGGGGTAGTGTCTGCTATAACTTCTTTTTACTTCGGCGCGAGTCATAAACAAGATGATAAATAAAAAAAGATTAAGCCAGCAGCTAATCAAGCATGAGGGTTTAAGGCTGAAGCCTTACAGATGTACTGCTGACAAATTAACTATAGGCGTTGGAAGAAATTTAGATGATGTAGGAATTACCGAAGAGGAGGCTTTATACCTTTTAGGCGCAGATATACAAGTTGTAATTAACCAGTGTACGGTTGCCTTTGCTTGGTTTGAGCGTTTAGACGAATTACGAAAAGAAGCCGTGATTAATCTTGTGTTTAACATGGGTCTTACTAAGTTTAAACAGTTTAAGAAGACTATATCCTATATCGAGCAGGGCAAGTTTGACCTTGCTGGCGCAGAGCTTTTAGATAGCAACTACGCTAGACAAGTAGGTCAGAGATCAATAGATGTAGCTAATCAATTGGCGGGAGTCGATTAGGCTCTCCGTACTTGTATTCAGTCCAGATGTGATCGTCTAAAAGTCGCAGGGCTTCTTGTACAGACTTAAAATTATCTTCTCTGACATCTGTTTTAAAGGCTATGTGCAGTTGGTAGCGTATCTCGCACAGGTCTTTATAGTTGTCATGCCATTTCTTAGACGTTTGTTTCATCTTTTAATCTCCCGAACTCACCTAAAGTTTCCAGAACAACGCCTTGCTGCGCTGCGAATGCCTGTACGAACTCCATAAACATAAACATCTCCCCTTTATCATATTCACTTGTGCTTTTTAACACTAAGGCACTTATGCCTGTGTCATGATTTGTTACTCTTTTACACAGCCACCTGTAGTCGGCATTGTTATAAGCAGCTTGCTTTAATATTATTTTAGCGTCATCTACATCGGACTTTTGAATACTTTTAAGAGGCACTTTGAACCTCCAAGCCGCGTATTCTCTAACCCAAATGTGGAGTAGGGCGCTTTGCGATAGTGACCTGTTCGACATACCAGTTACCTTAACCTTAAACGCTTCTTTTTTATCTATCAGCTCGCTTATAGACCTTAGGAAATCGTCTACAGAATCGGGCTTTGCTGGTATAACTATAAATTCACGCACCTTTTCTCACCTTTTTTACTTTACGTTTATAATGCCTTTCATTTAACTTTCTAAAGACGTAATCGCCAACATACAGGTCGTAACAAATATTCTTTTTGTTATCAGCCATCCTACATATATCGACCTCATCAAATCCGTTTCGCAGTGCAAACATGGCCAGCGTGCCAAAAGCGTTTACTCTATGGGTGTTGTTTATATTATCTCGCACTTCAGACAGTCTTAATTTATTACCAAACATTGAAGTTTGTATATCCCACGGGTTAAACCTTTCACTTACCCCTCCGTTATCAACTCCTAACTCGGTTATTGTGCTTGTTTGACTACCAGTTGCTGTTGTTGTTGCTTGGGCGCTGTAATGCATAAAATCCTCTAATTTTTGGGAGGCATTACATTAGAATTTAAGCCTAATGTAATACCTACGCACACTTCCTAGAATGGGATGTCGTCATCGAAGTCAATAGGTGCAGCCTGTTGCTGTTGCTGTTGCTGCTGCTGCTGCGGTTGCTGCTGTTGCTGACCTTGGAACGCATTAGCCTTTACTTCATCGACCGCTTTAAAGCTAAACTTCACACTTGGCGCTTTAGGATTGCCGTTTGGGTCGCGCTTCCAGCCTGACACGTAATACTCAACACCGCCTACCATCGCTTTACCAGTAAAGTGTGGGTGCTTATCAGAAGCTCTATCTTTAGCTGGCCATAATGCGCCTTTGTTATCGTCGTTGTATTCCATATTATCTCTCTTTAGTCTAGGTGGAAAATAACTCTCAAATTTGAAAGTAGTTTTAAGTTAATTTAGGTGCTGGTAGATAAGCTAAACCGACCAGCGGCGGCGCGAAGGACGAGCTTATCTTCGGTTTTTTCTAGTTGGTGCTAATGGCTTGTCCTGATCAGGTAAAAACCACTGAGCGACCTTTACTTTTGTGTCCCATCTATTCCTAACGCCGACCATTCGAGTGACAACTGGCAAGCCCATACTTCTCAGCTCTGAGATTCTGGCTGTAGGGTTCATAATCCCGTGATCATTTAGACAAGACATTCTTGTAAGCATCTCACCATTTTCTAACGCCACTTGCAGCCTTTCACACTGGCTTAATTTTTCTTGCTCTTCTCTGCGAGCATCGGCTTCTTCGTTTATTTGTTTTAGCTCTTGAAACATTAGTGCATCCCCTTTTTCTTGTTTGGTTTAATTTTCAAACTTTCGTCTAAAATGGTTTTTGATAACTCAGCTATAACAGCATGAAAGGCTAATAGATTCTTTACTGAACCCATCTCGTAAAGTGTTGAAGCGCCCTCAATCATTAAAGATAAAACGTAGTAGTCTTCATTTTCTATTTTTATTATTTTCATCTCTATCGGGCTTTCCATCTTTAACCTCCTCTTTTTTCTCTTCTTTCTTGCCGAAAATAGCATCAAAGTTATCGTTAAACTTTTCACGATCGTAGGGCCGTTGGTCTATGCCTTTAGTCCCCATTACCAGTTAACCCCAAACCAAATGCCGAACCCATGAATCATGCCGATAGGAAAAAAGAACCCGCCAGCAATAAGTAATAAGTATTTAGCCGTAATTAGACAATGAATAATGTGAGTTATCCATGCGCCAATACAAGTAATAACTGCTGAGATTGCTAAGTAACCTGCTGTATCATCTTTCATTTTAATCTCCATTTATAAAGTTAACAATTTATATAACGCGTAAGCAAATAGTACCACAACAAAAAATTCAAAGCACTGCATTTTATCCATTTTTATTTATCCTATTCTCTACTTTCTTGGCGTACTTTTTAACGTCGATGTGGGCTTCCTTTGGCAGATAAATACCTCTAACCTCTGCAAGACCCTGCTCTTTTTTCTTGGCTCTAAATTTACGGACATACTCAGTACTGCTCATTATTTTCTATCCTTTCTGTTTAAATAATTCTTAAAGCCTTCAGTTATATTGCTGCAAGCCAGCTCATCGTCAGACAATGACATCTCATCGTCGAAGTGCCGTCTTGCATACCGCTCAACATCTCTCCTGTTTAACTTGACCGCCTCAGCTATCTCTGTATAAGTTAGCTCAGTGTGATCAAGTAAACGTCTTACCTGCTTTTCCATACCGTCTGATAGCTTCATTACGCGCCTTTCAAGAGTCTTCGCTCTTCTGTTGTAAAGAATGCTGTCGATACCTTGCTTGGCGCTACCCATAATTTGCGCTGGTCTTCCTCGCTTATCTCACCGAAAGCCTCTTTTGCATAAGCTATGTCGTGATCGTGGCCAGAGGATAATCGCAGTCTAATAAAGTTAAGCGAGTCTATATGCTTTTCTACCATTTGAGCGCAAGCGTCCTCTTTATCCTGCTGCTCGTTATCAACTGGCTTTCCCCGCATCATCGCTGCCTCGCCATCGTCGTCTACTGTCGGAATTCCTGCCATAGCTTGCAAAGCATACCTACGAGCATAGGTGACAGCCGAACCGCCGCCCTGTGGGTCTTTTTTAGCAAGTGGTAAGTAGAACTCTGACTCTAGCCATTCGCCTGAATTGTGCATTAAGATAGTTACTACGCCAATACCGCCGCCACCGTCTGATGTAATTGGAAACTGCGAGTAAGATAGCCCGTTATCAGCGAATGGCTGCTTAATAGCCTTAACTACATCTGTCAACGAAGAGTAGCTAGACTTAAAAAACGGGTTACTTGAGTTCTTAACCGCTCCACCTAATTCGTTTTGAGCTTTACATAACGCTTTTGCTAAATTACCTATACTTTCTGACTTATTCATTTTCTTCTCCCTCTTCATTAAAATGCTCTACGCTGCAATTACCGCAAATAGAATCGTACTTACCTACACTTTCACACGGGTCATAATCGCCGTCTTTATAATCATTACAATACTCACAAATATATATAGCCATTACATTAACTCCCAATTTAAATCGTTTGTGCGCTCTTGATGAGCTTCTATTGCTCTGCGTTTATCAGCCTTTGTGTTATCTATAGATTTGTTTTTTTTATCGGTATAACAACCTATACACCCAGATGTCTTTTCGCCATTGCGCTGGCTTCTCCAGACTCTTAAATACTCACCGCACTTCGGACAGGCTGTATCAGATATAAACCGCTTGCTACCGCCTACCATTCTTACGTGATGCTTCTGATAGGCAGTGCCGCGATACTCTAAATCAACAGGCTTAAAAGTGGTTTCTCTGCCCATTAAAACGGTAATCCATGAGTATCAGATTCAGATACCGTGGCCGAGGCCGCAAAAGCCTCTAGTGCTATAAGCTGCATTGCCTTAGCGAACTCATAGCCGTTAGGGTATCTTGCTTCTCTAGCATAATCGGCCATCATTGCTATTAGGTTGCACTCTAGCCAGCCCTCGTAATCGTGAGCTGCCATTTGATCACCAATAGACTGCTCAACTAATGCGCCCTGCTCTTCTGCTAATTGTTTAGTTTTCATTATTCGCTCTGCCCTAGTTGTAATACAACGTCTGCGTAGTGGTCTGCTACAAAAGTGTTAGCAAAATCAACAGTAAAGTCTGTAAGAATTGTTTTAATGTCATCAGGACTAAATCGGGTATCGCTTTTCAGAGATGCAGACATAACTAACTGTAGCCTTTGACTAATTGCAAATTCTTCCTCTAAAACCTCTTGAAAAGACCAAGTTATGGAATCTGAAAGAAATGAACCTGTCATGTAATCTTCTAAAAGTAAGTCAACAGCATCGTTATGCGCGATTTGCTCTGGCGTTAAAGTGGTTAGTCGTTTCATGGTTTGTGCTCCTTCAAGCAGTAGTTGATGAAATGAATGTTACGCGTAACTATTAGATCGGTCAAGCCTTTTATTCGTTTTATTTCAATTTATTTTTAGAGACCGTCTGCCCATGAGTTATCAGTTAGTCGGTTAAACACTTTTTCTTTCTTCTCTGGCCTGTTAGCTGCGAAGCGTACGGCATTGACGTACCAAGTTCTCCAAGCGGCTGCATAGTTATGCACATTAGTCTTTTTAGCTTGATGGTGAGAAGTAAATAGCATCCACTGCTCTTCCATATCGAACGCGGCACCTTTCTTTAGCCAATAGGCAGTTGCAGCACCAGATAACTCGTCAGGTATCTCTTTATCTAATAATTGTTTATTACTTTGTTTATTACATTGTTTATTCCTCTGCAATGGTTGCAGGGGTAGGGGTGCAACTGTTGCAGGGGTGGGGTCTAATGGTTGCAGGGGTGCAATGGTTGCAGGGGTCATAGGAACGGTAGCTTTATAGCGATTTGTGGTACCGCTATGTCCGCCATCGCTTCTATCGACCTCAAGCCACTGGGCCTCCTCTAACTTCTTAATATGCGCCCTTACTGTTTGCTCGGACAAACCTGTTTCACGGCTTATACGGCCAACAGAGGGCCAGCAGAGGTCACGCTTCATGTTCATATAGGTTCTAAGGTAACTTGCTACATATTTAGAGTTAGACGGTAGTTCAGTCTTCCAAATCAATTCTAGCCAGTCGATTACTGATGTGCTCATGTGTTATCCCTTTTTCTGTCAGTCTTAAAATATGCTTAATGTGTGCTTTGATCTCTTTATGAGATTCTTTTTTTACAAAAACGCCTCTTATTTCACCGCGTCCTAGTGCTTTTTGCTTGTCTCGCCAATTCTTATACTCACTCATATCTATCTCCTAATATTTGCCATGCTTTGGATGCTGTTTGTGGTACTACTCCGTTCCCCAAGAGTCTAAGCCTGTCCACCCTGTCGGCACACCCATCAACCACTCTACCCACTCTGGGTTCAGGTAGCCAGTGCTGTGCGGCAAGCCCTCTGCTTGATGTACCTCTGCGGTTAAAGTCATCGTACTCCTCTCCCACTCTGCTGGGTATGCTTTCTCTTTTGCTATATGCGTTGTTGGTGTCCCCCATATCTTTACTGCTTTCGATAAACTCATCTGATTTGCTGTGTCCATATTTCTCCAGTCGCTTGCAACTGGTGTCGGCCATGATAAAGACTCGTTTTCTTTGGTGTGAAGCACCAACTTCTCTCGCGCTGAATACTCCCCATTCTGTTCTGTAACCTTGTTCTTCCAAATCGCTAACGACTGTAGAGAGTCCCATCGAAACGTGTCCGTAGACATTCTCGAAAAAGCATCTATCTGGTCTGATAGTTTTAATATGCTCTTTGATATAGGGGAATAAGTGTCTAGGGTCTTGCTCTCCTTTTCTTCCTCCTGCTGTAGAGAACGGCTGGCACGGATAGCCGCCAGTGATAATATCAACTGCTCCTCGAAATAAGTGTGCTGGGAAAGTTTTAAGGTTCGTCCAAATAGGTGCGGGAGCCAGTTCACCCGATTCCATTTTTGCAACCAAATTCGCAATGACGTAGGCTTCGATCTCCACATAAGCGATGACTCGATGCTTGATTCCAGCAAGATCAAGTCCTCTTTCGATCCCACCGTATCCGCTACAAAAGCTGATGACGGTTGGTAGTTCTTTGGTAGTACCCACATTTATTTCCCCTTTAATCGCCACAAAAGCAGCTAATAGAATTATCTTGCCCAAAATCGAAGCCACCTTGATCAGTAGCTATAATTTGCATTCTCTCGTAGCTAGGCTGATCTGATCTAAAAAGCCCGCCTATTTTTTTCTCTTGCTCTGCCCACCATGTTGCTTTTTCAGGAAATTGCTCAATGATAGACATTTTTAAAGCGCCGCCTTTTAAGAAGCATAAATCGCAATTACCAAAATCATTTATACCGTTTCGGTTAGGCATTTCTAAATCGAAAGGCTGCTGGCTCCAGAAGTTAAAAATATCTTCTTTTGTTATCTTTTCATCGGCTAAAGGTACTAAATAGTCCTCTTTTGACCGCATTTTAACGACTCTTCTAGGCTCATCTGCCCTTATGCCAACCATAGTTTGAAACTCATTTATACATAAATCAGATAAATATCGGTGTATTGTCAATACCTTTAGCTCAGAAGTACAGAATCTAGCTACCATGTTAGGCAGATACTTTTTATCAGTAGTTAATTGATCAAAAGGCTCACCATTTTTAGCTGCGCCATTATAATCTGTCAACCTATACTGCTTTTTACCTGTATATTCTAGCCAGTCAATATCCACATTCCATTGTAGAGAGCATTCATTAACAAAATCTAGAGTCTGCTGCATTTCCTTACCTGTATTAGCAAAGCAAACCTTAACGTAATCTGGTAGCTGCCCATCATGCGCCTCTAAGGTCTTAAAAAGCATATAAGCAGAAGTCCTACCGCCTGAAAAGCTAACTAATGTTGGCTCATCGCAAAAATACGAGTTAGTACGCATAATCCATCCCTTTTAACAATAATCATCAAATTCTAAATACTCGGTTTCACCATTGTTGCGCTTTTCACTCAAAATGGCGTGCTGCTTCTTATAATGCTTGGCTATGTGGCCAGCTTTATTATCCTTAAACATCTGTTTTGCCATGTTTATGTCGTTTTTACGCTCCGTCAAAATCTCATAACGACCAGAGCCTAGCGTTTTCTCTGCCCAGAGTTGAAATTCGTGTGGATTAGCTCCCATTTTTTGATGGCAACCGAAGCAGTGTGCAAAGGCATTGTCACCGTGCCACCTGACTGACTTATTTGCGCGACCGTGATAATGAGAGCAATGCAAGCCAGTCGAACTGCGGTCATACCCTTTAAAGCAGACCTCACAGGTGTAATCTGTACGCTCACGCACGCATTTACTGAACCAATTGTCTGCTGGGTCACGTTTAATTCCCATTTTTAGCCTCGTTTCTGTCGTCTAGCTGCTTCTGGACAACACAACCGAGGATAACTATCTCAAATAAATCTCTGCGCTTAGAGAACCAGCGTATGAGTGTTTCACTGCTAACATCTGTCATGTTTGACACTTGCTTGAGTGTTCTAAAGCCGTAAGACTTTGCATATTGTGACGGTGTAGTGAATTGCATATTGATCTCCGTAGTTATAATGTCAACGATTATATATATAAACTGCGCGCATTAGCAAATATATTTAGTGGATTTTAATAATTATTTTTATCAACTGGATTTATTTTATTTTTTCATACCGCTTTTTCAAAAAAGTTGTTTCTAAAATTTTGGGAGGTCTTTCATTGAAATTTTGGGAGGTATTCTATTGGATTGGATTTTTTTGGAATTTCTCAGATTTTTTTGAAATTCTCAGATTTTTTTGAAATTTTTGGATTTTGTCGTGCTTTTGTTTATATATGCAAAAAGACGGATTTTGCATACATATATCAAAGCAAAAAATTAAGCGTATAAATGAAGCAACAACAAAAGCCGCGCTTTATGTTTTAAAACTATAGCCGCCACCTGCCAGCATTGATATAAAGCCTATTTTTAATATATATGCATAATGTAAAGAAAAGGGTTGATAATTCAGATTATGCGGCTATAATTCAAAACAAGCGGCGCAAATAGCGCCTAAAAATCATTAATACGAATTATTCGCAACAACAAAAAAGGGTTTTAAAATGAAAAAAATAGCTAACAATTGGCAAGTGGTCGATAAAGACAATGGAACAAATGAGTTTTATTTATCGAATTACGTTGGCGGGCCTGAATACTCAATTGATCTATTTGAATGGGCCAGCTTCTCTGAGGGTGAGGCCTTTTTATTACGTAAAATATTAAACGTGTCTAATATAACTTTTGATTATATCAGTGACGGTGACGGAAGTGCTGAATTAATAATTGACTGGAATAGCAATCACTGGATATACCTTATTGATGGTAATAGTTATATTGAAAATTGCGAAAAACAAATAATAGGGATTAAATAATATGAAATTCATTAAACCAATTGACTTATGGATTCACGGTGACGCTGTTTTAAGCGGCCAGATTAAATTGCAGCGCGGGCAGTATGTTAGATGCGGCTCTCAACTGTCGCGATTCGTAGGGGTGAAAAATAAAAGTTCTTTGTGGGTCGCGCATTCACAGGGCAATAAGACCGAAACAAGGCAAAGGTTTATTGACTTGTGTGAGGCATTCTAATGATAACTCACGACTATAAAAACGGCGCGTATAAGGCGCGCAAAAGGGGAAAGGGCGCGACTGTAGCAAGTGAACCTAGCATTCTATGGCAAGCAATAACAGGCCTGTTAAGCGGCTTTATAATAGCCGCGCCTGTCGCTTTTTATCTTATAACTAATTATTCAGGGGTTTAAAAATGAAATTATTAAGCACTACAGGTAACACAAAAATTGAAAAGACTAATAAGGGGTCAGATTTTCTGGTAGCCAGTCTATCCCTCATGCCTGATTCTATATTGTGCCCGTATTCTAAAAACGCGGGTTGTTTTGAGCCATGTTTAAAAAGTAGCGGTTTTGCTGGTGTTTATAAAAGCGTCAACATAGCGCGCCAAAAAAAGACTGATTATTGGCATAATGATAAAAAAGCGTTTTTAGGACAGTTGGAACGCGAGCTATTAAACCATGTTAAAAACAGCATTAAAAAGGGCAAAAAGCCAGCTGCGCGCTTGAATACAATTAGCGACATTGTATGGGAGAAAACAGGCATTATTGATAAATTTCCTGAAATTCAATTTTTCGATTATACAAAAAACGCCAATCGATTAGATAAAACGCCTAAAAATTA
>Ga0209816_1000391_pt1 | contig 34928 bp, 17 predicted proteins | sample CoawatmetaG01DNA_FD_187509 | JGI IMG/M metagenome (GOLD analysis project Ga0209816, IMG submission 187509) | Marine microbial communities from the West Antarctic Peninsula - Coastal water metaG017-DNA (SPAdes) (version 2) | ecosystem: Environmental > Aquatic > Marine > Coastal ...
CTTTAGATATAATAGTACTCTTAGCTAAACTACTATTGGGAATACTTGCTAGTGCAGTAACACCTGTAGAGCTATTATAAGTAACACCTGTTGCTGTAGTTGCGCTAAGTTGATCTCGGATTTCAAGATCGGTTAATGTAATAAGTCCCGTAGTACTATTATAATCTAGGTTGCCTCCTGTTACTGAAATTGCGGCTCTTGATCTAGCGTCTGTATAGTACATAGTGCCACTGGTAAGTGTTGCATTAGAGTCTTCTTGAACATTTACTGTGGATATGTTTGCCTCGGTGCTAGCCGTAGCAACAAGCCCGTCAATTATTGTAATATAGCCTGTTTCTAATGTAGTAGTTCTGGTGTCTAAGTCACTAAAGTTACCGTCCATTTCTGTATGGGTTAGGGGAACGCTTAGACTACTTCGTAATATAATTGCCATTAATTTTCCATCTCACTACTATTACTATATTTATCGTGGTGTTTAATAATATATTTCATCCTATAATTCTAAATCTTCAACATAAAATTCTGCTACGTATCCGTCTATCATGAACCTTGGATTCTCTAGTTCTTGAAGATAGTTAGGAACAAACGTTTCAGAAGCCTTGAGGAACTTAGCATTTGAGCTTAACGAGCTTTGCAACCCAGATCCGTTTGCTGCGGTTGATGAACCAACTGTATACCATGTTTGTGTATGTGTATTAGATTGCGGCAACTTCTGTGCATCAGTTGTATCGTATACCTCTGTACCAGCTCTATGGCGACTAGCAAATCGTGTTCCATTTGTAGCACGTCTAATCTGAGTAATATAGTTTTCTTCGTAACTAATCTGCCAGTATATAATTCTTTCATTACCAACATATACTACACCTGGAATGTCTGAATCAGTGCTTGGCTGAGGAAGTTTGCTAGTATCTTTAAGATAAATCTTAGTATCAGTTGGTAGAAGATCTGCGGTTAGTCTAGTAGCGCCATCTGCTGATATTCTAAAGTATTCATAATTGCCCAACATGTTGTTAATCATTCTGTAGCCAATTGTTGGCTCAATAGTTTTTTCACTAAAGTGTGTTACAATAATTTCACTTGATCCGCCTACTGTTTGGTTTAGTAAGTCAATCTTTCCAGTATTGCTAACGGCATACTCACCAGCATGCAGTCTTACTCCATCTAAGGTAATCCACAAGTTATCAGTATTTGTTGGAACACGATCCATTCCATATTTGCTTATTGCATTACCGCCTACTGCTAGCCTATCAAAAGAGGCACTATCGAATGCTACTTGATCAAATCCATCAATTTCTTGTGTAACTTCTGAGCCTTTTCCAATGTATACCTTGGTTTGTATACGTAGAGGATCATAGTTATTAAAGCTAGTAACACGAAGTTTATCATTAGCACTAAAACTTACACTACTATTAAGTCTAATTGTGTTTGCACTGCTATCAATAAAGTATTCGTTAGCATTGCTAACTGACACTACTAGTGTATCATTTGAAAAACTATAAGGATCTAATAAGTTTACTCTATGAAACAAGGTGCTATCAGTATCTTCTATAATGGATATAGTATAGTCTTGTATATTAATCAGATTATGTGTAATATTCGTGGCCGCATCAATCCTTGAAACTGCAATATCCCCTGTAGATACGTTTGTCACAGTCTCTCCAGCAGTTACTGGTGTTCTAAATGCTGTAGTTGACCCATCTAATATATAATGTCTTGCATTAGCAGGACGTAATCTATGCCCGTTTAGTTCAACAATTACATTACCAGTTATTGCGTTGCTAAACCCTGGATCAAATGAGTCTGTTAAACTATAAACTAAAGAACTGCCATCTAGCGTAATCTCTTGTGATTCGCCAAACGTAAACGCTGATTTATCTGTATCCCTGCTACTAATAATAACATGAATTAGTGACCCGTCACTGCTAACATCGGAAGTTGTAAGTATGGATCTACCAGGAGATCCCTCAGTAATAGTGTGCTCAACACTTACCCCATCCCTAAGTACTAAACTTTGTGTATATCTGCTAAAGTTAATACCCATGGTAAATGCAAGAGTGCTACCATCTCCAATAAATGATTGTTCAAAAGTAATTTTTTCACCAGTAACTCCATAACCATAAATGTAGATATTGGTGTTAGCTGTTGGTACTGTATTAAGCGTTATTGTCCTATATTCATAATCAACAGTAAAGTCATATGATCTGGTTGCGCCAACGTACACTATTAAGAAGTCAACTTGTTCACGTTGCGCTGTTCCAGCATATGAGAACTGTTTTTCTATTCCGTCAGCAGTATAAGATCTAGAAACTGTAGTAAAGCTATTTCCGTCTCCTGCAAAATCATCACTTGGATCGGTGTATACTTCCATGTCTAAGTTATCAAACACAATACCAGGAACTACTTCTTCCGGAGCATGACTTGCATATATGTCAACAAAGCCGCCGCCATCAATATTAATATCTTCAGGCCGTGTGCCAAGTGCAACGTCTGTAAACACACTAGAAATAGTAGTGTCAAATGCATTAGATCCACCTAAAACTGCTAGGCCGTCTCCATCAACTTCAAAGTCATCAAAGCCTAAGTTGTCAAAACTTGCATCATCAAATCCTGGCTCTCTATCAAATCCTATACCAGAAACTTTATTGCCTTCATAGCCTGTGCCTGTTTGAAGTAAAGCTAAATCGTCGCCAACCATGCCTTCTGTGGGAGCATAATAGGCTGCAATTCTATCCGCAGCACTTGCTAGATTAGCGTCAGCATATACCACAAGAGCAACTGCGCCTGTAGTATCTTCAACAGTGAATGTTGTGCCACTGGTAAATCCGCCTGATGCGTCAACTTGATATACATCTTGCTTTTTAGTATTAGTATTATAGTAAGAGATTAAGTCTAAATAATCGTATGACGTAGATGCAGCCCAGTCTTTAACGGTAGAGCTATATGTAATTCTGTCAAACTTAATTGTTGTATCAAAGTCTCTTATCGTGTCGTTTTTAATCCTTGGTAGCAATACCAATCCAGTGCCATTGCTGTTAACTGAACTGGCAATAGTTGGAATTTTAGTATATCCACTGCCTTTATTAGTGACAGTTACACGAACAATACTATCACCATTGGTAACCGCTGTTACAACTGCCTGAGTTCCTGTTGTTAAATCAGGAGCACTAACTGTAATAACTGGATTATCAGTAAATCCTGTTCCTGCGTTGTGCAATACAACACTATCTAAATAATAACTATAATTTTCTGACCAAGGCGTATCAACTGTGCCAGTTACACTTCTAGAAACATCATCACCGGCATAGTCGCCGCTGTATTTTCTAAAGTGTCCATTGGTGCTGTCGTAGAATGCATGTAAATCAAAATCAGTAACGTCACCTTGGAATTTGTCATCACCGTCATACTTTGCAGTATACTCACGGATGTTAGTGTGGTAAGGTTTTACTTCGTTAATATACTCTTCAATAAACGTTGAGTTATCAAGTTGATAAGTTGGATACTGGTTTAAATCTCTAACTTTATGTAATACTTTTAAGAAACTAGTTTTTAGAACCCAATCTGTACCGCTTGCGTGTAACTCTTGCATAGCAAACTCTGTCATTCTAAAGAATAATTCGTTACGCTTGTTTGCTAGTTCATCTTTAAAGATGTCATTAAAGATTGCAGTTGCAATATTTCTAACTTCCTGGTGTGGAACTCTGTCAAACTTTTCAAAGTCATAGACACCGCTGTCAAATCCAATGTAACTACCGCTTGCTGCATTAGCAAAGTCATACAATGTACTCTTTAGTTCAACAGTTCCTTTTTCAATAATAACTTCTTGCCAAGTGCCAGTATCCCCTAGGCTAAAGAAGCTAAAGTTACCATCGTCGTTGCTTCGAACCTTGGCAGTTTCTCCTGACACTGCTTTAGTAAGTGTTAACAAGTCTGGTTCAGTTGCTACTGTGTAAGTTGGAATAGTGGTACTATCAAAATTAGTTGCATACCAGTTTGCATAATTCCAATACCTAGCTGTATTATATGCCTGAACTTGTAATAAGAACCAATATTTAATTCCAGTACTAGTTGCTCTAAGTTCGTAAATAGCCCAATCATCGCCTATTGTACTGTCTGACTCAACTATTACTTTATATCCTACTGCAAAGGTAAACAAGTTCAAGTAATCTCTAGTAGTAATATCTGCTACCTTCTTATCCCATGCGCCACTTGCCTTCGTTGGTTGGGGATCACTTAGGAATAGTGTATCTAATGTATATTGTCTTGCAATAGGAGTTGCTTTGAAAGCTGTATTGCAGTAATCAATAAATGTCTTTAGTGCCTGTTGCCTGTCATCAAATAATGTTTGACGCGGCCGTATACTAATACCATATTTCTCGCCATCACTAAGAGTTGGGTCTGGAACAATCGCACCAGTTACGTCTGAACCAGATAGACTGTCGATAATCTTGCTTTGTATTCTAGCAGGGATTGCTTGCCCTGGGTCGCCTTCGCTAACTAGGTCAAACTCTGAATGTACTATGCCTTCGTTCTTAACAACGTCATAGTTGATGCTTAATATAGTATCTTTGTCTGAAAAACTATTTGTTAGGTTATTAAGGACAACAGTATTCTGTGCTACAATACTTAGGTACTTACTTCCTGTTGAAATGGGATTTTCAATAAGTTGTCTAACACTTTCAGTGCTAAGTTGTCTGCGTTCATCACTAGGGAATGTGTTAACGCCAGTTACCCAGTAATAATACCGTATTGCAGTTGAGTTTGTAGTACTATTATAGTATGGAGCAGTACAATAGTTACTGTCGTCTTGGAACTTAGGTGTTCCTAATAGTCCACTACTAATGTGTTCACTTGGTAATACATCAGTTTCTACCCATTCGTAAATGTCAATGCTTGATCCTGGGAAGAACTGGTTCCAATGCTGGACGCGATAATCAATGTCGCCTTGCTCGTATTCAATAACTCTACAAGTAGATAGGTCCCACCAAACTCTGCCAATTTTCTCATTGTTCCATCCGCCTGTTTCAGAGAATGTAACACTATCCCGAGTTGTGCTAATATTGTATGTCGCTGGGTCAATTGGTAGAATATAATCAAGTTCTTGTTGTGCAAGGCCTGGTAATTTGTTTTTAAATATATCAACAGTGTCGACAAAATCAATAATTTGATTGTTTGTTTTGTCGTAAGTTACAATACGGTTAATAACTTCAGGATCTACTTTAGGAGTCTGCACACGGGTCTTTTCCCACGACAATGTATTTGTAGTGTTTTCAAAGTAGTAAAAACTACCTGCATTTGTTAACCACTCGTTGTCTGCAGGACTACCAACTAGTAACCTTCCTCGGTTAATTGCTAAACTTCCTCCAAACTGATCTAGTTCATTAATCTTTGTGTTTTGCATCTGTTGTCCAAACGCAAACTTAGGTGGATTAGTTATGCTTTTTACTGTTCCTGGAGATACACTGCTATCTAACAAATCGTATATGTAAGCAGCTCCACTTTGTGATACTTTATCAATATATTTGGTACTGTTAGCATCAAATGTAGTTGTAAACTCGTCATGTGTTGCGCTATTTGTATCTGTGTCGCGGTCTAATCCCATGCGTAGTTGTGTGCTAGCACGGTCACTGCTAATTACTAATCGTTGCTCGCCAACAGAATCAAGCGGAATATATTTGTCAAATTCAAGCACTCTACCAAAGTTTTCGTTCTCTGCAAGTAGCGGATGATTTAGTTTTTGTGTAAACTTAAATGGCTCTATTTCTGCTCGGGCACGGAACGTATCTCCAGTTCCAGGACGTACTTTAAGTATTTTGTTAGCAACTCCAGCACTGCCAGTAATTAACAAATTAGTTGTGCCAATTGTTTCAGCAACTATAGTAGTAAGATTTAAATTATTAATGTCATCTACTAATCCAGTTGAATCAGCACTAGTGTTTAAAGTAATTCTTACTTCAAAATCATCAATAAACACAGAGTCGTTTTGCACAGCAAACGTACCAACGTTTGAGTTCTGTGTAGTAACACTACCAAAACGTAGCCCTTCGTCAATAAAGATGCTTGCCGAGCCTGTATTAGGATTAAGTTCATCTTCGCCTGGGCCGCCAACAGCAACAATAGCACCGTATGCATCAATACTTACATCAAAACCAAAGTTTTCGCTGTCTGTTGGTTCGTTGCTAGTACTAAGTTGATTTAATAGTTGTATTTCAGCAAAAACTCCAGTATATACTTTAACTATACTACCGCTTGCTGGAACATACCTAAATGATATTGTATTACTACTAACTGTGTAGCGGTTTGTACTACTATCAGTATCAAATCCACCAAATCTTCCGTCAGTAAGTGTTTGTAAAACTCCGTCAACTTCAACATAAAACTGTTCAGGTAGTGTATTTGTTGTGGTGAACGCAACCGCTGTTCCATCAGCAGTAAATTTTTCTGCAATGTGGTGGAACAAATAAGCCTCACCAGCATCAGTAATACTTGCTGAACTTGAGTTTGCTACTTCTGCATATGGAGCGCCAACTACTAGTGTATCGCCAGCAGTATCACAATCAATGCTAAATCCAAATTGATCACCTGTTGCTGAACTGCTACCAGTAATAGTATCTACTAACACGTAATGAGTGCCTTGTCTTACAACAACTTTTAGTCCATTGGCAGGAGCAGTAGTAAATGTTAGCACTGCACCATTAATATTGTAATCTTTGTATGGCACATATTCTTTAGAATTTTCATCAACAACATGAAGACTGTATACACTACTTGGTGTCCACGTTAGTGTAAAGGCTGTTGCTGAACCGGCAGTGCCGGTTACAGTTTGTACCTCTTCATCAACAGTAGCAATAACTGTCTGTGCAAAGCAATAAACAGTATTTTCGCCAGGTGCTGAGACAAACAAGTATCTGTCATCCTTGCTCATAGCTAAATTAAAGCCAAACTTAGGTGAATTATTACTGTGTGGCCCAATACCTAAACATTGTTTTGGATCGTAAATTCCATTAGATGCTCTTTGATATACTATCACAAGTCCGTCGCTACTAACGCTATCTGGAGCACCAAAGGCTGCCCACGTCTTGCCTGCTGCACTGGCTGTACCAAACCCAGATACGTCGTTTGCAATCGTAGCTGGCGCTAGTGTAGACCCAGGATTATAAATGCCTGTATCATCTTTGAGATATGGATAAACAGCACCATTACTTTGATTTGGAGCACCAGAGAAAACACTTAGTGAGTCGTCTGATATTGCTAGACTAGATCCGTTATTAGAGCTGCCGGAGCTATCAATGTTAAAAATTAACTTGTTAAAATCCCAGGGCTCTTGTTTTTTAAAAGCCGCCCAAAGTTGTTTTTCATCATAGTCTACCCATACAACTTCGTCCTCGTCCCATCCAAAAAGTGGAGTGGTATCTGCAATGCTTGCTATGGTTTGAAAACGTGAACTTACTAGTTTAAAGATTGGCAATCTTAAATTAGTAATGTCATCAATCTCATTTTCACCAACACTAATGTTAAAAGTGCGTGGTGAATCAACACTATCAACAGTTTTAAACCCGCCAACGATCCCATTGTTTGTCTTAATTAGGACTATATCATCTTTAATAAGACCGTGATTTGCTGTAGCAGTTAACGTAATGAATCCGGTTGCTCCTTGTGCTACTTCACTGATCTCTACGCCTACTTCTGTAACTCTGTATACGTTCCAATCAAAGTCGTTTTTAGCTGTCCAAATAGTTGTGCCGCGTCCAATCCTATCAATGTCAATGTTAAGTTCTGCAATGTTGTTTAGATCAAACAGTGTATAACTTACATCATCTAGTCTTGGATGACCAGCGCCAACAATGTCTTTTTTCTTAACATTTGCATCTCTAGTAAAGAAGATATTTTTGCTGAAGTTATTGGGTAACTTATGTATATCTTTCTTTTTAAATGTGTAGTAGTTTGAATCTGCCGTGTCGCCGCTATCTAATAGTTGAACCACTGATTGATTTTCTTGGACACGGGCTTCGTCAATAATAAGGTCAATAACCTGATTACTATCAATGCTACCGTATTCACCAACACGGAATCCCCATTCTTCGTAGAAGTTAATTTCTTGATCTAAGTTAGTTAAATTAGCACCAATCAACTTATCAATAACGTTAGGCGTTCCTTTAGTCTTGATCATTCCTTGATAAAACTTAACTTGGCTAACATCATCTAACCCAAGCTGGTCTAAATAATCTCTTTTTCTAAATCCAATCTGTCCTTTTGCAGCGGCATCAGTGGCATTTTCTAGGTTAGATTCATTAAAGTCATAAAACTTATTAAATCTATCAACTTTTTGTGTTATGTTTGGCAACATTCCGGTTTTCATATTATCCACTGGACGCCAGTTGTTGAAATCAAACCTAGGTTTACCTTCATGATTATCTCTAGCAACATAGAGTTTGTTGTTGTGGATTATTATGTCAGCTTTTTTGTAGTCAGTGTTCTGTGTCCAAACATTAAACTCATTCTTGTTGATAATAAACCCAGGAGCATGCAACGTACCGTTCCAACTTCCTGATTTATATCCAACGAACTTTACTCGTGCCTGTCTATTTCCTAGTTCAGGCTGATAAATTACATCATTAAAGATAGTCGTGTTATCTAATATAATATAATGCTCGTATTGAATTGGATCAACTTGGGCTGCATACAAATAGTTCTTGCTGTCATCAACAGTAATAGTAGTTGTGTTGTCTATTCTTTCTACATTGTATTGTGTAGGGCGGATTGCTTTACTGTCAGTATTTTTAAGTGACCCAGTTTTGCTTAAATCATCTATAGTTGTAAGAGCTCTATCAATTACTAGTGTTTCGTATGCCGGACTTGCGCCAAACACTGAGTTATTACCCCAGCCTTGTTGTGTCCAGAATAAGAATTCAGAAACTGTATTTTCAAAATCAACAGTTTTGCCATCACTATTAACAGTATCAAACTTAAATCCTTTTACTTTTAAGTACCTCGCATACGCAATTAGGAAATCACAAACTTGTTGAACACTTGTAATTACGCTACCATAAGGAACGCTAGTAATATAGTTTTGACTATCACCGTAAATTATTGCACTGCTGCTACCAACAGTTATAATGCTTTTCTTGTCGCTTCGGACACTAGGAACAATCTTAAAGAATGGATTTTTTGTATCATATCCACGAATCTCGTAACCATTGGCTCGTTTAATAATGCTAACACCACTGTAAAATACTCTCTCCAATGGGGTGCTCTTATTAAGATAAACGCTCATGTTTTCATCTGGGATAAAGATATTGTTACCAGTACTGCTAGGACTAGTAGATTCGATAATCATTTTAGATAACGTTAAGTCAGTAAATCCGCCAACAGCGTACATCAATTTAAGTTTTAAATTTTGAACAGTTGATCTTAATTCAACAAGATTTAAACTAGTGTATTGGTAGAAGTTAGCCATAAACTGATTATAGCCTTCTACTCTGTCAATAACTGTAGAGTTTGTTCTTGTTACTCCGTTAATTGTTAAGTCTGCAATATTAGGTCTATAACTCTTGTAACGACGCAACACCTGATCATATTCTTTGTTGTACTCTAGTAAGTTTGTGTCCCATAGCAATGACATATATTTCGCTGGACGTTTCAGTGCAGCAATAATTTGTATTGCAAAAGGCCATTCACTGCTACGTTTCCAAGCAGTTTCAACAGGAGCATGATCGCCAATTCTCCAACTTCCTTCTGTATTGGTGGACAATGCGCCTTGCACTAAGAATTGATTAGGAGCAAGTAGTTGTCCTTGGTCGTCGGTTGGAATATAATTATAATCATTAGTTGCCAAACCTGGGCGAACACGGTATGGATCAATGGTATAGGTTGAAGACCTTAATGCTCCGTTATAAATTCTACCAAATTCTAAATCTTCCCATAAAACACGGTTGCCGCGGGTATAAGGAGCGGCGCCATATCGTTGGTCCCACCAATCAGGTTTTTCAGAAATTCCAAGTAATTCCCATGGAGTTAAATGCGGAGTTTCTGTGTCATATAGCCACTCGTAAATACCTCTCCAATAACCTGGCATCTTTGATCCAACGTCAACAGTTAGAGCACCGCTGTAATTCCAAGTAAAAGAGTTATTCGAATCATGTATATCATTGTTAGCGGTATCTAATGCATTCTTATGTGACCAACTTGACATGTATTGTGTATATATCTGTGTAGTTTGTTCTAGATCAGTGTAGCTGCTTCTAAAGTACCCAGGCAATACTTCAGCAAGGTCAAAGGTAGTAGAATCATATTGAGTTTTTATGTTGTTATACACACGCTTTTCAAACTCAATTAATATGTTATCTCTGCGATCTTTATACGCAATCCAGCGACTACCGTCGTGTCCCAGTATTACCGGAGTATAGTTTGAATACTCTGCATAAGCATCACTGTCTACTGCGCCGTGGTTCGCTGCAGAACTTGGCATATAGAACAGTCTGTCACTGCCTACAAATCTGTGAGCATGCGCTGCGCTGCCTACGTCGGCCGCCTGTGCCGCGGCTTTTGTTGTGTACAATGGATAGAACCATCCGCTAACACCTTGCGCTTTTTGTGTAAATCTTGAATCCGCTGTACCGTAAATCTTAAATGGTCCAGTGCCTGTACTAGCACCAGTTTGATATGTATCATCAAGAGTAATCGCTGGTTGGAATTTAGAATATAATCCTAGTTTAGTTGGGGTTGGCGGAATAAAACTGCCGTCTGTATTCGAGTATTCAACTATTTCAATAATATTGCCAACTGATAAGGCAACTGCTGAATTTAAAGTAATCGCTGGTTCTATAGAATCAAACGTGTAATCAAGACCTTCTGTCAACTGAATTTTATCTGCATTGCTTCCCGTTAGGTAAACGATAACTCCGCGATTACTAATTTCTGTTAAATCAAATTGAGTAGTAAATTCAAATACTCGTTCAGTTGTTTGATCAAGCGTTATCGTTGTTGTAGTTTTTTGACTTCCCCAGGGTAACATGTCGGAATAGTAAAATGGAAAATCACTAGTTTTTGCACCAGACATAAATGTTAGGATAGTATCTAGCGCAGTGTCTGGGTTTCTTAGATCAATGTCAAGTTTGTTAATATTATCAACTAACCTATTCTTAAATCTAGTATATTCTTCCATACTAAATCTTAATGATTCAATTAAACTATTATTTTCTTGACCAAGCAGGAAGTGTGGAAGTGTAACACCAGCACTATGCTGTTGGATCTTTCCAGGATATTTCTTGTAGTCAAGATCTCTGGCATTATTAGTGCCAAGGCTCTTTCCAATTAACGTTGGTATCTCTCTAGTAATTTGGACAAAGTGGTTGCGTAACTGTCCTAGAGTTAACTGTTTAAAGTCGTCATTATTAGCATTATTCTCAAGGTTTGAAGGAGTTTCATAAAACGCTAATGGATTCACTGTTTCGCTATAAGCTCTAATAAGAACAATATCATCTTGTGTCAATGCTGCTACAAAACTAACATAGTACTTGTCATTAGTTGTTAGTTGGACATACTTGCTAGTAGTTTGGAACGCACCGTTAACAAATACCTGTAGTGTTACTTGGTTAGTATCTATTTTGGGCATTGCGCCAATTTCAAAACTGTATAGTTCAGAATCAACAGTGTACTGAACTTGTTGCCATTGTCTGCTTTCGCTTAATACTTTTGTCCAGCCATTCTTTAATTCTTTAGTAACTACACCATCAAGCTCAGTATTTTTGTGAATGTGTCCGCTTCTAATGATAACATCGACAGCACCAACATTATCTTTTGTATATGTAAACTTGTCGTTAACATAATTGTTTTCAAAAAGTATGTCGCCCACGTTATTGATATTTCTATAACTTAATCCGAAGCCTAATACGGTATCAGCACTAGCATTGGTATTTCTCTTGTAGCTGAATAATTTATTTCCAAGAAATACTGTACTTGGATATTTTGTTGTATCGCCAAAACTAACATTCTGTGGGTCAAGCACGTCAAACAATGGCTCTTGGTTAATTTTTGTTTTTTGTTGGCCAAGTGTCCAGGTGTCTGTCAAACTAGTATAGTAAAACACTTTGCCTTGATTCGATGTGCCTGTGTTACTAAGCAAACAATCACCGTCTTTAACCGTAGCAATTTTTGTTAGGTTAATAATTGGGTCAGTTGCTAAATTACTATCTTGGTCAATGTAACTAACTTGGTAGATATTTTGCTTAATATCTGGATCAGCCGTAAAGCATATAGTTACCCCTGGAGTTAAATTAATACCATCTGAGAAGTATCCATTTTTTCCATTAACATTACTAAACGCATCTGTTTCTGTAGTGTCAATCACATTTACAGGAGATTGACTAGTAGTTCCCATGTTAAAGAGTTGTAAGCCAGCATCAAATTCAATTATAGGACGTTTTGCTCTTGATGTATCATCAATTACTAGAGTAAAGTTATTATACCTTGCTGTATCAGTAATTACTGAGCGATGGAACCATCTATTTCCGCGACTCCAAGCATTGTTGTCTAGGCTTGCACGGTTACTAATAATATAATCCTGTAACGTTGGGCTATTTAACGAGGCTTCATATCCCCCAACATCAAAGTTCTGTGAATCGTAAGGTTCATTTTCAGTTACAGCATATGTTTCTGGTGTAGATAATAATGTCTCAGCAACTAGTTTGATACTAGTTCCAACACCTTCTACGTAAAAAACGGCATTTTGAAAAGTGGTTGGAGTAACACTTGTATCAAATTCAACTTTAAGCCCATTCGTAAATACTACGCCGTTGGGGCTAGTGTACGTTTCTTTAGATATAATTTCCTGATCAACGTCGATACTTACACTTACGCCTTGGTCAACAAGGACAATTTTACCATTTCTATTTGTATCTGTGCTGTCTTGATAAAAGAACTCAGATTGGCTAGCAGTAATAGGTGGAATTAATTCAAGTTGTCCACTTGCGTTTTTCCAAAGTTGCTTGTTACCATAAACATTACCCTGTTTAACTTTTACTTTGTTGCCAGCTGTAATATCTTTAAGATGTGATAAAACAATAGTATCAGTACCCTCGACCGCGCTAATTGTGATATTAAAAACACTGTATCTCTCAACAACCGTTAGTCCTGGCCAATCTGTCTCATCTAAACTTTGGTTAGCAAAAACTAGTGTCTTTCCATCAATTTCAGTTAACCCATCAATACCGGTTGGGTAGGCGGCTAGGAAAACACTCAGTGCTTGGTTGTGTACATTTTTGTATGATAAGTCTGTTGCAAGATCAACGTCTGCGTCAACAGTCATACTTGTAAAGTTATTTTGATCATCAGCTTGAGGAACGCGCCAAGTAACAGTTCCAACGTCTTCGCCGTTATTAACTATACCAACTACGTCACGGGTGCTGATGTTTGTTTGTGATTTGCTTACACCAGTTGTTCCTAATTCTGTTTGAATCCAAAAAGGATTATCAGTCTGATCAACCTTAAATTTGTATTCTCCGCCACGAGCCAAATATAGCACTGGATTAGGAGTTGCCGTTGCGTTATCAAATCTGTAGTTTGCAACACCGATTTCTCTAAATATCGTAAAGTCTTGAGTCGCATCAACGTCATTTGCAAAAACTTGCACTGTATCTGGGCCGCTGGGTAACCAAAAATATTCACCATAGTTAATTAACTTATCTAGGTCAACATATCCACTCCAATTATAATACTGTTGTCTATAAAGATTATCTTGATTTGCTGCTTGTCCGCTGTTATACTTAATAGTGTTCAGAGCATCGTTAATACTACTAACACTCTGGACTGCACCAGACGCATCTTCGTAAACTACCCCAGGCTCAAGTTGATAGTTTTGTCTAAAAGCTGAAGTTTCAACTAGATAGTTATCACCTTTTTGAAAGTTCTCAGCACTCTTTCTGCCAATAAATCCATTAACTTTTACTTTGTTGTCTTCACTAATTAATTGATCAAGGGTAGCATTTAAAAATTTGTTGTTTTTACTAGTGCGAAATACTTCAGGTAGTAACTGTTGTGTTTTTCTTATTGCCATTAGTAACCATACCCTCCGGAACTTGAGCCACTTGAACTACTCGAACTACTCGAACTACTTGAACTACTCGAACTACTTGATGCTGAACTTGTTGATGAAGTCGTTGTGTTCGTTGTTGCCTCTAATGTAGTAGTTGTGCCAGAACTACTAACACTTTCTATAGTCGTAATTCCACTAGTAGTATTTACAACATTTCCAGACGCTTGTAATTGAGCGGCAGTAATAACATCAATTATTTCAACATCGTTAACTGTCGCTGCACTAATAAAGATCTCATCTCTACTACTAGAAATTTGATACAAACTACCAAAACCGCTGGTGCTAGACTTAGGTACAATGATTACACTGAGTACATCCGGAGTCAACGTATTGTGCAAATAAGCACCTAGTTCACTGAAGTAGAAAGTGTCACCGAAGTCCCAATTTGATAATGCAAAATAGTTGTTAACTTCCTCAATTATACGTGCTTTGATCTCATTGTCACTTACTAGCGTTGCAGTATTTTTTACTACTTTAAATGTTGCTTGCAATTCTGTGTCTGCCTTGTCACCAAATAATGGTCGATACCTAACACTGTTGAATACAATGGCGTCACTAACACTCTTAGAGTTTTCTAAATCGCCATATGCATCTCTTAATTCGTTGGTACTCGGCTTAATTGGTTTAGTTGTGGTGCCTGTTAAATCAGTAATCCAGTTTCTAAAGTCAGCATCATAAACTTTTGTTAACAAGAACAAGTCAATAATATTACTAGGACTTGGATCAATACGTCTGGCATTTGGACTATTATGTGTATATTGGAACAGTAGATTATCTCTTCCAATTTTGGTGATATAATCAGTTGTTTGTGTTAAGACCTTTGCGTTTACACTGTTGACTGATAAGATATAAAAACTGCCAGTCCCGGATGCATAAAATATCTGTCCGCTAGCATAAGTGTCCTTGACTGCGGTAATAGCAGTTAGAGTAGTATAACCGCTTTCAACTTTGTTTTTTGCCACTGGTTCATATCTAGTATACCCACTGTTATCTAAATATGTCTTATAGAAAACAACTTTGGTCGCTAGCGATGTGTCTGGTGCTACTACTACATCAAACACATCGGGATCATCAATAACTCCGTCACTATCTTGATCTGGAAAAGTTACTTTGATACGCTCTGTTAATATATATCCATCATCTTCAATTACAGTGTTGTCGACATTCATAATATAATCTTGACCAAATGCGGTATTAGAATCAGGCAGGCTGTTAACTTTAAGCATAACAATCTTATCTTTAATAGTTTTGCCTGTTCTTGGATCAAAGATTTTTAAATCTTTGTCAAAGTAAAAACGTGTTTCAAGGAGACTTTCAAATACATACTCTAAACTTCTGTGCTTGACTGTATATGTTTCACCGTCGTTGGTAAACAAGAACAACCAACTAGCATCTTGATTGGTTCCAGTTGAATCGCCTGCAAATTGTAGTCCAAATGTGGTTGTTTGATTAAGGTTAACCCCTAAAACAACAACCCATGCCTGTGTGTCAGCATCATAACGTAAACCAAACGTTTTATAATTGCCAATATTGTCAATAAGTGTCTGTCTAATAGTGCTTGTAAAACTAGTGTTCCATGGATAGATAATCTGTTCTAATTTTGCAGTATTTGGGATAACTTCACTAAGTGTTACTGGCCCAACACCACTGTCTAGATTTCCTACTCCAAGGTTAGTTCCGTCATCAACAACATTACTGCAACTAGCCCAAATATAACTTTTGGTATTAAGCGAACCAGCTGTACCAAGTGCCAAGTTATTGTTTATATCAAAAACATAGCCTGATGGAGCAGCAAACTTAACAAGTGTTCCTTCTTTGAAGTATTTCAAGTTGCTGCTAGTAAAACTTCCAATTTGCTGTGGATTTAACGCGGAGTTTTTAAGAAACCCAGTACACACCCCTGTGCCAATAGTTGTTTGATTCCAGGTAATACTTAGGCTACTTAAATTAATCCTCTCATAACTTTTTAAGAAGAAGTGATACATTGGATTCGCTTGCATTACGGGTTCAACACTAGTTGATAGTGTATTACTAATATCACTGTCGGTAATAAAAGTAAAACTAAATGTTGGTAATGTGTCTTCTTTGTAGAAGATGCCGTCCTCTGCAAAGATATTAGTTGAACTATACTTTCCAGTAGTGTCTCTGACATCCAAGTAACGGCTAACGCCACTGCTAGTTCTGTTAACAGCCTTGCTTTTAATAATGTTGTTAAAACTTGTAAAAGGATAAATTTGATAGTCTTCGCCAGTAATCATACGATCCTGTGTGTAGTATTGCTGTTGTGCTCTGGCCTTAACATCATTTAAATTTTCTCTTGCACTAGCATTTGCTACAGTCTGCTTTAAGCTCATGTTAACTGTTAGTGTTTCAACCTGTGCGCTATGGCTTACATAAGGGATACTTAATGTAACAGCATTCATGTCTGCTGGACTAATTTTATATGTAAACCCGTTGCCAACACGGAAATAAACCCTGTAGTTTCCTTTAGGGATATTTGAAAATACTCCGTCGCCAAATACAAGGCTAATCCTATCTGCACTACGACTTTGAACACTGTACAACGTTTTAATGTCTTTGTTAAGACTGTTAAAGATAGCATTGTTTCCAGTTATAGCAGGAATTTTATCCCAAAGGGTTTCCTCTTTGCCATCGCTGTCTAATTCATACAACCATACGTCATTATTTTCTATTCCGTTAACGTCAACTTCAACAACACGGTTTGGTAATGCTTCATCAACATTAAAATCCAGCGTTTGCAAGGCGCCTTGTTTGAAGTAAAAAAAGAATCCAGTATTAACACTGTTGAACCCACGGGTATCGTTTCTGTAGATTGTATTAATAGTGCTACCCGGTCTAGGTGCAACTTCATACAGATAATCTGTGCCACTGAAAGTTCCGTTGACAATTTCAAAAGGAAATTCTTGTGTGCTTACATCGTTTCTAAAATCATATACCGGAATAGTGTTTGGTACTGTACTGATATTGTATTCTTGTATTTGTATCCCGCCTACAGTAGTTTTAAGAGCAGGGTTACCAAATCTCTGTGTCTTAACCATACTAGCGTTCATAATAGTAGTAAACTGTTCTAGGAAGTCTGGATTAGTCTCGTCGCCCCAAAAAATCTCTGTGTTTTCAAGGTTGTTTCCGTTGCTGTCATTAATAACTTCTGTTGTAGATACACTGTCAATTTTAAGCATTCCACGTGCAATTTGACTACGTTTAGGAAAATAGTTAAGCATCTTAGCAAGGCGGAGAATACTGTCTCTACGCTCTGCTGTTTCAAGGAAGTTTTCTCTAGCATTTAAGTCTGTTCTAAAACTTAAACTCTGTGCTACATACGCAATCATGTCAATAAGTGCTACATATTCACTGGATTCAATGTAATCGTTAAAATCTTCTGGATAGTAGTTGCGCAAATAGTCAACCATGCTCTTACGAATAGTCTGGAAATCGTAACTTTGAAAGTCGATTTCCTTGAATGATTCGTAAACTTTTGTCCAGTCTTCAGTAGCAAAGAGATTGCTTGATCGTGTTGTGTTAGCCATAGATTCACCTTCCTATAATGTATTTATTGCTGGAATAAACTACTACTATTAAAGGCTAGCTTACTGTGCCGTCTTGTCTATCGAAATTAATAACAAGGTTTTCGCTCTGGTTAGATTGCACATATAATAGATTAATTTGTGCTTGAAGTCCGTTTTCGTACTCTTCGATAACAAGTTGTTGTAAAGAAACACGGGGATCTTGTGCAATAGTCGATGTAACTTCCTCAAGAAGTAAGTTTTTTACCTCTTCTGTTAGTGGTTCCATAACTAAATCTAATACCCCACTACCATATCCCGGGGTTCCAACTTTTTCGCCTTTGCGTATAGCAAAAGCATTTAACAAATCGCGTTTAACTAACTCTGTATCTACTACTTTAGTAGATAAAAAGTTTCCTTGTAATGTGCTAAAACCTCTATACATAGCCATTGCTGTTCTCCTTTAAGCCCAAGACGCTGATAGGTCTTCTTTATCAGTGTAACTGTACCATTTATCTGTATATCCCAGATTATCTGTAGTGCCTGCCATGTTGGCAGCAGACACTCCTTTTTGATACCATGATGTTAATTCTTTATTCATATCAGTGTCACTAGTTATATTTACTGTTCCAATGATTGGTTTTGGTTCAATAGTTCTTCCTTGTCGGAAATCTCCTGCAACTTCTGCATTAGCGGCACGGGCAACCATAACCATTCCAGCAATAGTGCTTTCGTCATCATTATTTTGAATAGCGCCACTGAATACTGCATTTTGATAATCGTCAACAACATCTGTTAAAAACAAATCTTCTTGAATATTACCAGCACCAAGAAAAGCATTTAATCCATCAATTCCTAACTTGCCAGTCCACATCCTTGAATTAGCAAGTTCGCCGTTAAAGAATGCCTCGGGTCTAACAAATCCATTATTAATTAAAGATACCGCATCTGCACCATACTTTCCAATTGCACTAGTTACCGGGTCAATGAATGATAGTAATCCCCCAGTGCCTGCTTTTTCTATAGTTGCTGCTGATAAGTTTTTAATTACGTTACTAGATAAATCCCCTACATTAATATTAATATTAGGCTGTTTTAAAATAGTCGCTGCTGAGATCTTTTCTTTGTTTGGTAATGCGTTAACTAAATTAAGACCAGAATCGGATTTAATAGAGTTGAAGTCATCAACATTAGCACCCAATCCAGAAGCAATTGCCAATTCGTCGAATTCATCAACATTAGCACCACCAATTGAGCTGAAGCCATCAACATTAGCACCCAATCCAGAAGCAATTGCCAATTCGTTAAATTCATTAACATTTGCAACAGTTGGTTTAGGTCTAATCTTAACCGTACCGCTTGTGGGTATGTTGCCAACTTGCACTGATCTTAATACTGTTTCCTGTGTAGTAGTGTTATGTTCAGAGTATGGTTCATGAGTAGGAACTCTGTCTACTGTGGTTTTTAAGGTTCCTTTGGCTTCCCAGAATCCTTTAAGGTCTTGTGTAGTTTCTTTCTTGTCAAGTACAAGGGCAGCCTTTTGCTTGGCCGCAGAACTAGCATTTCCCTGTAGTGCCAAACAAGTAGCTTGCAAGTCCATGTTGCCGCTGGCTTTAATTCCAACTTTGTTTCCATCAACATTTAATGTTGAACTACTTTTAATGTCAACGCTCTTTGCGCCGTACATTTGTGCTTGCCCGTCACTATACATATGAGCTAACGTCCCGCCTTCTAACTGCAATGTCTTTGCTGCTACTATTTGAATATTATTTCCAGCATGCATCTTAATACTAGAATCAGCATGCATGTTTATGTTTTTACTTCTTAGGTTTATATTAGTTTTGCTGTAGACATCAAGCTGTCCGTCTGCATCCATTTGTATCCAGGATGTTCCTTTGCTGTTGCCGATATAAATTAAATCTTCTGTATCGTGCAGTAATATCTGGTGTCCAGCGGCAGTTCTAAATCGTATTAAGTTGTTGTTACCCTCAATATCACCGTCGTCCATTACAAGACTGTGACCATGTTTCCTTGCAACTCTTCCTTCAACTGTATCTGCTTGGGCTTTAGACAAGTCAGCACCTTGTTTTAACTTGCTAATAATATTTTTATCGTCTGCAATATCAACACTAGACTTATTAATGCGTCTACCTTTAGTGGTGATACCAAACAGTTCACTGGGAGTTTCACGCATATAGTTACTGCTAGTTAAACCGCGGATCTCGTCTTGATCTATTCCCTGTGTTTTTAGTATATCGTGAGTATTCTTGTCAAATGCTCTCTTAGGACTTAAATAATTTGTTTTTTTGTCTGTTTTAAAATCGATGTCGTTAAACTCGCCGCCTGGTGCTTTGGTTCCTCTAATCTGTCCTGGTTGTGTAGTAATATTAGATGTAAACGCAGGCTCAGGTATGCTTTGCATCATATAGGTGTCAGGCGCACACGCAAACCAAAACCCATCCTGGTTTCTACCTTCTGGAAAGAAGCATAACACTTTAGTTCCTATATCAGGACACGGGTAAACCATACCAGAGGTATTCTTTGTTACTATAGAACTATCACCAGACCCTTGAACTTCTGTTCTGCTATAGAAAGGAGTGCAATATCTTACTTGGCGCCATTGGGACTTGTCGTTCGGTCTACTGTTGTCAGCAAAGGTAGGAATGAATACACTTAGGTTGCCCATACTTGCAGGATGAGCATTTGCCTTAACCTCGCCAATAACGATTCCTCTTTCTTCCCTGATACCACGGTTGTCTTCAGTTTGGAAGTCTTTATCACCGCCTTTGCGGCCACTTGCGTTTGGATCACCAATTGCCATTTTTAATATCTTTCACTTTCTTATTAAATTAGTGTTAGTCTTTAAGTAATTCAGTAAATTGATCTACGCTAACAATGTTATTGTTATCTGTTAACTCAACAGGCGGCTCTTCATCGCCTATTCCTTCTTCAAACCGACCTTGATCAGCTTCGTCAGCTAATCGTTGTATTCTTCTTGCCTGGAATCCAGTAATCCTACTTTCTCCCACTGTTGACAACACTGCTGATCCTTGACTTAGTAACGATGGCGCCGGGTTTATTCCAGTAGCAATAGAATCATCAAGTGCGCTAGGGCTGTCTTTTCTAATCTTAGTGCTTCTTCCGTAGCCGCCTACCTTTCCATTAATAGGTTGCGCTTTTTCTCTAAAACCGGATAGTCTTTGAGTAAACATACCGCCACTAAAAGATGAGTCAGTTTCTGTAACACGGTAAACACCACTAAACTGACTACTAGCATACTTTCCGTTACCGGAAAGGTCAACAAGTCCAGTAAGATCGTTATAGTCAGTCGGCGTCTTTAAATTTAGTTGGACGTAAGGCGGAGTTAAGTCATAGTTAATAGTGTCGTCTGGTAAAAAAGCATTATCATAAACTGCATTACGATTTCCCTGTGTTTGGAAAAATGCATCACCTATTGGTAAGAAAGCGGGGTCACCTAGAATAGCTAGATCAAGCTGTATCAAATCATAACCATCATACATTAAGGAGGTCATTAAATCCTTGCTTCGTTGCTTTGTAATAGTTTCGTCATTACTAATACCTTGTTTGTTTGGTGGAATAGCCTTGCTTTTTGCTGTTAGGTTAAACTTATCTTCTTTGTCGCCTTTAGTGACGCCAGTACCTATAGTGTGTGCATTGTAATACGCATTATCAAATTGCAGCGTTAAATCAGTAATTTCCGTGTTATTGCCACTGAAGATATAATCATATATTTTATGTACTCCCGTACCTTTAGGTTTAGATTTGGGTGCCCAAGGAAAATCACTGTAAAACATTCCGTGAACTGATATAGTCCATTGTATACTAAACTTATATCTTTTCTGTTTGTTATCCCAGCCAATAAAATCAATAATTTCTGGTACAATTTTAAACCATTTAATACATAAGTTATCTTGAGGCGCATCTTCTGTACCTAGTTTTTCAGCTTCCGCTACTATATTTTTATCAACATATTCACTTGCCACAATAATATAATTTATTAATGATACTATGTTTGTTCCAGCATTAACTTTGAACAAATTAGTCTTTGAATCTAAAGTAACTTGGTTCTTAAGTCCGGCTGCTGCCTGTTGGTATACTTTTTTAGTCTGTTGCGGAGTATTGAGAGCATCAAATTTTGAACCAACTAGTTTAGATCTCTCAATTTCAGGAGCAATATTAAAACTCCACTTATCAGCAATCTCTGCACTTGATGCTATTTTCTTGCCATCTTTGTCAGTAGTTTCTTTTGTTTGTGCTTCAAAGACCCCGTTAATTGCATCAGTTAATGTAGATTTAGATCCTAGAAGAAGTAGTTTGTTGCCAGTTGATACAAGTTCCTCATTAACCCGTCCTAGCTCATCTTCAACACCTTTAAGAATTTTTTCTTCTTCAAATTTAAATGTATTAGCAGTTCCTCCAAAAATATCTTTCACTGTGCCTGCACTAACTTGTATATTGATAGGAATAGTACTAACCAATGAACTGAACACGTCTTGATGAAAAGGAATTGCTTTAACTTTGTATACAGTACCAGTAGATTCAACTCTAAAAGTTAAATCTGTTATTTTTATAGGAACATACTTAGGTTTAATAGCCCCTACTATTTCCTCACCAAAATCATCGTAACCTTTAAACGTAATCTCTAACAAGTACGGAGTGCTAATATAGTTTTCATCTTGTTCAAGAGAGTTTTCTGCTTCTGTTTTTAAACGCTCAACAAGTGTTACGCCCATTGGTTCAGTAATTTCAAATTTAATGTCAACGGCATTGGTGTTAGAAGTTTGATTGTTAGGACTAACACCAATATTTCTCATCTGTAGATTATCAATAAAAAAATCTACGTCGAAATTATCACCGCCGTCGTTACCAATCCCGCCACTTCTCATAAGTAGTTGTTTGGGAATCTGAGCTATACTAGTGGGATTTTTCAGTAACTTTACATAATTAGCAGGTTGCAGCATATAAAGCGCGATATTGTATGTATGAGAGGCATAACTACTTAGTTGATTTGGTTTTGGATTAATGACAATCTCGTTAACCTGTGGGCTTAATCCAGTAGACCCGCCCCCGGCACCAACGCCTATGGCAGTCCCGCCAGGGGTTATAATATTTGGAGAGTCTATTGGAGCTCCTATTTGATTTCCAATATCTGAGAAGTCATCCTCCGCCGTCACCTTCGCCGCCACCTCCGCCGTCACCTTCGCCGCCACCTCCGCCGTCTATTGGTTCGGGATTATTGTCTGGCGGAGGAATGAAAGGGTCAGTGTCTGGGGGCGGACCGCCCTCAGGCGGTTGAACAATAGGCGGACCAATGGGAGTTTCTATAAGTTCTATTGGCCATGATGGATCGATTATAAATCCCGAACGCGAGATAACACCCGCGGTGGATCCTACGACTACCGCTGGAAGTTGGCTAGCTATACTAGTAGTTAAATCTGTTTCTAGTCCAGCATTAATAAATCCCCCATTGGGATCAGGGTTGCCATCTATATCAGTTCTAACTTCAGACTCCCGTCTCAGTCGTTCAGCTGCAGCAAAGGCAAGTTGTTTATTTGCCTCAGCCAATGCAAGAGCTGGGTTTCCAGAAACGTCATCTGCATCTAAGAATTGACGCCCGTTTACTATTACAGCCATGTTAAATTCCTAATGCTTGAGAAAGGGTATCCTGCTTAGGTATGTAGATTTTTTTACCTATAACAAAATCCCAAATTGGATCTTCGATTGCATTGGGGTTCCTAACCGCAAAAACCCACCATAATCTTTCATTGTTGTACAAGTCATATGCAAGAAGATCAGGTCTATACTGGTATGTTGTATTAATAGTAAACAGAACATCATCAGCATGACTTGGAATAGGCCTGTGTTCATAAATGTCTAAAAATGTTCCTTGCATTCTTGTCTGTGCATATGGACTATCTTGTCTGTATTCTACAGCCATTATGGCATACCTCCTTCTCGAGTTGCTTCGCCAATAAGCTCGCCTCTAGCATATTCTGCGAGGCTAAATCTAGTTTGTGCAGATCTGCTGACAACTGGCAACAAGGTAACGTTTATGTTAATTAAGCTAGGAACTCTAGTTGTTGAGTCAATGCCTCCTCCGCCAGATGCAATGTCGGCATTAATATAGTCAATGGATCCTTCAAAATCTTGACTAGTATTTGCAATTACTACCGGAACACTGTTGAACATATAAGGGCCATGTGCGCTAAATCTAAGCACAGGCGGTGGTGTTCCGCGGTTTGTATCTTGGCCAAAGAAACTCTTAGTAGCACTTTTTAAGAAATGCAACACACTTAGTACGTAAGCAGCTTCGCGTGGAGTATTAGCAGTAAATTGTCCAACACAGGTTATTTGTTCTACAGTGCTTTGACCATAACTTTGACTTTGGTAGTTGTTATGTATAGTTTGATTGCCTGTATACGCGGCACTAAAAGAAACGTTTATGTTAGGAGTATAAGGCCACACTATCCCATCAGTTTCAGTCAGAGGGCTCAACAAATCATTTTTTGGATCTCTATATAAAATAGGTCCGCTTCGTGGGCTTAATGCTAGTCTTGCGCGAGTATCATTATTGCTGCCGACTCTTGCAGTTGCAACAAAGCCATCACTAATACTGTTATTCGCACCTCCTGGGTTTAGGTGGCTGTTAATTAAACGGTTAGCCTGTGCGCCAAGAAAACTTTTTGCTCCCCTGGATATTAACCCATTGCCTGGAATAATTTTATTAAGCCCTGTCTCGACTACACTACCGGTTGCACTGGTAACTGCTTCTGTAATGTTATTAAAATTAAAAGCCATAATATTGCATTCCTTAATTGCTATTTGTATTTATTGACTATATAATAGTAGCATATTAAAGGAGTCGGTATGAGAAAGCGCAAATATCTAAGCAATCGAGACATACTATCAGAAATTCACAAGAGTAAAACAAAGTATTGCAGTTATATTGATGAAAGTCATCACCAATTTGACACTATTTTGCCTAACATTGAACGTATTAACATTAGAACTGTAGCACAGGCTAAACGCAACCGTGCAGATCGTATTGCTAGAAACAATTATGAGGAAACTTATATGAGTGGTAATACGTCAGTAAAACAAGCAGAGTTTTTAATTGATTGGAAGAAAATTCCAAAAACAGATTTAATCTTTAGAATTATGACGTTCGACCACGTTCCGTTGCAACCAGGTAGGAAGAAAACACCTAAAACAGTTGCTGATCATCACACACAATGCAATTTTCCTCCGTTCCAACACTGGAAGTTTAACGAGAACGATGATTTAATTTGTGTAGGAAAGAGTCATTGGGAAGGTGGATTGCAAAACGGGCATTTCAGTAAAACACATGGCGCAATGACAGATAAACTTGCTATGATGTTTATAAAACTAGTTGAACGTTATGCAAGCAGAAGTAACTGGCGTGGCTACACTTATAACGACGAAATGCAAGGGGATGGATTGCTTCAACTAAGTCGAATTGGGTTACAGTTTGACGAGAGCAAGAGTGAGAATCCGTTTGCTTACTATACTGCGGCTGTAACTAATAGTTTTACTAGAGTATTAAACCTTGAAAAGAAAGGGCAGCGTATTCGTGATGATATTCTAGAACACAATGGATTAAATCCAAGTTACACTAGACAGAGCGAAAATCAAGATAAGATGAAAGCTCTCGCAGATTTAGATAAACTAACTCCTCCTAAAGTAACTACAATAGAAGTAAAACAGAAAAAATGAACCTATTTAAAAAAGCGATATTCTTTACTGATATTCACTTTGGATTAAAATCAAATAGCCGTACACACAACCAGGATTGCTTAGACTTTGTAGATTTTGTTATTAAAACTGGCAAAGAGAAAAACTGCGAAACCTGTGTGTTTTTAGGTGATTGGCATAATAATCGTGCTAGTCTCCAGATTGGAACATTAAACTATAGTGTTCAAGCTATTGATAAACTCAGTGCGGCATTTGATCAGATCATCTTTATACCAGGCAACCACGACGAACATTACCGTGACACTCGTGAGATGAACAGTGTTGTTTGGGCAAAGAAGTATGAGAACGTCAGACTGTTTGATGAGATCACAACAGTTGATGATGTTTGCATTACACCCTGGCTAGTTGGCGATGAGCATAAACAGATCAAGAAAGTCGAAGCCAAATATATGTTTGGGCACTTTGAACTTCCTAGTTTCTACATGAATGCTATGGTGCAGATGCCTGATGTTGGTGATCTGCGTCGTGATGATCTTAAATGTGAGACTGTGTTTACTGGCCATTTCCATAAACGTCAAACTAGCAAGAACATTACGTATATTGGTAATGCTTTCCCACACAACTACGCTGACGTTGGTGACGATGACCGGGGTTGTATGATATTAGATTGGGGAAAGGATCCAGTTTACATTCCTTGGCCGGACGCTCCTAAGTATAGAAAGTTTCGTCTCAGTGAGATACTTGAAGATACAGACCAGCTACTGCAATCTAACATGTATTGTCGTGTTGAAATTGATGTTGACATTAGTTACGAAGAAGCAACGTTTATTAAAGAGCAGTTTATCCCACAATACAACTTGCGTGAGCTTAGTTTAATTCAGAGAACTGATCTTGAAGAACATGCACAAACATTTGATGGCGAAGTAAACTTTGAGAGTGTTGACAGCATAGTAACTAGCCACCTTACTCAACTTGAAACTGCTCAATATGACAGACAGTTAATGTTAGATATCTACAGGAATCTTTAATGCCACAGATTAACCTAGTAGAGTTTCATACCAACGGAAAAAACTGGTTATATAACTCTATTAAGACTCATAAACAAGAGATTATCCCTGATAATTTTCGACTAGAAGTCTTGTACAATGAATATGACATATTTAACGATTTGCTCAAACCAGGGGTAGCTCTTGTTGCATTGCACGAAATATTGACACTGCTAGATTTTCCTTTATTTTTTGTTACCATAACAACTACTAATACTAATATTCATCCACAATTATTGTATTGTGTTGATCATTTTACTAATGAGATAGAATCTATTTCATATAACATAATACCCGGAACTTGGGAAAGTCGTGAAAATAATAAGGACACACTATGCATATTACCATGGATTCACACGTATGTTAACCCACAGGGGCAGGTTGGTCCATGCTGTGAGTTTAACGATACGTTTGAGCTAGGCAACATTAACGACGACAGTTTAGAAAATATTATCAATAACAAGCCATACAAGAAGTTACGATTAGACTTATTGAATAAAAAGCGTCCTGACATTTGCAATAATTGCTGGTCAAAAGAAGACAGTAATCTGACTAGTAAACGATTAATTGGTAATCGTCAATGGGCAAAGTTTATGGATATTCCAAATCAGCAAACTAGCCCAGACGGAGAGTTTACGAATTTTAAATTAACGCATTTAGATATTAGGTTGAGCAACGTATGCAATTTTATGTGCAGAATGTGCAGTGGAAAGTTTAGTAACAAAATAGCCAATGAAGAGAATAGATTATACGGATCTACTACGTATTTGGATAATAAAGTTATAGACAAGAGTGCGTTGTTAACTTATATAGAGAACAACTTAGATCATATAGAAAATGTCTATTTTGCAGGCGGAGAGCCAATCTTAAATGAGGAGCATTATAAAATACTTGATATCTTCATTGATAATAAATTAGATGTAGCGGTTACCTATAATACAAACTTCAGTATGTTGCGTTTTAAAGATTATGACTTACTGGATTACTGGAGTAACTTTACTAATGTTCAAATTGGAGCTAGCATAGATGTATTTGGAAAACAAGCAAATTACATCAGACACGGTGCAGAATACGAGGTTTTAGAACAAAACTATCATAAAATAAAAGACCTTCCAAATATAAAATTTAAAATAACAAGTATCTTGCATTTAATGAACGCCTATAATCTTCCTGTGCTACAAAAACACTGGTTAACAAACTTAGGGTTATCTGCATCTAACATGAGTGTTAATACTGTTATAACCCCCGATCATTTGCAGCTAACAGTTCTTCCAGAACAATTTAAACAGGAATTGAACCTGGTGTATGAAGATCATATTTCCTTCTTGTCATCGTTAAATGACACAGATCACTTAGTATCCTACTGGGCTAAAGCATTAGAATTTATGAATAGCAGGGATGATAGTTATATGTTGCTGGAATTCTTTAGGCTCAATGATGACAAAGATCGTGCTAGAAATCAAAATTTTGAAGAGTTTTTCCCAGAGTTTTCGTTGTTGCGTTCCTACGTAAAATAAAGTACAATTACGTATGTTTAAAATAAACAGGATAAAGTAAAATTTTTAAAATAAATGCGTTATCAGTAAAGAATTTCATGAGCGTGGGCAATCAGACCCAGGCTGTAGACTTTGACCGTAAGGACTTAACGTTAGTGCTTGGTGCTAACTATGATCAAGGAGGTGATGACTCTGGCGCTAGAAATGGCACGGGTAAAACCACAATCATCAACGCACTCAGTTATGCTCTTTACGGTCAAGCATTAACTAATATCAAGAAAGATAACTTAATTAACAAAACCAACAGCAAAGGCATGATGTGTACTGTTGATTTTGAGGTTAGTGGTATTAATTATAGGCTTGAACGTGGACGCAAACCTAACGTCCTAAAATACTTTATTGCTAATCACGAACAGGAAAGCACTGAATCTCAACAAGGCGACAGTAGAGAGACACAGAAAGAGATTGAGCGTATGCTTGGCATGAGCCATGATATGTTTAAACACCTCGTCGCTCTAAACACGTACACCCAGCCTTTCCTAAGTTTAGGAGCAAACGATCAACGTGCTATTATAGAGCAGTTGTTAGGTATTACTTTGCTTAGTGAGAAAGCAGATGCTCTTAAAGATCTTGCAAGACAAACTAAAGACTACATTACTCAAGAAGAGTTTCGTATTAAAGCAGTCGAAGATGCTAATGGTAGAATACAAGAGCAGATTGAAAGTGCTAAAAAGAGGCAACGGCTGTGGTTATTAAAACGACAAGAAGACGTTGCAAACTTTAAGACTGGCATTGAAGATCTTGGACATGTTGACATTGATTCTGAATTAGCTAATCACACTTTACTAGAAGAATTCTACACTAAACAAAAGTCATTACAAGAAGCAGAGCGTTGGATTACTAGTTTAGATCAAGATGATTCCAAGCAACAAAAATTAGTTGTCAAGTTAGACAAAGAACTACACCTCCTTGAAGAACATAAGTGCTTTACTTGTGGGCAAGAGATCCATGATGACAAACAACAGACTATTGTTGAGAGTAAAATATCTCAGAAACAAGATGCTGAAGCACACGTAGTTGATAATGACACAAAGCGTCAGGAATATATCTCAGTAATACAAGAAATTGGATCAATTGGGTCTGCTCCTACAGTTTTTTACGATACGTTGCAAGATGCTCATAATCATCGTACTAGTTTGGCCGCACTTAAAAAAGAGCTAGAGCAACGAGAGAATCAAGAAGATCCATACGATGAACAAATTCAAGAGATGTCAGACACTGGCGTTGAAGTTGTGTCCTGGGATACTATTAATGATTTAACTAGTATGCAGGATCACCAGGAGTTCTTATTGAAACTCTTGACAAATAAAGATAGCTTTATACGTAAACGAATTATTGATCAGAACTTAGCGTTCTTAAATACTAGACTCACTTATTACTTGAACAAAATGGGATTACCACACAGTGTTAAGTTTATGAATGATTTAACTGTAGAAATTCAGGAGTTAGGCAGGGACTTGGACTTTGATAATCTATCACGTGGTGAACGCAATCGTTTAATTTTAAGTTTAAGCTGGGCATTCCGAGACGTTTGGGAAAGTTTATACCATCCTATTAACTTGCTGTTTATTGACGAAGTTGTTGACAGTGGAATGGATGCAAGCGGAGTAGAAAGTGCCCTTGCAGTACTTAAAAAGATGGCAAGAGATCGTAACAAGAGTGTATGGCTAGTTAGTCACAAGGATGAACTAGCTGGCCGTGTTAATAACTTGATGAAGGTTATTAAAGAAAATGGATTTACTAGCTACGACACTGATGTAGAGATGGTATGAGCAGAGAAATAAAAGTATTACATTTGGAAAGCACTGACGTATGCCAAGCGGCATGCCCGTTATGTGCTCGTGAAACTAATCCAGATTTTAATAAAAACATAAAGAATCATTTACGTATTGATCAGTTACTAGAGCATTTTAACGACAATGCTATTGCTGAATTAGACAAGGTGTTTATGTGTGGCAATTATGGTGACCCAGTTGCTGGGAAGAATACGCTAGACATTCTTAAATACGTTCGTAATATTAATCCTAGTATAACACTTGGTATTAACACAAACGGCGCATTGCAGACTACTGCATGGTGGTCTGAAGTAGGTAAGTTATTTAATAACCCTACTGATTATGTGGTGTTTAGCATTGACGGATTAGCAGACACAAACTCTATATATCGTGTAAACGTTATATGGGAAAAAGTTATGAACAATGCCAAAACATTTATTGATGCTGGCGGGAGTGCTCACTGGGATATGTTGGTTTACAAGCATAACCAACACCAAGTTGAATCTGCAGAGCAGTTGTCTCGTAATATGGGGTTCTCATGGTTTCGGGCTAAAGTATCAAAAAGAACCCCTATTGCTGGATTAGAACAACCTGATGAGTGGGCTGATCCATTGCCAAATACTGGCCCAATACAGTGTCATGTGTTAGCTGAAAAAAGTGCATATATTGACGCACAGGGCAGATTATATCCTTGTTGTTGGCTAGGAAATAGTTTAGATGTTTTAATTAGTGATATTAGTGAAGTAGAAAAAACTTGGTATACAGATAACCCAAATCCTACATGTAAAGGGGCATGTTCTACTAGTAACTCTATTAGTAGATTTAAGGATCAATGGAGAAAAGAAACACAACTTAAATGATTCACATTCAAGCAATTAAAAATTAATAAGGCATATATAAACGACACGCAATGACAGACTGGACACATAAAAATCAACTTATATTAACCCTTCCTGAAGATTGCGTAGGGTTTGTATATATAGTTACCAATACAGAATCAGGCAAAAGATATATCGGAAAAAAACTTGCAAAATTTGCAAAAACCAAGTATCGTATAGTTAAGTTAAAGAATGGCACAAAGAAAAGAAAAAAAATAAAAGAGAAAATAGATTCAGATTGGTTAACATATTATGGATCATCAAACGAATTAACGGCAGACATCGAAGCACTCGGCAAAAGATGCTTTACACGAGAAATACTCTACTATTGTTACAGCAAGGCAGAGTGCAGTTACGTAGAAGCAAGAGAACAGTTTAGGCACAAAGTATTAGAATCCGACGAATGGTACAATGGACAAATAAGAGTTAGAGTCCACCAAAGCCAACACGTCATCAATGAATCAAATCAAGACTAAACAGGCTCACACAGAACCCTTACCATCAGCACTAAAGATTGATCCGTCAGTTATTATCGGATTGTGGAAAATGTAGGCGCTCCCTACACACGTACACGCTGTTTCTGTGAACCCTGGGTTCGGCGTAGAATGCTCTGCTGACATTCGAACAACACATATTACTCATAAAAACCCCTTAGCAACAGGAACGAAGCGGGGGATAGAATGTATTATACACAAGGCATATCACAGAGATATGCACTATATGTAATACATTTGATGTCGACGTAGGTTGGGAAAGGTCAGAGCCCAATGAGTAGTGTAAAATACCTATTTCTATAGATCTCGGCTGTGACAACTCACATGAAGTCAAAAGAGACGGAACCCATTAATTGGTTCCGTTCGACTGAAACTATCTACATGAAGACTTATTAAGATGCATTATAAGTTTATATCAAAGCATATTAATTACACCTTGGAAATGAATCCAATTAAGAAAAAAATAACACGAACGTCAGTGAGTGTTTGATGAACGTAGTTCATCTTTTAGTTCTGGTTGACATATAAATTAAACGTATTATAATGGTTTATAGTAAGTTTTAAATACTATACCGTAAAGTATGGTTGTGGAGGTTAGTGACATCGTGACAATAAATTTTGTATTAGTTAAAGAAAAAGATATATTGCATGCTGGCTCTGAGAAAGAAGCCGATGAAATTATGATGATGTTACAATCATCTAACCCTCAAGAAAAATATTGCATACTAGAAATGCATCCGCCAAAGCCAAAAGGCTTGGGAAGAGATCCGGACTTACATTAACATGAATAAAAGACAAAGAGTAGAATTAGAGGGTGCTTTCTTAGCATTCTGCAACGTAGCGCATGACCTTGGTTTTCAATTCGACTACACTAGTAAGATGCAATGCCATCATACAAGTGAAACCCCTAGTGTTGTTAACAATAACATTAGTTTGGATCCTCGTGAATATATCACTAAGGATACTGGCATTTAAAAGAACGGCATTCCAGTCTTCTTTGTAGTTTCAAGATTACCTTCAATTACATCGTGCATTAATGGTATGTCCGTTACACCCATCTGCATGATCTCTGCGAATGATATTCCTCCCCGCATGTACCAACATAACTCAAATAAATTTTTCTTAATGTTTTTGGCCTCTTGATCCATGCCTTCTAGTTTCTTAATAATTTCGGCATTTGCCAAGGTCAAGAGGCTGATGCGAAAAAATTTGATTGGTCAAACGTAAATGGGGTTTCGTATTCTTTGTTACAATCCGGACAAGTAGTTTTTACCGTTTTAGTGGGCATTTTTTCGTTAATTAATGTTTGGTGCTTTTCAATTTTTTCAAACACACCACGATCACTATTGGTAATAAATTCATCAATAAATCCAGTATTAGTTACTCTTGTTCCGTCTGGCAATAATATGTATTCAATACTACCGATAACATTGTTAACAGTTAAACTAGTCATCTTTTGAAAGATATTGTTAAACTTATCCTGTTTTTGTTCAGAATCTAGACTCTCGTCTTTAACTACAGCAATTAAACGTTGTTGTTCAAACACTTCTAAATTAGTGGCGTTTGCGCTTTTATACGACTGTGGTTTTAATTTAATCTTAAGATCTTTAAATTCAATAGTTTCTTCGTACTTGCTTAAATCAATTTCAGAGGCTAAAAAGTTTCTAAGATCAATTTCATATTCACTGAATTCCTTGCATTCTGGACAAGTGCTTGAGTAACCCATTTGCTCTCCATAACTAGCAATTCTAATACTAATTAATGCAGTATCTAAATCAACAATAGGCATTTCCCAGGCATTTTTAATACTAGGAATACAGTGTTGTATAACATCAACAACTGCCTGTCCGTTCATCAGTGCATCAGGTGATTTTAAAATAAGCTCATCTCTAGTACTCATGCTTAACACCGGGAGTTCACCATTGATAGGCATCTCAATAGATCCAAGAGAATAATATTTTCCCTTGCTTGGTAGTGAGATATAAATCTGTGGAGTCCGCATATATACACTAAGTGGGTTAGCCTCTGTTTTTGATAGTTGGCTATTTTCTAAAAAATCTTGCATTTGCTGTGGGTTTGTATCTTGTGTGCTCACTTTGGCTATTCTCCTAAGGTAAATACAGTATAAGATAATTTTCTATACGTATGTATTTATATGCGTATATAATGGAGATCGAAAATTTGGCAGTCACAGTTAACATACCGGGAATAGGCGACGTTACTGCTATGAATGCGGCGCAAGACTCGACCTTAAATGCAATTCTTGGAGCAATTCAAGCCCAATCAAAAAGCGGCGGTGGCGGTTCTGCAAGTGGCGGTGGATTCGCTGCGGCTAACCAAAAAGCTAAAAGTGCCGCCAGCGGGTTAGGTGCGCTAGGTGGCGCAGCTTCTAGCACTGGGGATGCATTTAGTAGTGCAGGCCAGTCAGCCAGCAATGCTGCAAATTCTTTTAAAAGTGCATCAAAAACAGTCTTCTCTAGCTTCGGTGCTCTTGCATCACAAAATACTACAACTAGTGGTATGATTGGTGAGCTTGGCCAATCAATGCAAAAAGCATTAAGAATTATTCCTTTTACTATAGGAACATCATTGGCGGCCGTTGTTGGAGTAATAACCGGAGCATTAACTGGAAACATCGAATCATATGAAAAAATGCAAGCCGCAGGCGGAAGTTTTGGATTTAGCCTTACTCAATTTCAAGATATTTCACACGATGCAGGGTTAACTCTTGGTCAAATGACTGCCATTGTTCAAAAATCTGGCGAGGCATTGTCTATGTTTGGAGGAACAACAGCCCAAGGTGCCAGGGACTTTGCTAAACATAATCAAAAAATTCAAGATAGTGTTGGCGGTCAGTTGTTGCGTATGGGAATTGGATTCCAAGAACAAGGACAATATCTAGCAGAATTTATGGGTGATTTAGTAAGAGGCGGAGAGGACATTAGAAATCTTGATACTGCTACTTTACAAAAATCTTTTATGGACTTAACCAGTCAACAAAAAGTGATGGCACAGTACAACGGGGTAACTCTCGAACAACAACGACAGGAGTCAAAAGCCAAAAAAGAAGATGCGCAATTGCAAGCATCATTTATGAAACTGTCTGCAAAATCACGTATTGCTGCAACTGAAGTAGCGTCCAACCTGGCAAAAACAATACCAGGCTTTGACAAAGTATTTAAAGAGATGGCATTAGACATCGCTCAAGGTGGTTCAGGTGATGCCTTTACCGCGGCAAGTGTCGCATTAACAAGTCAGTTTCCAGAGCTGGCGGCAAAACTTAAAAGTATGGCTCAAGGATTTGCTAACGGTGAAACTGAATATACTGACAATTTAAAACAAGCATTTGGAACCATCACTCAAGGGCAACTCTCTTCAGCAGCCAGTTTAGCTATTGCACAAGGATTTGGTGCAAATGGTCCAGTAGTAGAAGCTATAACAGGCGCTTTACTAGGTGCAGAGATACAAATGAGAAAAGCCAGGGGCGAAGTTTTAGCAATGGGTCAGGATGACATGAGTCAAGTTAGAGAGGGTAAAGGCATGTCTAAGCTTGACAAGAATGTCAATCAATTAGCGGACACCATGCAAGAATTTAAGAAAAAAATGGATGAAATAAACAGCGGACTATTAAACTCGAGTTTGGTTGGCGCAGGATTGACCTCACTGGAAGAAGTCATAAATAACACCCAAAAATATTTAGATGATGCTATTAAAACAGCAACAAACCAAATGAATAATACAAGTAGTCCAGCACAACAAACGGTAGATGCTGGTGTTGCGGTAACGGAGGCATTATTTGATACCATCTTTGATAAACTAAAAGATCTAATAG
>Ga0209816_1000392_pt1 | contig 34850 bp, 30 predicted proteins | sample CoawatmetaG01DNA_FD_187509 | JGI IMG/M metagenome (GOLD analysis project Ga0209816, IMG submission 187509) | Marine microbial communities from the West Antarctic Peninsula - Coastal water metaG017-DNA (SPAdes) (version 2) | ecosystem: Environmental > Aquatic > Marine > Coastal ...
ATACTTTTAGTATTTTGAATTCTAAATATAAAAATAAATTTACTTTTATTAAAAATGAAACAAATATTGGCTTCTCTAAAAATACTATTAAGTTGTTTAATTGCTGTAAGACTAAGTACCTTATGTGGCTTCCAGATGAAGATTTTATATATGAGGAAAATATCTATAAACTCTTAAATCTACTAGAGAATAATGATTATTATTTTTTATGTCCACAATTCTATTTAAATGAAAAACTATACAGAGGTAAAAATAAAAATATAGCATTAAGCTATGGAGATCTTCGTTCTGCCTCTAGCCATTTATCTGGCGTAGTTTTCAATATTACGAGTACTCAAGATATTATAAATGATTTTGATAATATATCTCAAAAATACGTTAATCTTAGTAAATATTACCCTCAATTTTTTTTACTAATTAAACTTGTTACTTTAGATATATCAAAATGTATTTATATTAATTTTCCGGTTTCTTTCACTAAAAACCCGATGCCTGATACACACGAAAATGATTTAATAGGTTCAGCGTATTCACATACCTCTCCAAGGTTACGAATGCACCAAGAAACTATTAATTACTATAATAGTATTATTAATAAAAATAATTTTAAAGTAGTTAATAAGCTACTTAAAATTCATAGAAAACATATATTGCCAACTATTAGGTGGGCATTAGAGGATGAGAATCCTGAATTAAGCAAAGATTTGAATAAAGCTTTATTTATGTACTTTCTAATGAGACCATTTGACATCTTAATTAAAATTTTTCGATCCCCAAAAATTTTGTTTAAAAATTTAATTGAAATGCTTAATACAAAATAATTTATATTATTAACTTAATATTTGATTAAATTTGTATTTATGTGGCTGAAAAAAAAGGGAATATAGTAATTAGTTTTAAAAATTTTATTTTTTTTCAATAATCTCATCAATTACATACTGAAGTCTATTTCTGCTTTGTGAAAGAGTTCTCCATACATATTCTCCAATTACACCTAGCATCAGTAATTGGAAGCCAGAAAGTATCAACATTAAAATAACAATAGGGCTCCATCCATAAATAAAATTATCTGAGGACATTCGTTGGAAAAAAACCACTAAAGCATACATAAAGCCAATTAAAGCAACAATTACACCTACCGAGCTTATAAACCTAATTGGAAAAAAAGAATAGCTCATGACAGCATCCATAAACCATTTGAGTTTTTTAGAAAAAGTCCATTGACTTACTCCTTCCTCTCTCTTTCTGCGCTTATATGGAATAAATTTAATATCATAACCAGTCCACAATACTTTTCCTTGAAGGAAAAAATCAGCCTCTAAATCTTGAAGTATTTCTTTTTTTACCTTATCACTAATCAACATAAAATCAAACCCTCCCTTTGGCATATTTGGGAAGCAATATTTTTTGATAGTTCCATAAAATACTTTCGAAGTAAAAGATCTATATGCACTTTCATCACGAGCGTTTCTATGACATATTACGATATTATAATTTTCATTAAAATGAGCATTCAACATATCATTAATAAGCATAGGTGGATCCTGAAGATCTGCTGATATGTTAACTAGACAAGATCCTTGTGCTTTTTCATATCCAGCAATTATTGCTGGATAAGTACCAAAATTTCTTGTTAACCTAACTATAACAATTAATTCAGGAAAAGCTTTATAAAGATTTTGGAGAATTTGAAATGAGTTATCTGTTGATCCATCATCAACAAATATAACTTCTGAAATATATTCAGGGTTTTGATCAATTACATCTGCCTTTAAAGTACTAAAAGTTTTCTCTAAAGAGCCTTCATTTTGATAAACAGGAATTACTATCGAGTAATCAACTTTTTGCTTAGTTTTTAAATTCATTATTTATCTAATCTATAAATGTTTGAGAAAAAAATCAACTTACGATTTCAACAAATGGTAAAGGAAATATAAATTTCGTACCCATTTGTATAGTTTCTTTTTCTCGTAAAAGAATATCATTTCTAAAAGCCCACGGTAGAACTAAAAAATAATCAGGGTTATATGATCTGGCTTTATCCATTGAAATAATTGGTATCTTTGTTCCTGGGGTAAAAGTTCCATCCTTAAAAGAGGTAATATCTCCAATATAAGGAAGTAATTCAGATGTAATACCACAGTGTTGTAATATTACATTTCCCTTTGTAGAAGCTCCATATCCAACAACACTCTTTCCTTTTTTCTTAAGTTCTTGCAAAAGATTAATTAAGTCAATTTTTTGACGATTAACATTTTCCTGGAATATTACAAATGAATTATTGGAATGAATATCATGATTTTTTTCTTGTTCAATAAGCCAAATAGCTTCAGGTGATATTTTAGAAGCAAGCAAGCTATTTTTATGAACTGCAGCTAAGCGAATACTTCCACCATTAACTTCATTTTGAGACGCGTCAACTAATGTCATACCTGCCTGGTTAAGAATGTATTCTAACGCTGAAAGTGAATAATACTCCAAATGCTCGTGACATATTGTATCGTAAGAATTTTGTCTGAGCATCGCAGGAAGATAGCTTTGCTCAAAAACCCATACACCATCTTTTGCCAATACACTTGCAACTTCTTTAGCAAAAGAAACTGGATTTTCAAGATCATAAAACATTGAAATGGAAGATACAATCTTAGCCTTTTCAGAAGTAACTGAAAAATAATTTTCTTTAGTAAAAAAATCAGTAACAACTTTAGTATCCTGGTGATAAGAATCAAGATATTTTATTGCAACTGGATCAATACCAACTAGATTATATTGCCCCTGCTCATAACCTCCAAGAAGGGTTCCATCATTACAACCAATATCTAAAACTGTATCTTTTTTATTTAAAACTACATTTTTAGTTGCAAACTCAATAATTTTTTTTAGATGCTGTCGCATATAATCAGTAGCACCTGAGCGATATCCATAACCTTCGTTGTACATTTCATCTAAAGGGTAAGAATGCTTTAGTTGTACTAGATCACAATCGCCACATTTAATAAGAGTAAGGGGTCCAGACATAATATCATTTAGATTTTCAGACCGAAAAACCCCTGATGAAACCTGATTACCAAGATCAAAAACAACTTTAATATTATCAGAATTACAAGAACGACAGTTTTTTATTGAATTTATCAATTTAGCTCACCATTAGTTATTAAGTTTATTTTATTTTTTATTTTTTCAAGTGCCACTTTAAAGGAAGTAGTTCTTACACCAAGAGATTCAATCTTAGATGTATCAAGACTAGAGTCATAGGGTGGATTCAATATCCAGTCTAAACTATCAACTAGCTTTATTTTTTTTTGTGCGTCAATTAATAAAGATAGATCGGTCACAAAATCAAACCACTTTAATTTAGTTGGTCCAGCAACATTAAAAATTCCACTCTTATTCTTTTCTATCAAACAAGATATTATAGGTGGAAAATCATCAATATAGATTGGTTTTCTAAGTATATTAGGAAAACCAATTTTTACATCAAGCTCAAATGTATTAGTACCAAAAACTATTTGTTTTTTTATCATATCAAAACCATACATTGGTTCAGAGCGAATAACAATTGAATCAACTAATTCTAAAACTTTTTTTTCTGCATCAATTTTTGATAAAGCATATGTATTTATGGAATTAGGTATTTCTGTTTCAGAATAGTGACCTTTTTTTCCATCAAAAATATACGAGGAAGAAATAAATACCATCTTTGCATTTATTTTTGCACATGCCTCTGCAATATATTTTGCTGATTCAAAATTTAACTTTCTACAAAGTTTAGGATTTTTTTCACAAATAAAATAACTCGACAAAGCGATTGTATCTATTACAACATCAGGATTTTCTAGAGAAAGAAATGTATTAATTTCTTTTTTATTTGTCGCATCAAGTTTATTAATTAAATTGATTCTGGGATTAATATCGGCACAAACAACAATACAATTTTTCGAAAAAAATTCAAATAATTTTTCCCCTAAAAAACCAACTCCTAGTATTGCTATTTTCATAAAATACAGAAAGGTTAAGCTGGTATATAAAAAATAATATTTTTTAGCATCATTAATTGTGTTTCAAATATTCATAGAATTTAAACCATCCATAAGGAGCAGTCATTGAAAATAAAATAAATATTGAAAGAGGAACTCGATATTCCATATCCCTTTGAAATAGGGTCATACTTAATGCTAATGTGAAAGCAAATATTACCAATGTAGCTGCTAAAAAGCGCCGTGAATCAGAAAATAGTGTAGCCATAATGCCTCCAAATATAAGTATAAATGCCATGGAAAAATTATAAATTCGATGCTCTAGTGACCAATTTGGCGTATATATTGAAGGAAAAAGATTTGCATTAAATCTAGATGCATACATTGAAGCCCAAGTAAGAGGATTCTCTTTAATAAACTTAAGTCCAATCATTGATAAGGAATAGTTATCATTAACAAAGTCTGGCTTAACCCTCGCATTTCTCAAATCCTCTTGTATCATACCACCATATAACTGATTCTGTTCTTCTACACTATTTGATGAGATTTTAGAGGAAACATAAATAGCTAACGAAACATGAAATTGAGATAAAAAAGTTTCTTGGGTTTTTTTATGATAAACCAGTGTAGTTAATAAGAGTGATGATAAAAAGAAAATAATTCCTACAATAAGAAAAATTGCATTTCTGATAGATAACTTTTTTATTAAATAAATGAAGATTAATATTAGAATTCCTGATAAAAAAATGAAAATTCCCTCAGGGCGAGTTAACGTAACAAGAAAGCCTGAAACAAAGAAAAGAATATAGTTTACTTTTATCTGACTTTTATAAAGATTAGTAGACATGAGAGCATAAAGTGCTACAAAAAAATGGAAGGCAATATCTGACATAACCCAGGGAAACCAAAAAATCATCATTACATTTATAGATATTAAAAAAGCTGAAATCAGCCCAAAATAAACTCCAAAAATTCTTTTACCAATTAAATAAATGATATAGATTGTAGTTAATGATAAAAAATGATGAAGAAAAAATATATATAACTCTTGAGAAAGATTCAATAGATAAATCGGGGTCAATAATAAAACATACACAGGCTGATAAAATCGCCCATTAGAAAAATAAGCATCCCATTTCCCTTGAGTAATATAAATAGATAATTGTGAATAGTCATTGTGGTCCCCTAAAAGTTGAGGGCTAATATAAAACCAACAAGCAGTTCTTAGAGTAAATCCAATGAATAAAATTAAAAGAAGTAGATAAGCAGCTGGTATTCGAGCAACATTATTAGTAATTTTTTTAATCATAATTGCTAACAATATTGAGGTCAATAATTAAAATTCTTAGAATATTGATCATATAATTCTTATCGCTTTACTTTATACTTATTTTATCAGTATTATTTTTAAATAACGACTTACCTTTTATTTCATTTAAATCACAAGGGACAAACTTGAAAAATATCAATTTTGAACTACTTTACTCTTCCTCAATAACTGAAGGAATAAACTCTTTAAAAGATTTTCACATCTGGTTTACGCAAAAAAAAGAATTAGGTAAATTTGAAGTAGACCTTGCCCCTTTAAAAAGTTTAAAAGATTGGTCTATGGACAGTTTTTCAGGAACTTATGGGCATAAAAGTGGTAAGTTTTTTAGTGTAAATGGTTTAGATGTTAAACGCGAAGTAAATGGAGATTTTCAACATTGGACTCAACTTATAATAAATCAATCTGAGCAAGGGATTCTTGGGCTTCTTGCTAAAAGAATTGATGGCATTATTCATGTCTTAGTTCAAGCAAAAATGGAGCCAGGAAATATAAACTTTATTCAAGTATCTCCTACAGTGCAATCGACTAGAAGTAACTATACAAAAGTTCATGGTGGTAAAAGTACTAAATTTATTGAGTATTTTATAGGCAAGTCAACTGGAACAGTTATTTTTAATCAACTTCGCTCTGAACAAGGGTCTCGATATTATAGAAAGAGAAATCAAAATATTGTCATTTTATTGGAAGACAATCATCATATTCCTGAGGATAAAAATTACTTTTGGCTTACCCTGGGCCAATTACGAGAGCTTCATAAGACTCCTAATTTAGTTCATCTTGACTGTAGATCTATAATTGGTGGAATGCCATTTTCAATTCCACCAGAAAATGATGGTCCAATCGAAATTTCCATTGGTAACAAAACTATAATTACTTCTTTACATTGTAATGATTCAGATTCTTCTAACTCACAAAGAGAGTTAATGAGTTGGTTTACACAAGAAAAAATGAAAAATATAAAACATACTAAACTTGTATCGATTAATGAAGCCAAAAATTGGTCTTATGATGGAAATTCAATTAAGCATGAGGATGGTAAATTTTTTGATCTTATTGGGGTAAATGTTCACTCTCCTGGTCGAGAGGTAACCTCTTGGAGTCAGCCTTTAATCCAATGTGCTGATGGTGGAATTGTCGGCTTAATCGCTCAAGTTCACGATGGAGTGTTGCATTTTTTAATTAATGCTCGATTTGAGGCAGGATTTATTGATACTGTTGAGCTAGCAGCCACAGTTCAATTTACACCCAGAAACTATAAAGTGAATTCAAGTAATCAAATGCCACATTTCATCAAGTTTTTTGAAAATGATAGTAGAAATGAGATAATCGTTGATACTCTTTTATCAAATGAGGGTGGAAGATTTTTTAAAAGTCAAAATCGTCATATTATTGTTAAAATTCCCAACTCAAAGAAAATAGTTGTTCCAGAGAATTATGCATGGATGACATTATCACAAATTCACAGTTTCGGATCTATGGAATTATCGCTAAATGTTGAACTTAGGAGTTTAATTTTTTGTTTACCTTTCTCATCTAATAAATAGATGGAAATTCTAGTATTAGGCTGTTCTAATGTCTTCTTACGGAGAGTTTTGCCTGCTCTTAATTCTTGTGGAGGAATTACTAAAATACATATTGCAAGTAAAAGTAAAAAACGAACTTTAAAGCAGGTTAAGTTTTGTAAAAAAATTGGCGTGTGGTTTGATGACTATAATACTGCTATTAAATCGTCTTACTCTGACTTAGTCTATATTTCACTTCCAAATCATCTTCATTTTATTTGGGCTAAGAAATCACTAGAGGAAGGACTAAATGTTATAGTAGAAAAGCCTGCAACTATTAACCTGTCTGATTCAGAATATTTAGTTGAACTTTCACTCAAAAAAAATTTATGTCTTGCTGAATCAACAGTATGGCCATTTCATCCGGCCATAGATGTTATCAAAAATAATCTTATTCCAGCTCAAGATAAGCTGCTAACTGTTAATGCATATTTTACTGTGCCAGCATTTAAAGAAGATAATTTTAGAAATTTTCCTGAATTTGATGGTGGGGCTTTTAATGATATGTCAGCATATGGATCTTCAATTGGAAGAGTTTTATTTAATGAATTTCCCAGCTATATTTCTGGAGAAGCCATATCTTTTGACAAGTCAACTAATATTATTACTAGCTTTTCAATAAAACTAGAATTTGGTAAGAATAAAGTGGTACATGGATTTTTTGGCTTTGATTTGGACTATAAGAATAATTTAGAGATAAAAGGAAGTAATTTTTCACTTGCCTTAAATAGAGTTTTTTCCCCTCCAGCCGATATTGAGATAAGCTTAAAAACTAAGATGAATGATCTTAATAATGAAAAATTTTTTATAGGAGATGTATACGCAAAATTTTTTGAATCAATATTAGCAACATATAATACTAATAAGAAAACATTTTGGTCTGATATTCTTCTCAAAGATGCCACCATTACAAATGAATTGAAATCCTCAATAATATCTTAAAAGTCTATTTGATATAACCTTAAACTTTGAAAAAATAATCGATACTCTTTATATTAATTAAGCTCTTTCTTTATAATACAAGCCTATCGCCAAATTCATAATTTTTCTTTGAAGTGGTACCAATAATTTCACTTAAGTATTTAGGGTGAAGTCCATTTCCAGGTCTCACACTTCGAATATTTTCCTCTGAAAAAATTTCACCAATTTTTATATCTTTAGTGACATATAAACTTCTGCTAAATTTTCTAGATTTTTTCTTTTTTTCATTCATAGTATAGTCTACATTACCTATAAGTTTTTCTACCTCTCTTATAGCTTTAACCATCTGACTAAATTCTTTTTTATCCATTGAAAAACTTGAATCAGGCCCTCCATAGGACCTATCTAAAATAAAATGTTTTTCAATAACTTTAGCGCCAAGCGTTGCTGCCATAATTGGAGCAGTTGAGCCAATTGTATGATCAGAAAAGCCAGCAAGAACTCCAAAAGTCTCAGTTAAATTTGGAATAGTCATCAAATTTGCATCTTCTAATGGAGCTGGATAAGATGAGGTGCACTTGAGCAGTACAATTTTATTATTACCCTCACCTAAACAAATATTTACCGCATCTTGTATTTCATCCTTTTCTGCAATACCTGTTGAAATAATTATAGGCCGACCTTTTGAAGCTGTATATCTAATAAGCTCATAGTCTGTAATTTCAAATGAAGCTATCTTATAAGCAGAGGGATTAAATTGCTCAAGAAAATCTACAGCAGTTTTGTCAAATGGACTTGAAAATATATCTATCTTGATGCTTCGTGCATAATCAAAAAGCTCTTTATGCCACTCCCATGGAGTAGATGCTTCTTTATATAAATCATAAAGATACATACCATCCCATATTGAATCGTTACTTATCAGAAAATCATCTTTTTTAGACTTAAGGGTTATTGTATCTGCAGTATAAGTTTGGAGCTTAATACAATTAGCACCAATCTCTTTTGCTGCCTTTATGGTACTTAAGGCATTTTTTAAGCTACCATTATGATTAGCACTCATTTCTGCAATTATATACACTCCATCCTTATCTAAATCAAAAGTACCTATTTTCATTGTTATTTTCGCTTATTTTTTGAATAATAATTAAACTTACAATTACCTATTATGAATGGTACTTTAATTTAGATAAAACAATTTAAAGCTAAAAAAATATTCGGAGTTACATTCTATAGATTATTTTGTTTCTCATTAAATAATATAATTTGTTCATGAGTTAAGTTCACAGGCCCATATGATGATGATCCACCCCATAAATTCATTTTCCACCACTGGCCATCTTCAATCCACCAAACTCTTGGATCGCGAAAAGTATCAGCAATACTCCAAAATTCTTCTTCACTCATTCCAACATAATCCAGCCAATAATATAAATCACTCGAAACAACATGGTCATATTTCTTGACCATCTCAATTCCTTTTTCTCGATTCATATAGCCCTCCCTAATATCTTTAGAAGCATGATCAGAGCAACGGCCATAGCCAAATTTAATGAATTTTAACAAATCATGGATTCCATTTTCATATCGATCATCTAAATTTGAAAAACGACGATATGTTCTTTCGAATGGCTTTCTAGCTTCTTGCCAGCCATATTTTTCTTGTACCATTCTAGTATGCTCATTAGCATCCCACTTAAAGAAATTACCAAGATAAAGCCCTCTTACACCAACCTCTAAAATATCCTCATCGGAGGGATATTTAGCCCAAATCATATCTTTTTCGGTAAGAAAATCATCTTTATCTCCTAGAAAATCATACCACTCATAACCTCTAAGATCATGTTCATGACGAACTCTTGCACTAAATTCCGTAAAATCATCTGGATCAAACATACCTGAAATATCCCAGCTAATTTCACCCCAAATAATCAATGGGATTTTAAATTTAACTGCCACTTGGATTGGTGATGAAAATATCCCACAGTGATTTTGCCAGTTCATATCGCCCATTTTTTTAAATGACAACCTATTAAGTTTTTTCAACACGTCAACACTAGGGCCCCAAATAATATGATCAGCATTAAAAACATGTCTCATATTGTCTCGGTTTTCATCTGCTTCCGGTAGAAAATTATTTCCATGATATGTCATTAATAGAGGCTTCAAACCAAGCTCCTTTATAATTACATGGGCCTGATAATAACTGTCCTTACCGCCACTAACTGGAATTAAGCAATCATATTCTGAATCATTACTCGAATTATCTTTAATGAGCTTAATTAATTTCTCTTTTCTCTTGCTCCAAAATTCATCAGGAATAACATTGCTCGCATCAATTGATTTGCAACTAGAACAAATCCCAGTCTCATCAATATCTAAATTAACTGTTGCAAAAGGGTAGACACAATTTTTGCAATATTTCATTTCTTTTTTCATATTTTAATAAAATTATATTTATATTATAGTTTTAGCAAATCAGGTTTACGAACGTTGCAACCGGTATTAAATAGGTGTTTTTTTGCCATATAGACACTTTGGTCAGTGTAGTGAAAAATATTAGCAGCAGCTACTGCATCTACATTGGTTTTATCAAGAGCATCTTTAAAATGATCCCATTCTCCAACTCCACCACAGGCAATAATGGGGCAACTACACATTTTGGAAATTTCATCAATAAGTTCGATATCATAACCCTCCCCAGAACCATCTCGATCAATCGAGTTTAATAAAATCTCTCCTGCTCCAGAATCTTCCATTAACTTACTCCAATATAAAGGATCAAGTCTTGTATCTTCTTGCCCAAAGTTTGTAAAAACTCTGTTTCCTAATTTGGTTTTTTTGACATCCATAGAAACTACAATACACTGAGAGCCAAATTCCTTGGCAGCATCATGAATCAGTTTATTATTATAATAAGCTTCGGTATTTATAGAGACTTTATCAGCACCTAATAATAACCTGTCTTCAATATCATGAAGACTTTTAATCTTTCCCCCTATAGTCATAGGCATAAAGACTTCTTTAGAAACTTCTTCGATTATACCAAGAAAAGAAGATATATTTTTATAACCCTGGTCATCTCTTTTAGTGTCATATACATCATTTCGTGATATATCAAGATATATTAATTCATCTGATGCCCATTTACTTAATCTTTTTACAGCATCTATAGGGTTTCCTAAATTTTGATGCCTAGAAAATCCTTTACTCTGAACTAACCATCCATTTTTTAATAATAAAACTGGAATTACACGATTTTTCTTCATTCGTATTTAAGGAAGTTTTTTATTAGCATTTGTCCTGTGCTCTGGCTCTTTTCTGGATGAAATTGAACACCAAGTATATTATCTTTACCAACGACTGATACAAAATCCTCATGATATGTTGTTTTAGCAATAATATGATCCTCACTTGCAACCTTAAAACAATAACTATTTACAAAGTAAAAGTCGTTTATATTTTCTAGCCCTATCATTAGCTTAGATTGTTGAACTGAGTTAGCATTATTCCATCCAATATGAGGCAAAGGATTTCCACCTGAGTTTATTATATCTACAGAGCCATCAATCCAGCCTAAACCATCATGCCTCCCAAACTCTGTCCCATATTTTGCCAAAACTTGCATACCAACACATATTCCTAGAAAGGGTTTTTTATTTTGAAGAACTTCATACTCTAAAACCGTCATAGGAATATTTTTTTTAATTTTCTCCATTGAAGATCCAAAAGACCCAACACCAGGCAACATCAAATGAGTAGCAACTTTAATATCTTTATCTTTATTAGAAATTATGTTTTTAATCCCCATATGATTTAACAAATTAGATACAGAACCAACATTTCCACTTCCATAATCTAATATACAAACTTGTTTACTTATCATATTAATTCTTCCTAAATTATGGTGTACCATTTTATATAAGATTATTTTTTATTCATAAATATAACGCAAACAAAAATTTTAAAAAATGAATACTCTAAAAAAACCTTAATAAAACTTCTTTATAGTGGGCTATATTTATCGAACTTTAAATAAAGGCTCTAGTATTTTTCCATGAATATTTTCTAATAATTCTTCATTATAAATATGGAGCTTAATCATTGGCAATACTTCCGAGTACATTGCAATTAAACTATCAACATCTTGTTTGGTATGTGAAAAACTTATATTATGAAATCCTAGGGATAGAATTTTCCTCTTAAAAGACTCTTGCAGAAAAAAAGTTTTTATTTCAAATACACTGTATTTTTCTTGCTCTTTGATATTTAAAAAGCTCCATGAAGGGTGCCCAGAAGTAGAAAAAATATCGCCTAAATCTTTATCAGCAATAAGCCCATTTAATTGCTCCAATAAATATTTACCAGTTTCATATAAGTAATTTATAACATGTTTTTCTTCAAACTTACTAATAACTGCATTTGCAGCTGCAAGTGATAAAGTCTCACCCCCAAAAGTACCAGAAAAGAAAATGTCTTCTACTACTTTCATTATTTTACTACTCCCAACAACAGCTGATAAGGGAAAGCCATTTCCCATTCCTTTTCCAAAAGTAGCCATATCTGGAATAACATTAAAAAAAACTTGGGCTCCTCCTATAGCATATCTAAAACCCGTGAAAGTTTCATCAAAAATTAGCAATGCATTATTCTTATGGGTTAATTCCTTAACTTTTTCTAAAAAATTATTCTCTGGATATTCAACATTCATAGGCTCCATAATTACACAAGCTATTTCTTTCTCTTGGAATAACATTTCAAGTGAATTAATATTATTATATTGAAATTTATGAGTTAACTCTTTAACTCCATGTGGTACTCCAAGATCTCTGCCAGTTGAACCAATATACCAATCTTGCCATCCATGATAGCCACATACAGCAATATGTTCTTTACCTGTATAAGCTCTAGCTATCCGAACTGATGCACTGGTCGCATCAGTACCATTTTTTGCAAACCTGACTTTTTCAGCACAAGGTATAAGTTCTATCAATTTTTCAGAAACATCTAGCTCTAAAGTATGAGGCAATGAAAAAATAACCCCGCTCTTCATTTGATCATGAACAGCCTTATCAATATCTTCATCACAATAGCCCAGAGTAACGGCTCCTAGAGCATTAACAAAATCAATATATTTATTACCATCCACATCTACCACTTTTGACCCCCTACCCTCTTTAATAAAAAATGGAGATACTCCCATAGGATATTGAGTCAAGCTTTTACTAAAGGTTTGTGATGCAAGTGGAATTGATTCTAGAGCTCTTTGAAGAAGCTGGTCTGATTTTTTATACATTTTTTAAAAACTCCTTGTCTTCTTTTAATGATTTTTCTAAACCCTCATTCCTAATAAACTTATCATTAATATTAGATAAAGAAGGTATTTCTTTTAGTAAATTTAAAATGTCATTTGTTAGAAAAAATGGATTTTTTTTGTACAAAGCTTGATATATTTTTTCTACTAAAATAAAGTCTTCAGGCTCATCAACAGTCCAACGAAGATGGGATAAATCTTGATTAAGATCAAAAACTTTATTATTATATTGGTTTGGCCTATTAAAAATATATTGAGTTACATGCTCTTTTTCAGATGGTAAAGTAGCATTTAACTTTGAATCAGATAAAGCTTTCATCGATAGTATTTCAGCATCAAGCCCATCTGGAAATCTTAATGATGTCTTAACATAATCAAAATTACCATCAATACAAAATTGAATCATATTGTCAATGATTTGCCAATCAGTCAAAGGACAATCTCCTGTTAACCTAACAATATATTTTGGGTTATACTTTTGAGCACACTGATAAAATCTATCTAACACATTATCTAAATCTCCCCTAAATATTTCAGTATTATTTTCTAAACACATTTTCTCAATTGCATCATCAGATTTATCAATTGAAGTTGCTACTACTAAATTATCAATTAAAGAAGAATTACGAAGTCTTTCAATCTGATGCAATAACATAGGCTTACTTAATAAAGGCCTCAAAACTTTCAATGGAAACCTTGATGAACTTGATCTTGCTTGCAATATTGCTATTATCATATTTTCCATAAACTAGGATTCAAGAGATTTACGTTATTAATAGGAAAGGCTTTTATATTTTTTTTATCTTTTACTGATTTTATAATTTCATTTAATTGTAACTCGCTATTAACTCCAACTAGTACTTTATCTATTTCTTGAATATGTAATACAAAGTTAAGTGCGTACTCCAATAAAGACATTTCACTTTCCTTGACTATTAACTGGTAATCCTGGAATTCTTTTTGCCAAGATAAAAAATAACTAGATATATTGCTAAATTCTAATAAAATACCCTGTAAAAACACACTTCTAGCATGAATTTCTACACCTTTTTTCTTCAATTTTTTTAGTTGCCCTCCTTCAATAAGACGATTATCAAAAACATTAAATGGCAACTGAATTAGGTCAAAGTCAAAGTTTTCTAATAAAAAATCAACTTGTTTAGGCGTATAGGTTGAAAAGCCAATTTTCTTGACAACATCATCTCTTTTAAATTCTTCTAGTCTTTTAAGCAAAACATCAAAGTTTTTGTTTTTAATATCATCAAAATTATGAATTAATATACCCTCTGCTTGATTAATATTAAGCCTCAATAAAGACTTCTCAAAGCAATCAACTACTATGTTGACATCATCATTAAGCATTATAGTTTTAGTAATTACTTGGCAATTTTTTACTCCAATTTTACCAAGAACCTCCTCACTATTTCCATAATTTGCCGATGTATCAATTGTATAAATTCCACTATTATTTGCACGATCTAATATTTTTATTACCTCTTTTATTTTGACTTTTCCACTATGATTTGTAACACCATAATTTAAACCAAATTGTGCAGTTCCTATTGCCAGTTTATTTATCATAATAGATAGTTATAAAGCCATAAAATATTATAATGTAATCAATTAATATTATAAGTATAATAAATTGTAATATTCCATCTAAAACTTTCTAACTTTATATAAATGAGAAGGTGCAACTAATTGATTAACAAATGTCTCTTTCCTGCTGCAGGATATGGAACACGTTTTTTACCTGCTACTAAGGCTGTTCCAAAGGAAATGCTTCCCATTCTAACAAAACCTCTATTACAGTTTGGTGTTGAAGAGGCTCTGTCTGCTGGTATTAAAAACATGGCTATTGTTACTGGTAGAGGCAAAAGAGCTATTGAAGATCATTTTGATAATTCATTTGAGCTGGAATCTCAATTAGTTGGCACGTCTAAAGAAAGCCAATTAAATGAAATTAAGGAAATAATTAATTGCTCAACATTTACTTATGTCCGTCAACAAAAAATGCTAGGATTAGGTGACGCCATTTTAACTGGAGAACCTCTTATTGGAAATGAGCCTTTTGCAGTAATTCTTGCAGATGATTTATGTGATAGTAGTGATGGAATTATAACTCAAATGATTGAAGTATATAAGCAATACAACTGCTCTATAGTTGCCATCGAAGAAGTTTCTAAAGATCAAACCAATCAATATGGGATTATTGCAGGAAAAAAAATTGGTAACTCAAATAATACTTACTTAGTAACTGACATGGTTGAAAAACCTGATATTAATAACGCTCCAAGTAATTTGGCAATTATTGGAAGATATATACTTACTCCTGATATTTTTAACATACTTAAAAATATCTCGCCTGGAAAAAATGGAGAAATTCAAATAACAGATGCTCTTCTTAAACAAGCAAAAAATGGAAAAGTTATTGGATACCAATTTAGAGGCAAAAGATTTGATTGCGGCAGTATTGAGGGCTATCTCAAGGCCACAAGTTATTTTGCAAGAAAAAATGGCTACTAACTTCTTACTTTTTCTTATAAAGTAAGTCAATAAGCTCAGATTGAGGCTTAAATTCTGGAACTATCTTAAGAAGTAGTTCTCGAATTTTGAGCTGCTCACTTCCATTTGATAGCTCTATTAGCTCTGTCATCATTGGCTTTAACAAATCCCACTCTATCATTTCTTCTTTGGCTCTCATTATAAGAGGATTTTCTGTTTTAGAAGTTTCTTCCCCAACAAGCAGCTCCTCATAAAGCTTTTCTCCTGGCCTAAGGCCTATATATTGGATTTCTATATCCCCTTCAGGGTTAAGCGTGTTACGCAACTTTAAGCCACTTAATTGTATCATCTTTTCTGCTAAATCATTAACCCTTACTGGCTCTCCCATATCAAGCACAAATAAATCCCCTCCTTTACTTAAAGCACCTGCCTGAATTACCAACTCTACTGCCTCTGAAATAGTCATAAAATACCGCACTATATTTTTATCAGTTACTGTAACTGGGCCACCCTTTTTAATTTGTTTTCTAAATAGTGGAATAACTGACCCACTTGAATCTAAGACATTACCAAAACGAACCATAGTAAAACTAGTTTTATTAGACTTATTCGAAAGCGCCTGTATTACTAATTCAGCAACACGCTTAGTAGCGCCCATTGTATTTGTTGGTCTAACTGCTTTATCAGTTGAAATAAGTACAAATGTTTTAACTTTTGCCACAATTGCAGCCTCCGCTAAAAACATGGTTCCTATTGCATTATTAAGTACTCCTTGAGATTGATTATATTCAACTAGAGGGACATGCTTATATGCTGCTGCATGATATAAAGTCTCTATTTGGTAAAAGCGAAGAACACTCTCGATTCTAGCTTTATCAATAACAGATCCTATAATTGGCAATATCTCTAGATTAGTATCATTTATTCCATTTAGCTCTTGTTCGATTTGATATAAAGAAGATTCACTTACATCAAACAGAACTAACCTCTTAGGTTTCAATTTAATTATTTGACGACATAGTTCTGCTCCAATTGTTCCGCCAGCACCTGTTACAAGAACAGATTTATTAGTAATTTTTATAGCTAATAATTGAGTATTAGCCTCTACAGGAATTCTGCCTAGCAAATCTTTAATATTAATTTCTCGTAAATCTTCAACTTTAACTTTACCTTGGGCAAGCTCTGAGACACTGGGTAATGAGCGAACACTTATAGACAAAGGAGCAACAAGGTCAACAATTGCATTTCGACGAGAACGAGACAAACTAGGCATCGCCAATAATATTTCTCCTATATTTTTTTTCTTAATCAAACTATGAAGAGCACCTGAGGGAAATACCTCTAAACCGTTAATGGATGACTTATGTTTATCAATTGCATCATCTATAAAGGCCATTGGAAAATATTCATCAGACTGATTCAATGCAGTCGCAAGCTGTCTTCCAGCAGAACCAGCACCATAAATAACAACATTTTTCTTATTCTTTGTTTTTTCAAATTCAGATAATAGCCAACGGGCAATCATTCTCATGCCACCTATAAATAATATAGCAAGCAACCAATTAATAACTATTACAGAGCGAGGTATTCCATCAATCGAAGCTAAAAGTCCAACTACCCCCCATAAAATTGCGTACAAAGAAACAGACTGAATAATCGCCCATAATTCATTAAATCCAATATAACGAATAATAGAACGATACAGCCCAAATCGAATAAATATAGGAATAGCAATAATTGGCGATCCAAAAATAACTAAAAATAGATCGTTGGTGGGAACATGCCCAAAACCAAGGCGAATTAAGAAAGACATTAGCAATACAGATATAACAGCTATTGAATCTGCTAAGATAAGAATAAGTTTTTTATTATTTCTTGTTAAGTTTATAATTTTTTTAATCATTCTAAGTTTAGGTTCTAATAGTAAATCAGCTGTTCACTTTATTAATTTTAATGGCTCACTTTATCCTGTTTAATAACTTTCACAAAGGTCATCCATAATATTTTGAAATCAAACCATAATGATTGACGTTCTAAATACTCGACCTCTAATTTTACTTTATCAGGAATTAATAATTCATCTCTACCGTTAATTTGAGCCCACCCTGTAATTCCTGGAACTAATTTATCCACACCTTCTTTAATACGTAATTTAATCAAATCATCTTGGTTAAATAAAGCTGGCCGAGGACCAACAAAATTCATATCACCAATTATAACACTCCATATTTGAGGAAGCTCATCAAGGCTGGTTTTTCTTAAGAAACGCCCTACAGGAGTTAGAAATTCACCTGGATCACTTAACTTATGTGTTGCAACCTCTGGAGTATTCAGAATCATTGTGCGAAATTTTGGCATGGTAAAAAATATTCCATTTTTACCAATTCGCTTTGACAAGTGAAGCAAAGGCCTTCCTTGAAAAAAATACAATATTATTGATATAAATGTAATTATGCATAATATAAATGGCAATAACAACATCGCTAAAAGAAAATTAACTATTCTGTGCATAATTTATCTTCCATTATTGTATTGTTGAAAATAGGAAATAAAATTATACTCTGGTGAAAACCCTAACTTATTGAGCTTTACTGAAGAATAGCTTTCACTTCCAAAAAGTTTTTGATATTTATGAGAGTTAAAAGGTAAGAATTTAATTACATCTCCAACACGAGCAAGCATTAAAAAGACAAATTTTGGTACCGCCCAATTTGGAATTTTTTTACCATTCACAAGACATATTGCATCAAAAATGCCTCTTGAAGAGTATTGATATCCATCAGTAGCTATATAAATATTTTGATCTGTTTTTTTATTTTCAGTTATTAAAATTATTGCAGTAACTAAGTCTATTACACTAATCATAGAGCGTTTGTTATAAGTTTCAGGCAAAGGAGGGAACCAGCCACTTTTTATACTGTTAACCATAAAAGCAAGATTACCCTTCATATTGATTCCGTATACTAAAGCAGGTCGAATAATTGATACATCAATTCCATAGTCTTTCCCCATCTTGAGAATAGAAACTTCAGCTTGCCTTTTTGTTCTCCCATAAATATCAGAAGGATTTAACTGATCAGCTTCAGTCATATTGACTGATTGATTATTTATACCTCCGGCTTTCACACTACTGACAAAAATAAATTTACTTACTCTTTGTCTTGAGGCAGCCTTCATTATATCTATAGTAGCCATTACGTTAATATTTTGATAAATTACATCCCTACTACTTTTATTCTCAAGATCATGAGTATATCCTGCCAAATGAAAAACTAAATCAACTGAGTCAAATGCAGATTCAGGAATTTTTTCAAAGCCTAAGTTACAAATAATAGTATCATGATCTTTATGATTTTTTCGAGATACAATGCGTATTTTATAACCCTTAGACTCTAGTTCTTTTATCAGAATTGTGCCAATAAAGCCGGTAGCTCCAGTTACTAAAGCTATCATCTTAAAACCTCCTCCCAAACTTTCATTGTTTCAGAAGACACTCTGCCCTCTGTAAAATTATTAATAACAATTTCACGGCCCTTTCTACCCATATCAAGTCTCAGTTTAGAATTTTCCAATAATGTTAATATCGATAAATATAAAGCATCTTCATCTTGAAATGGAATAAGAAATCCATTCACATTATTTTTTACAATTTCTTTGCAGCCAGAAACATTATATGACACAATTGGAATCTCACTGCTTGCAGCCTCTAAAAGTACTTTTGGAAGGCCCTCATGGTAAGAAGGAAACAATACAATATCGGTCATATGATAAACCTCAGGCATAATATTTTGTTTCGGCCACCACTCTACAATACCCAATTCAACCCAATGCTTTAATTGCATAATAGAAACACTCTCAGGATTATGTAAATCTGGGTCACCAACTAATGCAAATCTAACATTTTTATCTTTTTTAGTAAATTTTTTAGCACAATTAACAAAATCTTGCACCCCCTTATCCCAAAGCATACGCGCTGGCAATATAACTAGAGGAATCTCATGAGGATCATGATTTGGAAAAAAATCAGAAGTATTTACTCCAGATCCACGAATTAATCTAATTTTATTTGAATCGATAATTCTTAAATTTAATAGTAAATTTTTGTCATCGATATTTTGAAGTACCAACCTTATTTTCTTGCCTCGAAATAATAACTTAAAAATAGGAATTAAAAAAAATCTTAAAAATTTTGATAAACTACTTTTAGACCTAAAAACAAAACCTAACCCAGCAAGAGCTAAGATATGACCATCAGCTCTATAAAAAACTCTAGATAGTAGTGAATAAAAAACTGGTTTTAGAGCAACTGAATGAATTAAATTAGGCTTAAACTTGCGAATTGTATAAATAGCATGATAAATGGAAAAAAACTCTTTAAATGGATTACGTGAACTCCTATCTAGTGGCCAGCTAAATACTTTTATACCATAAGACTCTAGAAGTTCTTTATGACTTGATACATGACTTAATAATGCAACTACATAACCATTTTCCATTGCTGCAATGGCAATATGCAGTCTATGAGAAATAAAGTACCAATCTTCAGATACGATAAATAGTATTTTTTTCAAAATGATTAATTTAAAATATAAATAGTTATGTCTAATTTAATCTACTATTTGAATGCTTAAATAATAGATATAATCCCTGTACACCAGCTAAGTAAAATGGCAATAAATATGGTTGCCTCATTCTATACAAAGCTCCAAGGTTTGGGATTACATATCCTAATAAAATAATTATAGCAACAGAAAGTAGAATCGCTACTGAAATTGGTGCAATTTGTGTTCGAGCTTTAAATAACATGTAAAAAACTCCAACAAGAACAACGTAAAAAATCAAGATTTCTATGCCAGCTAAAACACTTCCAATACGTCCAGTTTCGTGACCAGATTTAAATACACTTGTTGGAAAAGGCGACAAAAATCCATAATACGACGCTTTAGGTAAATAAGCAATAATACTATCAAAAGTAAGATAGTCCTGATTCACATCTACAAAAGAACCACCCTGAATATTTCTTCCATAATTATGAAACCCTAATCTCAGGGCAGAAAGTTGAATAGCTACTCTATCTAGCGTATTTGCAACAAATAGTAGGTAAGCTGGTGTCTCAGGATTTATTTTAATTTTAGAAAAAAATCCTAAACTCTCTTTGACTCTTTTAGTTTTTTCTTCAAATTTTTCAGAGTCAAAAATCTTTACATATTCATATTCAACGAGTTTATCCCTAACTTTCTTAGCTTTATACTCTTGACGTAACTTATTCTCAAGATACTCCATCTTTTCTTTCATCTTGATTTGCGAAGTCCCATTTTTTAGCTGGGGTAACGAATCTTCAAGCTGGGGTAACGAATCTTCAAGCTGGGGTAACGAATCTTCAAGCTGGGGTAACGAATCTTCAAGCTGGGGTAACGAATCTTCAAGCTGGGGTAACGAATCTTCAAGCTGGAGTAACGGATCTTCAAGCTGGGGTAACGAATCTTCAAGCTGGGGTAACGGATCTTCAAGCTGGGGTAACGGATCTTCAAGCTGGAGTAACGGATCTTCAAGCTGGAGTAACGGATCTTCAAGCTGGGGTAACGGATCTTCAAGCTGGAGCGCTATTAAACTATTCTCCAATTCTAATAGTTTAATAGCAAGATTTTTTTCAAATTTTTCTTCTTCTTTGACTGTCATGTTTCCAATAATTTCTTCAAATCTATCCAAATCTGGCATTGAATAAAATGCTGGACTAAGATCTTTATTCAATTGATCGAAAGACATATATCGATTAATACTAATGTTTTGAAATAAAAGTAAAGGCAATAATATTATCAGTAAATACAAATAGGAAGATCTCTTATGATATAAAGCAACTAAAGAGAAGATGATTAAAAATAATAATAGTAACGGTGATAGATATGACCTCATTGCAAGCATTAAGAGAATACCTATATTGATATTTATAGCCCCATTAAAAGATAATTTAGTTTTGTAAAAAACTACCATTCCATAAATAAGAAAACAAAATCCAAGTGTGAAATATGGGTCTCTTAAAAGCTGAGTAGAATGCAAGAAAAAAGAAGGTTGAAAGAAAAATAGGCATGTTAATAAAGGAATTTTATTTGAGTCAGGAAATAGAATATTAGAAGAGTTGTATATTAACAATATTGATGACGCCCAAACAAATGGAAGAATGGTCACTTCATAGACAACTGGTGATGAAAACCCTGTAGCCCAGTAAACTAAAGACATAATTTTTACATGAAGATGATCGGAGTATGATAACAACCATTCCATCCATTGTGAATTTTCAATATATCCTAATTGAGATAAAGCCTCACCTTGATATAGGAAACAGTCCATAGCAAAATCCCAACAGCCAGGCTTATTATCATGAAGATCACTTAAGAAATGAGATTGCTGAATAAAATCAAATAAAATAACATTTATTGCATGAAAGATAACTAAAAAGATGAAGGCCTTTTTTTTATTAGCCATGCAATAATCAGCAAAATTAGAAAAATAAATCATCCATTCTCACCATTATGAAGCCACATTTGAAACATCAAAATATTCCATAATTTATGTTCATGATTATATTTTCCACTTTGGTGCTCTTCCCATATTCTATTAATTTCTTGGTAGTTAAAGAAACCATCATTATGAATTATTTTTTCATTTAAGATAGACTTAGACCAATTAAACAATTCGCCTCTAAGCCATGAATCAATTGGAACTCCAAATCCCATTTTAGGTCTATTAATTAACTGGTTTGGTATATATTTTTCCAATATGCGTCTAAGAGCCCATTTTCCTTCTCCCCTGTAAATTTTCATCTCAATTGGCATATTCCAAGCAAATTCTACAACTTTATGGTTTAAAAATGGCACTCTTGTCTCAAGACTCACGCCCATTGCTGCTCGATCGACTTTAGTTAGAATATCTCCAGGCAAGTAGATTCCAAGATCTAAGTACATCATCTGTTCAGCATAACTTTTGCCTTTAACTTGACTCATAGAAATTACTTTTTCACTTGAATTGATAACTACATTTGTTGGATTGATCCATAAAGAAGTTAGGCAATGGTAAAGATCCTTTATATTTAATGCTGATAATGAAATAGCAACTTTATGAATTTTTTGACCTGGAAGATTTACTTGGTACTTTATGGGAATCAAGTAATTTAGAAATTCAAAAATTTTATTAATTTTATATTCTGATGGTGCAGAAAGAACAGTGCTCAAAAATACTCTAAACCACTTAGGCAGATGGTTCATTTTATCCCAGGCATTATTTGCCCACATATGCCTATTATAGCCACCAAAAACTTCATCACCACCATCTCCAGTAAGAGCAACAGTTACGTCATTTCTAGCAAGTTGAGAAACCAAATAAGTTGGCGTCTGTGAAGAGTCAGCGAATGGCTCGTCATAAATATTTGGCAACATAGGAAGTGTATTTAGTAGATCTGAAGGGGAAACAATTAACTCTGTATGTTTTGTTCCCAAATGATTAGCAACTGCGCGTGCATAATTTGACTCATCGTACTGAGACTCTGTAAATCCGATTGAAAAGGTATGAACTGGTTTCATAGAGTTTTGCTGCATAAGTGCAACAATTAATGAGGAGTCTATACCGCCTGACAAGAATGCTCCAACTGGAACATCAGCTATCATTTGATTTGATACAGAAGAATTAAGCTTTTGGTGAAGTTGGCTCAATATTTCTTCCTTATCACTTGCATTATTTTTATATTGAATATTATTATTACTTTCTAAACCCCAATACTTAAAAGTTTTTTGATGATTATTTTTTAAATCAATACTCAAGATACTAGCTGGAGCAAGTTTGGATATATTCTCAAAAATACTTTTTGGTGAAGGAACATGCGAATATTGAAGAAATAATGATATCGAATCTCTATCAATAGAAGAATTAAAATCAGGGTGTACTTTGAGTGCTTTTAATTCTGAACCAAACACAAAATCTTTTCCAATATTACCATAATAAATCGGCTTTTCTCCTAGTCTATCTCGAACTAAGTGCAATTTACCCTCAACAGAATCCCATAAAGCAAAGGCAAACATGCCTTGAATAACGTTGAGTGTTTTAATTAGGCCCATAGAAGATACTGCCTCAAGAAGAACTTCTGTATCTGATCCTCCTCGCCATTTAATATTGAGATTGCTACTTTCAAGCTGTTTACGGATTGAGTGATAATTATAGATTTCTCCATTAAACACTATGGTATATCTCGCACAATTTGAAGACATTGGCTGATGTCCAGCATTTGAAGTGTCAATAATAGATAGACGACGATGTGATAATGCTAAATTATAATTTTTATCTATCCAAACACCATCATCATCAGGGCCACGATGTGAAATGGCTGTGGCCATATTAATTGCAATGCTGGTTAATTTATCAGCTGATTTAGTTGGTGAATACACACCTGAAATTCCACACATAATTATTTTTTATTGTTTAATTTTATATTCGGCTAGCAATTAACTAACCATACAAATCTTCATAATAAATCTTTGCATTATCTAAACTAAAGTATTTTTTTGAAACTTCTCTACAGTGCCTATGGATTGAATTATCGCCCAATAATGAGATGATTTCATTACATTTTTTTTTCATCACTAAATCAGTAAAATCATGAACAACAACTCCAACATTATTATCACCGACTATCTTATCTAAATCACCAACTCCTGAATTAACTACACATGGTATGCCAGATGCCAAAGCCTCTCCAAACCTTGTAGGAGCACTTCCTAGCTTTGAAAAATTAGAAATGAAAAACATCACAATAATATCAAATTTTGCAACTTCATCGGGCATTTTATCTGAAGATGAAGAAAATATCTCCATATCCTCTTTCAAAATACCAAAACTACTCAATTGACTCAGCAATAGAACAGGATCATCTTTAGTGACAACTCTAAAAGTAGTTTTTGGATTAAGTTCTTTGAAATGAGACAAAAAAGTAGCAAACTCCTTAATCATGAACCAACCACTATTTATTGTTCCAATAGTTCCAATAACAATATTGTCTTCAATAACCAGTTTTTTTTCAGCATTATGTCTAACAAATTTGTAATGATCTACACAGGTTGGAATTGTATAAAACTTACTAAGACTATATTCTGGTTTACTTAACAAATACTCTCTAGCTGCATCTGTTAAAACTATTGTTGCAAAAGAATTAATTATTAAAGTCGCCTCCATTTTCTTGAGTAAGAAATATAATATCGAAGGCTTTTTTAAGGTTTTAGCCGATACTAATTCGTCTGGCCAAAATGCCCTCATATCGAATATATATCTTACTCTGGAAAAGAAAAAAGCATAAAAATAGGCAGCTATACAAGTAACGTAACTTCTGCAATGCACATAGTGTAACTTATGTTTTTGCCTATCTAATATTAATAAATAAACCATTGATAAAATATCATAGATAGTTGCAAACATCCTTGGTGATTTATGATATTTTTTATAGCTCCATTTAATTTTATTAGACTTAAATTTAGATCGAATAAAATTCTTATCATAACTTGTTAGCTCATCTTTTTCATAACTAATTAAATGAACTTCTGCAAATTTACTTATAATATTTATGTAAGGAATTACTTGAGATTGACCTAAAGATTCATTCATTCCAGTATAAGACAAATAACTAACATTTTTTTTGATATCATTCTTCAAAATTTACTCTCTCTTTTTCAAATACTAGAGGTCTATTAAGTAATTGAGTATATATTTGCCCAATATATTCTCCTAAAATTCCTATAAAAAATAGCAACAGCGAAAACATCAGTGACCCGCCAACTAGTAAAGGGGCAAAGCCTAAGGATAAGCTATCCCAGAACATTAATTTCATAAGCAAATAATACATGCCAACAGTTACAGAAAGAACACCAACAATAAACCCTATAAAAATTGATAATCTCAAGAAAACTTTAGAATTATTAATTAGCCCTAAAATACCTATATCATATAAAGTATAAAAGTTATTCTTGGTCACTCCTTTAGACCTAATAGGTTGATTGTAAGAAATTTTTTTAACCTTATACCCAATTTCGGCAATCATGCCTCTAAAAAATGGATATGCGTCTGGCATCAGTTTAAGAGCTTCAATAGTTTTTTTATCATACAAACCAAAACCAGTATAGTTTTCATAAATTTCAGTGTCAGAAATTCTATTCAACAAACTATAATAAAGTTTCCTTATTTTAAACATTAAGCTATTTTCTTTTGAGCTCTCCTTGATACCTAAAACTATATTGTATCCCTCTTCATATGATCGAATAAAGTCAACTATCATTTCGGGGGGGTCTTGTAAATCTGCAACTAATGAAATAACGACATCTCCACTTGCTTGCATCATTGCATAAACTGGTGAACGTATATGTCCAAAATTTCTTGAATTTACAATAATTTTCAGACTTTTATTATTTCTTGCAATATCTTTAAGTATTTCAACAGTGTTATCTGAAGATGCATTATCAATAAAGATATGTTCATAATCATATTGATCTAGCCCTTCAATAACATCTTTAACTAGCTCATAAAGCTTAGCTACATTATCTTCCTCGTTGAAACAGGGAGTAACAATACTTATTAACTTTTTTTCCATACATACCTTTTGTTTAAATTAAACCCTAAGATCGTACTGAAAGACATGGCCAACGCTCCACTGTAATATAAATTAAAAACTAGTCTTTCAAATAATAATATTAATAAAATATTTGTAAAATAGATTATTGTATATACAAAAATAAATCTACCAAGCAAATTTACCGAATGGTTTTGAAAAACAAGTCTTCCATAGGATTGAAAATTAAATAATACTCCTAGAATAGTTGAGATTAAAACAGCCAAACTGAAATGTAAACCAAAAAATAAGAAAGTTACAAAAACACAGTATCCAAATGCTGTATTCAAACCTCCAACTAGAAGATATTTAAAAAGCTCAGTATGTTTTGAAAGCAAAAAATTCATTTTTCTAGTTATTAAAAAACTATGTATTAGATTTTATCACTATAGCTTATGAGCATTAAATAGTATAAGAAATTAATTTTCATCAATAGACCTTAAAATAGACTCTTCTAGCCCATAATTAATTCTTAGATTGAGCTCTTTTTTTGCTTTCTCTATGGAGGGTATATAGCGATCCACAATTGCATTGTTATTAATTTCAACAGTTTTAACATTAACATTATAAATCTGAGAAGTTAAACTCGCTAAATCTCTAATTTCAACCTCTTTATCTGACCCAACATTATATATGGGACATTTTGAGCTAGAATTATCCGCTATTGTTAATAACCAATCTACTAAATCATCAGCATACATATAGCTTCTGTAAACTAAATTTTCAGCTTTAACTTTAATCTCACTACCATTAGCGCCATTTTTGATAAAATTACCTATAGCAAAATGCTGATTTCTAGGTAAATACCTTCCCACAAAAGAAAAACATCTTGCTATAGCAACATTTATATTTTTTTGTCCAAGTCTTTGGATTGCAGCCTCCGAATCTCTTTTTGCATATGCATATGATCTTTTCACACTATCAAGTTTTGAAACATCGCCTAATAAGCTACTTTCCTTAAGAAATTTTATACTTTCAGGTTGATATCCATATACAGCACCAGAACTACAAAAGATAATGCGACTTTTTTTATGAAATTCTTCAGCAAGTCTACAATAATTAAGAGTTCCTAAGATTATATTTTCTTTCTCATCTTGGTCATTTAGTAAATATCTTGAAGCATCAGTTGATGCTGCCGCATGAATAATAAAATCTGCATTAGGAAGGTAATTAACGGTGGACACATCTCCTGCAAAAAATTCAACACCGTCTGATATCAATTCTGGATAATCTTTTGAGAGTTGATGAGGATTCCTAGACATTATGATTATTTTGTCTATATTCCAAGGTTTTAATAGTTTACGTTTATAACTATCTAAGATTGATTTTCCAAAAAATCCAGATCCACCAATAATTAATAATGAGGCCAAAATAAAGAAAGCCTTTCCTAGGGAAGACTTATTTGAATAATTTTTTTCATAAAACTTCTTGTTGTATTATTTTCATCAAATATATATTAAAGTTTTTTAGATTTTTGATGGAGACCAATTATCATCTCTTTATTCATGACTTCTCTGGATAATAATGGTGATAAATCCTCTAAAGGGGGTGAAACAATTGACCCATCTTTCTTTATAACTAATGATAGTTTTGGGTAAAAAAACTGTTCAGGATCCATAAAAACATCACAAATCACTGGCTCATTATGACCTTGTACTTCTGGAATAAAACTTTCAAAATCTTCCCATGAGCTAATTGAGTAGTATTTAATTTGAAATGCATCAGCAATTCTAGAAAAATCTGGACATGAAACACCACTCGCTCGATCGGTTCCAACATATTCGCCCTTAAATAAATTTTTCTGGGTATGTTTGATCATCAAATAACCATCATTGTTAAAGATAAATATCTTTATTGGTAATTGATGATGCACAATAGTTTGAAGTTCTTGAAGGTTCATCATCATCCCACCATCACAATTTAAACTTATTACTTCGCCTCCTTCTTTAGCAAAAGATGCTCCTATAGCTGCAGGTAAGCCATATCCCATTTCACCCAAGCCTGTAGATGTCATTATTCTTTGATCTTTATTTAATCTAATTGCCTGATGCCCTGATAATAGAGCAGTACCCATATCAGTTGTAATTATTTGATCTTCTTTAAAATATTTACTTAGCTCACCAATAAAACTATATGAATTTATAAAATCATTGTTATCCTTGTGTTCAGGGCCTATATATGGGTAGCGCTCTTTATACCCATTACACGTACTTACCCATTTATTCCAATGATTAGAGTCAAAACTTAGGTTTTCATATTTATCAATAATCTTATCAAGAAAAATTCCAGCATCACTAATTATAGAAAGATCAGCAATATTTTTTGTTTTCAATAACTCATCTTCATCAATATCAACTTGAATAATTTTAGCATTTCGTGCCAACTCATTATGTTCATAACCAATCATAGGAATTGCCATTCTGTTTCCAATTGCAATGACAAGATCAGAATTTTGAAGTATGAAATTAGCAGATCTGTTGCCATAAACACCAGCCCTTCCATAATTTAATAAATGATTATCATTTAGCATGTCAAGTCCGGCCCACGATACTAACGTTGGAAATTTGTATTTTTCTAGTAATGGAATTATTTTATCTACTGAGCCAGATAGTCTAATTCCATGACCAAGCCAGAATACTGGGCGCTCAGCAAGTTTAATCATATTTAAAACTTTTTGAATATCTGAACTGGAAGGAGATTTAATAACTTTCTTTGGAGATGAAAAATGAGTTAAATCACTTATAGTGATATTTTTACCTTGTATGTCCATTGGGTAATCAATCCAAACTGGTCCAGGTCTACCTTCACCAGCAATATGGTAAGCTTTTTCTAACTCATAAATAGCTTGATTTGGATCTTTTACGATCGTAGAGTATTTTGTAATTTTATCAACCATCAAAGCGATGTCAAAACCTTGTATGCCCCACATACGCATATTTTCCATTGATTGAATAAACCTTAAATTCTCTTGACCAGATATAATAACTCCAGGTATTGAATCTGCCCACGCACTAATAACTCCTGTAATAGCATTCGCACTTCCACCTCCAGCTGTAACAATGGCAGCTGATATTTTTCCAGTAACCCTGTAATATGCCTGTATAGCCATAGTTGCTGCTTGCTCATGATGAACACAAACTATCTCGGTATAGCCTAGCTGGTTTATTGAATCAAATATATGGGAATTAGCAGAGCCTATAATTCCAAAGACATGCTTTATATCTTTATCTTTTAAAAATTTAGCAATTTCATCACTAACTTTTACTTTATCCATCGTAATTTACTTCAGTCTTGTACCACTCTACTGATCTTTTGATAGATGTATCTATATCTGTATATAACTTTAGTCCAAACTCTTTCTCAGATTTTTCGGTATTGGGCAATAAAATAGAGTGCTTACTGCTAGGCACTAATGAAGTGTTCAACATAATTCTTGGAGAAGGGCCAAAACAACTTGCAACCTTTTCAGCAATTTCTTTAAGAGAATAGCCATTTCTATTTCCAACATTATAAACTTGTCCATTTTTAGCATGAAGGAGCATTACAAGTAACCAGGCAGCTAAGTCAGAGCCATACATATAGCTCCTCACCACCTCTCCATTATCATGAATACGAATTGGTCTTTTATTTATAGCATCATTAATAAAATTATTAATTGCCCATGGCGAGTCAATACTTTGATACGGCCCACAAAATGTAAATGGCCTAACAGTGGCAATTGGTAAACGCAATTGACTTCTTGCAGCCGAACTCAAGATTTCAGAATAAATATTTGCCCCTGCAAAATAATCTGGTAAATCACCGCCATGGTGTGTACCAGGATTATCTTCACTAAATTTTTCATTTTGTCCAAGCTTTCTAGAATAAATTGCACTAGAGCTAATATTAATAATATTATTTAAATTAGATAGCCGAGATGCAGATTGAAATACTGAGCTAACACCTTCTGCCACACTTGACATCGAGTCAAAAGGTTGAGATGCATGAAATCGACTATCCGGATTAGCTGCAGCATGAATAATATAGTTGACTGTTTTGGGAATTACTGCATCCTCCTTAACATCTGAATAAATAAACTTAATATAATTAGAATCCATTAAATGTGCTAAATTTTTTTCAAATCGCGATTTATTGCGAGCCATTAAAAAAAGGGTAATTTCCATGTTATGAGCTTCATTCATATAATGCACCATTTCAGCGACCCATGAGCCCATAAAACCAGTACCGCCTGTGATTAATATGGTTTTACCTTTTAGTTGCTCAATTTTTTTTTGCACTCCTAAATAAGATCTAATGCAATCAGAGGTAATAGATTTATTTTGCTTATCTTTCATAAATTAATTTACTCAGTTAGTAGAAAGTTTTTTAGCTACTTCAATAATCATATCTTCTTGCCCAGCAACAACTTTTTGTCTCCCAAGTTCAAAAAAAAGATCTCGAGGATCTATATTGTAATCTTTAGCTATCCTTTTAACAGGAGCAAGATATCCGGAAAAAACACCCGATAATCCACTCACAATACTTGATGAGCTAATATATGGCAAATGTTCAATCAACTCTCTTTCAGCCAAATCACTTGCATCCAGCATTTTGTATAAGTCAATACCTGTCTTATAGCCCATTCTATCAAGAACTGAGATAAGAACTTCTAGTTGGGCATTACCAGCACCAGCTCCAAATCCTCTTGAACTTCCATCAATTAGCCTTGCTCCAGACTCAATTGCTGCAATTGAATTAGCTACCCCCATGCCCAAATTATTGTGTGCATGAAATCCAATTGAAATTTTTAAATTTTTAGTAAGAAAGCCTATCTTTTCTTTAACATTTTTTGGCAAATAATTACCTGAAGAGTCCATCAAAATAACCGCCTCTGCACCATAATCTTGCATCTTTTTTGCTTCATTAGCAAGTTTTTCTTTATCAGCCATATGGCTCATCATAAGAACACCAAAAACAGTTTTACCTTCTGTTTTGCAATATCGGATATGCCTTTCTGTAATATCTGCCTCAGTACAATGTGAAGCAATACGAAAAACATCTACCCCATAATCTATAGCCGGTTTAAGATCCCTTTCAATAGTTGCAAAGCCTGGAATTACATGTATCCCAAGTTTTGATTTTTTAAGATGTTCTCTAGCAATAGGCAGCATAATTTTATCAGCTAGAGCAGATTCTCCCACCTGAAGAGATGATGCACCCAATCCATTACCATGCCCTACTTCAACAATTGAAATTCCTGCGGCATCTGCAGCATCACAATAACTAATAATTTGCTCTTTCGTCATTTGATGAGAAATAGCATGATTCCCGTCTCTAAGGGTCACATCACTTATTAATATATCATTTGAAGTTTCAGTCATAATAATCTCGCGTACTCTTCAGCCATTGCAATTGCTGCACAATTTATTATATCTAAATTACCAGCATATTCAGGAAGATAATCACCTAAGCCTTTTATTCTAAACATTATTACAATTCTATCATTTTCAAGTATAGGGCCTAAAATAAGATCATATCCAGGCACATAGGATTGCACTTTTTTAGATATTTCATCAAGCTCTTCCTCTAATGCCTTTATATTTGGATTTTGAACTTTTGCCAATATGGTTGTTATCATATTAATACAAGGTGTAGCAGGATTAAGAATAAGTATTGCTTTAGTTTTTTTTGCTCCTGAAAATTTTTTTAATCCTGTTTCAGTAGTCTTAATATACTCATCTAAATTAAGACGAGTTGCTGGCCCTGCACTCTTAGAGGCAATACTTGAAACAACCTCAATATAATCAATATTACTATGGGTATTAGAGATTGCTACTGCAACAGGTATTGAAGCTTGACCGCCACAAGAAACCATATTTATATTAACTTCATCTAAACACTCACTTGAATTTACAGAAGGGATGCACATAGGTCCAATTTTTGCTGGAGTTAAATCAATACATCTAACACCTATATTCTTAAATATTATTGCATGGGAAGCATGATCCTTAGCTGATGTTGCATCAAAAACAAGATCAATTTTTTCTGCATTGTCTACAATGAACTGAACACTTTGATCTGATACTTTAGCGCCCAATTTAAGAGCGGTAGACATTCCATGAGAGCTGAGACTTCTTCCAATAAAAGCAACACATTCTAAATTACTTGACCTTTCAATTTTAATTAATAAATCTGTACCAATATTACCAGAGCCTAATATTGCTACTCTATACTTTCTTTTTTGCATGCTGTTCAAGACTCTAAAAGCTTAGACTGATCTAAGAAACACCACAATGAACTAGTCATATTGCTCAACAAACTTATGAATAGTGGTATGTAAACGGGTGAACATAGACTCTGTCATGCCATGATGTAATGGAAGTAAAACACCTTTAGCCATAACTCTATCTGCATTAGGATAACCCTCTTTCAAAACTTTTTTGGAAATATTCTGACACATTGGCTGTCTTAAAATATTGCCAGTAAAAACAACTCTAGTTTGAATATTCCTCTTTTCCAAGAAAATTTGGAATTCTTTACGTGTAAATGGCGCACTGTCTTTAATTAGAATAGGGAAAGCTAACCAGGCTGTATTACACCCAAATGTCTCTTGAGGATTTAAAAAGTAGTCAGGATAATTATTAAAAAACTTGCACTGCCTCTCAAAGTTGGCTTGTCGTGATGCAATATTTTGATCTAACTTATCTAGCTGCACCATACCAAAAGATGCACCTAACTCATTACCCTCAAGGTTATAACCAACAGTCTCAAAAACAAACTTAGCATCATAATCAATACCATCGAGATCAACATTAAACCTATTTTCAATAGCTTCACTTTTTTCATCAAACAATGAAGAACTTCGCCCCCAAGATCTCAATAACTTTGCTTTTTCCATAACTTTTTCATTATTAATAGCTAAAGCACCTCCATTACCAGCACAGTTAATTATGTGAGAACCATAAAAACTAGTTATAGACATATCAGAATAGTAGCCTGATCCTTGGCCATTTATGGTTGCCCCAAGAGTGTCAGCAGAGTCCTCAATGACTATTAAATTGAATCTATCTGCTATTTCTCTAATTGCAGGCCAGTCACAAAGATTACCCATCAAATTTGGGGCTAAAATAGCCACAGTTTTTTCAGTAATTTGCCCTTCGATTTGACTAACATCAATACAGTAGGTTAATGGCTCAACATCAACAAAAACAGGAATTAAATCATTTTTAACCAAACATCCAATGGATGTTGAAAAAGTTAGCGCAGGAGTGATAACCTCTCCACCTGCGGGAAAGCTAAATGCCTCTACTCCAATAAAGAGTGCAGAAGATCCAGAGTTAACATATAGACAATGCTTCTTGTTAAATAGATCAGCAATCTTTCTCTCAAACCTCCTAGAGTAATTACCAAATTGGGTTGATTCAGACAAACACTTAACTACAGCATCAATTTCTTCCTTCCCATAAACAGTTTTCGCATAGGAAATTTGTTCTAAATTACTCATATCATTATTCATTTATTCATATCCTTAGTAAACTTATCAATTTCAGTAATACATACTTTTCCCATGTCAGCATCACTTAACCAGAGTTTATGCCATCTTATTATGCTTCCCAGCGTCAATTGTAAATCCCAAGTTGGCGTCCAACCAAGGAGTTCTGAAGCTTTCGATATATTTAATTTTAAAAAGCTAGATTCATGAGGATTTACATTATCATCCAAACTCCAACTTGCATTTGGCCAATAAGAAATCATTTTATCTAAAATCCAATGAACTGGCTTAACGTCTTTTTCATCAGGACCAAAGTTCCAGCCTTCTGAATATAATTTATTATCATTATACAGTCTTTGAGCTAGCAAGAGATATCCTGATAATGGCTCAAGAACATGTTGCCAAGGACGAGTAGCATTAGGATTTCGAACTATAACTGCTTTATTTAGCTCAAAAGACTTTAAGATATCTGGAATGAGCCTGTCATTAGCCCAATCACCTCCTCCAATTACATTTCCTGCTCGGACTGATGCAACCCCTATACCCAAATCATTAAAAAAAGAACGCCTGTATGATGCAGTAACTAATTCTGCACAACCTTTACTTGAGCTATAAGGATCAAACCCCCCCATTGGATCAGTTTCAATATAACTTTTATCAAACCCAATATTTTCATAGCACTTATCAGTTGTAATATTAATAACAGCTTTCAAGTTTGGACAATTTCGGGCAACCTCTAATACTTTAGCAGTACCTATCACATTTACTTCATAAGTTTCAATTGGCTCATCATAAGATTGTCTAACCAGAGGCTGGGCTGCCATATGGATTAAAATATCAGGATTAAAACTCACCATACTTTTATGCAGCAACTCTTGATTTCTAATATCTCCAATTTTTGAATCAATTAACTTGCTAATTTTTGCAACATCAAATAAAGAGGGTGATGTGTTAGGCTCTAGGGCATATCCTCTAACAGAAGATCCTAGATGATTTAGCCATAAGCTAAGCCAGCTACCTTTAAAGCCAGTATGGCCCGTTACAAAAACACGCTTTCCAATCCAAAACTTTTCATCAATCATTATTTACTTCCAAACTTTCCATGGAGCATCATTTTTATCCCACAAC
>Ga0209816_1000398_pt1 | contig 34699 bp, 27 predicted proteins | sample CoawatmetaG01DNA_FD_187509 | JGI IMG/M metagenome (GOLD analysis project Ga0209816, IMG submission 187509) | Marine microbial communities from the West Antarctic Peninsula - Coastal water metaG017-DNA (SPAdes) (version 2) | ecosystem: Environmental > Aquatic > Marine > Coastal ...
GGCACCCGATGGGGGCGGCGGCGGACCGGCAGGACCGGCGCCCGGAGGCGGGGGCGGTGCGCCGGGGCCGTGCGGCGGGTGCGCCGGACCGACCGCCTCGACCGCGCCATTCGGGCCGACGAGGAACTGCGCCCGCAACTGACCCTGGTCGTAGCGACCCTGCACCATCACCGGCGCACCGGTGGTGAGGTTGCTCGCGCCATCGGGTCCGGCGTCGATCATCGCGCGGCCGCTGCCGTCCTGCACGACGATGCGGTTGCCGAACACCTCGGCGACGCGGCCCTTCACCGTGACGATACCGCTGCTCGAGGCGAGCTTGGCGATCGGCGTGGCGACGGTCGGCGCCATTTCGATCGACGGCCGCGTCATCGCCATCGCGCCGGCGCCGCCCGCGCTCGCAGCGAGCACCACCACTGCGCCCAGCGCCGCCCATTGGCGATGCTCCAGCGTCAGTTTTTCCTTCATACGCTTCGTGAACCTACCCATCTGTCGTCTCCTTGGGGGTCGATGAGGGGGTTCTACCGATTCGCAGCCGACGCCCGCTGAACCATGCGGTTCAGTTTCGGTTTAGGCAGGGGCCATAGGTGACGGGTGTCATGCGGATATTGCTGGTCGAGGACGATGACGAACTGGGTCCGGCGATCGCGCGCGCGCTGCGGGCCGAACATTGCGCGGTCGACCTGATCGCCGACGGCATCGACGCCGCGCATCTGGGCGAGACCGAGGCGTATGACGCGGCCGTCCTGGATCTGGGGCTTGCCGGCAAGGACGGCATCACGGTGCTGCGCGAATGGCGGGCGGCGGGGCGCGCGCTGCCGGTGCTGATCCTGACCGCGCGCGACGGCTGGTCCGACAAGGTCGCCGGATTCAAGGCGGGCGCCGACGATTATCTGGTGAAGCCGTTCCGCGTCGAGGAACTGATGATGCGACTGCGCGCACTGGTCCGCCGCGCGGCAGGGCACGCGCAGCCGGTGCTGACCTGCGGGCCCTTGTCGTTCGATACGCAGATCGGGCATTTCGAGCTCGACGGCCTGCCGCTGAAGCTGACCGCGTTCGAATGGCGCGTGCTGTCCGCGCTGATGCTGCGCAAGGAGGCGGTGATCGAGCGGCTCGACCTGCTCGAGCGCGTCTACGAAGGTGACGCCGATGTCGATTCGAACAGCCTGGAGGTGATCGTCGGCCGGCTGCGTCGCAAGATCGGCGCCGACCGGATCGAGACGATCCGCGGACGCGGGTATCGGCTGACGTGCGGGGGCGGATCATGATGCCGCGGTCGTTGCAGGGGCGGATGCTGCTGCTGTCGGCGGTGGCGATCCTGGCGGCGCTGGGCATCGCCGGCTGGGCGATCGCGGGCGTGCTGGAGCGCGTCGTCACCGAAGGCATCGACCGGCGGCTGGATGCCGAAATCGCGCTGATGGCGAGCGTCGTCGATGGCGACGGCCGGGTCGATCGCGCGGCGCCGGCGCAGCGGCAGGGGGCGCTGGACGCGGGGCGCGACTGGTTGTGGCGGATCGAGGCACCGGGTGGTGCCATCGGCTCGACCGACCGGTTCGTGCCCCGGCCCGATGCGGCACGACCCGGCCCGCGCCTGCCGGGACCGCCGGGCCCGCCGCCACCGGGCGTGGCGCCGCTGCCGGATGCGGGGCCGCAGGGCGTGGACGGCACCGATGCCAGCGGCGCGCGCCTGCATGCGCGACGGCTGGTGCTGACGACGCGTAGCGGCCCGGTGACGCTGTTCGCCGCCGCGCCGCGCGGGGTGATCGCGCGGCCGCTGCGCGAGGCGCTGGTGCCGTTGCTCGCCGCGCTGGCGATCCTCGCCGGACTGCTGGCGACGGCGACGCTGGTGCAGCTGCGGCTGGGGTTGAAGCCGCTCGCCCGGCTGCGCGCGCAGCTCGCCGCCATCCGCGCCGGCGAAGCGGAGCGGGTCGACGAGGACCAGCCCGTCGAGCTTCAGGGCCTCGCCGCCGAACTTAATGCGCTCGCTGCGGACCGCGCACAGGCGCTTGCCACCGCGCGCCAGTCCGCGGCCAACCTCGCCCATGCGCTGAAGACGCCGGTCGCGACGCTGGCGTTGCGGCTCCGCGCAGATGCGGAGGGGGCCGCGCAGGTCGAGCGGATCGACGCGACGATCCGCCATCACCTCGCCCGCGCCCGTGCCGGTGTGGTCGATACGCGCGCCAGCACCGCGGTGCGGCCCGCGGTCGCGGATTTGGTGCAGGCGATCGGGCGGCTGCACGGGATGCGTGGTCTGGCGATCACCGGCGACGTCCGCGGCGATCCGGTTGCGGCGATCGAACCGCAGGATTTCGACGAACTGCTCGGCAACCTGCTCGACAATGCTGCGCAGCATGCGCGCAGCATGGTGCAGGCATCCGCGTCGCTCGACCCCGCGGATGCGCGGCGGCTGGTGCTGACCGTCGCCGACGACGGCCCCGGCATTCCCGAGGAGGAACGCAGCCGCGTCACTCAGGCGGGCGTGCGGCTGGACGAACGCGGCGAAGGCCATGGCTTCGGCCTCGCGATCGTGCGCGAACTCGCCAGCCTGCATGGCGGCGCGCTGACGCTGGATGCCCGCGAGGGCGGCGGCCTCGTCGCGCAGGTCACCCTGCCGGCGCGCGCATTTGTCTGACTAGACGCCGGCCGCGCGAGCGGGAATGGTGCGCGGGACAGACGAGAGGATGATTCCCGATGCGCCATGATGTTCGATCCGTCCTGCCGGTCCAGGCGACTTTGGGCGAAGGCCCGGTGTGGATCGGCCGCGACGCGGCCTTGTGGTTCGTCGACATCAAGCAGCGCCACGTCCACCGCTTCGATCCGGCGACCGGCACCGCGCATCGCTGGGACGCGCCAGAACAGGTCGGCTGGGTGCTGCCCGCCGCGGACGGCGGCATGATCGCCGGGTTGCAGAGCGGCCTGTATCGCTTCGATCCCGCCGACGGCACCTTCCGCCCGCATGCCACGCCCGATGGCCATCCGACGCATAACCGGCTGAACGACGCGGCGACCGATTCGCACGGCCGCATCTGGTTCGGGACGATGGACGACGGCGAGAGCGCCGATACCGGCCGGCTGTTCGCGCATCACGGCGGCGCGATCCGATGCAGCGGGCTGCCGGCCGTGACGATCACCAACGGGCCGGCGGTGCATGGATCAACGCTCTACCACACCGATACACTGGGCAAGACGATCTGGCGCGCGGCGATCCGCGACGACGGCACGCTGGGACCGGAAGAGCGCTTCGTCACGATCGAGGAGGGGGCGGGCTGGCCCGACGGATCGGTCGCGGACGCGGAGGGGTGCCTGTGGGTCGCTTTATGGGGCGGCTGGGGCGTGCGCCGCTACGATCCAGCGGGCCAGCTGATGGGGACGGTGCGGCTGCCGGCGTCGAACATCACCAAGATCGCGTTCGGCGGGCCCGATCTGCGCACGGCCTACGCAACGAGCGCGCGCAAGGGGCTGGACGCGGTGGCGCTGGCCGAGCAGCCCGAGGCGGGGAATCTGTTCGCCTTCGATCCGGGCGTGGCGGGCGTGGCGGTGACGCCCGCGGTGGTGTGAAGGACGCGGCGTAGCCTTGCGCCCATAATGTCGTCACCCCGGGCTCGACCCGGGGTGACGGGCTAGATCAGCGCTTGAACGGATCTTGGAACAGCGCCTGGGCGGCCGCTGCCGGATCGTTGTCGTAGGAATCGACCTCGCGGTTCGCCGCGTCGCGCTCGGCGCGGAGCGAGGCGATCAGCGCCTCGCGATCGCCTTCCAGGCGGGTGTCGGCCGGGGCGGCTTCGCCGGTGCCCTTCGATGCCTTGGCAACCGCGGCGTCGAGTTCGCGCTGCGTCGTCAGGCCCAGCGTCACCGGATCCTTGGGCGTGATGTTGGCGATGTTCCAATGGCTGCGGTCGCGGATCGCGGCGATCGTCGTGCGGGTGGTGCCGATCAAATTGCTGATCGCGCCATCGGTTATTTCCGGATGGTTGCGGATGATCCAGGCGATGCCGTCCGGCTTGTCCTGGCGCTTCGACACCGGCGTGTAGCGCGGGCCCTTGGTGCGGCGGACCTGCTCGGGACCCTTGATCATCTTCAGGCGATAGGCGGGATCGGCCTGGCCCTTGTCGATTTCGTCCTGCGTCAGCTCGTGCGCGCGCACCGGATCGCGGCCGGTCAGCTTGGTCGCGGCGGTATCGTCGGCGATCGCCTGCACTTCGAGGATGTGGAGACCGCAGAAGTCCGCGATCTGGTCGAACGACAGCGAGGTGTTGTCGACCAGCCAGGAAGCGGTCGCATGGGGCATGAGCGGCTGGGCCACGGGAAAACTCCGTCGGAAATAAATAGGGCCGCCCCATCCGGAGCGGCCTGCTACACCCTTCGATGTACGGTACGCGCACGCGAAGGGCAAGGCGTGTGGTGGAATTGCGCGGTTTTCTCCCCGTTATCCCGGCCTTGCGCCGGGATCCCGCTTCTTCCTCTCGCGGGAGTAAAAGCGGGACCCCGGATTAAGTCCGGGGTGACGGGCACCGCCTCACACCGTCAGGACGATCTTGCCCACATGGTCGCCCTCTTCCATCCGCGCATGCGCGGCGGCGGCGTCGGCCAGCGGTAAGACCTTGTCGATCACCGGGCGCAGACGGCCTGCCTCGACGTGCGGCCAGACGGTGCGCGCGATTTCGTCGGCGACCAGCGTCTTGAACGCGGTGTCGCGCGGGCGCAGCGTCGATCCGGTCAGCGTCAGGCGGCGGCGCATAATCTCGAAGATCGGGATCGTCGCGGTCGGGCCGCCCTGTACCGCGATCGAGACGTGGCGGCCGTCGTCGGCGAGGCATTGCAGGTTGCGTGGCACATAGTCGCCGCCGACCATGTCGATGACCGCGGTGACGCCTTTGCCGTCGGTGATCGCCTTCACGCGCTCGACGAAATCCTCGGTCTTGTAGTTGATCGCATGCGCCGCGCCGAGGTCCAGCGCGCGGGCGCATTTGGCGTCCGATCCGGCGGTGACGATGATCGTCATGCCGAACAGCTGGCCGAGCGCGATCGCCATCGTGCCGATACCGCTGGTGCCGCCGTGGACGAGCACGCTGTCGCCCTCGGTCGCGAAGGCGCGTTCAAAGAGGTTCGTCCACACGGTGAAGAGCGTTTCGGGGATCGCCGCGGCATGGACCATATCGAGCCCGTGCGGCACCGGCAGGCACTGGCCGGCGGGTGCGACCGCATATTCGGCATAGCCGCCGCCTGCGATCAGCGCGCAGACGGGCTGGCCGATCATCGTATCCTCGACGCCCTCGCCCACCGCGACGACGGTGCCGGAAACCTCCAGCCCCATGATCGATGGCGCGCCCGGCGGCGGCGGATAGCCGCCCTTGCGCTGCAGCACGTCGGGCCGGTTCACCCCGGCCGCGGCGACGCGGATCAGCACCTCGCCCGAGTGCGGCTGCGGCACCGGGCGTTCCACCAGCCGCAGCACCTCCGGCCCGCCATGCGCCTCTGGATCGATCGCCTGCATCGTCGCGGGGATCGTTGCCCCGTGCTGCCGTTCGTCCATCCGCCCATCCTGTCCCTGTTGCCCGCCGCAAACGCAGCGCGCGCCCTATGGTGCCTTATTGACATCGCACCGGCGGGGGTCAACGTTAGCGCTTCATGGATATGGACGACGCCCCCTCCCGTCCCGACGACGCCCTCGGCCTGCTGCTGCGGCAGGACCTCGACCCGTTGTCGGTCGCCGAGCTGGAAGCGCGCATCGCCGCGCTGGAGGGCGAGATCGCGCGCACCCGGCGGCATATCGAACGCTCCGTTAACCATCGCGCAAGCGCCGACGCGCTATTCCGGCGATGAGCGACGCGCGCACCGGATCGGGTTCCCGCCAGCCCTGCCCGGTGTGCCGCCCGCCGCTTGATGCACGGCCCAACGATACCGACATAGGTGGAAAGGGCCGGGCGTCACGATCCGGTCCGACTGGAGTAAGCTGAATGCCATCCTTCGCCCCCGCGCTCGAGACCACGCTGCACAAGGCGCTCGAGGCCGCGTCCTCGCGGCGGCACGAATATGCGACGCTCGAGCATCTGTTGCTCGCGCTGATCGCCGACGAACATGCGTCCCAGGTCATGGAGGCGTGCCACGTCAACCTCGGCGACCTGAAGACCACCGTCGCGCATTACCTCGACACCGAGCTGGATGCGCTGAAGGTCGACACCGCGACCGATCCGTCGCCGACCAGCGGCTTCCAGCGCGTCGTCCAGCGCGCGATCCTGCACGTCCAGTCGTCGGGCCGTGACGAGGTGACCGGCGCCAACGTGCTGGTTGCTCTGTTCAGCGAGCGCGAATCCTACGCGGTTTATTTCCTGCAACAGCAGGACATGAGCCGCCTGGATGCCGTCAGCTTCATCAGCCACGGCGTCGGCAAGGGCGGCGCGCAGACCGAAGCCTCCACCCCCAAGGGCGCCGAAGAGGAAAAGCCGGCAAAGGGCCAGGACAAGGGCAAGAGCGAAAGCGCGCTCAAGCAGTTCACCGTCGACCTCAACGAAAAGGCGAAGATCGGCAAGGTCGATCCGCTGATCGGTCGCGGGCCGGAGGTGGATCGCACGATCCAGATCCTGTGCCGCCGCAGCAAGAACAACCCGCTGTACGTGGGCGATCCCGGCGTCGGCAAGACCGCGATCGCGGAAGGCCTAGCGCGCAAGATCGTCGAGGGCGAGGTGCCCGACGTGCTGAAGGAAGCCGTCATCTACAGCCTCGACATGGGCGCGCTGCTCGCCGGCACGCGTTACCGCGGCGACTTCGAGGAGCGGCTGAAGGCGGTCGTCAACGAACTCGAAAAGCTGCCGCATGCGGTGCTGTTCATCGACGAGATCCACACGGTGATCGGCGCGGGCGCGACCAGCGGCGGCGCGATGGACGCGTCGAACCTGCTGAAGCCGGCGCTGTCGGGCGGTTCGATCCGTTGCATCGGTTCGACGACCTACAAGGAATTCCGCAACCACTTCGAAAAGGATCGCGCGCTGCTGCGCCGGTTCCAGAAGATCGACGTCAACGAACCGACGATCGAGGATACGATCAAGATTCTCGCCGGGCTGCGCTCGGCGTTCGAGGACCATCATTCGGTCAAGTACACGCCCGATGCGATCAAGTCGGCGGTGGAACTCTCCGCACGCTACATCAACGACCGCAAGCTGCCCGACAAGGCGATCGACGTGATCGACGAAGTCGGCGCGATGCAGATGCTGGTGCCCGCCAACAAGCGCAAGAAGACGATCACCGCCAAGGAGATCGAGGCCGTGATCGCGACGATGGCGCGTATCCCGCCGAAGTCGGTCAGCACCGACGATCGCGCCGCGCTCGAAAGCCTGGAGACGGATCTGAAGCGCGTCGTGTTCGGGCAGAATGCGGCGATCGAGAAGCTGTCGGCGGCGATCAAGCTCAGCCGCGCTGGCCTGCGCGATCCCGAAAAGCCGATCGGCAACTATCTGTTCACCGGCCCCACCGGCGTCGGCAAGACGGAAGTCGCCAAGCAGCTGTCGTCGATCCTGGGCATCCCGCTCCAGAGGTTCGACATGTCCGAGTACATGGAGCGGCATTCGGTCAGCCGGCTGATCGGTGCGCCCCCGGGCTATGTCGGCTTCGACCAGGGCGGCCTGCTGACCGATGCGGTCGATCAGAACCCGCATTGCGTGCTGCTGCTCGACGAGATCGAAAAGGCGCATCCCGACCTGTTCAACATCCTGTTGCAGGTGATGGACAATGGCCGCCTGACCGACCAGCACGGCAAGACCGTCGATTTCCGCAACGTGATCCTGATCATGACCACCAATGCGGGCGCCGCCGACATGGCGCGCGAGACGGTGGGCTTCGGCAACCTGACCCGCGAGGGTGAGGATGAGCAGGCGGTGCAGAAGATGTTCTCGCCGGAGTTCCGCAACCGGCTGGATGCGATCGTGCCATTCGGTTACCTGCCGCCGGAAGTCGTCGCCCGCGTCGTCGACAAGTTCATCCTGCAGCTCGAACTCCAGCTCGCCGACCGCAACGTCCACATCAACCTGGACGATGCCGCCAAGAGCTGGCTGACTGAGAAGGGCTATGACAAATTGTACGGCGCGCGTCCGATGGGCCGCCTGATCCAGGAAAAGATAAAGCAGCCGCTCGCCGAGGAACTGCTGTTCGGCAAGCTGGTCCATGGCGGCGAGGTGACGGTGAAGATGAAGGACGGCGCGCTGTCGTTCGCGATCGAGCCCGCCGCGCCGAAGAAGCCGCGCAAGAAGGGCAAGGCGGAACCCGTCGACGCCAAGTAACCGCGGCCAAGCGCAACTGCCTCCGAAACGGATCGGATCCACCCGGATCCGGTCCGTTTTCGTGTTAGCGAGCCGGCGTGGACCCGCACGATCCCCTTGCCGGCCTGCCGCTCGACGCCGCCGATCCCGCCGATGCGGCGGCGCTGGCCGATCTGGCGGCGGGGCGGGTGGTCGACAGCGACCAGATCGTCGGTTGGCTGGGCGGCTGGCAGATGGCGCGGCAGGCCGACGCGTTCGACCTTTGCGCCCCGATCGCCGATTCTCAGCCGCACGCGCAGGGCGATGCGGAGACGCGGCCCTTGGTCTGGACCGAGAGTGCGTACCATGCCTGCCGGCGTCTGCGCACGGATTTGGCGGCGCTCAGCAGCGACAGTGACCTCCGCCTCGTCGCCGCGCTGGTCGCCAAGATGGTGTCGCTGATCGTCGAGGGGGGCCATGCGCCCGGTTTTGCCGAGGTGGCGCTGATGCCGCCGCTATACCTGCGCATCGCCGTCACCCGCACTCGCATCGCCGTGCTCGGGCTACGCTGGAACGGCACCCTCAGCTGATCGGGCCAGCGCGGCGACCGCGGCCCGCGTCGGCGTGGTGAGGTTGGGCGGCAGCGCATCCAGCGGATACCAGACCGGCCCGTCATGCTTGGCCGGTTCGCAATTGCGCGGGGTGCCGGTGAAACTCAGCACGCGATAGATAGGCGCGACCCAATGCGTGCCGGCCGCCACGTCGATCTGGTCGACGAAGCACAGCAACGCCACCGTGCCGACGACGATGCCCAGTTCCTCGCCCACTTCGCGGCGCATCGCGGCCTCGGCGGTTTCGAACAGGTCGATCTTGCCGCCGGCAAGGCCCCAACTGCCCGCCTCGGGATCGGTCAGCCGGCGCAGCAGCAGGATGCGACCATCGACGACGATCGCCGCGCCACAGCCGGCCCTGGGTTCGCTTTGCTTGCCTGGCATGCGCGCCGGGGCCGTGACGGGGGACGAAACCATGGTTCGCGATTCAGCCGTCCCCATGGCATAATGTCAACCAAAAGGCCCGACGCGGCTGTATATGTCACAGATAACGCTGCGCTTTTTCATCTAGGTCAACTATGGCCGCGTTTACCGAAGCTTTGTAATACCGATGCTAGGGACAAGCCATATGCCGGCAGGTTTTCAGTGGCGACGCATCGCGATGATCGTGCTGAGCTTCGCGATCGCCTGCTGCATCCTGCCCGCGGCGGCGCAGGCGCGCACGCCGTTGAAGGCCTGCGTGCTGCGCGACACCGGATCGCAGAACCCCGCCGCCCTGTTCGCCGCGCCCGATCGGTTCGACTGCACAACGCCCCAGCGCGCCTTCGGCCCCGGCAGTTACTGGCTGCTGTCGCAACCCCTTCCGGCCGGACTATCGGGCGAGCTGCTGCGGCAGGGCAGCGTGTGGCAGGATCGCGTGACGCTGTATGTCCGCTACACCGATGGCGCGATCCGCCATGTCGCCTTCACCAGCCGGACGACGTGGCGGCTGCTGCAACTGGGTGCGGTGATCCAGATCCCGCTGCCCGCCCATTCCGCCGCGCCGGAGCGATTGCTGTGGCATGTCGAGGGATCGCTGAACCGCCGCGGCATCCTTGTCGCACCGGTGCTAGTCGACCGGCACACCGCGCAAAACAGCGATCGCGAGATGGTCGCGCTCTATGCCGCCTTTGCCGGAATGTGCCTGGCGCTGCTGATCTACAATCTCGCCATCTGGGCGGCGCTGCGTCAGGGATTCCAGCCCGCCTATTGCGTCATGGTGCTGTGCCTGCTCGCCTATGCGCTCAGTGCGTCGGGTCTGCTCGGCCAGCTGACCGGCATGGACAACAACGATCGCCAGCGATTGAGCTATATGCTGCTGGCACTAATCGCGGCGAGCGCGGTGATATTCGTGCGCGCGTTCATGGAACGCCGCGTCTTCGACGGATGGCTGCGGCCAGCCAGCAACGTGGTCATCGGTTTCCTGCTGCTGTCGGCGGCAAGCTTCACCGTGCTCGTGCCCCGTTACGCCGGGGTGACCGATCTGATGTGCACCATCGGCTATTGCATGGTCGTCGCGCTGACCGTGCCGGTGGTATGGCGCGCCTGGCGGCTGCGCAGCCGCTTCCTATTGCTGTTCGCGCTCGCCTGGGGGCCGCCGGTGCTGTGTGCGGTCGTCCGCATCCTGGCGTCGATGAGCCTGGTGAAGTGGCAGCTGTGGATCGACAATTCCACCTTCATCGCGCTGGCGCTGGAAGCGTCGATGTCCTCGGTCGGCATCGCCTATCGCATCCGGCTGCTCAGTCGCGAACGCGACGAGGCGCGTGCGCAGGAGGTGGCGGCGCTGCGCCTGGCCGCGGTCGATCCACTGACCGGCCTGCTCAACCGCCGCGCGTTCCTGGAAGCGGCGATGGCGCGGGCGGGCGAACACCAATTGGTTCTGATCGACATCGATCATTTCAAGGCGGTCAACGAAACCATCGGCCACGACGGCGGCGACGAAGTGTTACGCGTCTTCGCCCGCGCGCTGCGGTCCGTCGCTGCACCCGAATCGCTGATCGCGCGCATCGGCGGCGAGGAATTCGCGATCCTGACACCTGCCGCCGCACCGCTCGACGCACGGCTGGTGCTCGACGGGCTGCGCGGCCATCGCATGCCGTTCGACCTTGGCGTCACCGCCAGCATCGGCACCTGCGTCGGGCCGCTCCATCGCGAAATCGACTGGAAGACGATGTACCGCAACGCCGACCGCGCGCTGTTCGAGGCGAAGGCGGCGGGCCGCGACCGCGTGCGGCACGGGCTGCGCAACGACGCCGCCTGACCTATCGACCCGACCATGCGCGGCAGGCCGATGGCGGCTTTTCGAACGCACGCTACACTATGGCCGTGACGGCCGCGCCATGATATGTCCTGCCCGCAGAAGGGGATGGGACGCGAATGACCGACCGGCGCAAATGGACGATCGCAGCGGTGGCTGCCGTATCGCTCGTCGCGCTGCGCCATCCGACGCCCGACATCCGCCTGATCACGCATGACATCGGCGACCAGAGTCCGCGCCGGTTCCAGGCCGCGATCGACCTGGGTCTGGTGGGGATCTCGTTCCTCTACACCTGGACCGCACGACGCGGCTGAGGGCGATCCCCAGCCGCACGCCTCAGCCGAACACCGTCTTCAGGTTCATGAACTCGTGCAGACCGTACGGGCCCAGCTCGCGTCCATGGCCTGACCGCTTGATGCCGCCGAAGGGCGCTTCGGGCGTCGAGGACAGCATCGCATTCACCGCGACCATCCCCGCCTCGATATCGCGCTCGAAGCGCGCACGCTCATCGGGGTCGTTGGTCCATACCGACGACCCCAGGCCGAACGGCACGTCATTGGCCAGCGCGATCGCCGCATCGGTGTCGGCGGCGCGGAACACCATCGCGATCGGGCCGAACAGCTCTTCCTGCGCGGCCGGATCGTCGATCGGCACGTCGACCAGGATACCCGCCGACATATAGGCGCCCTTGCCCGGCAACGCCTCGCCCCCAAACAGCAGCCGCCCGCCGGCCGTCTGAATGGCGGCAAGCTGGTCGAGCGTGGTCTGCCTCTGCTCCTCGCTCGACAGCGGGCCCATATCGGTGTCGGCATCCATCGGATCACCCGCCTTCACCGCGCGCATCGCGTCCGAAAAGCGGTCGAGGAACGCGTCGTAGATGTCGGCATGGACGATCATCCGCTTGCCGCAGATGCACGACTGACCGGTGTTCTGGATGCGCGCGGTCACCGCCTGCTTCACCGCCGCGTCGAGATCGGCGGAGGGCATGACGATGAACGGGTCCGATCCGCCGAGTTCCAGCACGACCTTCTTGAGGTTGCGCCCGGCCGCCTCGGCGACCTTGATGCCGGCGCCTTCGCTTCCCGTCAGCGTCACCGCGACGATGCGCGGGTCGGCGATCAGCGCATCGACCTTGTCGGAGCGGATGGCGAGGTTCTGGAACAGGCCGGCGGGCGCGCCGGCGGCAACGATCATCCGCTCGATCGCAGCGCCGCAGCCTTGCGTCAGCGAGGCGTGCTTCAGCAGCCCGACATTGCCGGCAAGGATCGTCGGCGCGGCGAACCGCACCACCTGCCAGAAAGGGAAGTTCCACGGCATCACCGCGAGCACCGGGCCCAATGGCTGCCAGTGCGCGGTCGCCGGGCCGCCGGGCGTGTCGAAGCGGCGCGGCTCCAGCATCGCCGGTCCCTCCTGCGCGTAATGGCGGAAGGCGGCGGCGCATTTCTGCACTTCGGCGATCGCCGACTTCAACGTCTTGCCCATTTCACGCGTCGCAATCTCGGCAAGCTCGCGCGTGTTCGCCTCGAACTGTTCGGCAATCCGTTCGAGCAGCGCCGTGCGTTCCGCGATCGGGGTCAGCCGCCATGCGCGATAGGCGCTGTCGGCACGCGCGATCGCCGCGTCGAGCGCGTCGGCGGTCAGTTCGGGGATGCTCTCGCCGGGTTGGCCGGTCGCGGGATTGATGCTGGTAAACATGCCGGCCCAACGCGCAGGCCCGGCACGCGATCCGCCTAGGCCGCCCGCCGCGTGCGCTGCCAGCGCCGCACCGTGCCGATCGCGCCGTCCCACAGCAACGTTTCGAGGCCGGCATAGCCCAGCCCCAGGTGCGGCGGCCGCGCGGCGACCACGTCGGCGATATGGACGCTACCCGATCGCAGCCCGGCGCGCCCGATCCGCGCCCAGCGGCGCGCGGTTTCCCAGCGGATCAGCCGCGCATCGTCACGGCTCGGCCGCGCCTGCGCCAGGAACGCCGCCTGCAACGCCGTGATGCCCTCCCCCAGCTGAATCAGCGTCGCGCGATCGGGCACCGGCACGCCGCCCATGTTGTGCAGCACCAGCAGCCGGGCGAGCGTCGCGGCATTCTCCGCACCCAGCACGGCGGCATGCCGTTCCGCCAGCACGCGCGTCGCCGCGGTCTGCATCGTGTCGATAAAGCGCTTCGACACGCCGCCCGCATGCTGGCGATAGAGGACCAGAGGCGAATCGATTCGCGCGATGCGGCCGAGTGGCTGGACGCGGTGGTATAGGTCGAAATCCTCGGCATAGAGCAGGTCGGGCCGGGTGAAGGGATCGAGCGCGCAGGCGGTGTCGGCGCGCAGCATCACGGTCGACCAGACGAGCGGATTTTCGATCCAGCTGAGCCAGGTGATCAGCGCGGGCGTCGTGTTGGGCGCATAGTGCATCGGCGACACCCGCTCGTCGCGCAGCTGGCATGCCTGCGTCCCGACCAGCGCGACGTCAGGATGCGCCTCCAGATACGCGACCTGCCGTGCCAGCCGCTCAGGGAGACACAGGTCGTCCTGGTCGAGGCCCGCGACATAGCGCCCACGCGCCGCCGCGACGCCACGATTGCGCGCGCGCACCGGCCCCATATTTTCGGCATTCTCGATCAACCGCACGCGCGCGTCCGGCCAGTTCCGCATCATGGCGCTGGTCGCGTCGGTCGAGCCGTCGTCGATGACGATCGCCTCCCAGTCGGTCAGCGTCTGGCGCTCGAGCGACCGGAGCGTGTCGGGCAGGAAATGTTCCCCGTTGTACGCGGGGATGATCAGGGACACGATGGGCATGGCTACGCAGCGACTGCGCGCGCCTCCGGTTCCAACAGCTGGTCGACGATCATCTGGCCGACGTCATTCTGCCACAGCCACAGGCCGTTCGCCTGCCCGCGGAAGCTCGCTTCGCCGCCCAGGCGCCCCCAGGGCACGAAGCCTGCCGACAGGCCGATGCCATAGGCGCCCGGCACCGGCCGGTCCGTGGCGTCGAGCAGACGACAATGCCGGTCGACCATCGGCCGCCCGACGTGATGCGCCAGCGACAGCGGCATGCCGTCGACGCCGATCAGCGGCACGCAGCGCGGCCGATAGCCGAGCGCGCCGATCACCAGATCCGCGCCTTCGATGATCGCGCGCGCGGCGGCATCGTGATCGCCGGCGATGTGATGCGTCGTCACGCGCGGATCGGGTGTGCGGCCGCCCAGCGACAGCATCCGCAGCACCAATTCGCGCGATTCGAGCCGCAATCCGGCAAGGCGCAGCACGAAACCGCTGACCGGGCAGATGTCGTTTTCGTCGAAATCGTGGAAGCCTTCGGCATGCGCCGCGGCGATCGTCGGGTAGAAGGGCTTGAGCGGCTGGCGATGCACGATGGTGATCGCGCCGGCACCAAAGGCGAAGCCGGGCTGGCTCTTCAGCAACAATACCGCCGCCGCGATCGCGCTGGTCGAGGCACCGACGATCGCGATGCGCGGCGCCCGGCACGCCCGCAACCGCTCCTGCACCGCCGCGATACCGCCCTGGCGCAACACGATATCGGAACGCATCAGCCGCCGGCCCGCCATCACGCCCAGCGGCATGCCGGCGACGCGTTTCGCGGCGACCTGTTCGTCGGTCTGATAGCCGCCGGTCGCCACGACGATCCGGTCGGACAGGATCGTGCGCGTCGCACCATGGCCATCGGCGACGCGCGTCGCCCAGCGCCCGTCGGCGGTCCGCCGCACCTCCTGCGCCTCATGGTCGGTCAACACGCTGCCGCCATGCGTGCGGACGATGGTGCCCAGCCGTTCGCCCGTCGCCTCCAGCAGCGGCGCGGTGTCCGCCAGCGGCGCGCCGAGCTCGCCGATGTAGCGCTCCATCAGCCGCGCCGCGGGATGCTGCGCCAGCGCCGCGAGGTCGGGATGGGGATTGTCCTTCACCGCCGACAGGAAGGTCTCGGCGGTCGTATCCGATCGGATCGCATAGCCACCCAGCGCTCCCGCACCCAGGCGCGGCCCCCGCTCGACGATCGCCAGCCCCGCCTCGACCAGCGGCACCAGGCGGTTCTGCTTGCTCGCCGCGGTCAGCATCGCCGTGCCGGCCGGTCCGCCGCCGATCACCACGGTCCTCACGTCATCCCCCGCGCCCTGCGCCACTGCGTGCTCCGTCCCGTGCGGCACGAGCATCCGCGCCATTTCCGCGTCCACCACGCGTTCGATCGCGCGGACCAGCCGGTGCGCAATCTCGGTCGCATCGGCGGGCGTCATCGCATCGGTGATCGGCAGGCTGAGCATGCGCGCGGCGATATCGTCGGCGACCGGCGTCGGCTCAATCACCGCCACGTCGCGGAACAGCGGCTGTTCGCCGATATGCGGGCTGAAATAGTGTCCGACGCCGACGCCGTCCGCCGCCAGCGCGGCGACGATCGCGGCGCGATGGCCGATGAGCGCGGGCGGGAGCAACAGCGGCATGAACTGCGTCGCCTGCCGCCGTGCGGCGGGCGCCTGCATCGTGAACCCGGGCAAGGCGGCGCGATAGGCCGCATCGATCGCGGCCCGCGCCTCGCACACAGCATCGATCTCGGTCAGCTTGGCGCGCGCCATCAGTGCGATCACTTCGGGCAGCTTCGCGTTGATGCCGGGCAGCGTCGCGCTGCGGGCGCCGCTCGATCCGGACGGGTCGAACCCGAAATTGGCCATCGCGCGCAACGACGCGATCCGGTCCGCATCGCCGCAATGGATCAGCCCCCCCTCCGCCACCGCGAAGGTCTTGGTCGCATGCATCGAATAGACGATGGCAAAGGGCGCACCCGTACCGAAGCCGCGGCCCGCGGCATCGATCGTCCCCAGCGACGCCGCCGCATCCACGACGACGCCGACATCGTAGCGGCGCGCCAGCCACGCATAGCGATCGAGATCCAGATCGGTGCCGAAGGTCGCATAGGGCACGATCACGCCCACCCGATCGCCGTGGCGCGCGAGCAGCGCTTCCTCCTGCGCGGGATCGGATATCCAGTAAGACGGCTCGATATCGCCGAGCAGCGGCGTCAGCCCAGCCCACAGCGCCGCCTGCGCGGTCGCGGCAAAGGTGAGCGCGGGCATCAGCGCGAGCGTGCCGGCCCGCGGCATCGCTCCGCCACACCGCGCGGGCACCGCCTGCCGAATCGCGAGCATCAGCCCCAGCGTCGCATTGCCGACCGCCAGGCAATCGCCCACCCCACCGAACAGCTGCACCGTCGCCTCGCGCTCGAACGCCTGCACCTCCGGACCGTTGTTGCTGAATACGCCCGACGCCTCGACGCGCAGCAGCCCATCGGTCAGCGTGCTGAGCCGGGGCGGCCGGGGGGCGATCAGCGGAAATTCCATGCGTGGCGTGTCCCGGACAACGGAGCGCATCCGTCTACCCGCGCGTCCCTAAGAAGCGGTTAGCGATGGAACGCGCCCGCCTTTCCGGCCGCTGGATCAGCAACATACAGAAACATGATTGACTGCCTCGGCAACGGTTGCCATGGCAACCAAATGCCCTTCTACACCGAGTCGGATTTCGCGCCGGAGCGCTCGATCGGGTATCTGATCCGCCGCGCCGAACAGCTCGGCACGCAGGCGATGGATCCGGTGTTCGCCGCCGCCGACATCACCAAGACGCAATGGAGCGCGCTGGCGGCGCTCCGCTTCACCCAAGCGACGACCTGTGCCGAAATCGCCCGCGACCTTGGCCACGACAAGGGCGCGACGACGCGGCTGGTCGATACGCTGGAAGAGCGCGGCTGGATCGTGCGCACCCGCAACGACGAGGATCGCCGCGTCGTGCGCCTGACGCTGACGCCCGCGGGCGAAGCGATCGCCGCGGACGTGCGCAACACCGTCATCCGCCTGTGGAATGAATGGCTGGCCGATTGGCCGGACAGCGACGTCGACCAGGCGATCCATCTGCTCCAGCGGCTGCGCGACACGCTGCAACGCGCGGCCGACGAAAGGGCCAGTGCATGACCCCCTATCTCTTAAAGCCGAAATCCGCCCTGCTGCTCGCTTTGCTGGCGAGCGCGTGCGCGGTGCCGCACAGCCCGCCTGCGGTCGCACCGGTCGCGCCCGCGACGCTGGGGCTTGCCGCCGAAGCGTCGCCCGCCATCGCGGACGATTGGTGGACCGCGTTCGGCGATCCGCAGCTCGACCGCCTCGTCGCCGACGCGACGAAGGGCAATCCCAATCTCGACGCCGCGCTCGCCCGTGTCGCGCAGGCGCAGGCGATGCTGGCGGCGCGCGATGCGGAGCGCGGCCCCGACGTGACGTTCGACGGATCGGCACAGGTTGCGCGCCTGTCGGGCCGCTACACCATCCCGCCGCCCTATGCCGGATCGGTGCGCTTCCTCGGCAGTGCGCAGGCGAACCTCAATTGGAACCTCGACCTGTTCGGCCGCCAGAAGGCCGCGATCGAGGGCGCGCGCGCCTCCGCCCGTGCCGCCGCGCTCGATGTCGCGGCCGCCCGCCTCGCGATCGCGGGGTCGGTGGTGCAGACCTACATCGACCTCGCGCGCGCCGAAGCGCAGGCGACGCTCGCCCGCCGCACGATCGCGACGCGCGAACGGTCGGTACAGCTGGTCAACGTGCGCATCCGCAACCGGCTGGCGAGCAATCTGCAGGCGACCGCCGCGCAGACGCTGCTGTCGCAGGCGCGCGTCGCGCTGGCGGAGGCGGACGGCGCCCGCGCGCGCGCGGTCAACGCGCTGGCGGCGCTCGCCGGCCGCGGCCCCGATTATGCCGCCGCGATCCGCCCGGCGACGCTGCGCCTCGACACCGCCTTGCCGCTGCCTGCGCGCGTCCCCGCCGACCTGATCGCGCGCCGCCCGGACATCGCCGCCGCGCAGGCACGGATCGAGGCCGCCGCCGCCGGCCGCCAGGTCGCGCGCCGCGCTTTCTATCCCAACATCAACCTCGCCGCGCTCGCCGGCTTCCAGGCGGTCGGCCTTGGCAACCTCTTCAGCCTCGATGCCGGCACCGCGGGCGCGGGACCGGCGATCCATCTACCGATCTTCGACAACGGCCGGCTGAAGGCGGATCTGGCGGGCGCCACCGCAGGCGTCGATCTCGCCACCGCCGACTATAACCAGCGCGTCGTCGGCGCGGTGCGTGAGGCGGCGGATGCGATCGCCGGCATCACCGCGCTGGCGCAGGAACGCGCCCGCACCGCCGAGGTGGTACGCGGCTTTGCGGAGACCAACCGCCTCAATGCGGTGCGCGTCGCCAGCGGCCTCGATAGCCAGCTGTCGCTGATCGACACCGACGTCCGGCTGCTCGACGCCGAACGCGCCCAGACCAACCTTGCCGCCGATGCGGCCCGCCAGCGCGTGGCGCTGGTGCTGGCGCTCGGCGGTGGCTTTTCCTCCCAGGAACCCGCCCGATGACCGACGCGCCCGAATCAAAGACCGACACCGACGACGGCGCACAGCCCGCCGGCCCCGCGCCACAACAGGGCAAGCCCAAGGCACGCCGCACCGGCCTGCTGATCCTCGCCGCAGTGGTGGTGATCGCCGCGATCGTGTGGGCGGTGTTCCACTTCCTGCTCGCCAAGCCCGAGGAAGAGACCGACGACGCCTATGTCGCGGGTGACGTCGTCGCGATCACCGCGCGCGATCCGGGGCAGATCACCGCGATCCACGCCGACAATACGCAGACGGTGAAGGCCGGGCAGCCGCTGCTCGACCTCGATCCGGCGACCGCGGACGTCCAGCTGGCCTCTGCCGCGGCGGAGCTGGCGCGGGCGGTGCGTGCGACGCGCGCCGACTTCTCCAAGGTTTCCGAAAGCGGCGCGGCGATCGTGCAGGCACGCGCGCAGCTCAGCGCGGCGCAGGCCGATTACGCGCGCCGTCAGGGCGCCGCCGCGCAGGGCGCGATCTCGGGCGAGGAACTGGCGCATGCCGCCGATGCAGTGAAGGTGGCGCGCGCCAACCTTGCCCTCGCGCAGAGCCAGCAGGCGCAGGCGCGTTCGGCGGTGCAGGGCACCGACACGAGCACCAACCCCGCCGTGCTCGCCGCCATCGCCGCCTATCGCCGCGCCGCGATCACCCGCAGCCACATGCACATCGTCGCGCCGATCGACGGCGTCGTCGCGCAGCGCACCGTGCAGATCGGCCAGCAGGTCGCCGCGGGCACGCCGCTGATGGCGGTGGTGCCGCTCGGCAAGGTGTGGGTCGATGCGAACTTCCGCGAAACGCAGCTGAAGGACCTGCGCATCGGTCAGCCCGCCACCGTCACCGCCGACATGTATGGCGGCGACGTGGTGTTCCATGGCCGTGTCGTCGGCGTCGGCGCGGGATCGGGCAACGCCTTCGCGCTGCTGCCGCCGCAGAATGCCAGCGGCAACTGGATCAAGATCGTCCAGCGCGTACCGGTGCGCATCGCGCTCGAGCCCAAGGAACTGGCGCAAAACCCGCTGCGCATCGGCCTGTCGGTTAAGACGACCGTCGACACCGCCGACCAGTCCGGCGCCCGCCTGGGCCGGCCCGCGACGCAGGTCTATGGCGACAAGCCCACCGACGCACGCGACCCCGCGGTCGAGGCGCGCATCCGCCAGATCATCGCCGCGAATCGCTAAGTGAGCAAGCTGCCCTCACCCTTCGCCGGCTTGAGCGGCTCTTCCCTCTCCCGGTGGGAGAGGGAGGGAGGCGCGCAGCGCCGGAAGGGTGAGGGCCGGACAGGACGCGTCTAATGGCATCGCAACCCGCCCCCCTGACCGGCGGCAAGCTCGCGCTGGTCGCCTTCGCGCTGGCGCTCGGCACGTTCATGATGGTGCTCGACAGTACGATCGCGAACGTGTCGTTGCCGACGATCGCCGGCAACCTCGGCGTGTCGAGCGACAATTCGACCTGGGTGATCACCGCCTTCGCCGTGGCGAACGGCGTCGCGGTGCCGCTGACCGGCTGGCTGATGGGTCGGTTCGGCGTGGTGCGGACCTTCTGCACGGCGGTGGCGGCGTTCACCCTGTCGTCGTTCCTGTGCGGCATTGCCTGGGATCTGCCCTCGCTGATCGTGTTCCGTATCCTGCAGGGCGCGTGTTCGGGGCCGATGATGCCGGGCAGCCAGGCGCTGCTCATTTCGATCTTCCCGTCCGACAAGCGGTCCACGGCGCTCGGCGTCTGGTCGATGACGACGTTGGTCGGTCCGGTCATGGGCCCGATCCTGGGCGGCTATATCAGCGACAATTATCATTGGAGCTGGATCTTCCTGATCAACATCCCCTTCGGCATCTTCGTGACGCTGACGTGCTGGAACGGCCTGAAAAGCCGCGAGACGCCAACGCGGAAGCTGCCGATCGACACGGTCGGTTTGATGCTGCTGGTCGTCTGGGTGGGGTCGCTGCAGATCATGCTCGATCTCGGCAAGAACGCGGACTGGTTCAACGATCCGACGATCTGCGTGCTCGCGATCATCGCGGCGGTGGGCTTCATCGCGTGGATCATCTGGGAACTGACCGATGCCAATCCGGCGGTCGATCTGACGCTGTTCCTCAACCGCAACTTCGCGATCGGCACGCTCGCCTTCTGCCTTGGCTATGCGGTGTTCTTCGCCAACACCCTGATCCTGCCGCTGTGGCTGCAGACGCAGCTCGGCTACACGGCGACCTGGGCGGGCCTGATCGCCGCACCCAGCGGGGTGGTCGCGGTGATCATCTCACCGCTGGCCGCACGCCTGTCGGGCAAGATCGACGCGCGGTTGCTCGCGACGGTGGCGTTCCTCGCCTTCGCCACATCCTATTGGATGCGCTCCAACCTCGTGACCGGGGCCGCCGTCTTCGATTTCATGGCGCCGCTGCTGGTGCAGGGAGTGGCGATGAGCGTCTTCTTCCTCGCGATGGTGACGATCCTGCTCGACGGCATTCCGCCGCAGCGGATCCCGTCGGCGACCGGCATCTCCAACTTCGCGCGCATCGTCGCGGGGTCGTTCGCCGCATCGATCATCACCACCGCGTGGGACCGGCGCGAGGCGCTGCACCAGAGCCGGCTTGCCGAGGCGATCGGGCAGGGCATGCCGTATCAGATGGCCAGCGAGCAGTTGCAGAAACTGGGCGCGACATCGACGCAGGCCGCCGCGGCGATCACCCGCCAGATGGTGGGACAGGCGTATCTGCTCGCGTCGACAGACCTGTTCCGCGTATCGGCATGGCTGTGCGCGGCGATGGTCGTGATCGTCTGGTTCACGCGTCGGCCACGGGGCGGCGGCGGGCACGTCGCGGCGGACTGACCTCGCGCAATGTTGCGGGCCCGTTGCGGGGTCGTATCCAAAGCTTGAACATAGGTCCGGCGCGGTTGACCGCCCCGGCACCGGTGCCTAACTTTCGATCATGACCGCCCCCACCATCCTCCTGGTCGAGGACGATCCCGCCCTTCGCACCCTGACTACCCGCGCGTTGCAGGAAAACGGCTATCTCGTGCGGCCCGCCTCCGCTGCGCCCGAAATGTGGCTGGCGCTGGAGGCAGGACCCGTCGACCTGATCCTGCTCGACATCATGCTGCCCGGCACCAGCGGCATCGACCTGTGCCGCACGCTGCGCCAGAAGAGCGAAGTCCCGATCATCTTCATCAGCGCCAAGGGCAGCGAAACCGACCGCGTCGTCGGGCTGGAACTGGGCGCGGACGATTATATCGCCAAGCCGTTCGGCACGCGCGAGCTGATCGCCCGCATCCGTGCGGTGCTGCGCCGCGGCTCGCTGGAGCGCAATCCCGGCGAGCGCGAAGAGGGCGTGCTGACCTTCGACGGCTGGCAGGTCACGCTGCCGCGCCGCGAGCTGACCTCGCCCACCGGTGCGGTCGTCGACCTGACCGGTGCGGAATTCGACCTGCTCGTCAGCCTCGCCGAACATGCCGGCCGCGTCATCGCCCGCGAACGGCTGATCGAACTGTCGCGCACGCGGCTGGGCGACAGCTCCGACCGCAGCATCGACGTGCTGATCAGCCGCCTGCGCCGCAAGCTGTCGAGCGCGGGCAAGGACGCCCCGATCATCACCGTGCGCGGCGTGGGCTATATGCTGAACACCGAGGTGACGCGGCGTTGAGGCGCGCGTGACGCTTCCCCACACGCTTCGTCACCCCGGACTTGTTCCGGGGTCCACTGATCCGCACGGGAATGGCCAGAGCCTCCTGCCGTCCCCCTCGCCGCAGAGTGGACCCCGGAACAAGTCCGGGGTGACGGCGGGAGCAGGGCGCCGGCCCGCCCTCCCCATCGCATGAAACGTTTCGTCCAGCCCTCGATCGGTCTGATCGGCCAGATCGTCGCGATCCTGCTGCTCACCATGGTGATCGAGTTCGGGATCAGCACGCTCCTGTACGAACGCGCGAGCCAGTTTTCGGTGCGCGACGACGAGGCGCGGCGCCTCGCCGAACATCTCGTCATCGCGCGCCGTCTCGTCGCCGAACAGCCGCCGGGGCGCCGGGGCGACATGGCGAACGACCTCACCACCGAACGCTATGCCCTGCACTGGCAGCGCGACCTGCCGCCGCCCCCGCCGATCGCGCCCGCGCTCGACAGCATGCGGCACCAGGTGGTCGACTGGGAGCCGACGCTCGCCACCGCCGATCTGCGTCTGAAGCTGACGTCGCCGGGGCGCAGCTCCGTCGTCACCGGCGGCCTGAAGCTGCCCGATGGCAGCTGGCTATACTTCCGCACGCTGGAGCCGCTCCAGAACCTCAACCTCGCCGCCGAACGCATCCTGCTCGCGTTGATCCCGGCGCTGGCGCTGATGGTGATCGGCGGGCTGCTGATCCGCCGCATGCTGCGCCCGATGCGCCAGCTCGCCTTTGCCGCCGATACGTTCGGCGATGCCGAGCACGACCCCATCCCCGAAACCGGCCCGCGCGAGGTGCGCCACGTCGTCGCCGCGTTCAACCGCATGGCCGCGCGCATCCAGCGCCTGATCGCCGACCGGACGCAGGCGCTCGCGGCCGTCGGCCACGACCTGCGCACGCCGCTCGCCCGCCTGAAGCTGCGCGCCGAGGGCGTCGACGATGCGCCGGTGCGCGAGGCGATCGAGCGCGATATCGGCGAGATGGAGGCGATGGTGACGTCGCTGCTCGCCTTCCTGGGCGGCGACAGCGACCCCGAAACGCCGGTGCTGGTCGACGTCGCGGTGCTGTGCGCGACGTTGATCGACGATGTCGAGGATCGCGACCTCCCAGGCATCTACGACGGCCCAGCGCATTGCGAGGTGACGGTGCGCCCGACGGCGCTGAAGCGCGCGCTCGGCAACCTCGTCGAAAACGCGCTCCATTATGCCGGCAACGTGGCGATCCGCCTGTCGAGCGCGCCGGGGCGCGTGTGCATCGCGGTGGAGGACGACGGCGCGGGGATTCCCGAAGACCAATTGCGCCGCGTGCTGGAGCCCTTCGTCCGGCTCGATTCGGCGCGGCCGCGCGACACCGTCGGCTTCGGCCTGGGCCTGCCGATCGTCGCCCGCATCGTCGAGACGGAGGGCGGCACGCTGACGCTGTCGAACCGCCCGGAAGGGGGCCTGCGGGCGGCGATCGAACTGCCGGCGTAACGCCATTCCTCCCCCGCCAGGGGGAGGGGGACCGTTCGGCGTCAGCCGAATGGTGGAGGGGGAGGACGGCGGCACGGATCATGACGAGGAGCGTCGCTTACCTCCCCCTCCGTCACCGCTGCGCGGCGCCACCTCCCCCTGGCGGGGGAGGAATCATGGGCAACCCGACCGAACGCCGCTTCCGCTCTGCGTTTCCGCGTCTTTTTGTCCGGCAACATTTTAACACGAACCTGCGGCATCGCAGCAAAACGTACCCGGTAGATACCCTGTTCAATGCGGCTCATGCCGCCCGTGACAGGAGTATCCACTCGTGAACGAACTGATCGGTCGCGTCGTAAGCTTCGAGAAAAAGGTCTTTCAGGACCAGCAGGCACTCTATTCGACGCTCGCGCATCATGGCCAGTTTCCCAAGGCGCTGATGATCTCCTGCGCCGATTCGCGCATCGTGCCGGAGCATATCATGCAGGCGCAGCCGGGCGATCTGTTCGTCTGCCGCAACGCCGGCAACATCGTTCCCCCCTTCTCGGCGCACACCGGCGGCGTGTCGGCGACGGTGGAATATGCCGTGTCGGTCCTCGGCGTGCGCGACGTCATCGTCTGCGGCCATTCGGACTGCGGCGCGATGAAGGGCCTGTCGGGCGATCCCGCCGCGCTCGCCGCGGTGCCGACGGTCGCCAACTGGCTGAAGCACGGCGCCGCCGCGCGCCAGGTCGTCGACCAGAGCTATCCCGAACTGACCGACGGCGAACGCGTCCGCGCGCTCAGCCTCGAAAACATCGTCTCGCAGTTGCAGCACCTGCGCACGCATCCGTCGGTCGCCGCCGCGGTGGCGCAGGGCAATATCACGCTGCACGGCTGGTTCGTCGACATTCACGAGGGCGTCGTCCTCGGCCTCGACGGCGAATCGGGTCGTTTCGTGCCGATCCGCGAAGGCGAGCCCTTCCCCGTCGCGCAGGCCGCCGCACCGCGGCAGGCGTCCGACGTCCCCTTCCTCCAAGCCGCGGAGTAAGTCCCCATGCTGGGCGCCCTGAACCTTCCCAAGATGTCGATCGTCGGCCGTGATCTCACCGCCTCGATCGTCGTCTTCCTCGTCGCGATGCCGCTGTGCATGGGCATCGCCGTGGCGTCCGGCGTTCCTCCGGAAAAAGGCCTGATCACCGGCATCATCGGCGGCATCGTCGTCGGTGCGCTGGCAGGTTCGCCGCTACAGGTCAGCGGTCCCGCCGCGGGCCTCGCCGTCGTCGTGTTCGAACTGGTGCGCGATCACGGCATGTCCGCGCTCGGGCCGATCCTGATCCTTGCCGGCATCATCCAGTTCGTCGCCGGCGTCGCGAAGCTCGGCGGCTGGTTCCGCGCGATCAGTCCCGCGGTCGTCCACGGCATGCTCGCCGGGATCGGCGTGCTGATCGTCGTCGGCCAGTTCCACGTGCTGTTCGACGCGAAGCCGCTGCCCAGCGGTCTGCAGAACCTGTCGGCGATGCCCGGCCGCCTGCTCGGCCTGTCGCCCGACAATATCGCCGCGGCAGAGCTTGCCTTCGGCATCGGCGTGCTGACCATCACCGCGATGATCGGCTGGGAGAAGTTCCGCCCCGCCTCGCTGAAGCTGGTCCCCGGCGCGCTGGTCGGCGTGCTGACCGGCACCTTCGTCGCCATGGCGTTCGGCCTCGATGTCGCACGCGTCAACGTGCCCGAATCGATCGCGGGTGCGGTCGCGCTGCCCGATGCCGGCATCCTCGCCCGCTTTGCGGACCCGTCAATCATCGCCGCCGCGCTTGCCATCGCCTTCATCGCCAGCGCCGAAACCCTGCTGTCGGCCGCTGCGGTCGATCGCATGCACGACGGCGTGCGCACCAACTACAACAAGGAACTGCGCGCGCAGGGCGTCGGCAATCTGCTGTGCGGCATTGCCGGCGCGCTGCCGATGACCGGCGTCATCGTCCGCTCGTCCGCCAACGTGCAGGCCGGCGCCACCACGCGCCTGTCGACCATGTTCCACGGCATGTGGATCCTGGGCTTCGTCGCGCTGCTGCCGTTCGTGTTGCGCGAGATCCCGATGGCGGCGCTGGGTGCGATTCTGGTTGTCACCGGCTGGCGGCTCGTATCGCTCCACCATGCCCGCCACCTGTTCTCGCATTACGGCGTGCTGCCGGCGTTCATCTGGGCAGCGACGCTCGTCACCGTGGTGGCGGCGGACCTGTTGACCGGCGTGCTGGTCGGCATCGGCCTGTCAATGCTGGAGCTGGTGCCGCACGCGCGCGGCCTGAAGCTGAAGGTGTCGGAAGGCGCGGAAGGCGCCCAGCATGCGATCAACCTGTCGGGCGCCGCGACCTTCGTGTCGCTGCCCAAGCTGTCCGACACGCTGGAGCGTGCGCCGGCCGGCACGCCCGTCCGCCTCGACGTCAGCGGCCTTCGCACCGTCGACCATACCTGTTCGGAACTGATCAAGGACTGGTTCCAGCGTCGCCGGGCCGCTGGCGATAGCGTCGAATTGCTCGGCGGGCGTGGCAAGACTGCCGCACTCGCACACTGATCGACCGGGGGATCGCGGCGATCCCGCGATTCACCATTGTCGAACGGAAAATGCTGCGATAGCGAAGGAACCGTCCGGGAAAGATCGGCGCCCCTCTTTCGAGTGAGCGCGCCGGCGGCCTGGACGCAGGAGGGACCCCAACGACACGGAAAGGGGTTCCATGAAGTATCTCAGCCTGGCCGCAGCATCGCTCGCGGCGTTCGTCGCCCTCCCTGCCGCCGCGCAGGAGACCGCCCCCCCCAAGGACGTCACCGTCACCGGCTCGGTCGCGCTCGTCTCCGACTATCGCCTGCGCGGCGTGTCGCAGACCGACAAGGAAATGGCGGTCCAGGGCGGCCTCACCATCACGCACAAAAGCGGCCTGTACGTCGGCACCTGGGCGTCCAACCTGTCCGGCTGGGGCACGTTCGGCGGCTCGAACATGGAGCTCGACCTGATCGGCGGCTACAAGGTGCCGATCAGCGGCGGCGCGCTCGACGTCGGCCTGACGTGGTACATGTATCCGGGCGGCGCGTCGAAGACCGACTTCGCCGAACCCTATGTGAAGCTGTCGGGCACCGCCGGCCCCGTCTCGATGCTGGCGGGCGTCGCCTATGCGCCCAAGCAGCAGGCGCTGGGTAAGTGGTACAACAACGCCGCGGCCTATGCGACCGGCGTTCCGAACAACCCCGGCAAGGGCAACGACAATCTGTACCTGTGGGGCGATTTCAGCGCCGCCATCCCGCAGACGCCGCTGACCGCCAAGGCGCATATCGGCCATTCGGACGGCAATTCGGGCCTCGGCCCCAACGGCACGTCGGCGGCGCCGACGGGGCATTACTGGGACTGGCTGCTCGGCGCCGACTACGCGATCAAGGGCACGCCGCTGACGCTCAGCGCTTATTATGTCGACACCGACATCAGCAAGGCGAAGGCCGCCTATCTGCAGCCGAACTTCGCCTCGACCAAGGACGGCAGCACGATCGCGGGCAGCCAGGTAGTGTTCTCGATCAGCGCGGCGTTCTGATTGGATGAGGGGAGGTACGGCGAGCGTGCCGTATCCTCCCCCTCCGACCGCCTGCGGCGGCCACCTCCCCCTGGCGGGGGAGGACCGGCCACTATTCCTCCCCCGCCAGGGGGAGGTGGCACCGCGCAGCGGTGACGGAGGGGGAGGATACGGCGGGGCTGCGTTACATCCCCTGCGATGGAACCACCCGCCCGCCCCGGCGCTAACGCCACCATGCACGACGCGCTGATCTTCACCCCCGACGACGTCGACCTCTCCCGCTCGCCGCTGCGCCGCGGGATCGCCGAGCCGACCTATGTCCTCGGCGCTTTCAACCCCGGCTTCACGCGGCTGCCCAACGGTAATCTGCTGCTGATGGTGCGCATCGCCGAAGCGCTGGCCGAACCCGTGCGTGACGGCCAGGTCCATGCGATCCGCTGGACGCCGGCCGGCTACGTGCTCGACGACTGGCCGTTAACCGACGTCGACTTGACCGATCCCCGCCAGTTCGAGCTGAAGGGCCGCCGCCACCGCATCCTCGCGCTGACGTCGCTGTCTTGGCTGCTCCCGGTGGAACTGGACCCCAGCGGCGAGCACATCGTCGCCGTCCATTACGACGCCGCAATCGAACCCGCCGCAACCTATCAGGATTATGGCGTCGAGGATGCGCGGATCACGCGCGTCGGCGACACATGGTACATGACGACCTGTTCGGTCGGTGCCGAGCGGCATTGCACCACCCTCCACACCTCGCGCGACGGGCTGCATTACCGGCTGGAGGGGATCGTGCTCGACCACCAGAACAAGGACATGATCCTGTTCGAAGGTCTGGTTGCCGACAGATTCATGGCGCTCACCCGGCCGCTGGGTGAGGTCTATTTCGCCTATCCACCCGACAGCCCCTGGGTCGGCGGCCCGTCGATCAACTTCGCGGCATCGCCCGATGCGCTGCACTGGAAGCCGCTCGACGCCCCCGGCCTGCGCGCGCGCAAGGGTTCGACGTCCGCCATGAAGATCGGCGGCGGCACGCAGCCGATCCTGACCCCGAACGGCTGGATGATGATCTACCACGGCGTCGAGGCGCGCGAGAGCGTCGGCATCTACCGCAGCTTCTGGGCGCTGCTCGACCGCGACGATCCCTCGCGCATCCTGCGCGTCGAGGACGAGGTGCCGCTGCTGGAGGCGAACCCCGCGCTCACCGCACATATCGCACACCAGATGTATCTGCCGACGCCCGTCGTCTTCTCGACCGGCCTCGTGACGGACGGCGACGATTACCTCATCGCCAGCGGCGAAGCCGACCTCGCCTGCCGCATTACGCGCCTGCCGAAGAGCCGTTTCGTGTGACTTGGCTCACGCGAAGACGCGAAGGCGCCAAGAGGGCGATGTAGGCCGCGCGCCAGCGCCCCATCTCACGCCATGGCAGGAGCGATGCGCTGCAACGCGCGGAAGCTCTTCGCGTCTTCACGTGAACCAAAATGTCCAAAAGGAACCCCCTCGCCCCTCCTCCGTTCGAGCGCGCAAGCAGGGGGACGCGCGATGACGTGGTGGAAGACGGGCAGCATCTACCAGATCTATCCGCGCTCGTTTCAGGACAGCGACGGCGACGGCGTCGGTGACCTCAAGGGCATCGAAGCGCGGCTCGACCACCTCGTCGCGCTCGGTGTCGATGCGATCTGGATATCGCCGATCTTCGTCTCGCCGATGCACGACTTCGGCTATGACGTTGCCGATTATTGCGACATCGATCCGCGCTTCGGGACGCTCGCCGATTTCGACGCACTGCTCGCCGCCGCGCACGCCCGCGGCCTCAAACTGCTGCTCGATTTCGTCCCCAACCACAGCTCGACCGACCACCCCTGGTTCCGCGAAAGCCGGTCGTCGCGCGACAACCCCAAGCGCGACTGGTACATCTGGCGCGACCCCGCGCCGGATGGCGGCCCGCCCAACAACTGGATCAGCGATTTCGGCGGCTCCGCATGGGAGTATGACGCCGCCACCGGCCAATATTATTACCACGCGTTTCTGAAGGAACAGGCCGACCTCAACTGGCGCAACCCTGACGTGCGGGCGGCGATGATGGACGTGCTGCGCTTCTGGTTCGATCGCGGCGTCGACGGCTTCCGCATCGATGTGCTGTGGCACATGGTGAAGCACGCCGACTTCCCCGACAATCCGGCGAACCCCGCCTATCGCCCGGAGATGGGCGAGATGCACGCCGTGCTCCAGTCGAACTCCACCGACCAGCCCGAAGTCCATGACATCGCCGCCGAAATGCGCCGCATCGCCGACGGCTATCCGGGCGGTCGCGTGCTGATCGGCGAAATCTACCTGCCGATCGAAAAGCTGATGCACTATTACGGCATCGATACACCCGAAGTGCACCTGCCCTTCAACTTCCAGCTGATCGAGGCGCCGTGGGACGCGCGCAGCCTCGCCACTATGATCGCCGACTATGAAGCGGCGCTGCCATCCGGCGGCTGGCCGAACTGGGTGCTCGGCAACCACGACCGGCCCCGGATCGCGACACGCGTCGGCGGGCCCCAGGCGCGCGTCGCCGCGATGCTGCTGCTGACGCTGCGCGGTACGCCGACGATCTATTATGGCGACGAACTCGGCCTGACCGACGTCGCCATTCCGCCCGATCGGGTGCAGGACCCGCGCGAACTGCGCGAACCGGGTTGGGGGCTGGGCCGCGACCCGGTGCGCACGCCGATGCCGTGGAACGCCAGTGACCACGCGGGCTTTTCCAGCGTGGAGCCATGGCTGCCGCTCGGCCCCGACTGGCCGACGCGCAACGTCGCGGCGCAGGCGCAGGACGCCGGATCGATGCTCGCGCTGTACCGCGACCTGCTGTCGCTCCGCCGCAAGCATGACGCGCTGGCGGAAGGCGACTTCCGGTTGCTCGAGACGACCGGTCCGGTCCTCGCCTACGAACGCTGGCGGGGGGACGAGCGGATCGTCGTGGCGCTGAACCTGAGTGGGGAGGACCAGCCGTTCGCGCTGCCGGCGGGGGAGGTGGTGCTACGCACGCTGCCGGGGGGCGTGCGAACCGATACGCTCCGTGGCAATGAAGGCGTTGTGATACTCGTCCGCTAACCTCACCCACTTCGTCACCCCGGACTCGTTCCGGGGTCCACTCTGCGGCGAGGGGGATGGTCGGAGCCTCTTGCCGTCCCCTTGCGGCTCGGTGGACCCCGGAACGAGTCCGGGGTGACGAGCGACATGAGGCAGCCTCGGGCCACATCCGGTTACGAGCGACTTAGGGGCACCGCCCGGAACAACTCCGCCACGCCGGAGTATCACCACCGGGCCTTATCGTTACGCCCCCGTACCCCCATGCATTCCTCCGTCTCAGGCGACCGCCACCCATGAAAATCGCGATGCTCGCCCCGATCTCCTGGCGCACCCCGCCCCGCCATTATGGCCCGTGGGAATTGGTCACCAGCCTGCTCACCGAGGCGCTGGTCGCACGCGGCATCGACGTCACGCTGTTCGCGACGCAGGACAGCCTGACCGCCGGCACCCTCGCCGGCGTCGTCCCCGCGCCCTATTCCGAAGACCCGTCGATCGACGCAAAGGTTTGGGAATACCGCCACCTCGCCCATGTCTTCGAACGCGCGGGCGAATTCGACCTGATCCACAACCAGGCCGATTTCCCCGCCCATGCCTTCGCCAACCTCGTGACGACGCCGATGGTCACGACGATCCACGGTTTTTCGTCCGATCGCATCCTGCCGATGTACAAGCCGTATGAGGATCGGGTGCATTATGTCGCGATCAGCGATGCCGACCGATCGCCGCAGCTCACATACGCCGAGACGATCCACCACGGGATCGTCCTCGACGACTTCCCCTTCGATCCGGACGGCAGCGACGCCCTGTTGTTCTTCGGCCGCATGCATCCAGACAAGGGCGCGGCCGAAGCCATCGCGGTGGCACAGGCAACGGGTCGCGCACTCGCCATGTACGGCATCGTGCAGGATCAGGGCTATTACGAGCGCGCCGTCGTGCCGCACCTCGGGGGCACCATCACCCATCCCGGCGCGGTCGGCGGCACGGAGCGCACCCGCGCGCTGGGCCATGCCGCAGCGCTGCTCCACCTCATCAACTTCGACGAACCCTTCGGCCTGTCGGTGGTCGAGGCGATGGCGTGCGGCACGCCCGTCATCGCGATCAACCGCGGGTCGATGCCCGAGCTGATCGAGGACGGCGTCACCGGCTTCCTGGTAAACAGCGTCGACGAGGCGATCGCCGCCGTCGCGCGCCTGCCCCAGATCGACCGCGCCGCCTGCCGCCGCGCGGTGGCGGAGCGCTTCTCGGTCGAACGCATGGCAGACCGCTATATCCAGCTCTACCGCCGCATCCTCGACCAGTGAGCGAAGTGGCTGACCTGCCGCGGTTTCCGGGTTTATAGGCAGGCCATGTTCGCCCGTCTCCGCCGCTTCCTGTCAGAGGAACATTGGGACTTCCTGCCCCATGAGATTCCGGCGATTCCCGGTTCGCCGGGGTCGGTCGAACATCAGCTGCGCCATCGCATCGCCTATGGCGTCATCGCGGTGCTGCTCGGCCTGACCGGCGGGTTCGGCAATGCGCTGATTTCCGCGAACACCTACACCCTGCAAGGCGCGCTCGGCCTCGATCCCGCCGAGATCGCGTGGCTGCCGACGGTCTATGTGATGACCAACGTCAGCATCAACCTGCTGCTGATCAAGTTCCGCGCGCAGTTCGGCCTCAGGCCCTTCGCGATGATCTTCCTCAGCCTCTATGTCGTCTTCACGCTCGGCCATCTGTTCGTACGCGAATTCGACACCGCGATCCTGGTGCGCGCGGCGAGCGGCATGGCGGGCGCCGCCGTCTCCAGCCTGTGCCTCTATTACATGATGCAGGCGCTGCCGCTGCGCTGGCGACTGAAGGCGGTCGTCGTCGGCATCGGCATTCCGCAATGCGCGACGCCGCTCGCGCGGCTGTTCTCGCCCGATCTGCTCGCCATGTCGCAATGGCGCACTTTGTACCTGTTCGAACTCGGCCTCGCGCTGCTGAGCCTCGCCGCGGTCGCCTTCCTCCGCCTGCCGCCCACGACGCGATCCAAGGCGTTCGAGCCGCTCGACTTCCTCACCTTCATCCTGTTCGCGGGCGCGATGGCGCTGTTCGCGGCGGTGTTGGGCGAAGGCCGCATCGTCTGGTGGACCAATGCCGCGTGGATCGGCTGGGCGCTGATCGCCGCCATCCCGATGCTGGGCGCGGCGCTGGTCATCGAACATCACCGCGTCAATCCGCTGCTCAACACGCGGTGGCTGGGCAGCGCCGACATCGTTCGCTTCACGATCGTCACGATCATGGCGCGCATCGTGCTCTCCGAACAGACCTATGCCGCGGTCGGCCTGCTGACGTTGCTCGGCCAGAACAACGATCAGCTGATCCCCTTCTTCACGATCATCTTCCTCGCCTCGGCGGCCGGCGTGGTGCTGAGCGCGGTGACGCTCGACGTGACGCGCCTGACGCATCCGATCATGCTCGCGATCGGGCTGGTCGCCATCGCCGCCTTCATCGACAGCCATGCCACCAGCCTCACCCGCGCACCGCAGCTGTACGTCACACAGGCGATGATCGCGTTCGGCGCGACCTATTTCCTGGGGCCGGCGCTCTTGTTCGGCATGACGCGGGCGCTGCAGGCCGGATCGGGCCATATCATCAGCTTCGTCGCACTGTTCGGTATGATCAACTCGATCGGCGGCCTCGCCGGCACGGCGCTGCTCGGCAGCTATCAGGTGATCCGCGAAAAGGCGAACAGCGCCGCGCTGGTCCAGGGCATCGACCCCACCGACCCGATCGTCGCACAGCGCCTGCAGGCAGGCGGCGCGGCGGTGTCGCGCGTGGTGGGCGACCCCGCGCTGCGCAGTGCGGAAGGCGGCGCGATCCTGTCGCAGACGACCACGCGCGAGGCCAACGTGCTCGCCTATGACGACGTCTTCCGCCTGATCGCGGTGCTCGCCGCGCTCACCTTCTGTTACCTTGCTTTCCTGTTGATCCGCCGCGCGTACCGAGCCCGCCGCGCCGCACTTGTCGAGGCCGCCTGATGACCGACATCCGCAACCCTGTGGATTCCACCCCCGCGACCGAAGAGGCGCAGGCCGAAGCGGTTACGCCGCCCAGCGCGCCCTCCGGCTCCGGCTGGCGCCCCCAGCCCCCCAGCCGCACCGCGATGATCGTCATCGCGATTCTGGCGATCGGCGGCGTGCTCGCGGTGCTCGCGGCGTGGCGCCTGCCGCCCTTCGCCACCAGCAACCAGTCGACCGACAATGCCTATGTCCGCGGGCGCACGACGGTGATCGCGCCGCAGGTGTCGGGCTATGTCACCAAGGTCTATGTCCGCGACTTCGCCGACGTCACCGCGGGCCAGCCGCTCGTCCAGATCGACGACCGCATCTACCGCCAGCGTGTCGATCAGGCGACCGCGCAGGTCGACGCGCAGAACGCCACGCTCGCCAACGCGCAGCAGACCGAACGCAGCCGCACCGCCAGCCTCGCCGCGCAGACCGCCGCGGTCGCCAATGCCGAGGCGCAACTGATGCGCGCGCAGGCAGACATGAACCGCGTCAACGATCTCGTCACCGACGGCTCCGTCTCGCAGCGCGAACGCGACCAGACGCTCGCCGCGCTGCGCCAGGCGCAGGCCGCGGTGCAACAGGCGCGCGCCGCGCGCGAGATCGCGCAGCAGGATATCCGCACCGTCCAGGTCGGCCGCGGCGGCCAGCGTGCCGGCGTGTCGGGGGCGGAAGCCGCCCGCCGCCTCGCCCAGATCGACCTCGCCAACACCGTCATCCGCGCGCCGGAGGCGGGCCGCCTGTCCGAAGTCGGCGTCCGCGTCGGCCAGTACGTCACCGCCGGCTCACAGCTGATGTTCCTGGTGCCGCCCGAAACCTGGGTCATCGCCAATTTCAAGGAAGCGCAGACCGCGCGCATGGCGGTGGGCCAGCCCGCGACCTTCACCGTCGACGGCCTCGGCGGCGCGAAGCTCACCGGCCGCGTCGAGCGCATCTCGCCCGCCGCCGGATCCGAATTCGCGGTGCTGAAGGCCGACAATGCGACGGGCAACTTCACCAAGGTGCCGCAACGCATCGCCGTCCGCATCCGCATCGATCCCGGCCAGCAACTGATCCAGCGCCTGCGCCCCGGCATGTCGGTGCAGGCGAGCGTCGACACCACCACCGGCCCGACGGTGAAGTGATGCGGACGATAAAGATTCACGCGAAGACGCAAAGACGCGAAGAGGGCGTGCCCGCGGCGAAGCCGCCCTCCATCGCTCACATCCGAGAGGAAGGATCGGCCGATACGTCGAGCGCACCCCCTCCGCGTCTCCGCGTCTCCGCGCGAATCAAATCAGCCAACCCCGCGCGACCACTAAGCAAAGTTCACGCGGAGACGCGGAGACGCGGAGATGATGCATTCGGGGCGGGTGACCATCCTGACATCACGCCAGACGATGAAAGCGGCTCCGCCGCAACAAGCGAAACCTCTTCGCGTCTTCGCGTCTTCGCGCGCACCCTCACCACCCTCGCCGCAACCACCACGCTTGCCGCGTGCATCGGCCCGAATGGGTTGGCCC
>Ga0209816_1000403_pt1 | contig 34565 bp, 26 predicted proteins | sample CoawatmetaG01DNA_FD_187509 | JGI IMG/M metagenome (GOLD analysis project Ga0209816, IMG submission 187509) | Marine microbial communities from the West Antarctic Peninsula - Coastal water metaG017-DNA (SPAdes) (version 2) | ecosystem: Environmental > Aquatic > Marine > Coastal ...
GACTAATGATCGGAAATCTAAATGCATTAGCAATGCAACCAATGGGGCATATTGCTGGGCTTGCCGCTTCTATAATAGGGTCAATTTCGACTATAATTGGAGTAATGCTTGCAATTCCTATAGGTCTATCCTTTGATGGAACCCCTACTCCACTTATCTTAGGCTCTTTTATATTATCATTTCTTGGTTTGCTACTGGCACGTAAAGTTCTAAATTAGGCTAACTGTCACTTTAATTGGAAACCTTTCCAGCAAGCTCTCTCGCGATGGAAAATGCACCCTTTATTTTGTCCGCATTACTCTTCCAATCTCTACTAATAATAAGTTTATTATCTCTCACTTTCGCTAAACCGTCCTGTTGTGCGATAAAGTCAGCAAGACCAGCTGGATTTGGGAATTTGTTATTTCTAAACTCAATCGTGGCACCTCTGGCTCCACCACTGAAATTAGAAATACAGGCCTTCTTACACATGTCCTTTATCCTAACGACTAAGAGCAAAGTGTTGACTTCTCTAGGTATAGGACCAAAACGGTCAATTAACTCTGCTGCAAAGGCTTCTATTTCAAGTTTACTACTTAATCCCGCAAGCCGCTTGTAGAGACCTAAACGTAAATCTAAATCTGTAATGTAAGTCTCTGGTATTAATACTGGCACACTTAGGTTAATAGACGGCGACCAAACACCGTCCTCAACAAGGTCCCCATTAGACCCTGCTCTAATTTTTGCAACTGTCTCTTCGAGCATAGATTGATAAAGCTCGTATCCAACCTCACGAACATTACCAGACTGTTCTTCACCTAATATATTTCCAGCGCCTCTAATATCCATATCTTGACTAGCTATATTAAAACCAGCTCCAAGGGTGTCAATATTTCCCAACACTTTAAGTCTTTTTTGTGCCGTACGAGTAATTTTCTTTTTGGGATTAGTAGTAAGGTACGCATAGGCCCGAGTTTTAGAACGCCCAACTCTACCTCTTATTTGGTATAATTGGCTTAACCCAAACATATCTGAACGAAATACAACAATTGTATTAGCAGTTGGAACGTCTATCCCAGACTCAACAATCGATGTTGCTACTAATACATTGTATTGACCATCATAAAATGCATTCATTCTCTTGTCCAACTCAACCGGAGGTAATTGTCCATGTGCTACAGTATAGTTAACTTCAGGGACTTCAGTTTTAAGAAACTCTTCAATTTCTGGGATGTCTGAAACTCTAGGAACAACAAAAAAGCTTTGCCCACCACGATATTTTTCTCTAAGTAAAGCTTCTCTTACCACAACCGTATCAAACTCTGTTACATAAGTTCTGATCGCAAGCCTATCGACAGGAGGTGTTTCGATGATTGATAACTCCCTAATTCCTGACAGACTAAGTTGTAGAGTTCTTGGAATAGGAGTCGCAGAAAGTGTTAAAACATGGATAGTAGACTTTAATTGTTTAAGTTTTTCTTTATGTTGGACACCAAAATGCTGTTCCTCATCAACTATAACTAGACCTAATTTTTTAAACTTTACTTTATCAGATATTAAGGCGTGGGTGCCTATCACAATATCTACTGTTCCATTTAGAATTCCTTCTCGAGTATCATTTGAGTCTTTTGGATTAACAAACCTAGATAGTTGTTTGATATGAAAAGGAAAACCTCTAAATCTTTCTTTAAAACTTAACGTATGTTGTCTTGATAAGAGTGTGGTTGGAACGATAATAGCGACCTGATATCCAGCTTCCACCATCACAAAGGCTGCACGCATGGCTATTTCTGTCTTTCCAAAACCCACATCCCCGCAAACCAATCTATCCATCGGCACCCCACGACCAAGATCATGTATCACCGAGTCCATTACCAAAAGTTGATCCTCTGTTTCATTATAAGGAAACCTGGCACAAAAATCTTCCCACATATCATTTGATGGCTCAACAATGGGTGCTTTAATTAATTCCCTATCGGCCGCTACTTTAATTAAGCGTTCAGCCATATCTTTTATTCGTTTCTTTAGTTTAGCTTTCTTTGATTGCCATGAGCTTCCACCCAACTTATCCAAAATCCCTACTTCTTGACCATACTTACTTAAGAGCTCTATGTTTTCAACCGGTAAGAATAAACGATCACCTCCAGAGTATTCAAGTGCGATACATTCGTGTGGAGCTCCCCCAGCATCAATAGTTTTGAGGCCAGAAAATCGACCAAGTCCATGATCAATATGCACAACAAGATCATTCACACTTAAGGCTGTTAATTCAGACAAAAAGTTTTCGGCTTTTCGACGTTTTTTTGCACGTCTAACCAAACGTTCCCCAAGTACATCTTGTTCAGAAATTACCAAATAATTTTCTGTTGAAAATCCTAAGGGTAACTCCCAAACGACAGCATTAACTCCCTTTTCAACTTCAGTAAAATTAGATATTAATTTAATTCCAATTAAACCCGCATCATTTAACAATCCAATTAAGCGCTCTCTGGAACCACTTGAAAAGCATGCCAATATAACAGGTTTTTTTATTAGAGACGTTGAAATGTGATTAGCAAGAACCTGAAAGATATTTTCATTATTTGCTAAACGCTCGGGAGAAAAATTACGCCCTACAACACCCTGAGCATCTAAAACATCTAAACCTATTGGCAACTTAACCGCAGAAAAACTTAACACCCTTCGTTGACTTAAAAGTGAAATCAACGAACTATAGTCATAGTAGAGCAGCTCTGGCTTTATCGGTTTATAAATAGATTCCAGATTTCTTTTTCTGGATAAGACCTCTTTTCGACTATCAAATTGATCTAATACTTTTGACCAACGATCTTGTGCAATCATTTCGAAGCCTTCATCTAGAAAGATTGTTGCCTTTGGTAAATAATCAAAAAGATTTGCAAGCTCTTCATAATAAAAAGGCAACCAATGCTCTAAACCTTGATATTTCATACCCGCTGTAACAGATTCATAAACTCCATCATCAGAACTTGGAGCTCCAAATTCTGCTCTATAGTTTTTCCTAAAATTTTCTATACCTTGCTCGTCTAAAATAACCTCAGAAGCAGGTGTTAGAGTCACTGACTTTACCTGATCTTTTCCTATTTGAGTGTTTTGATCAAACGAGCGAATTGTTTCTAATGTATCTCCAAATAAATCCAAACGGATCGGCTTCTTATGACTTGGTGGGAAAATATCAATAATCCCTCCTCTTAATGAGTAATCTCCTGGCTCCATAACAGTTGAACACTTCGAAAAACCCATTCGAACCAAATACACCATCAAGTTATCTATATTTAGTTGCTTACCAACAATAAGGTTAAAAACTGTTTCCTTAATTGTTTTAATTGATTGAGTTTTTTGAGTTATGGCAGCTACTGTAGTCAACACAACAAAAGGATTAACTTGTTCCCTAGTAAGTTTTGATAAAGTAGAAATTCGTTTAGATACTATAGTCAAGCTCGGGGACACTCGATCATAAGGTAAACAATCCCAAGCTGGAAACTCGAGCACTTTAAAGCCTGCATTATAAAACTGTAATGCCTGTTTGGCCTCTAGAAGCCTCTTGTCATCTCTACAAACATGGATCGATGTTTTGCCTGCATTTACCTCTTTGATTATTAGATCAGCATCAAAACCCTCTGGGGATCCACTTATTTTTATAATATTATTATTAATATGCATCGTTGTGCACTAAGGGATTATGATGCTGTGTCAACATCACTTATTTTATTTTATTTTTATCTGATTTATTAGTGTATTAAGAGAACAGTTAACAAGTCACTAATTTAAATTTTTATAAAAAAGCTGTGAGGAAAAATGGGCCTAGAACATAATCAACAGAATGCGCCAAGATTTAGACGTTTACGTCAGAATTCTTCAATTAGGTCACTCACACAGGAAAATACACTTTCAGTAAGTGATCTCATTTGGCCAATTTTTGTTATTGAAGGGCAAAATGAGGCTGTTGATATTCCAACTATGCCAGGCGTGCAGAGACTTACAATTGATAAAGCTATTGATGCTGCAAAATTTGCAAAAAAAATGGGTATACCTGCTTTGTGTATATTTCCATGTGTAGATAACGCACTAAAAAGTGAGATGTGTGAGGAAGCTTGGAACGTAAATAACCTTTCAAATAGGGCTGTAGCTGCTATAAAATCTGCTGTTCCTGACATTCTAATTATGACTGATATTGCCCTAGATCCCTACAACATAAATGGGCACGATGGGATAGTTAAAAATGGCATTATATTAAACGACGAAACGGTTGAAGCATTGGTAAAAATGGCTATTGCTCAAGTAAAGAGTGGCGCTGACATTCTTGGTCCTTCTGACATGATGGATGGTCGGATTGGTTCAATAAGGAATGCTCTAGAGAGCTCCGGTTACTATGATGTAATTATTTTAAGCTACTCAGCAAAATATGCGTCGGCGTTTTATGGCCCTTTTCGAGATGCAGTTGGTGCTTCCAATTTATTAATTGGTGACAAAAGAACTTATCAAGCTGACCCTTCGAACTCTGATGAAGCACTAAGACTTGTTGCGCGGGACTTAGCAGAAGGTGCTGACATGGTAATGATAAAACCGGGAATGCCTTACTTAGATGTATGTAGAAGAGTTAAAGATACTTTCTTGGTACCTACTTTCGCGTATCAAGTATCAGGTGAGTATGGGATGTTAATGGCCGCTTTCAATTGTGGCATGCTTGATGAAAAAAAAGTTATGCTTGAGAGTTTATTGTCCTTTAAGAGAGCTGGTTGCGATGGTGTTTTAACATATTTTGCTCCCAAGTTAGCAAAAATTCTTAACGAACGATAAAATATTAGAATAAGATTTATTAAGTGACAAACATCAGTTTCATCTGTAAATTTAAGATTAATAACTAGAAACAATATTGACTGAGACTGATAAAAATGAGTATCTTTGATCGAAGAAGGTTTTTTCTTGCATTAACTTCAACTATTTTACTTGGTGCCTGTGGTATAAAAAGTAAAACTTTGGACACAGCATCAATAGATAATCAAGTTAGAAATACGCTTCAATTCTTATATAAAAAATGGCCGGAAATAAAAGAATTATCAGATAAAGCGGTTGGTTCTTTAGTAATACCCAAAATCTCAGAAGCTAACTTAGTTTATGGGGGGTCTTATGGCAAAGGAGCGTTACTGGTTGGAGGCAAAACTGTTGATTACTATTCCTTTGTGGGAGGAAGTTGGGGGTTAAACTTTGGAATACAACAATACTCACATGCCCTTTTATTTATGACTGAGAAGAGCTTAAGTGATTTCAGAAATTCATCAGGTTTTAATTTCAGTGCTGAGCTTACTTACGCTTTGCAAACTGACGCACACACTTTAGGCGTTGATCTAAGATCTAGAACAACTCAAATTATACCAATTGTTTTTGCTCAAGGTGGGCTTACGGGTGGTATAAGCTTAGAGGGAACAAAATATAATAAATTAACTAAGTAAAAGACTTACATCCTTTTTACTTATTATTTAATTCCCTTAACCTTACGATCAAGGAGGAAGTATCCCAGCGTCCACCTCCTAAATTTTGTACTTCTTTGTAAAATTGATCAACCAGAGCAGTTACGGGAAGGCTTGCACCATTTTCCTCTCCTGTTGCTAAACAAATACCTAAATCTTTTCTCATCCAATCTACAGCAAAACCGTGCTCAAAGTTATCAGCAGTCATGGTTTCATGTCTGTTAACCATTTGCCAGCTTCCTGCCGCCCCAGCAGAAATAACGTCTACCACTTCTTTAATATCTAATCCGGCTTTATCAGCAAAATTTAATCCCTCTGAGAGACCTTGGACTAGCCCAGCTATACAAATTTGATTGACCATCTTAGTTAATTGCCCAGCTCCTGAGGGCCCAAGAAGCTTGCAGACTTTAGCGTATGAAGAGATAATTTTCTCAGCTTTTACATAAGTATCAGGATTACCACCGCACATTACTCCGAGTTGTCCATTAATAGCTCCAGCCTGCCCACCTGAAACTGGGGCATCGATAAAGTCTATACCAGCTTTTTTTGATATATTAGCTAGTTCCCGCGTTACTTTTGCTGACACTGTTGTATGATCTACAAAAATTGTTCCTGGTCTCATACCTTTGAAAGCTCCATCCTCTCCCAAACATATTTCTCGAAGATCGTCATCATTCCCAACACACGCCATTACAAAATCGGCTCCAATAGCCGCCTCTCGTGGGGACTTACAAGCTGTACCTTTGAATTGTGATTTCCACTCTTCGGACTTTTTAGCTGTTCGATTGTAAACGCAAACTTCATGCCCTGAATTTGATAGATGGCCCGCCATTGGGAAACCCATGACTCCTAAACCTATAAAACTAACTTTCGCCATAATTATCCCCTTGAGTGTTTGAATTTCTTAACTCTTCATTGTATCGACTATAATATATTGGTCTAGTGGTGGGTAGTAATGTTGTCAATTTTTAGATGGTCAAGAAGAGTTTTTATTAGCCTCTTGGTGATATTGATCGTCTCACTCACAACCAGTTATTATTTAATTATTAGATCAATTCCAGAGTTTAACGCTCAGTACTCTCTCGATGGGCTTAAAGATCGATTAGAAATAATTCGAGATAAATCAAGTGTACCTCATATAATAGGGTCAAATGACAATGACATTTTTTTTGGCCTGGGGTTTGTCCACGCTCAGGATAGATTATGGCAAATGACTCTAATGAGGAGGACTGCTCAAGGAAAACTAAGTGAAATTTTTGGAAAAAAAACTATTAATTCTGATATCTTAATGCGTGAGTTAGGTATCTACCAGTCTGCAAAAAAATCACTCCAAGTTCAAGATTCAGACACTATTTCTGCTTTGGTAGCATACTCAAATGGAATAAATCAATGGATAAACACAGTAAATAAGGAAGCTTTAGGACGCGGGGCACCAGAATTCTTTGTATTTAAAAATAAAATATCACCGTGGGTTCCAGAGGATAGTTTAGCAATTCTTAACTTATTGGCTTTCCAACTATCAGAAAATATTCAAGAAGAAGTTATCAGAGCGCTCGCTTCAGAGAGCTTAACAAGAAAAGAGTATAATCTGTTATATGGAAATAACCCCGCAAAAAAAATTAACTTCTCAAAAAAACAAACCTATGAACAAAAATTAACAAAAACGACATTAAATTTGTTTAAACGTACAATTCCAAACTATCGAGACATTCGATTGCAAACTAAAATTATGGGTGGTGCTTCAAATGTATTTGCTATTGCACCAAATAGGTCAGTATCAAAGTCCACTCTCTTAGCCAATGACCCTCACTTGAGTTTAACCGCACCTTCGATGTGGTATCTTACAAGGTTAGGATTAAAAAGTGGAGACGCTATAGGAGCTACAATTCCAGGTATTCCTTCAATTTTAAGTGGACGAACAGACAAAACAGCTTGGGGTATAACTAGCGCTTACGTAGACGATCAAGATATCTTTTTAGAAAAATTAAACCCTTTAAACAACAACCAATACAAGACTGAGTTTGGTAATCTAAATTTCGAATTGACCAAAACTCTAATTAAAGTAAATAACTCTCCAGATATAACCATTACAATTAAAAAAACTAGAAATGGACCAGTTTTATCAGGGAAACAATTTAATATTAATTCTATTGTTCCTGAAGGATATGTAGCCTCTCTGAGTTGGACAGCTTTATCTCCAAAAAATACTTCACTGCAAGCTGCAATCAGGATAATGAAGGCACAAAATACCGTAGAAATTATACATGCGGGTTCTGAGTTTTATGCTCCTGCCCAAAACTTAGTAGCTATTGACAAAAACACTATTGCAATGAAAACGATCGGAAAGATTCCAAAACGTAGCTCAGGCCACACAACAAATGCTAAAACTCCCTCGGAAGGGTGGATCCCTAATAACCGATGGAACGGTTACGTTCCTTATGCATCAAATCCAGAAAATATATCCCCCAAATCAGGAACTATTATTAATACTAATAATAGATTAGTTGATTTTGAGTTCCCAAATCATATTACATACGATTATGGTGACACACAAAGAATTATCAGATTAAAAAAATTAATATCAAAACGCCCAATTCATACAAAAGAGAGTTTAATCGAATACCAGCAGGATATTGTTAGTGTTACTGCGCAAGAGATTTTACCAGTCGTTGCGAATTCTCTTTGGGGTAAAAAGGTAAAATCTACTGATCACAGCTTTTCTAAATTAGAAGTAAAAGGTTTGGAATTATTAGCAAACTGGACTGGTGAAATGTCAAAGTACCAGCCCGAGCCTCTTATTTATGTAGCTTGGATGAGGAATTTACAAATGAGCATTATTGGTGATGAACTAAACAAGCTCAGCAACCAATTTGAAAAATTTAAACCTAATTTTATCAGGAGAGTATTTCTAAGTAAATCAAAAGAAAATTTTTGGTGTGATATTTTAATAACAAACGAAATTGAGACTTGCGAAGAAATAGCGGAGACTTCATTTAAGCTCACTATAGCTCAATTAGTGCAAACCTATGGCACCTCTATAACGGACTGGCAGTGGGGCAGCGCGCACAAAGCCTTACATAAACATTCAACGTTAGGAACAACTCCTTTACTTGATCTATTTTTTAATATTGAGCATTCAGTTAGTGGGGGTGAAAATACAATTCAACGTGCGGCTATAAGTAATCGTGGAAAAAACCCGTACGAGAACGTACAAGGACCTGGATACCGCGCAATATATGACTTATCTGATCCGGATAGTTCTGTTTATATAATTTCAACAGGTCAGTCTGGAAACGTACTCTCTAAACATTATGATGATTTAAATTCACTATGGCGTAGGGGAGAATACATACCTATGTCCTTAAACCTCAATACTATCAGAGCGGGATCAACAGGGTTAACAGTTTTAACTCCTAAAAATTAACACGTTGATAGAACTTTTTATAAAAGGTTTGTTTCTTTTCTATAGACCAGTTCACACAAAAAACTAATCTATCCTCACAAGATCTTTCAGAAATAACTTTAGTATTCTTATACAACCATACTCGTTCAGACCAAGCACTTGATAAAATGTCAACTTGATCTTCTGAAAAATCTTTCATAACTTCGTCTAAAATTCCCTGACGTAACTTATTAAGACCAATGTTTTGTTCTGCAGAAATAAGATAAATATCTTTTTTTCGTTCAATCACATTTAATAAACTTTCTCTATCTTGCTTTAGTAGAAGATCACTTTTGTTCCAAACTTCTATGATGTGTTTACCTTCAGAAGCACCTAGTTTCTCTAAAATATCTACAACATTTCTAAACTGAGACTCTGTTTCTGGATGAGAAATGTCCCGAACATGCAGAATCATATCTGCATTAGAAACTTCTTCCAAGGTCGCACTGAAGGCGGACACCAATTCAGTAGGTAAATCAGAAATAAACCCAACCGTATCACTTAAAAGTGCTTCATGCCCACCGGGCAAAGGTAAATTTCTAATAGTAGGGTCAAGTGTGGCAAAAAGTTTGTCTTCAGCTAACACACTGGCACCAGTTAAAGAATTAAATATTGTAGACTTACCTGCATTTGTATAGCCAACAAGAGAAATAAATTTTTTTTGTTTTTTTTGTCTGGATTCTCTATGTAAGCTTCTTGTCTTTCTAACTTTTTTTAGATTACCCTTAATTCTAAATATTGAGTCGTCTATGGCACGTCTATCAGACTCTATTTGTGTCTCTCCTGGCCCGCCAACAAACCCCAACCCGCCCCTTTGACGTTCTAAATGGGTCCAAGCTCTAACTAAGCGAGTTCTTTGGTACGTGAGTGCAGCCAGTTCAACTTGTAAAACACCTTCTCTTGAAGCCGCTCTATCAGAAAATATTTCTAATATAAGTCCAGTTTTATCTAGTATTTTGACTTGCCAGCTCTTTTCTAAATTTTGTTGTTGAGCGGGTGAAAGAGTACCATCAATTAACACCAATGAGATCTCATTGGTGTTAATATAATTTTGTATTTCTTTAAGTTTACCAGACCCAAAAAATGTTTTTGGTATAACTTTGGAAATCAATTCAACGCTATGACCAGCAACTATCGTGTTTGGTAGAGTTTTAGCTAAGGATACCATTTCTGCTAAGGCAAGGTCTGCCGACCTCAGTGCCCTTAACTCTTTTATCACTGGGTATATAACCCAAACATTTTGGATTGAGGAAATTATTCTTCACCATGATATAAAGTAATTTCTTGTGAAGGCATAATAGTAGATATTGCATGCTTATAAATTAACTGTGATTGTCCTTCTCGTCTAAGTAAAACACAAAAATTGTCAAACCAGGTAATAATTCCTTGAAGTTTGACACCATTAATCAAAAATACAGTTACTGGGGTTTTTGTTTTCCTAACGTGGTTCAGGAATGTATCTTGTAAATTCTGTTTGTCAGCAGACATTTTGTAACCTTTTATTAATTAAACAGAGTAAGTTATCTACTTATGTAGTTTCTTTAAGAAATTTACCACCCTGAAAAATACTTTTTAAACTTCAGTCTTTTAAAGATAACCTTGGGATTAAAACTACTAAAATAGCTAAAACTTCGAATCTACCTGCTATCATACCAGCAATTAAACAAACCTTAACAGATGGTAGTAAGTCATTATAACTAAATCCATCGACCGCAGAAAATAAAAGATTTCCGTTTGTAGATAAAACCGCCATGGACAATGCAACTGCAGTTTCTAAAGATATGCCAAGAAAAGCTAAAACAGTAACTAAAAACACACCAATTAAGGAAAAAAGCATAAATAAAATCCATGAATTAAATGCGCCTTCTTGCCTAACATCTCGGCCCACAGTCCCAAATCCTGATACTGAACGAGGATGAGACAAACGATTTATTTCGTTAGCACCGTGTTTGAAAAGTGCATAAAATCTTATTAGTTTTATCCCTCCAGCTGTCGTAGCAACCCCTCCCCCTATGATTGAGAGCCCAGCCAAAATAACGAATGGTATTATAGGATTCTCTCCACCTAAGGGCCTTATTGCAAACCCACTCGTCGCTATAAATGAAACTGTGGAAAATAGCCTAGGCCAGATTCTTTTTAACATCCAAAATACTTCAAAGTGTTTTTCCTGGGTTAAATATATAAATGTGTCAGAAACTAAAAGAAAAACCATTACAAGAAGAATGAAAATAAAAGCCACTCTTACCTCTCGTCCTAACTTTAGACTCTGAATGAAGTCAAATTTCTTACCAGAAGTGAAAGTATGTGAAAAACTTAAAATTAAAAAAACAAAAATTATGAGTTGTCCCAAAAAACTAATATTTAAAAAATTTATATTGTTGTAAGGCAGAATGCCACTTGTTGAGAGTGTTGAAAAAGCCAAACAAAGGGAAGTAAACGCCCTATTTCCAGTTAAAAGAAGTAAAAAAAACAACACAACAGTTATTATGAAATAAATTGGAAATAACTTTTTACTATACCTTAACAACCTTTCTTCTGAATTTTGAGTAGTTATAGCTCGCACAGCATAATTACCCTGTGAAGTATTACTAAAGACTTCAAAACCACCAAGTTTCATCGGAGTAAGAATGGCAAACACGATTATGAGGAACACAAAACCACCTAACCAACCTACTAATGAGCGCCAAAGGTGAATAGGTTCACTAATTTCATAACTGGAATCAAAAATAGTTGCTCCGGTGGTAGTCAAGCAGGAGACCATTTCGAAGTACAAACTTATGAAGTTAAAGCCCACTAGAGATTCCTTTAAGGGCAGAGCCAGGAAAAGGGGAACAAATACATAAAACCCCACAAGAGACATGAGGGCATTCTTAGATTTAGACTGTGATCTAGGGCGTCTTAAACTTAAACCAAGAAGTATTGTTAAAGTTGAAAAAAGCAAGGAACTGTAAAAAAAAGCTTGTGCGACTCTATGCAGGCCAAGATAGAGAGCGTGAACGGAAGGCAATAACATAGTCAATGAAAACACCCCCATTAATATTACTAAGAAAGGTATTTTATTTACATTTTTCACAAACTTTAAAATAAATTAATAGTTACTTGTAGTAACTTTTCAACTTCAGGAACATCTTTTGAAATTGAAAAAATAACTACTATATCACCATCATAAACTTTACTATCTCCACCCGGCTTTATAAATTCCTCTCCACGCTTAATCGCTCCTATCACTGCCCCCTCTGGAAAACCTATATCTTTAATAGCTTGACCCGACATAGGTGAGGTTGATAAAATTTTTGCTTCTATTACCTCAGCTTCCGCATCCCCAATCGAATAGACTTGACTGACTCGCCCATGCCTAACATGCCTTAAGATAGAACTTACTGTAGTTGCTCTAGGGTTTAAATGAGCATCAATTTTAAGAGGCGCCATTAAGGAGATAAGGGTTGGATCATTAATTAAAGAAATTGCCATTTTGCAACCTTCTGCTTTTCCTCTTACAGCGGAAAGTAAATTAGTTTTATCATCATCAGTCACTGCCAAGATTGTATCAGCTGCCTGAATATTTGCTTCTGCGAGGCAATCAAAATCCAAACCATCTCCATGCAGGACAATCGTCCTCTCAAGTCTTCCAGCCGCAAACTCAGCTACTTTTCTATCTCTCTCAATAATCTTTATCTTAAATTTCTCCGAACGAGCTTCCAAAGATTTTGCGACTGATAGACCTACTGTACCTGCCCCAATTATAACAACACGCTCCTGTTTTCTCATTTTCTTTCCAAAAATTTCCATTGTACGAGAAACATCATCTCTGTGAGCAATTAAATAAATTTGGTCATCTGTGAACATTTGGTCCTTAGAGGTTGGAACAAATAAATCTCCATTGCGCCTGATAGCAACAACCCTCGCTCTAAGCGTTGAAAATAAATCAGTTAATTGTTTTAGGGGTGTATCAATCACGGGGCAATCTGACTGGAGTTCTATTCCTATAATCTGCGCACTACCCTTTAAAAACGTCTCTATATCAAAAGCGGCTGGTGCTTCTAGACGCAAAAGAGCTGCTTCTGCTACTTCTTGTTCCGGACTGATTACTACATCAATTGGAAGATGATCTTCTCTATACAAATCTGAATATATTGCATTTAGATATGACTGGCTCCTTAATCTTGCAATTTTTCTAGGGACCGTAAAAACTGAATGAGCAACCTGACAAATAACCATATTCACTTCATCAGAATTTGTTGCTGCAATAATCATGTCAGCATCTCTAGCCCCAGCTTGTTCAAGCACATCAGGGTAACTAGCGAAGCCCAGCACTCCCTGAACATCAATATTTTCAGTTGCACGTCTAATTAAACTTGGGTCACTATCAACAATTGTAACATTATTGTTTTCAACTGACAGATGCCTCGCTATCTGCCAACCAACTTGTCCTGCTCCGCAGATAATTATTTTCATCTATTTAGTCTCACATTCAGTTTTATGTTAAATTTGATAAATACGACTACGAGATCAGTCACTTAAATATCATTTTCCAATACTTCTGCGACCCTGCTTCCTGTTTTTAAATTAGTAACTATATTTAAAGATTTTAATTTTCGGTGAAGAGCTGACCTTTCCATACCAACAAAAGAAGCTGTCTTAGATATATTGCCTCCAAACCTATTTATCTGAAGTAATAAATAGTCTCTTTCAAAATGTTCTCTAGCATCACGTAATGGTAAACTGGCTAAATTAGGGTCCATATTGAGGCCAATTTTTTCAGTGACCTTTTCTTCTTTAGACACAAACTCAGCCACTTTTATAGAATCTTTATCGACACCTAAGATAAGTACCCGCTCAATTAAATTTCTTAATTGTCTGATGTTTCCAGGCCACTGCATGGTTTGTAAAAATGCTAAGGCATCTTCAGAAATCTCACGAACAGGTAACCCTTGTTCAACATGAAATTGACTCACAAAATGATTAATAAGCAGAGATATATCCTCTCGTCTATCTTCTAAGCTAGGTATTCGAATGGGAATTACATTAAGTCTATGATAAAGTTCATTGCTAAATTTATTATCTTCGATCAAAGGGCTTAGGTTTTTATTGGTACTAGAAATAACTCGAAAATCAATTTTTACCTTAGATTTTCCATTTTTTCGTTCAAAACTTTCATTATTAAGGCATTTCAACAATTGTTTTTGAATTACAATTGGTAACTCAGAAATTTCATCAAATAAAACGGTACCACCTTTAGCTTTCTCTAGTAAGCCCTGTAGAAATACTTTCTCATCTTTCTCCACACCAAACAAAATCTCATCGAAACCCTCTGATCCAGAGCTTGAACAGTTAATTACTATGAAAGGTGCTGAACTCCTTGTAGAGTTATTGTGTATTATTCGTGCTGCTACTTCTTTACCGCTACCAGCTTCACCTGAAAGCATCACTCTAGCGTTAGAACTTGATACCTTTTCTAATTGCGATTGCATTGATTTAAAGGCTGCACTCTGACCTACAAGAAGCTCCTTATCGATACCACCTTTTCGTAGTGACAGATTTTCCTGTAGTAATTTTGATTTTTCAAAAGCCCTTTTTACTACCACCAAGAGTTGATCTGTATTAAATGGTTTTTCAACAAAATCATATGCGCCTTGTTTAATTGCAGCAACAGCAATCTCAATGTTCCCATGCCCTGAAATAATTAAAATTGGTATGTCTGGATTATTTCTTTTTGTAGCCTTTAAAATGTCAATTCCATCCATCTCACTATCTTTAAGCCAAATATCAAGTAATAACACAGCGGGTGGTTTAAAATCTATTTCTTTTAAACAGTCTTCAGAATTACCTGCGACTCTAACCTTGAAGCCTTCATCTTTTAAAATTTCTGCAATTAAATCTCTGATGTCTTTTTCATCATCAACAATTAAAATATCATTCAAAATTTATGCTCCTAAAAAAATGCAGTACTTGTCCATTACACTTTAAACTGAATGTGGTAATAAAACAACAACCTCTGTGCCAAAATTTGAGTGACCTTCTGAAAGAGACACTCTATTCATTGAAATTGTTCCATTATGTTGTTCAATAATTTTTTTAACAATTGAAAGGCCCAATCCAGTCCCTTCTTTTCTAGTAGTTACATAAGGTTCAAAAAGATTGATTGGATTTTCTGGTAGTCCTATTCCATCATCCTTAATTGAAATTATAAAACAATTTTCGATAAAACTAAGGGTAATTAAAATTTTCCCCAATACAGTTTTTTCTGTTATAGAGATTACTTCATTCTCTTTTGCTACCACTATAGCCTCACCAGCATTTTTAATCAAATTTGTAAATACTTGGTTAACCATCGTTTTATCGACAATACCAAAGGGTACTGAACCTACTATATTATACATAATTTTTATGTTGGGCATTGAACTTTGTTGAAGTAAAACAACGTCACTAAGTAACTGTGTTAAATCTGTTTCTTGTTTTTCAGGCTCCGGCATTCGAGCAAATTTTGAAAAGTCATCCACTATTCTTTGAATATCTTCAGTTTGCCTAATAATGACATCTGTATACCGTTTTAAAGTGCTTTCCTCACTTCCTACTATGACATTAAGCTTGCGATACAGTCGTTCAGCAGAAAGTTTTATGGGAGTTAGAGGGTTCTTAATTTCGTGTGCAATTCTACGAGCTACGTCACCCCATGCTGCCATTTTCTGAGCACTAACAAGCTCTGTAACATCGTCAAATACAACAACATAACCATCAACTCTCTGGTCTTTATTAGTTCTACACCTAACTCTAACTAAAAGATTTTCTAGCTTTTCAAGTCTTGTAATTTTTATTTCACTAGAAGTATCTACTGAAGACAATTTTCTAGCTTTTTCAAAAATTTCCGCAAATTCAGGGATTAATAAACTTAAACTTACTTTTAACGAATTTTCTTTAGGGATATTTAACACTAAAAGTGCAGATTTATTGATGAAAGTGATTTCTCCAAAGGAATCCGTCCCAATCACTCCAGTGGACACAGATGATAAAACGGAGTCAAACAAAATTCTCCTTTTCTCAATTTGTGTATTAGTTTTTAGGAGTTCGTCTCTTTGCAACTCAAGTTGAGAAGTCATCTTATTAAAAGTTCGACCGAGAACTGAAATTTCATCATTTTTATTTGATTCTATAACTCTAATACTTAAATCACCAAATCCTATTTTCTTTGACGCATCAGCTAATTCACCGATAGGTCTAGAAAGTTTTTCTGCATACCAAAAGCCAACCCAGGTAGCTGCTAGAATTAGCATTAATGAGAACCCAAGGTATAGCAGTCCAAAGTCAAAAATTATTCGCCCCCTATCCTTTTCTAACTGTTTATAAAATCTAACGGTTTCATTGGTTTCATCTAATAGTTGAAGAAAATTACCATTTACAGCTCGGCTAACATATAAAAAACGGTCGAAAAAAAGGTTTAGCTTTACAACTACTCGTAACTCATTGTTTTCCCAATCATTTATCACTAAAGGTTCACCAACCTCTGCTGCTTTAAGCAATTTATTAGAAGGTTTTTCAAAATCAAACAGATAGCTTTTATCTCCTCTAGATCGGATGACTCCAGCCCCATCGATAACAAAAACTTCTTTTAAGCCACGTTGGATGTTACCTTGGATCTTAGAAAGAACTTCTCTAAGATCTGAATCTTCTACTAATAAACCTGATTCTCTAGCTCGGTTAATATACTCAGAAAATGTCACTACATCACTAAGTAAGTTATCCTGTTTCTCAATATAATAGGCTTCTGCCGCTTCTTGAGAGCTACTTAGAGCAAGTCGTACTCTCTCAGAGAACCATCCATCTAACCCAAAATTTAAGGTAATAGTTGAGAAAATTGCTACTAATATTGTTGGCACTAATGCAATCAATGAAAAAACAATAGTCAATTTTAAGTGCAGTTGTGCTCCATTAAGACTTAACTTTATAGCAGACTTTAACTTAATAATTCGTCTTACGATGACTGCTGAAATAACGAGAATATAAAACACGTCTAAGAAAATTAAAAACCTTAAACCCTCCGAGGATGGGTTTAGCTTTAAGGGCCCCATACCAAGATAAGTTAGACCAGCTAAGAACGGTCCCAAGGCGACCAATGAGAAAACGATGAAATTCTTTAACCTACGATTCATAATTAATGAATCCTGGTTTTGACTTTTTAAGATATTCAGGAACGATATTTTCATAATTTAAATATCACTTATATCACTATAATTTTTTTTTTCATATATATTTCCGGTTTAAATCTATTCTTTATCTGAGCTCTAGGTTTTATTTCTTATCTAATTTTTGTTCAGATATTTTTTTTCTCAAAGTATTTCTATTTATACCAAGCATTTTTGCACATTTTGCTTGATTGCCTCTTGTCGCATTTAGGGCTAGTTTTAAAAGTGGTTTTTCGACTTCAGCTATTATTCTAGCATATAAACCGGAAGCTGGCAAAACCCCACCATAAAGATCAAAATGCGCTTTTAAGTAAGTTTCAACACTTTGACTTGATTTTTCATTATTAATTCCAAAATTAGGGTACTCAATCTCAGGTTGGTGTTGTAGTGACGTCAGAATATCACTTTCCATAACGAGCTCACCACGATGTGTAGTAAATAAGCTCAAAATTATACTTTTAAATTGCCTAACATTTCCAGGCCAAGTGTACGATTTCATTCTTACTACTGCGCTTTCTGAGAAACTAAGTGCAGGAGCTCCCTCAAAAGATGTTTGGGATAGAAAATACTGAGCCAGTATATCGAGATCATCGATACGCTTTCGTAATGGTGGCACAGAAACTGAGATCCCATTTAATCGATAAAAGAGGTCTTTTCTAAATCTACCTTTTTCCATAAGTTCTATCAAGTCGTACTGGGAGGTGGAAATAACTCTAGGCAAGTTTCCAGGAACAGTATCTAACAGTCTTACAAGGCGTGATTGCGCCTCCATAGTTAAATCTGCGACTTCATCTAATAAAATAGTTCCGCCCTTTGTATTATTAAAAAGAGTGGAAAGACCTTCTGAACTATTTAAATCCTGAGAATGTAGAGTTTTCAGAGGCAGCGTCCTTAAATCTGAAAAATTATGAATAACGCTTGCAATTAAACTCTTACCCACCCCACTTTCTCCTAAAATCATTATAGGCAAATCAATGTTTATTAGTTTGGCAACCAATTTATAAAGAGATTGCATTTCTGTCGATTTTCCAACAAGGGGTAAGTCCTTCTCCATAACAGACACTTCTGTGCCCCCTATATAATTTTTAGAGTTTTTTGGAGTTAAAGCCTTTGAGACACGCCGAAGTAAGTCTATTAAATCAAATGGTTTAGACAGATAGTCGAATGCCGTTGCCTGAGTCGCTTCTACAGCTGTAAGGATACTATTTTGAGCCGAAATAATGATTACGGGTAAGGTGGGCCTAATAAACTTAATCTCACTTAATGCCTCAATCCCATTTCCATCTGGCATAAACACATCGGAAATTATCAAATCACCTTTTCCTTCTTTAATCCAACGAATTAATGTGGAAAGCGAAGCCGTAGTCTGCACTTTGCAACCAGCTCGAATTAGAGCCTGTGACAATACTTTTCGGATGCTCTTATCATCATCCGCTATTAAGATCGTTCCATCCATTTTAATTAATTTCTTCTTTTGCTACTGGTAAAGAAACTCTAACCACTGTCGACCCAGAATAGGACTCTATATTAATCCATCCATTGTGTTCATTTATAATTTTAGAAACCACAGCTAAACCCAACCCAGTCCCATTCATTTTTCCAGATACAAATGGTTCAAAAGCATTTGACAAAATTCCAGAAGGAAACCCTGTTCCATTATCCCTAACTTCTATAGTCAATGGGACAGGCACGTTCTCCCCGTTTGAATTTTTAACACGAATACCCATCTCAAAAAAAGTTCTAATTTCAATTACTCCAAATTCCTTTATGGAGGCCTCGGCTGCGTTTTTTAGTAAATTCAAAAAAACCTGTAAAAGTTGATCGAAGTTGCCCCACACATTTGGGAGAGATGGATCGTAGACTTCTAAAATTGTCATATTTGATGCAAGGCTATAGGACGAAAGCTTCTTTGCTCTACTTAAAATATCATGAATATTTTCTGAGTTTTTTTTGACAACTATAGGACAATCAAATTTTCCAACATTATTCAACAAATTTTCAATACGACGAGATTCCTCGACTATCAAATCAGTAAGCTCTGTATCCCTTTTCGAAAGTTTCATACTCAATAACTGAGCTGCGCCAATAATTCCTGCCAATGGGTTTTTTATTTCATGAGAAAGCATTTCTTTCATTCCCATAATAGATGTCTCTGTTTCATTAATCTTTGAATATTGACCTATACGATTATCAATATCTCTAACATCCAAAATGATGAATACATAGTTTAAGAAATCTAGAATAGGCGAGAACTGTAGATTACATTCAAAAACTGAATAACGTGGCAAAGTCACTTTTACTGCACTCATAAATACTTTTGAATTAGAAGTTCGAACTTTTGTTAGCGTTTCTGAAAACGAAAAATCAAAAAATAAATTTTCTTCAATATCAGTACCTCTAGTTGTTTTTTCAGACATATTTAAGAATGCCTCTGCCATGGGATTTATGTTAACCACTAAATTCTTTTCGTCTATAATCAATGCTGGGTTAGGTAGTGAAGACCAAATACTACTTAAAATGTCAGTTTTCATAGGTTTGAATTAACCCCACTGTTTCTAACTTAGAGATCATACAACTTACTGACGAGTGACTATGGCAAGTTAAAATTTCTGTTTTCAGGACCTTTGAAACGTTAAAATGTTCAAGGTAAGCAGCTAAGTGTTTGCGAGCTAATTTTATACCATTTTCTATCCCATAAAAGGATAAAATAGCGTCGTAATGCTTTAACATAACTAAGGTTATTTGTTCAGCGGATGTCGGATGAGTGCTTTTATTGTGTGTAAGAGATTCTAGAGTTTTCTTTAATATCCAAGGTTTACCTCGTGCCCCACGTCCTATCATCAAACCGTCTGCACCTGAATCACAAAGTGATTTTCTTGCCGAAGAAATACAAACAATATCACCATTAACTATTACTGGTATACCTACTCCTTCTTTAATTTTTTTAATTTCAGACCATAAAGCCTTCCCCTTAAAAAATTGGCATCTTGTTCTAGCATGAACTGTGATGAGCTTTACACCACCGTGTTCAGCGATTTTAGCTAAGGTAGATGCATTTTTTGTATTTTCATCCCAACCTAAACGCATTTTTAAGGTGATAGGTATATTAACGGCCTGAACGACAGCGTCTATTAATCTCTGGGCATTTCCAAGGTCTTTCATCAACGCAGAGCCAGCTTGACCATTGATTACTTTTTTTGCAGGACAGCCCATATTAATATCGATAGCGTCACACCCAAATGATTCAGCATATTTTGCAGCTTCAGCCATCCAATAAGTGTCGCAACCGGCCAATTGAACTATTGAGTTTTTAAATTTATTAGAAAAACTTAATTTTTTTGATTTTCCAGATATTTCGAATTTTATATTTTCGCTGGCGATCATTTCACTTACAACTTGCCCTACCCCGTAGCTCGAAACCAGATCTCGAAAGGGTAAATCAGTTATACCAGCCATGGGCGCCAAATAAATCAAAGGTGTTTCAGTCAAAACTGCACTATTATTAGACAATTGATTAATCCTTACTCAATATTTCTATATTTATTAGTCATAAGTACATAATGCAATAGTTTTTGAAACATTAAGTAAGTTAGACGAGAAAACGCACTAGATGACTTAATTTGTAATCACCTATTAATTTAGTTAACAACTAATATGGATAAACTTAAAATAAGAAACTCTGTCATAATTGTTGCTGCGGGTCGTGGCCAAAGAGCCGGCGGGGTTAAGCCAAAACAATGGCAAACTATATTAGGTAAGCGCGTCGTTGATTGGACAGTTTCAAAGTTTTTCGACCACCCCTTAATTAACGAGGTTATACTAGTTACAGATAGTATTGAAGAAGCCAAAAGCTTCCCAAACGAAGTAATCATCGTAAAAGGTGGTTATGAACGAAGTCAGTCGGTTCTAAACGGACTTTTAATGGTGTCAGATAATATTTCTAACGTACTAATCCACGATGCGGCTAGACCATGTGTCACATCCAAATTAATAAGTTCCGTAATAGAAGGCTTAGCAGTTTTTGATTGTGTAATCCCTATCTTACCAGTAACAAATGCTCTTTGGGAAATTGATCGAAATAAAATAAATTTGGTTAAAAGTTTAGATAGAGACCTTTTCAAAACAACGCAGACACCACAAGGGTTTAATAGAGCAAAAATTCTTAAAGCTTATCAAAATAATTATATTACAGCTGTAGATGATGCGGCAATAGCTCTAAAGTCAGGAATGAAAATAAGTACAATTGATGGGGAGGCTTCGAATATAAAGATAACCCACGCCAAAGATTTTAAATTAGCTGAATTTTATATGGAGAACTAATTGGAATTTCGAGTTGGAAATGGTTTTGATGTCCATAAATTAATTAGTGGTGATTCAATAATTTTATGTGGTGTGACAATCCCACATGATAAAGCTCTCAGTGGGCACTCTGATGCAGATGTAGGATATCACAGCATATGTGACGCGCTGTATGGCGCACTCTCTCAAGGGGACATAGGGACACATTTCCCAGCAACATCAAAAAAATGGAGAAATGCTGACAGTGTAATTTTTTTGAAGCACGCATCCAGCTTAGTTAATAAGCTAGGGTATAAAATAATGAACATAGACACCACATTTATTTGCGAACAACCAAAAATTTCAAGTTATAATATTCAAATGAAAACTAATGTTGCAGCGACCCTAAAAATCGATCTTGAACGTATTAGTATAAAAGCAACCACTACAGAAAAACTTGGTTTTTGCGGTAGAGAAGAAGGTATTGCATGCCTAACAACGGTTGGACTTTTTCGACATGAATAGGTTACTTGTTACTATTTTTTATGTTGGGTTAATTAAACCTGCACCAGGGACTTGGGGTTCATTTGCGGCCGTGCTATTACTTTTCCCTATCCATATTTATGGAGGCCCTTTTCTACTAAGCTTTCTAACAGTTTTAATTAGTATAGTGGGCATATACCTTGTCAAACAAGCAACAGCATCCAGCGAAGACAAAGATCCCTCTGAGGTTGTAATAGATGAAGTTGTTGGGCAGTGGATTTCACTGTTACCTGTTTCATTTGGTGCATATATATATAAAATAGAGCTACTTCAGTTATGGCCTGGGTTACTCTTAGGGTTCATATTATTTCGATTTTTTGATATTGTGAAGCTAGGTCCTGTAAAATGGGCTGATGATCGAAATGATCCTCTTGGAGTAATGTTGGATGACATATTAGCTGGGTTCATAGTAGCTTTTATATTATTAATAAGTGGTTCGCTATACTATGGGCATTAGTGTAAAACAGTTAATTAGTATCGCTAAAGAAAAAGGGGGGGTAATTGCGACCGCAGAAAGTTGTACGGGTGGTTTACTAGCTGCAAAAATAACAAGTGTACCCGGTTCCTCAGCGGTGTTTGATAGAGGGTTCATAATATATTCCAATCAATCAAAGGAAGAGATGCTTAAAGTTAATAGAGAAACATTAATCAAGTTTGGAGCTGTCTCAACAGAGGTTGCGAAAGAGATGGCTATTGGGGCTTTAAATCACTCTAAGGCCAATCTAACTTTGTCAATCAGTGGCGTTGCTGGTCCAGGACATTCAGCAGGAAAGCCAGAAGGGCTTGTTTGCTTTGGTTGGGCAGGAACTAATATAGAAGCAGGTTCAGAACTTATACAATTTGGTCAAATTGGTCGCTATAACGTACGGAAAAAGTCTGTTTCTTATGGGCTTGAAAAACTGTTTAATATTTTAAATTAAATTTGTAGAATTAGATCTTAAACATTAGTTTAGAAAAAATCTTAAGGGCTTCCATTAGGGAAAATTATATGCAGCGTTTACTTTCTGAATTACCTCAATTTTTTATAACCGCTCCACATGAATGCCCTTATTTGGAAAATAGAAAAGAACGGAAATTATTTACAACGTTAGACTCCTTAAATTCAATTTCATTAAATAATACTTTAAGTAAGCAAGGATTCCGTCGGTCACAAAACGTTCTCTATCGGCCAGCATGTACGGATTGTAACGCATGCCTATCAGCAAGAATTGTTATCAATAACTTTAAGGTCTCTAAGAGCCAAAAGCGGCTTCAAAAAAAGAACGTTACAATAAATCGAATTATTGTAAGACCATTTGCTAAGAAAGATCACTACGCACTTTTTCAACGGTATGTCCAAGTTAGGCATAAAACTGGCGGTATGTCGGATATGAGTTTTTATGAATTCTCTTCTATGGTAGAGGATTCAAAAGTTTCTACAAAACTAATTGAGTACCGTGACGCCAACTCTGTACTTTTAGGAGTCTGTTTGACAGATGTTCTTGATGATGGGGTATCTATGGTTTATTCTTTTTTTGATCCTAGATTAAAAACTAATAGTCTAGGGACTTATATGATTTTAGATCACATTAATTACGCAAATGAATTAAATTTAAAATACGTCTATTTAGGCTATTGGGTGCAAGGTTCAAATAAAATGCAATACAAATCATCATTTTCTGGGTTGGAGGTTTTTATCTCACAGGCATGGAAAACCTTAACAAAGGAACCTATGTGCACAAACCTAAACGAGTTATTGGTTGAAGAAACTATATCAGAACAACTTTCAAATATTAAAATATTGGATTATTAAACACTAGCACATCTCCTGGAAACGCTCATTAATAGCTGTCACCAATACTGATATTATAAACTCAAATGTTTAATAATGTTCAAAAAGAAACCAAATAAAGTAATAAAAGTTCTTTTTGGGGCCAAAAATTGATATGAAATTAAAATTCCTTGTTGACGGAAACATCTGTGACACATATTACTTTTTAAGTAAATTTTAATAATTTAACGTTTGAGCTGAGTAAAAGTTCAAATTGGAGTGACAAATGGTACGAACAATAACTGGAGCCGAAATTGTAGTTCAAGCGCTAATAGATCAAGGAGTTGATACAATATTTGGGTATCCAGGTGGTGCAGTTCTTCCAATTTACGACGCCATTTTTAAACAAAAAAAAATAAAACACATATTAGTAAGGCACGAGCAAGGTGCAACACACGCAGCAGAAGGTTATGCCAGATCAACAGGAAAAACTGGGGTTGTACTAGTAACATCAGGCCCTGGTGCAACAAACGCAGTAACTGGTATGACAGACGCACTTATGGACTCCATTCCACTAGTAGTTTTAACAGGACAAGTTCCCACATTTATGATTGGAAACGATGCATTTCAAGAAGCCGATACAGTCGGCATCACTCGCCCTTGCACAAAGCACAACTGGCTTGTCAGAGACACAGACAAGTTATCTGAGGTAATCCATCAGGCTTTTCATGTAGCAAAAACTGGACGGCCTGGTCCTGTTCTTGTTGATATTCCCAAGGATGTTCAATTTGCTAAAGGCCAGTACACTAATATTAGTAAGGTGGATCGAAGCGGGTACTCACCAAGAGTGAAAGGTGATACTGACGCAATTATTTCTCTAGTAAACCTAATAGAAACAGCCGAGCGTCCAATTTTCTACACTGGCGGTGGTGTAATCAACTCAGGATTAAAAGCAACAAAGTTGCTAAGAGATTTAGCTGATCAGACAAACTTTCCAGTAACCTCAACGCTCATGGGTCTAGGTGCATATCCAGCGTCTTCCAATCAATGGTTAGGAATGCTTGGCATGCATGGTTTATATGAGGCTAATATGGCTATGCATGGATGTGATTTAATGATCAACGTTGGAGCGCGGTTTGACGATAGGATTACTGGAAGACTTGATGCATTTAGTCCAAACTCTAAAAAAGTACATATAGATATAGACCCCTCATCCATAAATAAAACTGTAAATGTAGATGTCCCTATTATTGGTGATATAGAAAACGTATTAAAGGAAACTTTAAAATTATGGAAATCAAGAGGTAAAAAAACTAACAAAAGCGGAGTTAGTAGTTGGTGGGATACTATCGCTACTTGGAGGAACAAAGATTGTTTATCATATAAAGCTAATTCACAAACTATTAAACCGCAGTACGCACTAGAACGTCTGGAAGCACTAACTTCCCATCGCTCTGATCGGTATATTTGCACTGAGGTTGGACAGCACCAAATGTGGGCTGCGCAATATCTTAATTTCAATGATCCTAATCGCTGGATGACCTCTGGCGGTCTAGGCACTATGGGTTATGGTTTACCAGCCTCAATTGGAGTGCAAGTTGCTCATCCAAGCTCGCTAGTAATAAATGTCGCTGGTGAGGCCTCCTGGTTAATGAATATGCAGGAAATGGGGACAGCCATTCAATTTAATTTACCCGTAAAGCAGTTTATTTTGAATAATGAGAGATTAGGCATGGTTAGGCAATGGCAAGAGTTATTACACGGAGAGAGATATTCTCAAAGTTGGTCTGAAGCCTTACCTGACTTTGTAAAACTTGCGGAAGCGTTTGGAGCAAAGGGACTCCGTTGCGACAAACCAGAGGACGTAGATAGCACGATAGAAGAGATGATGGCTTATGATGGACCCGTGATTGTTGACTGTTTGGTTGAAAAGCACGAAAATTGTTTCCCTATGATTGCATCCGGATCTGCTCATAATGAAATGATTATGGGAGATAGCGAAACAGCCGGAACAATTAGTAGTAAGGGCGCGGTACTAGTATAAATTATTATTAGTTTCAAATTTCTATAGGAAGGCATAATTAATGAACTCTTTAAAAATAAAAAAAGGTACATCAAAACACTCTGCTTATGATTTGCGCGATCCTAATTCCGAAATAATTGAAACACATACTCTAGCCGTGATAGTAACAAATGAGTCTGGTGTTCTAGCTCGAGTTATAGGATTATTTTCAGGTCGAGGGTATAATATTCATAGTCTCACAGTTGCTGAAATTGATCATGATAGCAACAAGTCCCGAATTACTATTGTAACAACGGGGACTCCTCAAGTTCTGACACAAATAAAAGCACAGCTCTCTAGAATGATCCCAGTATTTGATGTGCATGATCTTACAGAGGAAGGAGGCACCGTTGAAAGAGAGCTTGCACTCTTCTCTGTGACTGGAAAAGGAAATAAACGGGTAGAAGCGTTAAGGCTAGCAGATATATTTAGGGCTAATGTAGTCGACACTACCCTAGATAGTTTTATATTTGAGCTTACTGGGACATCTGAGAAAGTTGACGCTTTCCTAGATTTAATGCGTCCACTGGGTTTAACAGAAATAGCAAGAACAGGAATAGCTGCTCTTGCTAGAGGAAACAACTAAATACACATATTAGCAGAACTAATGTAAACGAATATAGAGTTTTAATATAAACTCATTTTGTTAATATTAATAAATATCACAATAGTAATTTTTATTTTTTTTAATAATTTAAAAAAAAGTTAATATTGGACAAAAGCGACATAAAAAAGTTTTTTTAAGTTGAAAATGTATTGGACAGGTTCAGGTTTTTTTCTCTATTTTTTTAATTTAGTACATCTTTGTTAGAATCAGAATGGGAGGCATTTACCTTGTCAGACAGATTACAGTCAATCTTGGCTCCACTCGCCCAAGCTAACGGTTTGGCAAATGAGCATTACACTGACATCCAAGTTCACGATATTGAAAAAAAAGCTCTATTTTTTGATACTTGGGCTGGACTTTCAGTCGGATCTGAAATTCCAGAAATTGGGGACGCAAAGCCTGTCAACTTTCTGGGACTGCCGTTGTTAATAATTAGAGACAAGGTTGGTGAGGTTAGAGTTTTTCAAAATATCTGTAGGCACCGTGGAATGATACTTGTTTCTAAAGCTCAACGGATCGAAGGAGCTATTCGGTGTCCTTACCATTCTTGGTGCTACTCTACAGAGGGGCGCTTAATAACAACTCCTCATGTTGGGGGACCAGGTAGAAACACCCACTCAGAGATTGATAAAACCACTTTAGGCTTAATTGAAGTACGTTCACATATTTGGAGGGACGTTATATTTATCAACATTTCTGGAAAATCTCCTCCCTTTGAGACAGTACATAAACACTTAATACAAAGGTGGAAAGACTTCGATCAACCAATGTATCAAGGTGGAGAAAATAGTAAATTCACTATAAATGTAAAATGTAACTGGAAACTAGCTGTTGAAAACTATTGTGAAAGTTACCACCTACCTTGGGTTCACCCTGGTTTAAATGCCTACTCAAGACTTGAAGACCATTATCATATTCAAGAAACCGGCCTTTACTCAGGTCAAGGGACCAATTTTTATCGACAATTCGAGGGAACTGATGGTTACAAATTCCCAAGCTTCAAGAAATTAGATAAAAAATGGGGTGACAGTGCAGAATATATTACTGTTTTTCCAAATGTGTTAATGGCCTGTCAAAAAGATCATGCTTGGTCTGCTGTGCTAAACCCAATCTCGCATGAATTAACTACTGAAGATATTAATATTTATTATGCCTCTCCTACAACAAATAAAGAGATGAGAGAGGTTAATAAGGAGCAGTGGGAAGATATTTTTATAGAGGACATTTCTGTTGTTGAAGGTATGCAGTTGGGTAGAAAATGCACAGGTTTTGATGGAGGAAGATTCTCTCCAGCAATGGATGGACCCACACATTTATTTCATAGTTGGGTTGCGAATAAATTGATAAATAACAAGGACTTAAATCCTTGAGTTTAACAGATAAAATCAACAATAACATCATTAATTCTCATGTTAATAATGATACGAAAATGTTGGCCAGGCATTACTTAGAGGCCGCAAACTTCTTTAAAGGATCTAACGAGGAGCCATTTTTTTTAACACAGTCTTATGTATTTTCTTTAGAGTTGGGTGACTTAAAAACCACTAAGCATATATTTACACGATTAAAAAAACTGAATCGAATTTAATTATTATATTATGTTTTGTAAAAAAATAACATAAGACTACAATTTGTTAATTACTATCTGGAAACAGTTTTCTATTTTAAAATTAAGAGTTAAAATAGAAAATCAACTACAGCCGGAAGTCCCACCACAAGTATTACATTTCATACAGGTTCCATTTCTAACTAAAGTATAATTCCCACATTCCCCGCAAGGATCTCCTTCATATCCCTGCATTCTGGCTTTAGATATGTTATCTAAGCCAACAGGTTGCGCACTCAAACTTGGGTCGTCTTTTTGATCTATGCTTTCAGTAATATCACTATCTTGCATAGATGAAACGTCCAGAGCTGTAGCCGCATATGAATTGTTTAACCCACCCTGTAGTACATGAAGTTCCTGCGGCACCCTTTTCCTGAGATAGCCAGATGAACTAATTTGTTTTAAAACTGCTAAGGATTTTGACTCCGCTTTTTTTGAAACATTATCAATATTTCGTAAATCATCCTGCTCGCCACGCCCTAAATCATCAAAACTAGCACCTTCAGGCTTAACGTGAGCCAAATCAGATCTATCTAAGTACGATACAGCTAGTTCTCTAAATATATAGTCAAGAATTGATGTCGCATTTTTAATGGAATCGTTACCTTGCACCATCCCCGCAGGTTCAAATTTTGTGAAGGTAAATGCATCAACAAACTCCTCAAGGGGAACACCATATTGAAGACCAACTGAAATAGCGATCGCAAAATTATTCATCATTGCTCTAAACCCAGCACCTTCTTTATGCATATCAATAAAGATTTCACCTAAGTCGCCGTTTTCATACTCTCCCGTTCGAAGATACACTTTATGGCCACCCACAGATGCTTTTTGGGTATATCCTTTCCGTCTTTGCGGCATTTTTTCTCTATGAGAAGCAGAGATTTCTTTTACTATTATTTTTTCAACAATTTTTTCTGCTAACGTGATAGATTTTTCATGAGGAGTGCCTCCTTCTAGAATATCTGCGGCGTCATCATCCTCTTCTATCAAAGCAGACGCTAATGGTTGTGAAAGCTTGGAGCCATCCCGATATAGAGCATTCGCCTTGACGCCAAGGGACCAACTTAGCTCATAAGCTTTCTGGCACTCTTCGATAGTTGAATTATTTGGCATATTGATTGTCTTTGATATTGCACCTGATATAAATGATTGTGCAGCTGCCATCATATAAATATGACTATTTACCGATAGATACCGTTTTCCTTTTTTTCCGCACGGATTAGCACAATCAAAAATCTTATAATCATGTTCCTTTAAGTGAGGGGCCCCTTCCAATGTCATAGTGCCACAAACGTGATCATTAGCGGCATCTATCTGCTCTCTAGTGAACCCTAAATGTATTAACATATCAAAAGATGGATTGTTTAGCTCACTTTTAGGGATTCCAAGAGTTTGCGAACAAAATTCTTCACCCAATGTCCACTGGTTGAATACAAATTTAATATCAAATGCACTTGGTAGAGCATCCTCAATTTTTGCTATTTCTACTGATCCAAAACCATGGCCAATCAACGAGCTATGATTAACTCCAGGACAATTTCCTAGCGTACCATGTCCAACTGCATGTGAAACGATCTCTTCAACTTTTGAAGAAGAATAGCCGAGTTTCTCAAGTGCCGCCGGGACACTTCTATTTATAATCTTAAAATACCCACCCCCTGCTAGTTTCTTAAATTTAACTAAAGCAAAGTCTGGTTCAATTCCTGTAGTGTCACAATCCATAACCAAACCAATAGTCCCAGTAGGTGCAATGACAGTCGACTGAGCATTTCGGTAACCAAATTTTTCTCCAAGATCCAGTGCCAAATCCCATGCTTGCTGTGCGCTGACTATAAGTTGTTTGTCCGGGCAAGAATCGATGTCAAGTGGTAAGGGTTTTATAGAAAGCTCTTCATAACCTTCATTTCTTCCGTACACTGCATTTCTATGGTTGCGAATAACCCGAAGCATGTGATCTGCATTTTTCTGATATTTAGGGAATGGCCCTAACTCCTTTGAAATTTCTGCTGATGTGGCGTAAGATACCCCTGTCATTAATGCTGTCAGGGCAGCACACAGTGATCTCCCCTCTTCACTATCGTAACCGAGCCCCATGCTCATGAGCAACCCACCTATATTAGCATAGCCTAAACCTAGGGTTCTAAAATCATAGCTCCTTTGGGCAATTTCTTTAGAAGGGAATTGAGCCATCATTACAGATATCTCTAACGTCAATGTCCAGAGACGTGTCGCATGAACATAAAGCTTGGAGTCAAAAGAAGTTCCATCATAGTAGGTTAATAAATTCATGGACGCCAAATTACATGCTGTATCATCTAGAAACATATATTCCGAACAAGGGTTTGACCCTCTTATTTCTCCATCCTCAGGGCAGGTATGCCAAGAATTTACTGTATCGTGATACTGTATCCCTGGATCAGCACATGACCATGCTGCATGGCCTACTTGGTCCCATAACTCTCTAGCTTTTAAAGTCTTTGCAACTTTTCCATCATTCCTGTTGATTAAGTTCCAATCTTTATCTTGTTCCACAGCTGTTAAAAAAGCGTCAGTTACTCTTATTGAGTTATTAGAGTTTTGACCAGATACTGAACTATATGCTTCGGAATCCCAGTCCGTGTCATAAACTGAGAAATCTATACTCGTATAGCCTTGTTTTGCATAATCAAGAACCCGCTTAATATACGTTTCAGGGATCGCGACTCTTTTTGCTTCCCTAATAGATATTTTTAATTGAGCGTTTTTAACCGGACTCGTGGCGTCTTCAATCTTGCCGTCCCAAGCATTAATTGATTGAAAAATTCCTTTTAACTTTTGTTCATGCATTTTAGATCCAGCTACAATGCTAGCGACCTTTTGCTCTTCTAAAACTTTCCAATTTATAAACTCTTCAATATCTGGGTGATCAGCATCAACGATTACCATCTTTGCCGCCCGACGGGTTGTTCCACCTGACTTAATTGCACCAGCGGCTCTGTCACCAATCTTTAAAAAACCCATTAACCCACTAGACATACCTCCACCAGATAATTTCTCTCCAGCCCCTCTTAGCGAAGAAAAGTTTGTTCCAGTACCAGATCCATATTTAAATAGACGCGCCTCTCTCACCCATAGATCCATAATACCACCATCGTTAACCAAGTCATCACTAACTGACTGAATAAAACACGCGTGAGGCTGCGGATGTTCGTAGGAACTTTTTGATTTCGTCAATTTACCAGTTTGATAGTCTACGTAGTGATGTCCTTGTGCGGGGCCATCAATTCCATAAGCCCAGTGTAATCCTGTATTAAACCACTGAGGACTATTAGGAGCCGCCATTTGCAAGGCAAGCATTGCTCTCATTTCATCATAATAAGCCTTAGCGTCCCCTTCAGAGCTGAAGTAACCACCTTTCCAACCCCAGTAACACCATGCCCCTGCTAATCTATCAAAGACTTGCTTGGACGATGTTTCTCCTACGTACCTATCTTCCTCGGGAATAGCTTGAAGCTTATCCAAATCAGGCATCGACCGAGCTATAAAATCTGGGACCCCCTTTTCTTTTACTTTTTTCAACCTCGAGGGAACACCTGCTTTTCGAAAATATTTTTGGGCAATGACGTCTGCGGCAACCTGACTCCAAGTCGACGGGACTTCTAAATTTTCAAGTTTAAAAACAATTGTACCATCTGGGTTTTTAATTTCTGAAGTTCGCTTGATAAACTCTATACCTGCGTAAGCACCTGTCGAATCGTCTGTCAAATTTCTGTCAATTTTCATTTCAATTTTTTCCTATACTTACTCTCATCATCACGTAAATCATACCTGCCTAGGTCTATTTTTGCGCATTACAGCTTATATTTTCCTAAAAAGAATGTAGTTTTTTTATTATTCTTAACCTTAGTAGGACCTGTATCGAATTATGCCATCAAACACTACATGTTGTATGTGTCCTTTTAACTGACACTACTTGACGTGTAAAATACAGTAAGGTCAACGTATTTTTTACATAATTTTATCTTTTTTTTTATTGACTTAAGAGATTCTTACAATCAAATTAAATTTGTTTTATGAAAACTATTAATCTGCAAACTAACTGACTAAAAAAAAATGTAATAAGATTATAAACTTAAGGAACCGGGTTAAATAAAATATTGGAAAATAATAGATTCGAAACTAATCAAAAATTAAAATATTTGTAAATTAATTTTTGATTAGTTTGATGGTCGGGACGGTAAGATTCGAACTTACGACCCCCTGTACCCAAAACAGGTGCGCTACCAGGCTGCGCCACGCCCCGACAATCGTTCCTTCTCCTATCGTTAGTAAATATATTTGAAAAGCCCAAAACAGAAAATAATTACTAATAACAGGGCCAAACTGTGTTTTTGCTGTTCAGTCGATTAAATTGGATACTATCACCCTCTGAGAACCCAAGCTTCGAAGCTAGATTACCATTAATCTCTAAGGCTCCAATTAAATTGCTACCACCAAAAATCTTTTTTTGACTAAGAGGGGTGGCATCTACATAAATTTTCTTAATGATTCCTCTTTCGTCAAAAAATATAATATCCAACGGAATTAGTGTATTCTTCATCCAAAAAACTAACCTACTAGGTTTGTCATACAAAAACACCATTCCATCAAAGTCACTTAACGACTTTTTAAACATTAGGCCATTAGCTCTTTTAGTTGGGTCGTCAGCTATTTCGACATAAAATTCATGTTTTGACATGGCATTAAAGATAGTCAGTTTATTATTTTCACAAGAGGCTGTTGCATAAGATGTTGTATAAATAATTGAAATAACTAAGAATAATAACTGCTTAATCATGCAACAATGCCCTCCACAAATTCCTCTCAACCTCTTAACCACACTAAGAAAAGGTTTTAAGGTTGTAAGCGACAAACATTCCATTTTGACTTTGTGTCACTACGGCTCCATCTAAACCTATTGTGCAAACGCGCTTCTCCGTCTGCCCAAAACTCAATCTCTATAGGGGTTATCTTGAATCCCCCCCAAAAAGGAGGTCGAGGAGGATTAGTCCCTAGCTCAACAGTTAACCTATTAACAGAATCTAGTAACTCCTGCCTAGAACCTACAATCTGTGACTGACGTGATGCCCAAGCACCTATCCGACTATCCAATGAGCGAGAAGAGAAATACTGGTCAGCTATCGGTCCATCTTCCTTTTCGACAAATCCCCTAACCCTTATTTGACGTCTAATTGATTTCCAATGAATTAGAAAGGAAGCTTTAGGAGATGAAGTTATTTCTTCAGCCTTTACACTTTTATAATTAGTATAAAAAATAAAACTTTGGTCAGTAATTCCCTTAAGCAGAACCATTCTCACATTGGGCAAACCAGTGCTGTCTACCGTCGCCAATGCAATAGCGTTAGGATCATTTAACTCTTTGTTTTCAGCCTCTTTCAACCAAGAGTTAAATAGTTCCATAGGATTTACTGTTTTAAAATCTTCCACTTCATCACTCATTTTAACATCCAAATAATTAAAGGAATTTGCTTTTTATTTTTGCAATACATTGATTTACATTGCAAAATTTAGCTCTCCTTGCTTGATACCACTTGACCTTTGACATAAGTAATTAAATATTACGTCAACAGAAGGAAAGATATGACGAATAATCTTATGAAAGGCAAGCGTGGCCTGGTAATGGGCGTAGCTAATGATAGGTCTATAGCTTGGGGAATAGCTAAGGCTTGTGCAGACCAAGGAGCAGAACTAGCTTTTTCTTATCAAGGTGAATCTCTGAAGAAAAGAGTGGAACCATTAGCTAATCAAATTGGCTCAAGTCATTTGGTAGAGTGTGATGTAAGTTCAGCAGCTTCCCTAGATCGTCTATTTGACTACTTAAAAAACATCTGGGGAGAAATTGATTTCCTTGTTCATGCCATTGGATTCTCTGATAAAAATGAACTTAGAGGCCGATATGTTGATACTTCCCAAGAGAACTTCAAAACCACTATGGATATCTCCGTTTACTCATTCACAGCTGCAACTGCGAGAGCAGAAAAACTTATGTCTAAAGGGGGGTCTATACTCACACTCACTTATTACGGAGCAGAAAAAGTTATGCCACACTACAACGTAATGGGTTTAGCTAAAGCAGCATTAGAAGCGTCAGTTAAATATTTAGCTGAGGACCTTGGCAAAGATAAAATCAGAGTTAATGCAATTTCTGCAGGGCCAATAAAGACTTTAGCCTCATCTGGAATAGGGGACTTTAGATATATTATGAAATGGAACGAGTATAATTCTCCTTTAAGACGCACCGTCACTCAAGAGGAGGTTGGCAACTCAGCCCTTTACCTACTGTCAGATTTAGGATCCGCAGTTACTGGCGAAGTTCTCCATGTAGACGCTGGTTATCACGTTGTTGGAATGAAAGCCGTTGACGCACCAGACATGGAAAAGTTATGACAGATCGCTTACCACATGAGAAAGGGTTTCATATTAGCTGGGATCAGTTACATAGAGACTCCAGGGCTTTAGCATGGCGCTTGGATGGTAAAGGCCCCGACAATGGGCATTGGAAAGCAATTGTGGCCATTACTAGAGGTGGGATGGCACCTGCAATGATTATTGCACGGGAGTTGGATATCAGGACAGTTGATACAATT